>JAANMW010000533.1_pt1 | contig 44632 bp, 37 predicted proteins | sample 7279671 | NCBI WGS metagenome assembly JAANMW01 (sample SAMN14094541, study PRJNA606508) | bioreactor metagenome | isolation source: A lab-scale SPAN reactor treating ammonium-rich wastewater day 247 | place: Ireland: Galway | collected 2017-09-19 | reverse complement strand
GTCTCGAAGTGGTAGTCGCCGTCCAGGCCCTTGATCTGCTCCAGCAGGTCGGCCGCCTCCTTGGAGGGGTGGCCGCCCACATGCAGCAGCGCCAGCACGAGGGAGGTGAATTCATGGCCCAGGGGCACGCCGGCAAAGCGCACGCCGCTGTCCACGCCGGGGTTGGTGATGAGGAACGAGGGCTTGCGCACGCCCGGGTCGTTCTTCTCGACCACGGTGATCTTGTCCGACTGGGCGCGGATGTCTTCCAGCAGCTCGCGCAGCTCGTTCGACGTGGCGCTGTCGTCCAGCGTCGCCACCAGTTCCACCGGGCGCTGCAGGCGCTCCAGGTACGCTTTCAACTGGGTCTTGAGGGTGTCGTCGAGCATGGCAAAACTCCTGAAATATTCGATTTTTGGGCGTAAAAAAGCCCGGGCGCCAGGCACCCGGGCGTCTTGTTCAGTTCAACTGAAGCGCGGAGGGAGTCCGCTTAGATCTTACCGACCAGGTCCAGCGATGGAGCGATGGTCTTGGCGCCTTCGTTCCACTTGGCGGGGCACACTTCGCCAGGATGCGCTGCGGTGTACTGGGCAGCCTTGAGCTTGCGCAAGGTTTCCTTCACGTCGCGGGCAATTTCGTTGGAATGCACTTCCATGGTCTTGATGATGCCATCGGGGTTGATGATGAAGGTGCCGCGCAGTGCCAGGCCTTCTTCTTCGATGTGCACGTCAAAGGCACGGGTCAGCTGGTGCGTGGGGTCGCCCACCAGCGGGAATTGGGCCTTGCCGACCGCAGGAGAGGTCTCATGCCAGACCTTGTGCGAGAAATGCGTATCGGTGGTCACGATGTACACCTCGGTGCCGGCCTTCTGGAACTCGGCGTAGTGTTCGGCGGCGTCTTCCACTTCAGTGGGGCAGTTGAAGGTGAAGGCGGCGGGCATGAAGATCACCACAGACCACTTGCCCTTGAGGCTTTCTTCGGTCACGGTGACGAATTTGCCGTTGTGAAAGGCTTCGGTCTTGAAGGGCTGGACTTGGGTGTTGATCAGGGACATGGTTGCTACCTTTCATGGATGGAATGTGAACACAGGAGAGAGTATGGGCCGGTTTTACGAATAATTCCAATCAATTGATTGAATGACATCAATCGTTTTTAACTATTCAATGCAATACCCCCATGGTTTTGGCTGTGCTGCTCCCCTACGGCGCCCAGTGGAGTAGGCTTGCAAATTCACGGCAGGCCGCTGCCCTCCTTTTTTTGAACCTTTCAGGAGTCACCCATGCAAGGCGATCCCCAAGTCATTGGCCATCTGCAGGCCCAGCTCAAAAACGAACTGACCGCTATCAACCAGTACTTTCTGCACTTTCGCATGCTCAAGCACTGGGGCTTCGACAAGCTGGCCAAGAAAGAATACGAAGAGTCGATTGGCGAGATGAAGCACGCCGACCTGCTGATGGACCGCATCTTCATGCTCGATGGCCTGCCCAATCTGCAGGACCTGGGCAAGCTGCAGATCGGCGAGGATGTGGCAGAAATCCTGGCTTGCGACCTGCGCGCCGAACAAGGAGCCCAGGCCACGGTCAAGGCGGGCATGGCGCATTGCGAGACCGTCAAAGACTATGTATCGCGCGACCTGCTGCAAAAAATTCTGAACGACACCGAGGAGCACATCGACTTCCTCGAAACCCAGATTGCCCTGATCGACAAGGTGGGCCTGCCCAACTACCTGCAGTCGCAGATGGGCGAGAACGAATAAGCTTGCGCCCTGCCCACGCAGGCCAGTGCTTCCAACGGGCTTCGGCCCGTTTTTTATGCCCGACCCTGGCTCCGCTCAACGCCTTATCCTTGCACCCATGAACGCCAACGAGCCCACCCCCGCCGACGACAGCCACGCAACCCCTGCGACACCGGCAAGCGCTCCGCCGCGCCCGCAGCAGCCGCGCAACCCTTTGCACGGCGTGACGCTGGAGGCCATGGTGACGGCACTGGCCGAATACTTTGGCTGGGAGGGCCTGGGCCAGCAGATCCCCGTGCGCTGCTTCCAGGTGGACCCCAGCGTGGGCTCCAGCCTCAAGTTTTTGCGCAAGACGCCTTGGGCGCGCGAGAAGGTCGAGAGCCTTTACCTGTTCATGCTGCGCAAGCAAAAGCGCAGCGCCGCCAGCGGGCGCTGAACAGCGCCTTATTCCGTATCCAAATCATTGCTGTCTAGGCGCAAAGCCTACGATCAGTGCTGTAGCACGGTAAGGCGAAGCAACAACGACACGGATGGTTTAGAAACGGAATTACCCGCCCGGGGTCGCCAGGAAGTCACGGCTGATGCCATCGCCCAGATCGCTCACACGGTCCAGAAACTGGGTCAGAAAGGCGTGCAGGCCCGTCGCCAGGATGTCATCGATGCTGCCGTACTGCAGGTCGGCCAGCAGCCGCCCGGCGCGCCGCTCGGTGTGGTGCGAATGTTCGTTGGACACCAGGGCGAGGCTGTCCACCACCTCGCGCAGGCTGGCATGCAAGGAACGCGGCATGTCGCGCCGCAATATCAGCAGCTCGGCCACGCGCTCAGGCGTGATCACATCGCGGTACACCTTGCGATAGACCTCGAAGGCAGACACGCTGCGCAGAATGGAGCTCCAGTGGTAGAAATCGGCCTCCGGCTCACGCCCGCTGACGGCGCCATGAAAATCGTTCGCCACGGCGTGGAACTTCACATCGAGCAGGCGCGCCGTGTTGTCGGCCCGCTCCAGAAAAGTGCCCAGGTGCAGAAAGTGGAAGGCCTCATCCTGCAGCATGGTGCCCAAGGTAACACCGCGCGAGAGGTGCGAGCGGTACTTCACCCACTCAAAGAACTGGCCCGGGTCGCGCTCGAAGGCGCCGCTGGCCAGCAAGCGGTTCAACTCCAGCCAGGTCTGGTTTTGCGTTTCCCAGACCTCGGTGGTGAGCGCACCGCGCACGGCGCGCGCATTCTCGCGTGCGCCGCGCAGGCACGAGAGGATGGACGATGAATTGCCGCCGTCGCGCACCATGAAGTCCAGCACGCCTTCGCGCGTGACCGTCCCGTGGCGTGCCGTGTAGGCGGGAATCAGCTCGCTGATCGAGAGCATGCCCAGCCAGCCCGCCTGGGCGCGTGCGGCGGACTGCGGCAGCAGTGCGGTCTCGTAGCCCACGTTCAACATCCGGGCAGTGTTTTCTGCCCGCTCGGTGTATCTCGACATCCAGAACAGGTGGTCAGCGGTACGACTCAGCATGGCGTGCTCCCTTCTTCCTGCAGCACCCAGGTGTCCTTGGTGCCGCCCCCTTGCGACGAATTGACGACCAGCGAACCCTCCTTGAGCGCCACCCGCGTCAGCCCCCCGGCCACCATCTGCACTTTTTCGCCCGACAGCACGAAGGGCCGCAGGTCGATGTGGCGCGGCGCGAGACCACTGTCCACAAAGGTCGGGCAGCTCGACAGGCTGAGCGTGGGCTGCGCGATATAGCGGGCCGGGTCGGCCACCAGAGCGCGGCGGAAATCCTCGATCTCGGCGCGCGTTGCCGCCGGACCGATGAGCATGCCGTAACCTCCCGCACCGTGCACCTCCTTGACCACCAGCTCGGGCAGGTGGTCGAGCACATAGCGCAGATCGTCCGGTTTGCGGCACAGCCACGTAGGCACATTGGCCAGCAGGGGTTCCTCGCCCAGGTAGAAGCGGATCATCTCGGGCACATAAGGGTAGACCGATTTGTCGTCGGCCACGCCCGTGCCCACGGCATTGCAGATCGCCACGTTGCCTGCGCGGTAAACCTCCATCAACCCGGCGCAGCCCAGTGTGCTGCGGGAGCGAAACACCTGGGGGTCTAAAAAATCGTCGTCCACGCGGCGGTAGATCACGTCCACCCGCTGCAGGCCGCGCGTGGTGCGCATGTAGACGAACTTGTCGCGCACCACCAGGTCCTGCCCTTCCACCAGCTCCACCCCCATTTGCTGTGCCAGAAAGGCATGCTCGAAATAGGCGCTGTTGAGCATGCCGGGGGTCAGCACCACCACGGTGGGCTCAGACGCACCTGCGGGGGCGCTGGCGCGCAGGGTGTCGAGCAACAGGTCGGGGTAATGCGCCACGGGCGCCACCGGGTGCATGCCAAACAGGTCGGGGAAGAGCCGCATCATCATCTTGCGGTTTTCCAGCATGTACGACACGCCCGAGGGCACGCGCAGGTTGTCTTCCAGCACGTAGTACACGCCCTCGCCCTGCGCGTTGGCGGCGCGCACGATGTCGATGCCAGCGATATGCGCGTAGATGTCCCGGGGAACCTGCAGTCCGACCATTTCGGGGCGGTACTGGGCGTTGTGCAGCACCAGATCGGTCGGCACGATACCGGCGCGCAGGATGTCCTGGCCGTGGTACACGTCGCGAATGAAATGGTTGAGCGCAGCCACGCGCTGCACCAGCCCGCGCTCCAGGTGCGCCCACTCCTGCGCTGGAATGATGCGCGGCACGAGGTCAAACGGGATCAGGCGCTCGTTGCCCGCCCCGCCTTCGTCCTTGTCGCCATACACCGCAAAGGTGATGCCCACGCGGCGAAAAATCATCTCGGCCTCGGCACGGCGCGCCTCCATGGTTTCGGGCGCCTGGCGCGCAAGCCAGTGGCCATAGCGCTTGTAATGGGCGCGCACATCACTGCCATCAAAGGGCAACAGGGCGTACATCTCGTCAAATTTCTGCATCGCAGGCCTCCTGGGGTCAGGATAGCAAGTTGTACACCAGCTCTGTGCCCATCAGGGAACGCGGTGCTGCCAGTAGCGGGGATGTTCGTCCCGCTCACAGCGCGCCAGCCCCGGCTGGGCCGAATGCCATGTGGCAGCTCCGCAATGCGGCGAGACCACGGCATCGATACCCTGCGCTTGCAGGCGCTGCAAGACTTCAGGCGCTGGGTGGCCGAAGCGACTGCGATAGGCCGCCTGCACCAACGCGGTGCGTGGTTGCACCGCAGACAGAAAGACGGCACTGGACGAAGTTTTGCTGCCATGGTGGGGCAACAACAGCAGGTTGGCCTTCAAGGGTGCTGCGCGCGCCACCAGGGCCTGTTCTTGTGCGCTTTCGATGTCCCCAGCCAGCAGCGCTGCGGTTCCGTTGGCCGACGTGATGCGCAGCACACAGCTGAGGGTATTGGGGCGTACGGCGCGCTGGCCCGGAGCCCCCTCGGTCGCACCCGGCAAGGGGTGCAGCACTTCGAATGCCACGTGATCCCAGGTCCAGCGCTGGCCTGCCAGGCAGGGCGCAGCAGGCCCCAGCGCGCGCAGCGTTTCATCCCCGGCAATGGAGCCCGTCAGCACGGCCTGGGGCTGCTGGGCCATGACGGCCGCTGCCCCGCCGGTATGGTCGCTGTCGCGGTGACTGAGCATGAGCATGTCGAGGCGCACGCCCAGCGCCCGCAGCAGCGGCACCAGCACGCGGCCACCGGCATCGCTGTCTACCCCAAAGCGCGGGCCGGTGTCGTACAGCAGGCTGTGCGTGGCGGTACGTACCAGCACGGCATTGCCCTGGCCGACATCGGCTGCCAGCACCTCAAACTGCCCTGGCACCGGGCGCGGCGACTGCCACAGCAACACCGGCACCAATAACGGAACGCCCAATGCACGCACCGGCCACGGCAGCCGCAAGGCCAGCAGCACACCGCCGGCCACCCCTGCCACGCCCGCCCACAAAGGCGCCGCCGGTAGCCACAGCGAGGCCCAGGGCCAGGCCGCCAACCATTGCAGCACGGCCACCAGCGGCAGCACTGCCGCACCCGCCCACTGCCACAGCGGTGCCCACAGCACACCCGCCAACGCCAGCGGCGTCACCACCAGGGTCACCCAGGGAATCGCCAGCAGATTGGCCACCAGCCCCACCAGCGACACCTGCCCAAACAGCAGCAACCCCAAGGGCGTGAGCGCCAGCGTGACGATCCATTGTTCACGCAATAAAGCATTAAATCTGCCTCTAACGCCCGCTGGATAAGCGCTAACAGCTCTACTATCAGTAGCAAACAAAACAGCCACCGCCACAAAGCTGAGCCAAAACCCCGCTTGCAGCAAAGCCCACGGATCGGGCACCACCACCACCGCGCAGGCCAGCAACCACACCTGCGGCCAGGGCCAGCGCCGCCCCGACAGGCGCAGCAGCGCCACCGTGGTCAGCATCAGCACGGTGCGCTGTGCCGGCAGCCCCCAGCCACTGAACAGGGCATACAGCGCCGCCAGCAGAACGCCACAGACCAGCGCGGCCGAAGGCGCCGGCACGGCAAGGCACAGGCGCGGTGAACGGCGCCAGAGCCACTGCACAGCCGCAGCGGCCAGCCAGGCAAACAGCGTGATATGCAATCCAGAAATACTCATGAGGTGCGCTACGGACGTGGCGCGGAAAACATCCCAGTCGCCGCGGTCGATGGCCCGCTGGTCGCCCGTGACCAGCGCCGCCACCACACCGGCAACACGCACCGCCTGCACATCCGTGCGGTCGGGCGCCAGGCGCGTGGTGATGGCGTCGCGTGCCGTCTGGCGCAGGCGCTCGACCGGGTGCCGCCAGGTTTCCCCGATGCGCTGGGGCGGCGCATCCCGTGGCCCTGCACGCACATAGCCCGTAGCCTGCACGCCTTGCTCCCACAGCCAGAGTTCGTAATCAAACCCGTGCGGGTTGCGCGCCCCGTGCGGGGCCTTCAGGCGCACCGTCATCTGCCAGCGCTCACCAGGGCGCATGGGCAGCGGCTGGCGCTGCAATGTAGCCAGATCCGGAGTCTCCTGCCATAAGCCCCGGTACCAGGCCAAGTCGATCAGCGTGGGCAGGCGCACCGGCTGCCCGTTCTGGTGTGCGGACTCAACCTCCAGGCGCAGCCGCAGCGCTGCATCGCCCAGCTGCGGCATGGTGGCCACGATACCGGTCACCTGGATGTCCTGGCCCTCCAGCGATGGCAGCAAAGATTGCGCGGCGAAATGCGCAGCGCGCAGTCCTGTCAGCGCCCCGACCAGCAGGGCCGCCAGCCCGGCCCAGGCCAGCGCCCGCCCCCACACCGGGCCGCGCTGCGGCGCCCAGCGCCACAGCACCACGGCGCTGATGCCTGCAAGACACAGCAGCACGCCATACACCCAGCCAGGCCATAGCGCTGCCTGCTGCATTTGCAGGGCGGCCCCCAGCACGGCGCCCAGCAGCGCCGACGCTCCCCCATCACTGTGCCGTGCAGCGGCATGCGGCGCTGCGGTGTCGGACAGGAGCGGACGATCAGAAAGCGATGGCATGGACGCATGCTACGGCAGGCCCTGTGTTCTGAAAATGGCGGTCAACGCCACCTGGGAGTCTGTCGGGCTTGGGGCGTCGAAAGCGAGAATTGGCCCCAGCGAGGACAGTTTTTGCCGGATTTGCAGCCCCATAGCCCGGCTATGGGGCAAAAAGACGGTAAAAAATGGACCGCTGCGGCCGATTTGCAGCCGACGATTTCCAAGCCCGACAGGCTCCTGGGTCTGCGCAGCAAGCACGGGGCTGTGTAACATGCCAACCCTTGGCCCGGCCCTGCACGCAAAAATCCGTCTGCGTGGTGGAGCGCCCCGCTCCCGCAATGCCGGAATCTATTTTCTTCACGGAACACCATGAGCGTTTACGACCAGCTTTCCGCCCTGAACATCACCCTGCCCCCCGTCAGCGTACCGGCGGCGGCCTATGTGCCCTATGTGCAGACCGGCAACCTCGTCTTCCTGAGCGGCCACATTGCCCGCAAGGACGGCAAGCCCTGGGTTGCACAGTTTGGCAAGAACATCACGACCGAAGAAGGCAAGGCGGCTGCCCGCGCTGTCGCCATCGACCTGATGGGCACGCTGCAAGCGGCAGCGGGCGGCGACCTGAACCGCGTCAAGCGCATCGTGAAGGTGATGAGCCTGGTGAACTCCACAGGCGACTACACCGAGCAGCACCTGGTGACCAATGGCGCCAGCGAACTGCTGGGCCAGGTGTTTGGCGAAGCCGGTGTGCATGCGCGCAGCGCCTTCGGCGTGGCGCAGATCCCCATGGGCGCCTGCGTGGAGATAGAACTGATCGCCGAACTGGCCTGATCGTCAGAGCCGGTCAGGTTCAGGGGCGGCATCCGCCGCCGCCCCTCTCACGTTCAAAAGGATTCCCAGTCGTCGTCACTGGCAGCAGCTTGGGCCCGCGGTGGTGCTGCCGGGGGCTGCGCAGCCGGTTTGTGGCCTGCAGGCGACGCCTTTGCTGAGGCCAGACGCACAGCAGGTGCCTTGGCCGCCGGGGTACGCAGCGGAGCCGGTTTGGCGGGCGCAGGCACGCCGCGCGCCGGGGCAGGTGCTGCCACCGGTGCACTGCGCCGCACGGGTTGTGCGGGTGGCAGACCCGAAGTATTGACCTTGAAGATCGATACCACCTGGGCCAGCTGCTCAGCCTGCTCGCGCAGGCTTTGGGCTGCGGCCGCACTCTCTTCCACCAACGCGGCGTTCTGCTGCGTCATCTGATCGAGGTTACCCACGGCCTGGTTCACCTGGGAAACGCCCGCACTTTGCTCGGTGGACGCAGCGGTGATTTCGCCAATCATGTCGTTCACGCGCTGCACCGACTGCACGATGTCCTGCATGGTGGTACCCGCGTCCTGCACCAGGCGCGAGCCGGCTTCGACCTTCTCGACCGAGGTGTTGATGAGCTGCTTGATTTCCTTGGCCGCTTCGGCGCTGCGCCCGGCCAGGCTGCGCACCTCGCTGGCCACCACGGCAAAGCCCCGGCCCTGCTCGCCCGCGCGGGCAGCCTCAACGGCCGCGTTGAGCGCCAGGATGTTGGTCTGGAAGGCAATGCCGTCGATCACGCCAATGATGTCGGATATTTTTTGGCTGCTGTGCTGGATGGCCTCCATGGTGGAGACCACCTGGGTCACCACCTCGCCACCACGCCGCGCCACACCACTGGCTCCCGCCGCCAGGCTGCTGGCCTGCTGCGCACTGCTGGCGCTTTGCTGGATGGTGCTGGTGAACTCCTCCATGGCGGCCGCTGTTTCCTGCAGGTTGCTGGACGTCTGCTCGGTGCGCGCTGACAGGTCATGGTTGCCCGCCGCAATCTGGGCGCTGGCCGTGGCAATGCTGTCGGTGCTCTGGCGCACCTGGTGCACCATGCGTCCGAGAGAATCACTCATGGCGTAGAGCGAGTGCAGCAGTTCGCCAAACTCGTCGCCACGCGTGATCGTTTCACGCTGGCTCAGATCCCCCTCAGCAATGCGCCCCGCCAAGGTTGTCGCCTGCTGCAGCGGCTGCACAATGCTGCGAATCAGGTAGTAGGCCCCAATGATGATCGCCAGCAGCAAGGCTCCCACGGCCGCCCCAGCCATTTTGACGGTATCCATACCGGCACGGCCCAACTCATCGCGGGTTTCCTGCATGATCTGCTTTTCCAGCTGCACGAAGTCCCGCAGGGTTTGCAGATAGGCCGCCGAGGCCGGGTTATAGGTCTGGCGCACAAAGGTTTCGGCCTGGTCGCCCTGGCCATCGGCCTTGAGTTTGCGCGCCTGGTCGCGCTGCGCCACCATATTTTTGCGGGCTGCGGCAATCGTGTCCATCTGCGCTTTTTCACGATCTGACAGCGCCAGCGCCTCCAGCGACTTTTGCACCTCGCTGATCTTGGCCGAAGTAGCAGCCATGGCATCCTTGAACTCGGCCTGCATCGCGGGGTCATCACTGAGCACCAACGCCAGGGTGCGCACCGCGTTGGTTTCCGTCAGGCCCGCCCATTGCACGACCGCATCATGCCGCTGGACGGTTGCTTGCAAGATCACGTCGGCGTCGGCACGTGTCTTGGCCGACCGATAGCCCGAAAACCCAACGACGGCCACCAGCAACACCACAATGACCGTGACGGCCAGCCACAACTTGTGGCCCATTTTCAATTGCTGAAACATCGGAGTCTCCCTTCTTGCATTGAAACAATTTGTGCTTGTTACAGCGATAATGCACTGTTTTCTGTTGAAGCACAAAACCAGCATGCGCACACAGGAACATGCGCGACTCCCTGTAGCTTGAGAGCTACTCTATCCGCGTCACAGTGGCCGGCTTGAATCCAAGGTCCGCAGCCTTGCCCTTGCGTCCCCGTGCGGCGCGGGCGTTGTTGAGCGAACGGATCTCCAGCGTTTCATCGCGCTGTTTCCCGCCCCGGCCCACGCCGTCGAGGCGAATGCTGCGGGTATAGGCCGCCGCGCCCGCGAGCTGGTCCTTGTCTTCCAGGTCGATCAGCATCAGGCCACGACCGCCGTTGGCCATGGTTTTCAGCTCGGTGATCTCGAACGTGAGGATGCGCCCGCCCGTGGAGGCACAGGCCACATGCGTGGCTGGGGCCAACACCTGGCCCCCGCTGGAGCCTGCGGCGTGCGAAGGCGCGCACACGGTCTCGCCTTCGCCCAGCGTGAGAAACGCCTTGCCCCCCTTCTGGCGTGACACCATGTTCTCCACCGCCGCCAGAAAACCATAGCCGCCCGAACTGGACAACAAAAGCGTGGCGTTGGCCGGGCCCGCAAAATAATGCTGCACCTGCGTACCCGCTTCCAGCTCAATGAGCGTGGTCACCGGTTGACCATCACCGCGCGCACCGGGCAGCAGCGACACGGCTACCGAATAGATACGCCCATTGCTGCCAAAGGCGAGCAAGGTATCGACCGTGCGGCATTCAAACGTGCCATACAAGCCGTCGCCCGCCTTGAAAGCAAAGCTGGCCGCCTCGTGCCCATGGCCGTTGCGCGCACGCACCCAGCCTTTTTGCGACACGACCACCGTGACGGGCTCGTCCACCACCTTGACTTCGGCCACCGCCTTTTTCTCGGCCTGGATCAGGGTGCGGCGCGGGTCGGCAAAGGTTTTGGCATCCTGCTCGATCTCCTTGACCATGGTGCGGCGCAGCGTGCCCGGGTTGTTCAGAATGTCTTCGAGCTTGCCCTGGCTGTCGCGCAGTTCTTTCAGCTCTTGCTCGATCTTGATAGCTTCGAGCCGCGCGAGCTGGCGCAGGCGAATTTCAAGAATATCCTCGGCCTGCCGGTCGCTCAGGTTGAAGCGTGCAATCAGCGCGGCCTTGGGCTCTTCGGCCGCGCGGATGATGGCGATCACTTCGTCGATGTTGAGCAGCACGGTCTGCCGCCCTTCAAGGATATGGATGCGGTCGAGCACCTTGTCCAACCGGTGCTGGCTGCGCCGCGTGATAGTGGTCTGGCGGAACGCAATCCACTCTTCGAGCATCTGCCGCAGCGACTTTTGCACCGGTCGGCCATCGAGCCCCACCATGGTCAGGTTGATGGGCGCCGAGGTCTCCAGGCTGGTGTGCGCCAGCAGTGCGGTGATCAGCTCCTGCTGCGGCGTCTTGCCGGTCTTGGGCTCGAACACCAGGCGCACGGGCGCGTCCTTGCTCGACTCGTCGCGCACCACGTCGAGCACGGCCAGGATGCTGGCCTTGAGCAGGACCTGGTCCTGGCTCAGGGCCTTTTTGCCGGCCTTGATCTTGGGGTTGGTGATTTCTTCGATTTCTTCGAGCACCCGCTGCGTGCTCACACCCGGCGGCAACTCGTTCACGACCAGTTGCCACTGGCCACGCGCCATGTCTTCGATCTTCCAGCGGGCGCGCACCTTGAGGCTGCCACGGCCCGTGCGGTAGGCGTCGGCGATGTCGCCCGCACTGCTGATGATCTGGCCGCCCCCCGGGTAATCGGGACCGGGCACCAGCGCCAGCAACTCGTCCTGGCTTAGCGTTGGCGTCTTGATCAGCGCCACGCAGGCGTCGGCAATCTCGCGCAGGTTGTGGCTGGGGATTTCGGTGGCCAGACCCACGGCAATGCCGCTGGCGCCGTTCAGCAAGGCAAACGGCAGGCGCGCGGGCAGCTGGCGCGGTTCCTCCGTGCTGCCGTCGTAGTTGGGCATGAAATCGACCGTGCCCTCGTCGATTTCATCGAGCAGCAGGCTGGTGATGCGCGACAGCCGTGCCTCGGTGTAGCGCATGGCGGCAGCGCCATCGCCGTCACGGCTGCCAAAGTTGCCCTGGCCGTCAATCAGCGGGTAGCGCTGCGAAAAATCCTGCGCCATGCGCACCAGCGCGTCGTACGCCGACTGGTCGCCGTGCGGGTGAAAACGCCCCAGCACATCGCCCACCACGCGGGCACTTTTGACCGGTTTGGGCGCGCTGCTGCGCGTGGGGCCGCTGTACGACAGGCCCATGCGGTCCATTGCATACAGAATGCGCCGCTGCACGGGCTTGAGGCCGTCGCACACATCGGGCAGCGCGCGGCCCTTGACGACAGAGAGCGCGTATTCGAGGTAGGCACGTTGGGCGTAGCTGCCCAGGCCCGGTTCGTCGGGGGTCTCGGACGCGGAAAAGGCAAGGCCGGGTTGCTCACTCATAGGTCAATAACTATCTTTTTCATAGCTACTAGCGCTTGATTTATAAGCGCTAGAGGCCAATTTTGCTTGAATTTTGGCGATACTAAATAAATCACTGCGATGGCGCGCGCCGTGCTTCGGGATGGGATGCAAGGCGCAAACCGCCGTCATAGCCATCGCTATGGCGAGGATTTGCAACGCAGCAGACCGCCCGAGGCACGGATGCGCGGCGCGTGAGGGACTTGTTCAGCATTGCCTTAGAACCTGTTCAACATCTTTTGGGAGATCGCATTGGAGTGCAATCGGGAGGAGTGGGTGCTTCGGATGCGCCGCATGGGCTCGTGCCCATGCAAGCAGCCGGGGTGTCCAATCGCCCGATTTCACTCCAACCCTTCGGGCAAGTGCCTTGCCGGGCGGTCTGCGGCGTTGCGGCGCTTGTTGATAGCCGGGCTATCAACTGCACACCGCGCCTTGCATCCCATCCCGGCAAGGTACTTGTGCGACTCCAAAAAGACATTGAACAGGTTCTTAAACATCGATCTCGACGCTGTCACCGTGCAGCTCCATCAACTCGCGCCGCGACCCCGCCTCGCCCTTGCCCATGAGCTTGGTGATGAGGCCTTCGGTGGCGGCAAAGTCCATGCTGCCCAGCTGCACCGGCAGCAGGCGACGGGTGTCGGGGTTGAGCGTGGTGTCCCACAGCTGCTCGGCGTTCATTTCACCCAAGCCTTTGAAGCGGCTGATCTGGCACTTGTCGCGCGCCACGCCGTCTTTTTCGGCCTTGTCGAGGATGGCTTGCAGCTCGCCGTCGTCCAGCGCGTACTGCTTGGCCGCCGGTTTTTTGCCGCGCGCGGGCACGTCCACACGAAACAGCGGCGGGCGTGCCACGTAGATGTGGCCGGTTTCGATGAGTTTAGGAAAGTGCCGGAAAAACAGCGTGAGCAGCAGCACCTGGATGTGCGAGCCGTCCACATCGGCGTCTGACAGGATGCACACCTTGCCGTAGCGCAGGCCGCTCAAATCAGGCGAATCGTTGGGCCCGTGCGGGTCAACACCAATCGCGACCGAGATGTCGTGGATTTCATTGTTGGCAAACAGCCGGTCGCGCTCGACCTCCCAGGTGTTGAGCACCTTGCCGCGCAGCGGCAGGATGGCCTGGCTTTCCTTGTCGCGGCCCATCTTGGCGCTACCGCCGGCCGAGTCGCCCTCAACCAGAAACACTTCGTTGTGCGCGAGGTCGCGGCTTTCGCAGTCGGTCAGCTTGCCGGGCAACACGGCCACGCCAGAGCCTTTGCGCTTTTCGACCTTCTGGCCGGCCTTCTGCCGCGTTTGCGCGGCCTTGATGGCCAGTTCGGCGAGTTTCTTGCCATATTCGACATGCTGGTTCAGCCACAGCTCGAGCGCCGGGCGCACAAAGCTCGACACCAGCCGCACCGCGTCGCGTGAATTAAGCCGCTCCTTGATCTGGCCCTGGAACTGCGGGTCGAGCACCTTGGCCGAGAGCACGTAGCTGGCGCGGGCGAACACGTCTTCGGGCAGCAGCTTGACGCCCTTGGGCAACAGGCTGTGCAGCTCGATGAAGCTTTTGACGGCGGTGAACAGACCATCACGCAGGCCGCTCTCGTGCGTGCCGCCCGCGCTGGTGGGGATCAGGTTGACATAGCTCTCGCGCACCGGCTGGCCGTCTTCGGTGAACGCCACGCACCAGGCCGCGCCCTCGCCTTCGGCAAAACTCTCGTGCCCGCCATCGGCAAAACCTTCGCCCTCGAACAGCGGGATCACCGGTTCGCCGTTCAGGGTTTGCTGCAGATAGTCGCGCAGGCCGCCCTTGTATTGCCAGGTCTGGGTGTCACGGGTTTTTTCGTTGACCAGCAAAACGCTCACGCCCGGCATCAGCACCGCCTTGCTGCGCAGCAGGTGCGTGAGCTCGTTCATGGGCAGGTGGCTGGACTCAAAATATTTGGCGTCGGGCCACACGCGCACCGTGGTGCCCTGCTTGCGGTCGCCTTCGCCTTTAGGCTGCTTGGTCAGCGGCTCGATCACATCACCGGCCGAAAACACGAGGCGCGCGACCTGGCCTTCGCGGTAGCTGGTCGCTTCGAGCCGTGTGGAGAGCGCGTTGGTCACGCTCACACCCACACCATGCAGGCCGCCCGAGAAGCTGTAGGCGCCGCCCTTACCTTTGTCGAACTTGCCGCCCGCGTGCAGGCGGGTGAAAACCAGCTCGATCACCGGCGCGTTTTCTTCGGGGTGCAGGCCGAACGGGATGCCGCGGCCATCGTCTTCCACGCTCACCGAGCCATCGGCGTGCAAGGTGACCTTGATCTTCTTGCCGTAGCCGGCCAGCGCTTCGTCGGCGGCGTTGTCCAGCACTTCCTGGATGACGTGCAAGGGGTTGTCGGTGCGGGTGTACATGCCCGGCCGCTGCTTGACGGGCTCCAGGCCCTTGAGCACGCGGATCGAGCCTTCGGAGTATTCGCTATTGGAGGAAACGGGAGAGGGTTTGGCTGCCATGGGGGCGGATTGTAGTGTGCTGTTGCGCAAACAGCTGGATGAATACACAGGCACAAGATCTGCAGCCCATGGTTTTTGCCGCGTACCGGTCACCCGTGTTCCGGCGCATTTTGGACAAAATCGCTACATTTATGCGTATGCATACGAATTCCCAAAAATTGTCCATGTTCCAGGTGCTGGCGTGCGGCGCAGCCATTGTCACGCTGTCCATGGGCATTCGCCACGGCTTTGGTCTGTGGCTGCAGCCCATCACGCAGGAGATGGGCTGGACACGCCAGTCCTTTGCGCTGGCCATCGCCATCCAGAACCTGTCCTGGGGGTTGATCGGCATCTTTGTCGGCATGGTGGCCGACCGTTTTGGCGCCTTTCGTGTGCTCGTTGCCGGTGCCGTACTGTATGCCTTGGGCCTGGCGGGCATGGCCCTATCGCCCACCCAGACGCTGTTTGCCCTGACCACGGGCGTGCTGATTGGCGCGGCGCAGGCGGGCACCACCTATGCCGTGATTTATGGCGTACTGGGGCGGCAGATTGCCCCCGAGAAGCGCTCGTGGGCCATGGGCGTGGCGGCGGCGGCGGGATCGTTCGGCCAGTTCCTCATGGTGCCTGTGGAGGGCCTTCTGATTGCCAACCTGGGCTGGCAAACGGCGCTGCTGGCGCTCGCGTTGATGGTTTTACTGATCGCGCCGCTGGCCTATGGGCTGCGGGAGCCGGGCTTTCAGGGCGCGGCACCTGCACATCGCCAGCAAAGTATTGGCGAGGCGCTGACCGAAGCGGTGCGCAACCCCAGCTTTTTGCTGCTGACAGCGGGCTATTTTGTCTGCGGCTTCCAGGTGGTGTTCATTGGCGTGCACATGCCCAGCTACCTCAAGGACCACGGCCTGTCCCCCCAGGTGGCCAGTTTTTCACTGGCGCTGATCGGGCTGTTCAACGTGTTTGGCACCTATATCGCGGGCACGCTCGGCCAGCGCATGCCGCGCCGCCATATCCTGGCCTTCATCTATTTTTCCCGCGCCGTGGTCATCACCATTTTCCTGTGGGTGCCGCTGTCGCCCACGTCGGTGTATGTGTTCTCTGCGGTCATGGGTGCACTGTGGTTGTCCACGGTGCCGCCAACCAACGCCACCATTGCGCAGATTTTTGGTGTGCAGCACCTCTCCATGCTGGGCGGGCTGGTGTTCTTCAGCCACCAGATCGGCAGCTTCATGGGCGTGTGGCTGGGGGGTTATCTGTACGACCGCACGGGCAGCTACGACATCGTCTGGCAGATCGCCATTGGCTTGGGGCTATTGGCCGGGCTGGTGAACCTGCCGATCCGCGAACAGCCCCTTGAGCGCGGCGCACCACAACCGGCCTGACCATGTCGATCACCCCCAACACCCCTACATCTGCACAGCGCAAGCACCGCCGCTGGATGGCCTGGGCGCTGGCCGTGGTGGCGCTGCTGGCGGTGTTTGCGCTCTATAGCCAGCCGGAATTCATGGTGATGCTCGCCGACCAGGTGTGGGCCTGTTTTTAGACAAATTGGCCTCTGGCGCTTATGCAGCAAGCGCAACCAGCTATGAATATGAAAGCAACCAATCCCCCACCCGTTGCGCTGGACAACGCTTCTGAATGGGTGCGGCGCTGGTCACACCTGGTGCCGCCGCAGGCGCCCGTGCTCGATGTGGCGTGCGGCCAGGGCCGCCACCTGCGCTGGTTCCACACCCTGGGTCATCCGGTGACCGGCATTGACCGCAACCCGCAAGCCATCGACGCGGCAGCCACCGTGGGGGAGGCGATTGCCGCCGACCTTGAAAGCGGCCCCTGGCCGCTGCCCGGGCGCCTGTTCGGCGCGGTCGTGGTCACCAACTACCTCTGGCGTCCGCTGCTGCCCATGCTGGTGCAGAGCCTGGCCCCGGGCGGGGTGCTGCTGTACGAAACCTTTGCCTGCGGCAACGAAACCGTGGGCCGCCCCGCGCGGGCAGACTTTTTGCTGCAACCCGGGGAACTGCTCACGGCCTGCGCCAGTCTGCAGGTGGTGGCCTACGAAAACGGATTTCTCGACCCCCCCGCACGCTTTGTGCAGCGCATTGCCGCCGTGCGTATGCCACCGAGCGGCGTTTCACCGGCACGCCATCCGCTGCGCGCGCACTCCTAGTTAGAATGCTCGTTTACCGTTTACCACTGCGGACATGACCTCTTCCACCGTCCCCCTCACCGGCAGCATCGTCGCCCTCGTCACCCCCATGCACGAGGACGGCAGCGTGGACTACCCTGCCCTGCGCAAACTGATCGACTGGCATATCGCAGAAGGCACCGACTGCATCGGCGTGGTGGGTACCACGGGCGAATCGCCCACGGTGGACGTCCAAGAGCACTGCGAGATCATCCGCGTCAGCGTCGAACAGGCGGCGGGCCGCGTACCGGTCATGGCCGGGTGCGGCGCGAACTCTACCAAAGAGGCCATCGAGCTGGCCCGCTTTGCCAAGGGCGTGGGCGCCGACAGCCAGCTCCAGGTAGTGCCCTACTACAACAAGCCCACCCAAGAGGGCCAGTACCAGCACTTCAAGGCCATTGCCGAGGCCACGGGCGACCTGCCCATCGTGCTCTACAACGTGCCCGGCCGCTCGGTCGCCGATATGCAGCACGACACCGTGCTGCGGCTGGCGCAGGTGCCCGGCATCATCGCCATCAAGGAAGCCACGGGCAACATCGAGCGCGCACAGTGGTTGATCCGCGACCTGCCGAAGAGCTTTGCCGTGTATTCGGGCGACGATCCGACCGCTGTGGCCCTGATGCTCTGCGGCGGCCACGGCAACATCAGCGTAACGGCCAACGTAGCGCCGCGCCTGATGCACGAACTGTGTGTGGCTGCCATTGCAGGCAATGCCCGCCGCGCCATGGAAATCCAGTTCCAGCTGATGCCCGTGCACAAGCACCTGTTCGTCGAAGCCAACCCCATCCCCGTCAAGTGGGCCATGGCCCGCATGGGCCTGTGCGGCGGCACCATGCGCCTGCCCATGACGCCACTGAGCCAGGGCAACGAGGCCGTGGTCGAAGGCGCACTGCGCTCCGCACGTCTGCTGTAACCAGCCCCCCCCGATACTCAAGAGGATTTCCGCGTGAACCAAACTGCACGACTGGGCCTGCTGGGCCTGACCATTGCCTTGTCCGCCTGCTCGGTGCTGGAAGGCGAGAAAATCGACTACAAGAGCGCCAGCAAGGGCTCTTCGCTGGAGGTTCCGCCCGATCTGACGCAGCTCTCGCGAGAAACCCGCTACGCCGTGCCTGGCGGCGTGGTTTCGGCCAATGCGCTGCAGGCGGGTCAGGCAACGCAGCCCTCCGGCCCGCAGACAGCGCTGGCGCAAATGGGGGATGTACGCATCGAGCGCAACGGCGACCAGCGCTGGCTGGTCATCAATCGCCCGGCCGACAAGCTCTGGGAACCGGTGCGCGAGTTCTGGCTGGAAAACGGTTTCACGCTCGCGCTGGACCAGTCCAAGCTCGGCATCATGGAAACCGACTGGGCTGAAAACCGCGCCAAAATTCCGCAAGACATCATCCGCAGCACGCTGGGCAAGGTGCTCGATTCGCTCTACTCCACGGGTGAGCGCGACAAGTTCCGCACACGCATGGAACGCGCTGCCGATGGCAGCACCGAAATCTATGTCAGTCACCGCGGCATGGTGGAAGTCTTCAACAGTGCCACCAAGGATTCCACCGTGTGGCAGCCGCGTGCGGCCGATCCGGAGCTGGAAACAGAATTCCTGCGCCGCATGATGGTCAAGCTGGGCGTGAGCAAGGAGCAAGCGGCAGCCGTAGCGACCGCCTCCGCACAGCGCCCGCCCGCCGCGCGCGTGGCAACCGTGGGCGATGTCCCTGTGGTGCAGATTGACGAGGGCTTTGACCGCGCCTGGCGCCGTGTCGGCCTGGCCCTGGACCGCACCGGCTTTACGGTGGAAGACCGTGATCGCAGCCAAGGCGTGTATTTTGTGCGTTATGTAGCACCCAAGGACGACAAGAAAGAAAAGGGCTTCCTGGGCAAGCTGTTCAGCTCCGAGAAAACCGTTCCGCCACTCAAATACCGCATCGTTGTACGCAGCCAGGGCGAGGCCACCACGGTGTCCGTTCTGAATGCCGCTGGCGCACCCGAAACCTCGGCCAACGCGTCGAGCATCGTGCGCGTGCTGGCAGACGATCTCAAATAATTCACCCCGAATACGGCCTGGCCGCGGCGGCCAGTGCCGTGATCAAGCCGCTATGAAGTTTTGATGCCGCTCTCGCCACCCTGGCGACACCATGGCAGGAAAAGCCGCTGCAGACGTGCGGCATAAGACCGACACAGCAAGAAAAAACCAGCCGGTCAGCATCCATTGCAGGGCGAGAAGCCTGCAGGTGCTGAACCGGCTGGTTGGTTCAAGCCAAGATGCTCCCGGCTCGTTCCGTGCTTAGAGCTTCTGGCGCTGCATGAAGCTGTCGAAGGTACCTTCGGCAAAGCGGAACCACAGCACCTGATCGCGCTGGAAGTTCAGGTAGTCGGCGTGGATCTTCTTCCAGTCCGGATTTTTTTCATTGAGCTCGGCAAAAACTTCCTTGGCGGCTTTGTACGAAGCGTCCATGACCGACTGCGGGAACGGCAGCACCTTGGCTTTGGCCGCCACCAACTGCTTGAGGGCACCTGGATTGCGTGCGTCGTAACGCGCCTGTGTGGTCACGTGCGCTTCGTGCGCGGCGGCCTGGACAATAGCCTTGTTCTCACTCGACAGGCCGTTGAATGCCTTGTCGTTGATGTAGAACTCCAGATTCAGACTGCCTTCCCACCAACCGGGGTAGTAATAGAAGGGCGCCACTTTGTTGATGCCCAGCTTCTGGTCATCGTAGGGTCCGATCCATTCGGCGGCGTCAATCGTGCCCTTTTCCAGAGCCTGGTAAATTTCTCCGCCCGGAATGTTCTGCGGCACGCCGCCCATGCGCTCGATGACCTTGCCGGCAAAACCGCCGACACGGAACTTGAGCCCCTTGATATCAGCGGGCGACTTGATTTCCTTGCGGAACCAGCCCCCCATTTGCGCACCCGTGTTGCCGCCGACAAAGTTAACAATGTTGTATTGTGCATAAAAATCGCGCATGAGCTTGTGGCCGTTGCCATCCACAACCCAGGCGGTCAGTTGGCGCGAATTCATGCCGAACGGAATGGCACCACCAATGGCAAAGGCCTCGTTCTTGCCGAAAAAATAGTAAGGCGCTGTGTGCGCCATCTCCACCGTGCCACTCTGCACGCCATCGACCACACCAAAGGCAGGCATCAACTCGCCCGCTGCATGGACCGACACTTCAAACTTGCCACCCGACATTTCCTTGACTGCCTTGGCAAACACCTCGGCCGAGCCGAAGATGGTGTCCAGCGATTTAGGAAAACTCGATGCCAGACGCCAGCGCACTGCAGCTTGTGCATGCACCGCTGGCGCGACACCTGCCGCAAGCACCCCGGCAAGGCCGGCATTTTTGATAAGGGAACGACGATCCATTACAAGTCTCCTGTGGATTAAGAAAAGGTGCTGGCGGCGCTTGTGGCGCCCCAAAAAAAAGCCGAAGCCCGGCCCACACTTCTGCGGGCCGAAATCTCCGGCACTTGGGCGATCGCTGCATTGATCGCGCGATCGCAACAAGACGGTAACGGTTTACAGCTTGACCGTAGCCATGTAGCTGTCAAAGCGGAATTCCGAGAAACGACCCCACAGGATCTGGTCGCGCTGGAAGGCGCGCATGTCCTGGTGGATCTTCTTGAATTCGGCCGACTTGGCTTCGTGCTCGGCAAACACTTCCATCGAGGACTTGTAGCCGGCATCCATGAGTTCCTTGGAGAACGCCTTGAGCTGCGTCTTGGCGCCCACAAGCTTCTTGAGCGCGATAGGGTTGTAGGCGTCGTACTTGGACGTCATGTCGCGGGCCGCCACCGCCGTGGCGGCATCCACCATGGCCTGGAATTCGGGCGTCAGCGCGGCGTAGGCCTTGGCGTTAATGAAGAACTCCAGCTCGGCGCCACCTTCCCACCAGCCGGGGTAGTAGTAGTAAGGCGCGACCTTGTTGAAGCCCAGCTTTTCATCGTCGTAGGGGCCGACAAATTCACAGGCATCGAGCGTGCCCTTTTCGAGCGCCTGGTACACATCGCCCGCAGGCATGTTCTGTGGCACCACGCCCAGTTTTTGCATGGATTCACCAAACAGGCCACCCCCCATACGCATCTTCAAACCCTTGAGGTCTTCAACGGTGTTGATTTCCTTGCGGTACCAGCCGCCCATTTGCGTGCCGGTATTGCCTGCGCTGCGGCTCTTGATGTTGTACTTGGCATAGAACTCGTCCATGTACTTGCGGCCATTGCCGTGCTCCATCCATGCGTCCATCTGGCGAGCCGTCAGGCCGAATGGAACGGCACAGCCGAAGGCGAAAATGGAGTCCTTGCCAGTGAAATAGTAAGGTGCGGTCTGCGCCATTTCCACCGTACCGTTTTGCAGCGCGTCGACCACGCCAAACGCGGGCATCAGTTCGCCAGCGGCGTGCACGGACACGTCAAACTTGCCACCAGACAGTGCCTTGACAGTTTTGGCGAACATTTCGGCGCTACCGAAAATGGTATCGAGCGACTTGGGAAAGCTCGATGCCAGGCGCCAGCGCACTGCGGCCTGGGCATGCACAGCAGGAGCGACCCCTGCGGCCAGTACGCCAGCAATGCCAGCATGTTTGATGAGTGAGCGACGATGCATGAAAACCTCTTGATAAACGGGGTTGCAAGAATGCCGAACACGTGGCGAATCCGCCGCGCGGCACGGCCACTTTAGCAGCCCTCGGGGGATTGTAAAAATGTGCTTTGCATCGTCCGTGCGGGTTTTCCCGCGAAAATTGTCGGCCTTCAGGGTTCTGCAAGCATGCACTGATTCTGTTTCCAAATCATTCGTGTCCAGGCGCGAAGCCGCAGACAGTGCTGTAGCACGGCTAAGGCGATGCTGAATAAGTCACCGCGATGATGCGCGCCGTGCATCGGGATGGGATGCAAGGCGCAAACCGCAGCCATGGCCGCAGCTATGGCGAGGATTTGCAACGCCGCAGACCGCCCGAGGTACGGATGCACAGCGCGTGAGGGACTTTTTCAGCATTGCCCTAAGCCAAGCAACAACGGCACGGATGGTTTAGAAATGGAATGACGATGGTTCATGCAGCGACCGCCGAACGCGCGCAGATGCAGAACACGCACACGGCGTGTTCTGCAAAATTCCAGGTGAATGTGCGAGCCTGTTTCCTGCGGTGGCGCAGGAGAAAACTCTCAGGCGGCGCGCTGGCCGATAGCGGACGACGGAGCGTCAAAGCGCGCGCGCACCGAAGCCTCGATACCTTGCGCATCCAAACCCTGCAACGCCAGGAGGCGCGCCGGATCACCATGCTCAATGAAGACATCGGGCAGACCCAGCTGCAACACCGGGCGCAGCACTCCTGCTGCAGCCAGGGCTTCCAGAACAGCGCTGCCTGCACCGCCCATGAGAGCGCCCTCTTCCACCGTCACCAACACGTCGTGGCTGGCCGCCACTTCCAGCAGCAAATCCACGTCCAGCGGTTTTGCCCAGCGCATGTTGACCACGGTAGCATCCAAGGCCTGTGCGGCCTGCAACGCCGGGTACAGCAGCGTGCCAAAAGCCAGGATGGCAATGCGCGTGCCAGTGCAATCGGCACGCCCTTCTCGCATGCGCCGAATCTCGCCCTTGCCATAAGGCAGCGCATCCAAACCGGGCAAGGGCTCGACACCCGCCCCCGCACCGCGCGGGTAGCGCACGGCCACAGGATGGTTCTGTGCGAAAGCGGTGCTGAGCAGTTGGCGGCATTCACGCTCGTCTGCAGGGCAGGCCATGGCCATATTGGGGATGCAGCGCACGAAAGGAATGTCGTAAGCGCCGGCATGCGTGGCACCATCGGCGCCCACCAGGCCCGCACGGTCGAGGGCGAACACCACGGGCAGGTTTTGTAGCGCCACGTCGTGGATCATCTGGTCATAGCCGCGCTGCAGGAAGGTGGAGTAAATGGCCACCACGGGTTTGACACCCTCGCAGGCCATGCCCGCCGCAAAGGTCACGGCATGCTGCTCGGCAATACCCACGTCGTAGTAGCGGTCTGGAAAACGTTTATGGAATTCGACCATGCCCGAGCCTTCGCGCATGGCGGGTGTGATGCCCACCAGCCGCTCGTCCTGGTCGGCCATGTCGCACAGCCATTGGCCAAACACCTGGGTGAACGTTTGTTTTGGAGGGGTGACGGGCGCCGTCAGCCCCACAGAGGGGTCAAACTTTCCGGGGCCGTGGTAAGCCACGGGGTCGGCCTCGGCCAGCTTGTAACCCTGGCCTTTTTTCGTGACCACATGCAGAAACTGCGGGCCCTGCAGGCCCTTGATGTTCTCCAGCGTGGGAATGAGCGAATCCAGATCATGGCCGTCAATGGGGCCGATGTAGTTGAAGCCGAACTTCTCGAACAAAGTGGCAGGCACCACCATGCCTTTGGCCTGCTGCTCCAGGCGCTTGGCCAATTCCAGCAGCGGCGGCGCATTCTTGAGCACGCTCTTGCCCACGTTCTTGGCCGCCGCGTAGAACTGGCCGCTCATGAGCTGGGCGAGGTAGCGGTTGAGCGCGCCCACGGGCGGGCTGATGCTCATGTCGTTGTCGTTGAGGATGACGAGCAGGTTGCAATCCTGCACGCCCGCGTTGTTCAAGGCCTCGAAGGCCATGCCGGCTGTCATGGCGCCATCACCGATGATCGCCACCGCACGCCGGTCTTCGCCCTTTTGACGAGCTGCCAGGGCCATGCCCAGCGCAGCCGAGATGCTGGTACTGGAATGCGCCGTACCAAAGGTGTCGTAAGCGCTCTCGGCGCGCTGCGGAAACCCCGAAATACCACCCAGTTGGCGCAGCGTGTGCATGCGGTCGCGTCGGCCCGTCAGAATCTTATGCGGATAGGTTTGGTGGCCCACATCCCACACCAGACGGTCGTAAGGGGTATTGAACACATGGTGCAGCGCCACGGTCAGCTCCACCGTGCCCAGGTTGGAGCTCAAGTGCCCCCCCGTCTTGGCAACACTGTCAATCACGAAGGCACGCAACTCCGCGGACAGCACCTTGAGCTCGCCGCGCGAGAGGCGGCGCAGCTCGGCAGGGTCGTTCACACTCGTGAGCAGGGGATAGGGGGTCGTTGACATTACTATTACTTTAATAGCTGCCAGCGCTTAGCAGACAAGCGCTGGTAGCTTTTTTCGTGGAACGGCATCAGTGTGAGCGGCTCACAACCATATCGGCCAGAGCCGCCAAAGCACGGGTGTCGGGCAGTGCTGTTTGTGCCAGCGCGGAATGGGCCTGATCAAGCAACTCCTTGGCCTGCGCTTTCGCGCGATCGAGCCCCAGCAGAGAGACATAGGTCGGTTTGTCCTGCGCGGCATCCTTGCCCGCTGTCTTGCCTAGCGTAGCGGAATCCTGCGTAACGTCCAGAATATCGTCGACCACCTGGAACGCCAGCCCTAAAGCAGCACCGTAGGCCGATAGCCCTTGCAAGGCGGCGGTGCTGGCTTGCCCACAGGCTGCGCCCATCATCACGCTGGCCTGCAGCAAGGCGCCGGTCTTGAGGCGGTGCATCTCGCGCAGGCGGGCCTCGTCCAGCACCACACCCACACTGGCCAGGTCGATCGCCTGACCGCCCGCCATCCCGGAGGAACCCGCCGCATGCGCCAGCAAACGGCACAGCCGCGCCTGCACCGTCGCGGGTATCCCGACATCTTCCGGCGTGAGCAGTTCAAAAGCCAGGGCCTGCAATGCATCGCCCGCCAGCAAGGCCTGTGCCTGGCCAAACTGCACATGCACCGTGGGCTTGCCACGGCGCAGTACATCGTTGTCCATGCAGGGCATGTCGTCGTGCACCAGCGAGTAGGCATGGATCAGTTCGATGGCACAGGCCGCGCGCAAGGCCGCTTCCTGATAGGCCGCAGCATGCTGCGCATCGCTGCCATCGGCCACGGCCTCGCGGGCCGCCATCACCAGCAGGGGACGCAGCCGCTTGCCGCCATCGAGCACGGCGTAACGCATGGCTTGCCCCAGGCCCGCCGGGGCATCTCCCCCGACCCAGCGCTCCAGCGCCTGCTCCACCCGCGCCAAATGGGCGCTGCTCCAAACTTGCAAAGACGCCTGATCCATGCCGCTCATTCCTGTGTCCAGGGTTGCAACGTGCCACCGTCGAGGACGCGCACCTGCTCCTGCACGGCCTCCAGCCGGTCGCGGCAGAACGCCAGCAGCGTGGCGCCGCGCTGGTAACCCGCCAGCAGCTGGTCCAGCGGCATCTGACCCGATTCAATACGCACCACCAGTTGCTCCAGTTCTTCCAGCGCAGCTTCGTAGCTGGCCGGGTCGGCATTTTTGGGTTTGGGCATGGGCAGCGGGGCGGAAAGCAAAACAGGCGATTTTAGGCTGATACCGCTGTGCGCATCCCCGCGCCCAAGGCAGCCCCAAAACCTATGTGCCCTACCGAAGTCGGCCCACAGTCCAATACACGCATGGCCGCTGCGGGAATGGGCCGCTGCAATAACCCCACGTCCTATAATCCCATTCCCTACAGACCGGCGCCCTGCCGGTTTATTTTTTTCTCTCCGCGCCTCGAGCGCATCTCCCTGTGGGGAGTCTTTAGGTCAGGTCACCCATGTCTGATTTAAGTCTTCGACTGCAGCAGGCCGCAAGCCAACTACCAGTTTCAAGCTACTTTGACGAGGCGCTGTTCCAGCGCGAGATGGCAACGCTCTTCCAGCGCGGCCCCCGTTACGTGGGGCATAGCCTGAGTGTCCCCAACGTGGGCGACTACCATGCCCTGCCCCAGGAGCTCGGAGGCCGCGCCCTGGTGCGCAACGCCCAGGGCGAGGTGGAACTCATCTCCAACGTCTGCCGCCACCGCCAGGCCATCATGCTGCAGGGGCGCGGCTCGCTGCAGCAGCACCAAAAGGGCAGCGCCGGTGGCAACATCGTCTGCCCTGTGCACCGCTGGACCTACAGCCCCAGCGGCGAACTGTTGGGCGCGCCCCATTTCGCGCACGACCCCTGCCTGAACCTGAGCAACTACAAACTGCGCGAATGGAACGGCCTTCTGTTCGAGGACAACGGCCGTGACATCGAGGCCGACCTGGCCGGCATGGGCCCACGCAACGACTTGTCCTTTGAGGGCTACACCCTCGACCGTATCGAACTGCACGAGTGCAACTACAACTGGAAGACCTTCATCGAGGTCTATCTGGAGGACTACCACGTCGGCCCCTTCCACCCCGGGCTGGGCAACTTCGTCACCTGCGACGACCTGAAGTGGGAATTCCAGAAGGAATACTCGGTGCAGACAGTGGGCGTGGCCTCTACGTTTGGCCAACCCGGCTCTGCCGTCTACAAGAAGTGGCACGAGGTGCTGCTCAAATACCGCCAAGGCAAGCTGCCCGAGCGCGGTGCCATCTGGCTGACCTACTACCCGCACATCATGGTGGAGTGGTACCCGCATGTGCTCACTGTCTCCACGCTGCACCCCCTCAGTGCCCACAAGACGCTGAACATGGTGGAGTTCTATTACCCCGAAGAAATCACCGCCTTCGAGCGCGAATTCGTGGAAGCCCAGCAAGCGGCCTACATGGAAACCTGCATCGAGGACGACGAGATCGGCGAGCGCATGGACGCGGGGCGCAAGGCACTGTTCGAGCGTGGCGACAACGAGGTCGGCCCCTACCAGAGCCCCATGGAAGACGGCATGCAGCACTTCCACGAGTGGTACCGACGCGCCCTGGGCGACGCTGTCCCCAAGGGCTGACAGCCAGCGCACCACACTCTCATTACAATAGCTGCCAGCGCTTGCCCAATAAGCGCTGGCAGCTATTTTTATTTGAAACCCCCCCGCACCTATGCAAGCCCTCTGGATGGTTCTGGCCGCCTTCATGTTTGCCAGCATGGGGGTGTGCGTGAAGCTGGCATCGGAGTATTTCAACCCTGCCGAACTGGTGTGTTACCGGGGGTTTATCGGCATGGCGATCCTGGCATTGCTGGCGCGCTCACAAGGCATCACGCTCGCCACCCGCTACCCTGGCATGCACGCCTGGCGCAGCCTGGTAGGCGTGACTTCGCTAGGGGCCTGGTTTTATGCCATTGCCCACCTGCCGCTGGCCACGGCCATTACCTTGAACTACATGAGCAGCGTGTGGATCGCCGCCTTTCTGGTGGGCGGCACGCTGCTGGCCTGGCGCCCCACGGCTGCGACGCCCCGGCCTGCCCTGCAGGGGCCGCTGATCCTCACGGTACTGGCCGGTTTTGCCGGAGTGGTCATGATGCTGCGGCCCAGCATCGATCAAAGCCAGGAGCAGGTTTTCGCTGGCCTGGTGGGCTTGCTCTCAGGCCTGTCGGCCGCCTTTGCCTACATGCAGGTGGTCGCGCTCTCGCGCATGGGGGAGCCCGAAACGCGCACCGTGTTTTATTTTGCCGTGGGCTCTGCCGTGGCCGGCGGCGCGGCCCTGCTGGTCACGGGCACCTCGCCATGGCCTGGCTGGCCTGGACTATGGCTGTTGCCCATTGGGGTGCTGGCCGCCGGCGGGCAACTGTGCATGACACGCGCCTATGCCAGCGCGCACACCCAGCGCGCCACGCTGGTCGTGGCCAACCTGCAGTATTCGGGCATTGTTTTCGCGTCTCTTTTCAGTGTGCTGCTGTTTGACGACATCATCACCCTGCTGGGCTGGGTGGGCATGGCGCTCATCGTGGGCAGCGGCATTGTCGCCACCGTGCTGCGGGCCCGCGCAGCACCCGGCGCACCGGCCGAAGAACACTGAATCGGCGGAAGGCTCCATCAGCGAGACCACAATGACGTCTGCACCTTCTTTCACACGTTCATGTCCATGCACTACACCACGCTGATCTCCGTTCCTGAACTGCAAGCTCTGACGGCCAGCGGCACACCGCTGATGGTGTTCGACTGCAGCTTTGATCTGGCTGCCCCTGGTGCGGGCGAGCAGCAGTATCTTGCAGAACACATCCCTGGTGCCGTCTATGCCCACCTTGACAACGCACTCTCGGCCCGCCATGGCGCGCCAGGCGCTAGCGGCACCATCATTGCCACAGATGCCGACACACCCGCATCGGGCGGTCGCCACCCCTTGCCCAGCCGCGAAAAGTTTGCGGCCTGGCTCAGCAGCGTGGGGTTTTCCAACGATATGCAGGCCGTGGTGTACGACCGCAACGCCAGCAGTTATTGCGGACGCTTGTGGTGGATGCTGCAATGGCTGGGCCATGCCAACGTGGCCGTGCTCGATGGCGGGCTGCAGGCCTGGAAGGCGGCGAACGGGCCACTGTCACACGGCAGCGAACCGGCGCATTTCCAGTCACTTTTCCGCGTAGCGGCGCCTCTGCGCACGCTAGCCACCGTGGGCGACGTGCTGCAAGGCCTGGGGCAGTCCAGTCAAACCATCATCGACGCCCGCGCCGCACCACGCTACCGCGGAGAAGTGGAACCCCTGGACCCCGTGGCTGGCCATATTCCGGGGGCACTCAACCGCCCTTTCAGCGACAACTTTGGTCCAGACGGCCGCTTTAAAAACCCTGAGGTGCTGCGCGCCGAATTCCTGGCGCTGCTGGCGGGGCGCGACCCTGCCAGCGTAGTGCACCACTGCGGCAGCGGCGTCACCGCCAACCCGAATGTGCTGGCCATGGAACGGGCGGGGCTCGGAAAAACCACGCTCTTTGCAGGCAGCTGGAGCGAATGGTGCAGCGACCCTGCCCGCCCGGTCGAGCGCGGATAGGCAGCGGATTGGCTGCACGGGCAGCAGGCCTCATCACAGGTGTGACAGCGTTGATTGGCCCGCCCCTTGTAAGGCAAATTCCTACACGGCAGGCCGCGAAACCAGACGCGCAGCACAGCCAAACCCCGACTTAATTTTTGATTGGGGCGAATTCACAATCCATTTCAACGGATCGCGAAAACTTGCATGCGGCAAGTAGCCAACGATCCGGGAATGGAAAGGATGCCCTCATGACCAACGAACAACTGCTCGCCGAAATCCGCGAAGCCAACCTCACCTACCTGATGCTGGCGCAGACCCTGATCCGCCAGGACAAGGCGGAAGCAGTTTTCCGTCTGGGCCTGAACGAAGACGCCGCCGATATTTTGTCATCCCTGTCCGCCGCGCAAGTGATGAAACTGGCCTCCAGAAACACCCTTCTTTGCAGCTTCCGGGTGGACGACAACCTGGTGTGGAGCCTGTTGACCAACCATTCAGCCTCGAAGGTAGGCAACGAGGCCACGAACACGCTGCACGCCAACATCCTGATGGCCAGCCGGGTCTCCGAGGTGCTCTGAGCACCCCCGATCCTGTACAGACCACGCTGCCACCCCCACGACCAGGAAACGCCATGACCGCCACCACCGCCACTCCCCCCAAAGCCGCCAAGCCCGCCGCCAAGAGCGTGCTCAATGAATCCCGGCAGATCGAACGCGCAGCCATGCTGATCGAGATGGGCGCACGCATGCAGGTGCTGGAGTCGGAGACCACGCTGTCGTACGAGCGCCTGATCCGTCTGTACAAGGAAATCGCAGGCAAGTCTCCCTCCAAGGGACAGCTGCCGTTTTCCACCGACTGGTTTCTCACCTGGCAGGAGAACATCCACAGCTCGCTGTTTCTCAACATCTACGAGTACCTCTCCAAAGGCGTGGATCTGGACTCGGTGGAACTGCTGACCAAGGCCTATCGCCTGTACAACGAGCAAATTGTTGCCGCACAAGTCGAGCCCTTGCTGTCATTCACGCGCGCATGGCGCCTGGTGAAGTTTGTCGACGCCGGCATGCTGACCCGTACCAAATGCGCTCAATGCAGTGGCCAGTTTGTGACCGAGCTGTACGAGAACCGCCACTTCACCTGCGGCCTGTGCAACCCACCGGCCCGGGCAGGCAAAAGCAAGAGTGCCGGCGCGCTGATGTTGCACTGATAAGAGCAAGCTCCAAAATATCCATAAAATATGCCTGTAGCGCTTATGTATAAAGCGCCAACAGCTATCATATTTAAAGCATCAGTCAACGCCCCTGTAACAACCCACGGATGTTGTCATCCATCGGCAGCGCATAGTCACTCGCTGCCACCACTTGGTTGCCCAGCGGGTTAACAAGTTTGAGGCTCACGTACACCATGGCTCCAGACACCGCATAGGTGCCTACCACCACGGCCTGGGCATCATGCGCCTGGCTGACCTCGCGCAACTCGCGTGAGAGCAGCAATTCTCCATGTGCCGGCTGCAGCGCCAGTTGCTCACGCAGGCGCACTTCGGTGACGGGTACACCACGCTGCACGAGGCGACCGGCAATCTGCTCCGAGAAAAGCCGCCCCAGACGGGACGACTCATGGAGCCGGTCCACATTCACGATCGTGGAAACCAGCACGCTGCGCCGTGGATCCAACGGCGCGTTCTGGAGCAGGCGATCGGCCGCATCGTAGTTGGTCTTGAGCACATCCGTGCGCTGCAGGACGCCACCGCGCTCGCCGTAGTAATACTGCGCGCACCCCGAAGTTGCCAGCACCGCAGCGCACAGAACACCCCATCGCATGCGGCGCATCATGGCGTCACCACTTTCCAGGTTTTAACGGGAGACAGCGGCGCCACAGGGGTCGGAGGTTGGTACAACACGGCATCGGCACGCTCGATGTAATACATGTCTGCCGAACCGGCCAGATAGCGGTCGTGGGACTTGAGCGTGGTGGTAATGAGCACTTCGGTGCGCGTGGGTCCGCCCGCCGCATCGCCTTGGGTATGGCGCTGCGCCAAATCCAGGGCCAAGCCGACACCCACCCCGATCACGGTTGCCACACCGGGGAGTAACGTCCGATCGGAGTAATGCACATCCCAGTCGCGCCACACACCTACGCCCGAAGCCAGCATGGTCCAAGGCAGGGGAATGGGTGAATTACGGGGCCCGGTCGCTTCATGCTGTACCAGTTGCGTCTGCACCTCCAACTCAACGTCTGTAGGCACCACAGACAAAACCACGCCTCGATCCAACAAGCGCACGCGCAAAAGACTCAAAAAACCCTGATCGAAGCTGGAGCTGTTCGCCGCCTTGACATAAATGGGGTATTCCCCCGCAGGCCAAGCAACGATTTTTTCAGCGACGCGCGAAGCCACGTCATCAGCGAGCACGCTCCAGTGGTGAACAGCGCGCGCCTTCTTCTGGCCGGTGGCAGGGTAGTTGTCAGCACGCGGCACATCCAAGGTACTGCAGCCAACCAATAACACCGCTGCGAGCAGCGCTGAAATACGGCAAATGGGTGAAGGCATGCACGCCATCGTAGCGATTCGGGCCTGCTGCGATCGGTGCAACAGAGCACTTTTTTCAGGCCAGAACCAAGGCTTGGCACCGCCCCGCTGCAACAACAACCCGGCACAATGGCACCTGAAAATTCCATGGAGACTGTATGCACCATCACGTTCACTCCCCCTACCGCCTTGCCGCTGCACCCCTGTTTCTCGCTGCCATGCTGGCGGGCTGTGGGGGCGGTACCGAAAAAAATCCGCCGGTTCAACCCCCTCCGTCCGGAGTGGTCAGCCTGCGCTTCCTGAACGACATCCATGCCAACGTGTTCGACCAGGGGTCCACCTCGAACACTTTGTCTGTGCAAGCCACCAAGGATGGCGGCAATGCAGACGACGTTACGGTCGTTTTTTCGGCCACCCAGGGCACAACCAGCCCCGTATCAGTCCAACCGAGGGGTGGGATTGCCTCGACCACGCTGAGTGTGCCTCTGGCCGCCACGACGGGCGCCATGTCCATCACGGCCAAGGCCACGGCGACCAATACGGTCCTTGAAAATTTTGCTGCCTACGTGCGCCCCGCCCCAGCCGATCTGCAAGTGCTGGTGCCCGCTTATTTCAGCGCCAGCACCAACGCCGCTGTTTGGACCGCGCTCACCACCGCAGCCCAAAGCTATCCAGACGTTCAGATCAACGTCATCGTGAAGCCCGACAACGCTGTCAGCGGCATCATCCCCACTGGCACCTACACACCGGACAGCGCGCTCGTCACCGCCATCGGCGCGCTCAAAACCGCGCACCCCCGCACCAAGGTGCTGGGCTATATCGCCACCGGGGGCGGCACCACCGGCACGATCTCTTTGACCGACGTCCTGACCACCATCGACCAGTACAGTGCGGGCTACGGCACCAAGATCGACGGTTTCTACCTGGACGGCATGGCCGTTGACCGCAACCTCATCGCGTCGTTCTACCAACCCCTCACCGCCCGCATCGCAGAAAAAACGGGCCTGGGAACCACACGGCCCCTCGTGGTCGGCAACCCTGCCACCTACCCCGCCAAAGAGTACGCGGCCCTCGTCAACGTACTGGTGACCCACAGCGGCTCGGCCACCAACTACCAGACCACGGATCCGCAGACCGCCAGCGCCTCGTGGGTCTACGACAAGCAGAACGTCGCGCAGGCCATGCAGGTGCATTCGGCCAGCACCTGCTCGGACATGAAAGCAGCCGTGGCCCGGGCCCATTTGCCACGCATGAATACGGGCTGGATCTTCGTCACCGACCAGGCCGTTGGCGCCCCCTGGTCTACGCTGCCGGCCACCGCTTACTGGAAATCCTTCCTGGGCACCGTGGACGCCACCAACAAGGGCAACCCCCTTCCCACCTGCTAACGGCCTCGGGTGGCGCCTTGCGCGCCACCCGCCCCATCACCCCGTATTGCGCAGCCCCGCCGCAATCCCGTTGATGGAAATGTGGATACCCGTCTGCACCCGCTCATCCCCCTGCCCCGCGCGCCAGCGGCGCACCAGTTCGACCTGCAGGTGGTGCAACGGGTCGATATAGGGAAAGCGGTGGCGAATCGAACGCGCCAGGGCGGTGTTGTGCGCCAGGCGCTGCTTGTCGCCGGTGATGCGCGTCAGCACGTCGGCCGTGCGGTGCCACTCTTGCTCGATGGCGCCGAACACCTTCTTGCGCAGGCGCGCATCCTGCACCAGCTCGCTGTAGCGTGAGGCCAGGGCCAGGTCGCTTTTGGCCAGCACCATGTCCATGTTGGACAGCAGGGTGCTGAAAAACGGCCACTGTCGGTACATCTTGCGCAGCAGCGCCAGCTGTGCCTTGGCGTCGTGTCCATCGGCGTTCAGAAAACTCTCTACAGCCGAGCCAAAACCGTACCAACCGGGCAGGGTCAGGCGGCACTGCCCCCAACTGAAACCCCAGGGAATGGCGCGCAAGTCCTCGATCTTCTGGCTGGGCTTGCGCGAGGCGGGGCGCGAGCCGATGTTCAACTCGGCGATTTCGCGGATCGGCGTCGCGTTGAAAAAGTAGTCGGTAAAGCCCGGTGTTTCGTACACCAGCGCACGGTAGGCGGCCATGCTGGTCTGCGACAGTTGCGCCGCTGCCTGCAAAAAAGCGGGCGTGGCTGACTTGGTGGGCTGCAAAAGCGTGGCCTCCAGCGTGGCGGCCACCAGGGTTTCGAGGTTGCGCCGGCCAATTTCGGGGTTGGCGTACTTGGATGCGATCACCTCGCCCTGCTCGGTCAAACGGATCTGGCCGCGCACCGTGCCTGGCGGCTGCGCCAGGATGGCCTGGTAGCTGGGGCCGCCGCCGCGCCCCACCGTGCCGCCACGGCCGTGGAACATGCGCAGGCGGATGTGGGGCAGCTCGTCAAACAACTCCACCAGCGCAATTTCGGCGCGGTACAGCTCCCAATTGCTGGTGAAGATACCGCCATCCTTGTTACTGTCGGAGTAGCCCAGCATGATGTCCTGCTCGGCGCCCGAGCGCTGCACCAGGGCCGTCACGCCGGGCAACTGGTAGAACGCACGCATGATGGGCGCGGCGTTGCGCAGGTCTTCGATGGTTTCAAACAGAGGCACCACAATCAGGTCGGCGCTGGCTTCACCATCGAGGGTGCCGCGCATCAGGCCCACTTCTTTTTGCAACAGCAGCACTTCCAGCAAGTCGCTCACCGTTTCGGTGTGGCTGATGATGTAGTGGCGGATCGCCTCGGCCCCATAGCGCTGGCGCATGCGCAAAGCCGTCTCAAAAATGGCCAGCTCGCCCCGCGTGTGTTCGGAGTATTGCGTGCCCATCACGCGCAAGGGGCGGGCGTCCTGCAGCAGGCGCAGCAGCACGGCGCGGCGTTGCTCCTCGGACAGCGCGCTGTAATCAGGCTCGATGCGCGCCACGGCCAGCAGTTCGGCCACTACGCGCTCGTGCTGGTCGGAGCTTTGGCGCAAGTCCACCGTGGCAAGGTGAAAACCGAAAACCTCGACAGCGCGGATCAGCGGATGCAGGCGCTGCGCCGCCAGCGGCGTGCCGTGGTGGGCCTGCAGCGACGCCTCAATGGTGCGCAGCTCAGCGAGGAAACCGGCAGCGTCCGGGTAGGGGTTTTGCGGCGCCACGGCATGGCGTGCGGCGGCGCCTCCACTGAGTGTCTCCAAGGTAGCCGCCAGGCGTGCGTAAATGCCGGTCAGCGCCCGGCGGTAGGGCTCGTCCTGGCGGTGCTCGCTGGTATCGGGCGAGCTGTTCGCCAGGGCCTGCATCGCGGGAGAAACGTCGACCAAGCGCGCCGACAGCGACAACTCGCCGCCCAGCAGGTGCACCTCTGTCAGATAGTGGCGCAACGCCACCTCGCTCTGGCGGCGCAGCGCCTGCGCCAGTGTGTCGGCGCTGACATTGGGGTTGCCGTCGCGGTCGCCGCCGATCCACTGGCCCATGCGCAAAAAACTGTGCACGGACTGGTCGCCCAGCTCACGCTCGAGCTCTGCGTAGATCTTGGGAATCTCGCGCAGAAAGGTGGCCTCGTAATAAGAAAGTGCGTTCTCGATCTCGTCGGCCACGGTGAGCTTGCTGTAGCGCAGCAGGCGTGTCTGCCACAGCTGCGCCACGCGGGCGCGCAACTGGGCTTCGTTGGCGGCCAGGGCGCGCGGGGTCAGCGCATCGCGGGCGGCGTTGTAGATCTGGGCGCGCTCGGCGATGTCATCGCGCACGGTGAGCAGTTGGGCGATGTCGCGTTCGGCATCCAGAATGCTCTTGCGCTGCACTTCGGTGGGGTGGGCCGTGAGCACCGGTGCCACGTAGCTGCTGGCCAGGGTCTGCGCCACCTGCTGCGATGAAATACCGGCCCAGCGCAAACGGGCCAACGCCACCTCGATGCTGCCCTCCTGCGTGTCGCCAGCGCGTTCGCGGATGGTGCGGCGGCGAATGTGGTGGCGGTCTTCGGCCAGGTTGGCCAGGTGGCTGAAATAGGTAAACGCCCGGATCACACTCACCGTCTGGTCGGCCGATAGGCCCTTGAGCAGCTTTTTCAGTGCCTTGTCGGCCTCGTGGTCGGCATCGCGCCGGAAAGCCACGGAAAGCTGGCGCACCTGCTCGATCAGCTCGAACGCGGCCACGCCCTCCTGTTCGCGGATCACATCGCCCAGGATGCGGCCCAGCAGGCGAATATCTTGGATCAAGGGGCGGTCTTTGTCGGTCTTTTTGGTATTCACGGCGTTGTCTCCTGGTCGCACCCCCGCACCGGCAAGGCTGCTGCAGCGCAGCATGCTAGCATCCCGCGCTGGACCTTTCCCTGCAAAAGCATGACGCCCCAAAGCCCCCCTCTCCCACCCATCGTGATCGCCACCCGCGAGAGCCGCCTGGCCCTGTGGCAGGCCGAACATGTGCAGGCCCTGTTGCGCGCGCGCGGCCACCACGTATCGCTGCTGGGCATGACCACGCTGGGCGACCAGATTCTGGACCGTTCTTTGAGCAAAGTCGGCGGCAAAGGCCTGTTTGTCAAAGAACTTGAAACCGCTCTGGAAGACGGCCGAGCCGACATCGCCGTGCACTCGCTCAAGGATGTGCCCATGGTGCTGCCCGAAGGCATGCTTCTCGCCTGCGTGATGGAGCGCGAAGACCCGCGCGACGCTTTTGTCTCGCCCCGCTACGCCCGCCTGCAAGACCTGCCCCAGGGCGCTGTCGTCGGCACCTCCAGCCTGCGCCGCCAGGTGCTGCTGCAGGCGCTGCGCCCCGACCTGAAGATCGAGCCGTTGCGGGGCAATCTCGACACGCGCCTGCGCAAACTCGATGAAGGCCAGTACGACGCCATTGTTCTGGCGGCGGCCGGCCTCAAACGCCTGGGCCTGCAGGAACGCATTCGCACCGAATTCGACCGCACCGAGATGCTGCCCGCCGCCGGGCAAGGCGCCCTGGGCATCGAGGTGCGCAGCGACCGCCAGGATCTGGTGGCCGCACTGGCCCCACTGGCGCACATGCCCACCTGGCTCACCGTGACCGCCGAGCGCGCCGTCAGCCGCTGCATGGGCGGCAGTTGCTCCATGCCGCTGGCTGCGCACGCGCGTTTCGAAGGTGGTCAACTCCACATCGATGCCGCCTGGGGCGACCCCGAAGGCCGCATGGCCTTGGTGCGCGCCAGTGCCCAGGGCCCCGTCACCACGCTGGAGCAGGCCAACACCCTGGGCGAAGGCGTAGCAACCGAGCTGCGGGCAGGCGGCGCCACAGGCTAATACCATGCCCCGCGTGATCGTCACCCGGCCCGAGCGCGAGGCCCTGCAGTGGGTGGCCGCGCTGCAGGCGCGCGGCATTGCTGCGCAGGCCTTGCCCCTGATTGCCATCTCCCCACCGACCGACGCAGATGCGCTACAGGCCGCCCGCGACCACATCACGAACTACCGCGCCGTGATGGTCGTCAGCAGCAACGCTGCACAACATTTTTTTGATCAAAATACGGCTCTAACGCTTACTGGACAAGCGCAAGCAGCTATCAAAACAAGAGTCTGGTCACCCGGCCCAGGAACGGCCCACGCGCTGCAAATGCTGGGAGTGGATGCCGCCTGCATCGATCAGCCCGCTACCGACGCTGCGCAGTTCGACTCCGAGTCGCTATGGGCCCAGGTGCAGCGGCAGATCGGCCCGGGCGACGCTGTTCTCATCGTGCGCGGCACCGAAGCCGGTGCCCACCAACAAGGCACGGGGCGCGACTGGCTGGCGCAGCAGATCACCGCCGCAGGGGGGCGCGTAGATTTTGTGGTTGCCTATACCCGTGGCGCTCCCGACTGGACCGAGGCGCAGCGCACACAGGCCCGCACGGCAGCCAGCGACGGTGCACTGTGGCTATTGAGCAGTTCCCAGGCCCTGGACAACCTGCGCGCAGCTCTGCCCGGCCAGGCCTGGGACCGGGCCCACGCACTGGCCACCCACCCGCGCATTGCGCAAGCAGCACGCGCCCTGGGCTTTGCCAGCGTGCACGAATGCCGTCCGGCGCTGACCGATGTCGCAGCCTCGATAGAATCGATGCCATGAGCGCCGCCCACCAACCTGACCCCACCCGCCACGCCCACGCGGCGCCTGCGCACGGCACCACGCCAAGCGCCCAGGGCAGCAAGGCACTGCTTTACGCGGTGGGAATCGTGGCCGTCGTCGCCCTGGCGGCCAGCGGCCTGTTGTGGCAAAAACTCAGCACCATCCAGGAAACCCTGGCTCGCCAGAGCCAGGACGCCAATGCCCAGGCCATTGAGGCGCGCACCATCGCACGCCAGGCCCAGGAACAGGTCGCCGAAGCCAGCGCACGCCTGACCGTGCAGGAAACCCGTGTGAGCGAGGTGGCTCTGCAGCGCAGCCAGCTCGAAGAACTGATGCAGAGCCTGTCGCGCTCACGCGACGAGAACCTGGTGGTGGACATCGAATCAGGCCTGCGCCTGGCACAGCAACAAGCCCAGCTCACTGGTAGCCTGGAGCCTTTGATCGCGGCGCTCAAAAGCGCCCAGCAACGCATTGAACGTGCCGCCCAGCCCCGGTTGGCACCCGTGCAGCGCGCCATCAGCCGCGACCTGGAACGCATCGCCAGCGCCAGTGTGGCCGACACGGCGGGCCTGCTGGGGCGCCTGGACGATCTGGTGCGCCAGGTGGACGACCTGCCCCTGCAAAACGACGTTGCCCAGGCAGCGGCCACACGCCGCATGAATGCCCGTGCAACCGCACCGGCACAAGCCTCCGGTCCAGCGCCCGAAGACCAGGCCTGGTGGCAGGCGGTGCTGCAGCGCAGTTGGGAAGTGGTGCGCGACGAAGCGCGTGGCCTGGTGCGCGTAAGCCGCATCGACCAGCCCGATGCCATTCTGGTATCGCCCGACCAGGCCTTTTTCCTGCGCGAAAACCTCAAGCTCAAGCTGCTCAATGCCCGCCTGGGCGTGCTGGCCCGCCAGACCGATGCGGCCCGCAACGACCTGGCCGGGGCCAGTGCAGCGCTGAACAAATACTTCGACCCGGCATCGCGGCGCACGCAAAGCGCGGCCACGGTGCTGCAGCAGGCCCAGGCGCACATCAAAACGGCCGAAATGCCGCGCCTGGATGAAACCCTGTCCGCCCTGGCCACAGCGGCCGCCGGACGCTGAAGACGCGCCAGGAAAACCCCATGCGCGCAGCTCTCTGGCTCCTGGCCCTGTTTGGCGTAGCGGTCGCGGCGGCACTGTTTGCCGGCAACAACCAAGGCACGGTCACGCTGTTCTGGCCACCGTACCGCATCGATCTTTCCCTGAACATGGTGGTGCTCTCACTCACCCTGGGCTTTGTCACGCTGTATGCCGCTCTGCGCGGCCTCGCTGCGCTGCTGGAGCTGCCCCGCCAGGCGCAGCGCTGGCGCCAGCAGCAAAAAGAACGCGCCATGCACGGCGCCCTGCTGGACGCCCTGGCACAACTGCTGGCCGGGCGTTTTCTGCGTTCACGCAAGGCGGCGCTGACCGCGCTGGAACAGGAAGGAGCCCTGGGGCACGCCGGCGCCACAGTGCCCCACGGCCACCAGTTGCGTACCCTGGCACACATGGTGGCCGCCGAGACATCGCATGCGCTGCAAGACCGCACCCAGCGCGAACACCATCTGAACCAGGCCCTGGGCCATGCCACCGAACGCCGCACCGCGCAGGCGCAGGAACTGCACGAAGGCGCGCACATGCGCGCAGCACGCTGGTCACTGGACGACCGCGAGGCCGAAGCGGCGCTGGAACGCCTGGCCAACCTGCCGCACGGTGCTGCACGGCGCACACTGGCCTTGCGCATCAAGCTCAAGGCGGCACGCCTCTCAGGCCAGACACAGAACGCACTGGACACCGCCCGCCTGCTGGGCAAACACCGTGCGTTCTCAGCTTCTGCGGCACAAAGCATTGTGCGCGGCCTGGCCACCGAACTCATCCACGGCGCCCACGACCCAGCGCAGCTACAGGCCACCTGGCTGTCGTTCGAAGCCAGCGAGCGCGCCATGCCGGAGCTGGCCATCCACGCCGCCCAGCAATTGGCCCGGCTGGGGGGTAGCGCAGAACAAGTCCGCCAGTGGCTGCTGCCGGTATGGCAGCACATGGTGGACCTGCCGGGCTCCTTGGCCGAAAACAATGCACTCAAACTCATCCTGGCCCTGGAATCCGGCCTGGACGATGTGGACGCCGCCTGGCTGGCACGCATCGAAGCCGCGCAGCAAGCCAACCCGCGCGATCACCGACTGCAATACCTGGCGGGTATGGCCTGCGCGCAACGCCAGCTTTGGGGCAAGGCGCAGCAACTGCTGACCCAGGCGGCCCCGCAACTGCACGATGCCGTTCTGCGCCGCAATGCCTGGCGCAAGCTGGCCACACTCGCCGAGCAACGCGGCGACGCCCAAGCTGCAGCACAGGCCTGGAAAAAGGCCGCCCTGGCCGACTGAACAGCGATGGTGCGCTGGCCTGCTTTCCCCTCAGGCCCGCAATCACTACACTGGCACACCGGCCCAGCTTGGGCGAAGGCGATCGCCAACCACGGCCCCAGGATGGCGCGTTCGCACCCTGCCGTATCAGATCCGGTGTGAGTGCAGGTGCTAAGCAATGGGTATCTGGAATAAGAGCGGATAACACAACTCAGCAACGCGGTTCTGGCCAGGCGCTGTGTCGCAGGCAATACGGGTAGCCCGACCAGACGCGGCAACGACGCCAGAAAAGTTTTGTGAGCCGCTCTCAAAAGAACAACGGAGAAACAGCATGAATTTCACTCTGGCCAGCGACGACATCCAGATCATCATCCACCTCGTCAGCGCACTCACGGCCGGCGCCATCATCGGGCTGGAGCGCAGTTTCCATGGTCGCCCGGCCGGGTTTCGCACCCATGCCCTGGTGTGCCTGGCATCGAGCCTGCTGATGATGGTCACCATGTACCAGTCGCGCTGGATACCGGCGGGTATTGCAATCGAAACCATACGCACCGACCCCACCCGCATGGCCCAGGGCATCATGACCGGCATCGGTTTTCTCGGCGCCGGGGTCATCTTCAAGGAAGGGCTGTCCGTGCGCGGCCTGACGACCGCCGCGTCCATCTGGATCACTGCGGCCATTGGCGTCTTGATGGGTATCGGCTTTTACATGCCGGCCATTCTGGCCACCGCACTGACGCTGGCCACCCTGTCCATCTTCCGCTGGATCGAAGCCCGCATGCCGGCCCATTTCTATGCCCACCATTTCGTGCGCTTTGCCCGCGAGGAGGTCATGCCGGAACCGCTGTTCAAGACCTTCCTGGCGGAGCATGGTTTCACTGTGGCCAATATGAGCCAGCGCCTCACCGACGACGGCCTGTTCTACGAATACCGCATGGTGATACGCACCCACAAGCCAGAAAACCTGTCAAAAATTGCAGTCACCCTGCGCCAGATGCCCAGCGTCCGGGCCTTTGGCATCTCCCCCACGGGAGATTGAACTGGCAGCGCCATTCGATTCAAAATATTCGAATAATGGCGTCAATCGTGTTGAAACCGAACGGGGCCTGGACTTCCTACACTGGGGGCAAGCACAGCAGCAAAACCTCCTTCCCTCGCTAGACCCCCATGCAACGCTCTCCCTCCGCTCCAGACACCGGCCGCTACAACGCCACGGCCATTGCCCTGCACTGGCTGCTGGGCCTGGTGCTGGTGGGTTTGTTTGGTCTGGGCACCTACATGAGCGACCTGCCCTTTTCCCCCCAGCGCCTGAAGCTCTACAACTGGCACAAATGGGCGGGTGTGGCGGTGCTGGCCCTGTCGCTTGTGCGCATTCTGTGGCGTCTCACCCACCGGCCACCGGCGCTGCCTGCGGCGGTGGAGCAAGCCATGCCCGGCTGGCAGAAATGGGCGCACCACGGCACACATCTGGCGCTGTATGCATTGTTCATCGCCGTACCGCTGGCAGGCTGGGCCTACAGCTCAGCGGCGGGTTTTCCGATCGTGTTTCTGGGCATCGTCCCGCTGCCCGATTTTGTTCCAGTGAGCAAGCCACTGGCCGATTTCCTCCAAGCCACCCACGCCACGCTGGCCTTTATGCTGGCAGGGCTGGTGCTGGTGCACGTGGCAGCGGCCCTCAAGCACCACTGGATTGATAACGACGGCCTGCTGCAGCGCATGCTGCCCGGCCGCCGCTGACTTCCGACACCCCCACAACCCAATGAACCTCAAGAAGCTTCGCTCCATCCCCAACCTGGCCTTCGCCAGCGCCCTCCTGTGGGCCAGCGTGCCCGCCCAGGCCCAACAACAGTTGGTTCCCGCTCAAAGCAGCATTGAATTCAGCGCACGCCAGATGGGCGTCCCCCTGCAGGGCCATTTCAAAAAATTCGATGCACAACTGGCCTTTGATCCTGCCAAGCTGGCTTCGAGCCGCATCCGCTTTACGGTGGACACCGGCAGCGCCACCATGGGCGCGCGCGAAACCGATGCCGAACTACCCAAACCGGTCTGGTTCAACGTAGCCCAGTTTCCGCAGGCTGTTTTCGAGTCTTCCAGCATCAAGGCGCTGGGTGGCGGCAAGTTCGATGTTTCAGGCAAGCTCAGCATCAAGGGCACCTCGGCCGATGTGACGGTACCTGTGGTGCTGACCCAATCGGGCGCCACCACCACGGCCACTGGGAGCCTGCCCCTCAAGCGCCTGGTTTTCAAAATTGGTGATGGCGAATGGGCCGACACCTCGATGGTGGCCGACGAAGTTCAGGTGAAGTTCAAGCTGGCCCTCACTGGCGTGGGCAAGCTCTAAACACATTTGCCGCCCACCCCATTTTTCTCCCACGTTCTTCCCACCCTCTACAGGAGCTCTCCCATGCGCACTTCCTTCATCGCCCTGGCCGCAGCCGCAGCCCTTGTCACCGGCGTGGCCCAGGCTGAATCGGCCAGCTACACCATCGACCCGACGCACACCTTCGTCACCTTCGAGATCAACCACTTTGGCGCCTCCGTCAACCGCGGCCGCTTCGACAAGAAGGAAGGCACGGTGCAATTCGACCGCGCGGGCAAGGCGGGCAAAGTGGAGATCAGCTTTGACGCCACGTCCATCAACTCCGGCACCCCGGCGTTCGACAAACACCTGCAAAGCGCCGATCTGTTCAACGCAGCGCAGCACCCCAAAATCACCTTTGTGTCCGACAAGTTCAGCTTCAACGGCGACAAGGTCAGCGAAGTGAGCGGCCAACTCACGCTGCTGGGCAAAACCGGCCCTGTGACGCTCAAGGCCAACCAGTTCAACTGCTACCAGAGCCCCATGCTCAAGCGCGAAGTCTGCGGCGGCGACTTCGAGGCCACCATCGACCGCACGCAGTGGGGCATGAACTACGGCGTGGATTGGGGCTTTGCCAAGAACGTGCGCCTGGTGGTGCAGGTCGAAGCCGTCAAGCAATAAACCTGTCCCCAGGTCGCCAACCCGCCACCCGTGCATTGCGGCTGGCGGGTTTTTTACACCCACAATTCACTCATCTATTGATAGCTGCAGGCGCTTGACAGGAAAGCTTCAGAGGCCATTTTGTATCATTTTTTTATCACGCACCGATGCTCGACTGGCTCCGCAGCGGAACGCACGGGACAGCACTCTTTCGTCAAGAAAACCCTGGTGCCTTGAACAAACCCTCGAACGCAATGCGCTCGTCGGCCCACTCCCGGCAGGGGTCACCTGCGCTCCTGCCGCACGGCCAGGCCATCGGCCAGGGCGCTCAGGGGCTTGTGCAGCCTGGTGATCGCATAAAATGGTCGGTTCCCGACCTCTTATCCAGCCACGCCCGGTGGCCCAGCGGCATCCCCAGGGGTGCCGCTGTTATTTCAAGAAGACCCAGCGTACCCATGAACGATCCTGTCCAGCAACCCGGTCTGCAATCCCTGTCCAAATCCTTCGAACCCGCTGCGCTGGAAGCCCAGTGGGGCCCCGAATGGGAAGCCCGCGGCTATGGCAATGCAGGTTTCCGGGGCACCGGCATGCCCCAGGCGGGCGAGCCCGCGTTCTGCATCCAATTGCCGCCCCCCAACGTGACCGGCACGCTGCACATGGGCCATGCGTTCAACCAGACCATCATGGACAGCCTCACGCGCTACCACCGCATGAAGGGCTGCAACACAGTCTGGGTGCCCGGCACCGACCATGCGGGCATTGCCACGCAGATCGTGGTGGAACGCCAGTTGCAGGAACAAGGTATCAGCCGCCACGATATGGGCCCCACCCCGCCCGAGGCGCGCAAAAACTTCGTCGCCAAAGTCTGGGAGTGGAAGGAACAGAGCGGCAACACCATCACCACCCAAATGCGCCGCATGGGCGACAGCGTGGACTGGAGCCGCGAATACTTCACCATGGACGAAAAGCTCTCCAAGGTGGTGACCGAGACCTTCGTACGCCTGTACCAGCAGGGCCTGATCTACCGGGGCAAGCGCCTCGTCAACTGGGACCCCAAACTCCAGTCCGCCGTGTCCGACCTGGAAGTGGAGAACGAGGAGAAAGACGGCTCGCTCTGGCACATCGCCTACCCGCTGGTTGACCCCGACGGAAGCCTGACGGCTTCGGGCTCGACCCAGCTCGTGGTGGCCACCACGCGCCCCGAGACCATGCTGGGCGACGTGGCCGTGATGGTGCACCCCGAGGATGAGCGCTACAAGCACCTCATCGGCCAGATGGTCAACCTGCCGCTGTGCGACCGCCAGATTCCGGTGATTGCCGACGACTACGTGGACCGCGAATTCGGCACCGGCGTGGTCAAGGTCACGCCCGCGCACGACCAGAACGACTACGCCGTGGGCCAGCGCCACAAGTTGCCCATGATCTGCGTGCTGACACTGCAGGCCACGGTGAATGACAACGCCCCCGCCAAATACCAGGGCATGGACCGCTTCGTGGCCCGCAAGGCCGTGGTGGCCGACCTCGAAGCCCTGGGCCTGCTGGTCGAGACCAAGAAGCACAAGCTCATGGTGCCCATCTGCACCCGCACCGGCCAGGTGGTCGAGCCCATGCTGACCGACCAGTGGTTTGTCGCCATGAGCAAGGTCAGCGACCAGGACCCTACGGGCAAGAGCATCGCGCAAAAGGCGATCGACGCCGTGGCCAGCGGCGAGGTGACCTTTGTGCCCGAGAACTGGGTCAACACCTACAACCAGTGGATGAACAACATCCAGGACTGGTGCATCAGCCGCCAGCTGTGGTGGGGCCACCAGATTCCGGCCTGGTACGACGAAGACGGCAAGGTGTATGTCGCCAAATGCGAAGCCGATGCCCAGGCCCAGGCGCCGGGAAAAACCCTGCGCCGCGACGAGGACGTGCTCGACACCTGGTACTCGTCCGCCCTCGTGCCCTTCAGCACCATGGGCTGGCCTGAACAAGGCGATGCGCCCACCGACGACTACAACCTGTATTTGCCCAGCAGCGTGCTGGTGACGGGCTACGACATCATCTTCTTCTGGGTCGCCCGGATGATCATGATGACCACGCACTTCACCGGCCGCGTGCCGTTCAAGCATGTCTACATCCAC
>JAANMW010000532.1_pt1 | contig 44649 bp, 35 predicted proteins | sample 7279671 | NCBI WGS metagenome assembly JAANMW01 (sample SAMN14094541, study PRJNA606508) | bioreactor metagenome | isolation source: A lab-scale SPAN reactor treating ammonium-rich wastewater day 247 | place: Ireland: Galway | collected 2017-09-19 | reverse complement strand
GTGCCTACCCCCCCCTTGTTGTCCTTCTGAAGGACAACAAGGGGGGGGTAGGCACCTCTTCCTTCGCCGCAGCGTCAACAGGAAAAATAAGTCAGGCACCTTTTCCTTTTCCGGGAAAAATAAGTCAGGCACCTTTTCCGCTAGGATGTGGCGATGGGACAGCGTTTCCATGATTTCCTGCCGCGGGCCGCCCACGATGACGTGGCGCGGCAGGAGTTCGTCAAGTCGCTGCGCGGCTACCTGTCCAGCCGGGTGATGCCGGGCAACCAGGCCATCTATTCGACGCGCGTGGCGCCGGCCTTCACCGCCATCCATGGCCGCCCGCCCGCCGACCGCAGCGAGGTGCGCGGGCTGATGCTCGGGCAGCCGTACTACCGCTTCTGGAGCGCCCTGCAGCGGCGCAGCCAGGAACTCATGTGGGAGTCCGTGATCCTGCCGACGGAGCGCGAACTGCCGGACCTCGTGCGGCGGGCCCGGGAAATGGCCGCGCAGAATGGGCCCGGATCGCTGCGCCTGGATCCGCAGCTGCCTCTTCCCCGCTACCACACCGAGCAGGACATCCACATCCAGCCCGGTGGCTATCACCACGAGTGGGTTGCCGACGACGTGGCCGGGGGGGTGCTATACGAGGCGGGCCTGCAGATGTACATGGCCGATGCCTGGGGCCCGGAAGGCGCATTCCTCGGCGAGCTGCTGGTGCGTTACCTGCGGCAGCGCTGGCCGGAGTTCCGGCCGAAGCGCATCCTCGACATGGGCTGCGCCGTCGGCAACAGCACGTTGCCCTGGGCTCGTGCGTTCCCGGGTGCCGAGGTCCACGCCATCGACGTCGCCGCGCCGGCGCTGCGCCACGCGCATGCGCGGGCGCGCTCGCTGGGTGTGGCGGTGCACTTCTCGCAGCAGAACGCCGAGACGACGGACTTCGAACCCGGAAGCTTCGACCTGGTGATCTCGCACATCATGCTGCACGAGACCTCGCTGGTGGCGCTGCCGCGGATCTTCGCCGAGACACGACGCCTGCTCCGCCCGGGCGGACTCATGCTGCACATGGACATCCCGCGTGGCGACAACCCGTTCCGTCAGTTCATGCACGACTGGGAGTCCTACAACAACAACGAGGGCTTCGCGCGTTTCATGACCGGGCTGGACCTGCGCGCCGTGGCTCTCGATGGCGGCTGGGAGCCAGAGAGCGTCGAGGTGGCGCGCACCGTCGCCGGACTCAACGCTGCGCAGAAGAACTACACGGATGCGGATTACGCCTTTGCCATCGTCGTCGGACAACACCCATGACCGATTCGCCGCCACGCATCCCGCGCGTCGCCAGGGGCGAACGCCCGCAGAGCTTCTCCGATCCGGCCATCGACACCCTGCTCGGCGTGGTGATGTCGCTGGTCGCCGAGCTCTCCGTGACCCGCGACCGCCTGGAGACCCTGGAGCGGCTGCTGGAGACGCGTGGCGTGCTGGCGCGCGAGGCTATCGAGGCCTACGAGATGACGGCAGACGAGAAGGCCGTCCGCGCCGCCAGCCGCGCGGAGTACCTCGACCGGGTGCTGCGGGCAGTGCGTGCCGAGTTCGAGGACCTCTCGGGCGGCAGGGCAGCCCGGCCGCTGGATGACATCATCGCCGACTTCGCGGCGAGGAAATTCTGACTCCTGCCGCCGAGAGCGGAAAAGGTGCCTGACTTATTTCTTCCTGGGAAGCGAGCAGATGGAGAAGAGGTGCCTGCCCCCCCTTTAGTCCTTCTGAAGGACTAAAGGAGGGGCAGGCACCTCTTCCTTTGCCGCTGCTTAAGCAGGAAGAAATAAGTCAGGCACCTTTTCCGGGAAGAAATAAGTCAGGCACCTTTTCCTTTTCCGCTGCGTAGGCAGGAAGAAATAAGTCAGGCACCTTTTCCCTCCCGGCTCAGACGTCGAGTTTCTTCGGCAGGTCCGGCGTGGGCTCGGCGCCCATGACGATCTCTCCCTTGCCGAGCTTCGAGTTCCACAGCCCGTAGAGGAAATAGACGACGATGCCGCCCAGCAGGTAGCTGGTGAAGAAGTGGCGCGTGTCCGACTTGGACATCAGCGACATCAGCAGGAACAGGCACATCAGCGCACCGAGGATCGGCGTCAGCGGGAACAGCGGCGTGCGGAACGGCCGCTTCAGGTCCGGTGCGGACCAGCGCAGGTAGAGCACCGTCAGGCAGACGATGGCGAAGGCCGCCAGCGAGCCGACATTGGTCAGGTCGGCGAGCGCATCCAGCGACATGAACCCGGCCGCGGAGGCGGCCAGCGCACCGACGATCAGCGTGTTGATCCAGGGGGTGCGGAAGCGCGCATGCACGGCTGCCAGCGGCGCGGGCAGCAGGCCGTCGCGCGCCATGGTGTAGAAGATCCGCGTCTGCCCGTACAGCAGCACCAGCATCACCGAGGACAGGCCGGCGATGGCGCCGACCTTCACCAGGATGGCGAACCAGGGCAGGCCGATCTGGTTCACCGCCTTGGCGATGGGCGCCGGATCGTCGAGGTCGGCGTAGGGCACGATGCCGACGAGCACGCCGGCGGTGAGGATGTAGAGCACCGTGCAGATGATCAGCGAGCCGAGGATGCCGATGGGCATGTCGCGCGAGGGATTGCGCGACTCCGCGCCGGCCGTGGACACCGCCTCGAAGCCGATGTAGGCGAAGAAGATGGTGGCGGCACCGGCGATGAGGCCGCCGATGCCGTAGCGTGAATCGTTGCGCGCAGTGAACACGTCGACCAGCGCCCGCCAGATGTCGGCCCACAGGCCGCGCGGCGTGCCGGGGGGAGGCGCCGGGGTCTCGGGCGGGATCAGCGGCGTCCAGTTCTGCGGATCCACGTAGAAGATGCCGATGACGATGAAGGCGATGATCACCGTCAGCTTGATGGCCACCACGATGTTGTTGGCGGTGGCCGATTCCGAGACGCCGATCACCAGCAGCGCGGTCACCGCCATGATCGCCAGCACCGCAGGCAGGTTCACCAGGCCATGCGCCATCACCACCCCGGATTCCTTGATCGGCACGCCCGGCGCGGCCGTCAGTTCGGGAGTCAGGTGCAGGCCGAGGTCATGCAGCAGGCTCACCAGGTAGCCGGACCAGCCCACCGCCACGGTCGCCGAGGCCAGGCCGTACTCCAGCACCAGCAGCAGGCCCATGACCCAGGCGACGATCTCGCCCATGGATGCATAGGAATAGGAGTAGGCAGAGCCCGAGACCGGCAGCACCGAGGCGAGCTCCGCGTAGCACAGGGCGACGAAGGTGCAGAGCGTGCCGGTGATGAGGAAGGAGATCATGATGCCGGGCCCGGCGAAATCGGCGGCTGCGCGTCCGGTCAGCACGAAGATGCCGGTGCCGATGATGCAGCCGATGCCCAGCAGCACCAGGTTGAGCGCGCCGAGGCTCCGCTTCAGGTCGCTCTGCTCGAAGTCGGCGTGCATCTGCGCCACCGACTTGCGGATGAACAGGCGGCGGATGCCGGTGACACGCGGGGCGCTGCCGGGTACGGGGGCGTTGGCCATGGGCACTCCTGAAACCGGCCCGCCGGGCCGTCCTGTGATGTGCGCGCAGCCTAGCGAGTCACGCTGCGGCGTGCAATTGCGCCGCTTCAGGCCTCGGCGGACTCCAGCGCCAGGAACAGCTGGGCGAACAGGAAGGCGTTGGGGCCGCGGGCCTGGAACAGGCAGCCTTCCTCCGCCTCGGTGACATGAGGCTCGACGTGGGCGTGGCAGTCCGCCTCGCTCGCGGCAAGTTGCCGCAGGGCCTGCTCCGCTTCCGGGTCCCGGCCGGTGAGCAGGATCGAGTAGCCGTCGTCCTCGCGCCAGATGTGCAGGTGCCGGCCACGCAGGGCGGCGAACACCTTCTCGCGCTCCGCGCCCGCCAGCGAGCAGCCGAGCCGCTGCATCAGCCGGGTCAGCGAGGAGGGCGCCTTGTGCCGGGCATCATGGCCGCAGACGCGGTCGAGCAGGTCGCGGTACAGGCGGCCGGCCTGGCCGCCGGCCACGCGGCCGACCCGCGCCGTCAGGTCCTCGAGGAAGAACTCCAGCTCGTGGCGCAGCACCAGCATCTCCGTCAGCCGCCGCTCGATGTCGAGGAAACGCTGCTCGGCGATACCCATGACATCGTCGCCGCTGCCGGCCTCGCCGTCGCCCTGCAGCAGCAGGCGGATGTCGTTCAGCGCGAATCCCAGGCGCTGGGCGCGGCGGATGAAGCGCAGCGTCTGCTCGGCGCTCGGCGGATACAGGCGATAGCCCGAAGCGGAGCGGCGCTCCGGCACCAGCAGGCCCTCGCGCTCGTAGAAGCGCAGCGTCGAGGTCGAGACGTTCAGCCGGCGCGCGAGCGCGCCAATGGTCATGGATCGGGTGGTCATGGCCGCCTGCCGTTGACATTGAACTATAGTTGAAGGTGTAGGCTGTGTGCCAATGCGGGCCCGCCCCGGCGACGCGGGCGGCCCGGCTCCCAGGGAGAGAGGCATGGTTCTCGGCATCGACAAGCGGCTCATCGTCCGGTCCACCAGCCAGTGGATCGTCGCCGGCATCGGCGTGGGCATCCTCAGCCTGGTGGTCAGCCTGGCCCTCTATTGGCAGTTCGGCGTGCTGATAGACGGCATGGTGCGCGGCGAGGACCTGCTGCCGTCCCTCCTGCCGCTGCTCGCCTTCCTCGTCGGCAGCAAGTTCCTGCTGGGCTGGCTGTACCGCACCTCGCAGTACAAGGCGTCCTCGCTGACCAAGCTGGCCATCCGCGACAAGATCTACCAGCATGCCCTGCGGCTCGGGCCCGCCGTGCTCGACAAGAAGCGCACCGGCGAGCTGGTCAACATCGCCGTCGACGGCATGGACTGGATCGAGCTCTTCTACGGCATCTACTTCGTGCAGTTCGTCATCGGCATCGCCACGCCGGTACTGCTCTGCATCTTCATCGGCTGGGTGGACTGGGTGGTCGGCGTGGCGCTGATCCTCTCCATTCCCATGGTGCCGCTGTTCCTCGGGCTCATCTCCAAACAGTTCCGCAGCGTCAGCGAGCGCTATGCCGAGGTCAACAACGTGCAGAGCGCGCAGTTCCTCGACTCCATCCAGGGCATGTCCACCCTGAAGATGTTCAACCTCGGCAAGGTGCGTGGTGCGGAGATGCACGCCGCCAACGAGAATCAGCGCCGCGAGACCATGAAGCTGCTGCTGGTCAACCAGGTCATGATCCTGTTCGTCGACTTCGGCTTCGCGCTCGGCACCACCACGGTGCTGACCATCGTCGCGCTGCTGCGGCTCGATGCCGGCCTCCTCAGCGCCGGAGAAGTGGTGGCGCTGATCCTCGCCAGTGCCGAGTTCGCCACGCCGCTGACGCTGATAGGCGCCTTCTTCTTCGCTGGCGCCATCGGCCGCGAGTTCGCCCGCAAGATCGTCGCCTTCCTCTCCGAGGAGCCGGGCGTGCGGGATCCGCAGGACGCCACCGCGCCGCCGCTGCTGGCCAACCCGTCGCTGCGCCTGCGCGACCTGGTGTTCAGCTACGCCAATGCCGGCAAGCCCGCGGTCAACGGCTGCACGCTCGAGGTCCGCCCGGGGGAGACCGTGGCGCTGGTCGGCCACAGCGGTTCGGGCAAGACCACCGTCACCAACCTGGTGCTGCGTACCCTGGCGCCCACCTCGGGCAGCATCGAGCTGGATGGCACGCGGGTGGACCAGGTGCCGGCCGACTGGGTCCGCGCCCACCTGGCGCTGGTGCCGCAGGATCCGTACCTCTTCTACGGAACCATTGCCGAGAACCTGCGGGTGGCGAAGGCCGACGCCAGCGAGGCGGAGCTGGTGGCCGCCTGCAAGGCGGCGAACATCCACGACCACATCGCCTCGCTGCCACAGGGTTTCGACACCCTGGTGGGCGAACGCGGCCTGTCGCTGTCCGGCGGGCAGGTGCAGCGGCTGGCCATCGCCCGCGCGCTGCTCAAGGACGCGCCCATCATCATCCTCGACGAGCCCACCTCGCAGATCGACCTTGAGACCGAGACGGTCATCCACGAGGCGCTCGGCAAGCTCACGCACAACAAGACCGTGCTGCTGATCGCGCACCGGCTCTCCACCGTGGAGAAGGCCGACCGCATCATCGTCATGGGCGATGGCCGGGTGCTGGAGACCGGCAGCCATGCCGAGCTGCTGGCCCAGGGCGGTGTCTACGCGCGCATGGTCGGCGCGAACCAGCGGGGCCGGCAGGGAGACGCGGGCGGCGACGCCCGTCTGGCGACAGCGGGAGGCGCAGCATGAGTCACTGGGGAATCGTCGTCCGCCTGCTGAAGTTCATGAAGCCGCTGAACGGCATCATGGTGCTCTCGACCTTCGCCCGCGCGGTGAAGCTGCTGATGCAGGTGGCGCTGATCGCCTTCGCGGCCGCCGGCGTCTCGATGTACGTGGCCGAGCCCACGGCGGACACGCTGTGGCGCATCGGCGGGATGCTGGCGTTCTATGCCTTCCTGCTCGGCCTGTTCAACTACATCGAGACCTATACCGGTCACTATGTCGCCTTCCGCCTGCTGGCGATGCTGCGCAACGAGTTCTACGACCGCATGGAGCCGCTGGCCCCGGCCGGTACCGCGGAATTGCGCACGGGTGACGCCGTCTCGCGCGTCATCAACGATTGCGAGCGGGTGGAGCCGTTCTACGCCCACACCATCGCCCCGGCGATCTGTGCGCTGGTGGTGCCGGGCATCCTGCTCTGGTACCTGGCGCACTTCCATCACCCGGTCTACGCCTGGACGCTGGCGCCCTTCCTCGCCTTCATGGTGTTCGTGCTGCCGCTGATCACCACCGTGCTCGGCTCCCAGGGCGGCGAGCAATGGCGTGCGAAGCAGGGACAGGTCAATGCCTTCCTCACCGACAGCCTGCAGGGCATCCGCGACACGGTGGCCTTCGGCTACGGCGAGCGCCGCCGCCAGCAGGCCTGGGTCATCGGCGAGGACCTCAAGCGCGGACAGGACCATCTCACCCGCGCCGACGCCTTCCAGCGCGGCTGCACCGAGATGGTGGTGGCCGCCGCCGCGGTGGCCATGGTCTGGGTCAGCTGGAGCCTGGTGCTGGACGGCAGCATCGATCCGCTGCGCACCGTGCCGGTGGTGGTGGCCGTCGCGCTCACCAGCTTCTACGCCACCATCGGCCTCAACAACGTGGTCAACGACTACCGCGTGGCCATCATCTCCGCGCGGCGGCTGTGGGAGCTGATGGACCAGAAGCCGGCGGTGACCGACCCGGCGGATCCCGCGCCGGCGGCCGTGCAGCCGGCGATCGCCCTGAGCAACGTCAGCTTCGCCTACAAGGCGGGCGCCACGCCGGTGCTCGCCGACATCAGCCTCGAGATCCAGCCCGGCCAGCATGTGGCCATCGTCGGCACCAGCGGCGCCGGCAAGAGCACCATCGCCAACCTGCTGCTGCGCTTCTGGGATCCGCAGCAGGGCACGGTGACCATCGGCGGCACCGACCTGCGCCGCTTCGGCCTCGACGAGCTGCGCAACCTGATCGCCGTGGTCTCGCAGCGCAACTACATCTTCAACACCACCATCGGCGACAACATCCGCATGGGCCGGCCCGGCGCCAGCCAGGCCGAGGTGGAGCAGGCGGCCCGCCGCGCCAACCTCGCCGGGTGGATCGCCAGCTTGCCGCAGGGCTACGACACGCCGGTGGGCGAGATGGGTTCGAAGGTCTCCGGTGGCCAGCGCCAGCGCATCGCCATCGCGCGCGCCCTGCTCAAGGACGCGCCGATCCTCATCCTCGACGAAGCCACCTCGAACCTCGACGTGGAAACCGAGCGCGAGGTCAACGCCGCCATCCGCGAGCTCGCCAGGGGCCGCACGGTGCTCACCATCGCCCACCGCCTGTCCACGGTCAGGACGGCGAGCGAGATCCTGGTGCTGGAAGGCGGCCGCATCGCCGAGCGCGGAACCCACGCCGAGCTGCTCCGGCGCAATGGCGTCTACGCGCGCATCTTCGAGCTGCAGCAGGACGAGGTCGATGCCCGCCTGGAAGAGGCGTCGGCACCGGCCTGAGGCGCGCGGTCACCGGGCGCCGCCGGCTTCCGCCAGCGAGGCCTGCAGGGCCGCCAGCACCCGCGCATCGCGCCCGTAGCTGTCGCGGCGGAACTGCACGCTGCCATCGGCTTCCACCCAGGCGGTGAGGTAGACCACGTAGACCGGCAGGCGATGCCTCAGGTTCAGCACCTGCGTGCTGCCGCGGTCGATGGCGGCCGCGGTCGCTGCGGCATCCCAGCGCCGATCCCGCGACAGCAGCAGCGTCGCCAGCGCCGCCGCGTCCTGCAGGCGGATGCATCCGGAACTCAGCGTGCGCCGGTTGAGGTCGAAGAGGCCCTTCGACGGCGTGTCGTGCAGGTAGATGTCGTAGGGGTTGTCCCAGGCGATCTTCACGCGCCCGAGGGCATTGCCCGGTCCCGGATCCTGGCGCAGGCGGTAGGGAAAGTGTTCGGCGTCGAGGCGGGACCAGGGCACCGCGTCGACAGCCAGTTGCCGGCCGCTGCCCGCGGCGAACACGCGAAAGCCCCGCGCGGCGAGGAAGCCGGGCTCCTCCTGCTCGCGCGGCAGCAGGTCCTCCACGGCGATCGTCCTCGGCACCGACCAGGCCGGGTTGAAGCTGACCTGGCGCAGTTCGCCGCTCATGGCGGGTGTCGGGCGGCTGGGATGGCCGACGATCACGCGCATGGCGAGTTCCGGCCCGCCTGGCCCCACCACCTCGAGCGTGCCGGTGACGATATTGACCCACACATGCTCCTCGCCCGGCTGGCGTGGCAGCCAGCGCCAGCGCTCCAGCGCCACGGCGAGCTGGCCGATGCGTTCGTCGATGCCGACATTGGCCGCCGCGCGGGTTGCCTCGTCGAGGATGCCGCTGGCCGGCAGGCCGACGCGCTGCTGGAAGCGGCGCAGCGCGCCGTCGAGCGCGGCGTCGAAGAACCAGGGGTCGGCGCCGACCTCGCTGTCGAAGTCGCCGCTCCGCCGCAGCCGTTCGCGCAGCGTCGCCACCCGCGGATCACGCTGGCCGGCACGCAGCCCTTCGCCGGCCGGCAGTGTGGGCCAGCCGCCGCTGTCGCGGATCGCGCGGTAGCGGCGCAGCGCCTCGCGCAGGCGGGCGTAGTCGGCCGATGCGGGCCGCAGGGCTTCGGGCAGCAGGCCGCTGCCGAGGTCGATGGCCGGGGCGGGCCGCGGGATGTGCCAGTCGGGATCGGCGAGGCGCGGATCGAGCCGCCCGGCGCCGAGATCCTGCGCCAGGCTGGCGGCATCGTCGTAGGCGGCCGGATCGAGGCCATCGGCGGCGGCATCGGCAATCGCCGCCCGCCAGGCATCGGCGGCTGCGCCCGCGGGTGGTGTGTTGCCGGCGGCGAAGCCGGCGGCGGAGGAGGCGAGCAGTGCCGCGGCGAGCCAGGCCGGCGCCGGCCTCATCGAGTGGCGGGGCTTTCCTGCCGGCTGCGGCGTCGCAGGCGGGTGGCCGCCGCGCCGAGCGCGGTCAGGGCCATCCATGCGCCGGCGGGCAGCGGCACGGCCGCGATCTGCACCGAGGTGCCGGTGAAGCCGGGATAGAAGGCCTTGTAGGTCGGCAGGTAGCTGATGAAGGTGCCCATGAAGTCATCGGCATCCTGCACGCCGAGTGTCGCAATCTGCTGCGGGCTGCCGATGGCCTTGAAGCCGTAGCGGCCGACCAGGCCGTTGTCCGTGGCGTTGTCGAAACCGAACGTGACGGTCTTGCGCGTCCCGGACGTGCCCTCGGTGACCGGCTCGAACAGGTGCAGGCTGGTGTCGAAGCCGGTGAACTGCAGCAGCGCCGGGTCGTAATCGATGACCACCTGGCCACCGAACATCCCGGGGTGGCTCCCGGGCGCATCGAGCGCATCGAGCAGCAGGTCCACGGTGAAGCTCGCGCCCTGCTGGACGATCGCCTGCGAGGGTTGCAGCGTGATGCTGGCGGCCCCGGCCGGGAGGGCGAGTAGGGCCAGCGTGGCGAGCAGGGTGATGCGGATTGGCGTGGTCATGGTCTGCTTCCTCAGGGCGAGATGGCGCCGGCGGCATCCGGGACGGGGCCGGTGGGACGCAGCAGGCCCACGTCCTTGATGTGGCCGCCGTCGGTGAGGCGCACGTCGATGATGTGGGCGAGCCCCTGCTGCCTGCCGGGCTCGCCGAGCAGCGCGCCCTGCACGACGCTGCCGGACTGCACATTGCTGGTGAACTGCGCGGGGCTGGACAGCAGGTTCGGGCCGCTGACGCTGCCGCCCGCGCCGAAGGACCAGGCCGGGTTGGTCCAGGTGCCCGTCCAGTTCGCCTGGCTGCCGAAATTCACGGTGACCGAGGCGTTGGTGGCGTTGTTGACCGACATCGGGCCGGTGAAGGTCAGCGAGATGCCGTTGCCGTTGAGCAGGCTCAGGCCGGAGGCGGAGGTGGCCGTGCCCCAGGCGAAGTAGCCGGAGTGGCCGGTACGGCTCTCGCGGTTGCCGTGAGCCCAGATGTCGGCGGCCAGCTCGATGCCGCTCTCCTCGTCGCCGAGGATGCGGGCGACCAGCCGCGACTGCTCGCTGCCCGCCGTGCCGTTCGCCCGCAGGTTCGACCACTCGTCGGGACGCGGCTGGACGTTGGTGCCCATGGTGACCGAATCCACCTGGTCGGGCCCGTCCGGGTCGACGGTGAAGCGCGTGCCATCACTGTCCATGTCGAAGCGCTTGAACGAGGTGTCCTCGACGTCGCCCGTGCTGGTGACGCCGCTGACGAAGGTGGCGAAGCCGCAGGGCGCACCGGCCGTGCAGGGCTCGACGAGGTATTCCGCCGGGGGTTCCGCTGCCGCCAGCTGCACGCGGCACTGTTCGGCGAGGCCCGAGCCGACGTCGCAGTCGCCGCGCTCCTCGGGGATGGCGAGCGATGCGAGCGGCGCCGCGGCCGCGGGTGCCAGCGCAGCCCAGGGGCCCCAGCAGAGCACATTGCCCGCAGCGCCGCCCTGGGCGCAGGGATCGATCGCGGCCGGGGCCGGCGCGGCAGCCACGGCGGCGACCGGTGCCGCCTGGGCCAGCTGCTCCTTGCAGGCGTCGACGAGCCCCTTGGGCACCGACTTCGGGTTCTCGGCCCAGCTCTCGAGGACCTTGGCGCAGTCCCGGTTCTGCAGCGCGAGATCGGCCGCGTGGGCGCCGAACGACCAGGAAGCGAGCAGGAAAAGGATGGCGAGCCTGATGGCATGCATTGTTGTTGTTCTCCAGCGGGCGGGATCTGCCGCCCCGGCGGTCTTGTTGGCTTGTGGTCCGCCTTGGCCTAGTTGTACCGGAAAATCGCGGCGGGTTCACGCCGTCATCGGCGTGGTGTGAAGCGTGTCCGGCAATATGTTAACGAAGCATCGCGTGGTTTTCAGAAACTCCGCGCGAGGCCGAGGCTGACGACGTTGCGGTCGTACTGGTAGATGTCCACGTCCGAGCGGTTGTCGGTGTAGATCCAGCTGCCCTGCAGCGCCCAGCCGCCGAGCAGACCCTCGCGGAAGTCGTGCTGGAACCCCAGCGTGTAGCGCCACTCGTCGTCGTCGCGGCCGGTGTTGAACAGCGGCTCGGTGCCGTCGAAGTCGTAGAGCGTGTAGCCGATGCGGCCATACACCATGCCGCCGTCCCAGGCCTGGGCGATGGCGCCCAGGTAGACCTCCGGGCCGTGGTAGCCGAAGCGGTCCTCGTCGGCGTCGAAATCGTGGTAGCCGACACCGCCCTGCAGCGCCCAGCGGCGGCCGTCGAAGTAGCGGGTGGCCGAGACGTTGGCCTTCTTGTCCCAGCCGTCGCGGCCGCTGTCGGCATGGTCATCGTAGTTGCGATGGGTGAGGCCGGCGTCGAGGCCGATCTCCCAGTCCTCCCCGAGCTGCCAGACGATGCCGGGGTACAGCGAGGTGAACAGCGCCAGGCTGTCGTCGCCTAGCCAGATCTGGTCGGCCTGCAGGCCCACCGTGGCCCGCCAGTGGCGCGGCACGATCCAGGCCGGGCCGGTGCGCAGCGTCAGCACGCCGAGGTTGAAGTCGTGCTCGTCGAAATAGCCGCGGTAGTAGGCGCTGGCGTCGGTCTGCCAGATGAAGCTGCCGGTGTGCTCCCCGGACTGGAAATGGCGGTTGGGGTTGTAGATGTGGGAGAGGGCCGGGTTGACCACCCAGGCGAAGTCGTCGGTCTCCTGCGAGCCCGGCAGCACCGTGTAGCGGGTGCCGCCGATGTCGATGATGTCGCGGCTCGGCCCGATGTTGACGTTGGAGTCGTACATCAGCCCGGCGTAGATCGACGGCCGCCACTGGTGGCGCTGGGTGGCGCGCTTCTCGTCGGCGTCGATCTGCGCCAGGAAGGCCAGCACCGTCGCCCGCACCTGCGGTGGCGTCGTCGGGTCGTCGAGGACACGCTGCGCCTCGGCCCGGGCCCTGGGGAAGTCCTCGGTGAGGTAGTGGACGCGGGCCAGTTCCAGGCGCGCGCGGTTGAGGCTCGGGTTATCGGCCAGCAGGTCCTGCAGGGTCTGCCGCGCGGTCAGCAGGTGATCGTTGTCGATGGCTTGCAGGGCCGAGTCGAAGCGGGCCTGGATGTCGTCGGTGGTTGCGGCAGCGCCTGCCGGCAGCATGAACGGCAGCAGTGCCAGCAACGCCAGCAGCTGGTGATGACGGGGGAGCGTGCGGCTCGACTGGTTTTTCATAAAGTTGGTTGTTATGGAGTCGAAGACTACGTGATACTACGGTGTCACCCGCAGCGGCTCAATCGAACATGTCCCAGTTCCGCCGGGCAGCGGCCCGGACGCTCCCGGTCCTGGCACTGGTCCTGATCGCCAGCCCGGCCCGCGCCTTCGCGCCGGACCTCTTCGGCTACCACCAGGCGCCCCAGGAGGGCATCGCCGCCTTCCCGCAGTGGTTGCAGGCGCTGGAGCGCCAGCTGAAGGACAACCTGCGCGACGGCGACTGCGGCGAGCGGCGCATCAACCGCTGCCACATGGGCCGCTGGCTCGCTTTCCTCGGCGGCCTGCGCGGCCGGCCGGCTGCGGAGCAGCTGCGCGAGGTCAACCGCTACGCCAACGAGATGGACTACGTCCTCGACATCGACAACTACGGCATCGAGGACTACTGGGCCATTCCCCGGGAGTTCTTCGGCAACGGCGGCGATTGCGAGGACTACGCCATCACCAAGTACTTCTCGCTGCGCTGGCTCGGCTATCCGGATGGCGACCTGCGCATCGTCGTCGTCCAGGACACCAATCTGCGCGCGCCCCACGCGGTGCTGGCCGTGGGCCGCAGCGATGACATCCTGGTGCTGGACAACCAGGTGCGCGCCGTGCTGCCCCATCGGCAGGTGGTGCACTACGCGCCCGTGTACTCCATCAACGAGCACGGCTGGTGGATCCACACGCCGGCCGGCGGATCGCGCCGGTGATCAGCCCGCGCGCCTCGGTCGCCGCCGCCGCAGCCCTGCTGGCGCTGCTGCTCGGTGTCGGTGCCTTCCTCATCAATGCCTACATCGGCGAGGAGAAGCAGCGCGACCTCCTGCAGTGGGAGACCCGGCTCGGCCTGGTGGCCGACACCAAGGCGGATGCCATCGCGCGGCTGCTCGCCACCGACCGGCGCAACCTCGAGGAACTGGCCGCCAATGCCTCGTTGCGCTTCTACCTGTGGCAGGCCGCCGGTGCGGGCGAGCCCGCTGCAGGACCCGCGGCCGCGGAGGCCGGCTCGCTCGGCTACCTGCGCAACCTGCTGCTGGCGGCGGCGGACCGCGATGGGTTCGGATCCGGCAGCGCCGCGCGCGTGCCCGCCAACATGCCGCAGCCGCGCAGCGCCGGGCTGGCGCTCCTCGATGGCCGCCTCAGGCCGCTGGTGGCGACACCGGGGCTGTTCGAGCTGGCCGACACCTACGCGGCCGTGGCGCAGCAGGCGCTGGCCGGCCAGCGGGTGGTCGTGCTCATGACCGATGCCGAGGACCAGGCGGTGCTGGTGCAGGCCCTGCCGATCGCCACGGTATCCGGCGCGGGCGCCGACGCTGCCCGGCCGCTGGGCGTGCTGCTCGCCATCCGCGCCGCCGCCACCGACCTCTATCCGCTGCTGAGCCGCGGCCCCGACTTCGCCGAGGAGGGCGAATCGCTGCTGCTGGAGAAGCGCGGCGAGGACGTGGTGCTGCTGTCGCCGACCCGTGACGGTTCCCGGCCGCTGCGCCGGAGCCTGCCGCTGGCGCGCACCGAGCTGGCGGAGGTGGCGGCGGTGACCATGCCCGGCCGCCTCGTCAGCCTCGACAACTACCGCGGCGAGCGTGTCCTGCAGGTGAGCCGGCCGATCACCGGCCAGCCCTGGGTGCTGGCCCAGCAGGTCGACGCCAGCCAGGCGCTGAGCCTCGCCGACGAGCGCCGGCGTTTCCTGCTGGTGGCGTTGTCGCTGCTGTTGTTCTCGGTGGCGGCGGTGGCGGTGGCGGCCTGGCGCCACGGCAGCGGCGTGCGCGCCCGGCACCTCGCCGACGAGCTGGCCGACAAGGCCGGCCGGCTGCAGCGGCAGACCGACCGCCTGCACACCATCACCGACAGCCTCGACGTGCTGACACTGCTGGTGGCCGCGGACAACCGCGTGCTGTTCGCCAACCAGGCCGCCGCCAGCGCCGCCGGCACCACCATCAAGTCCATGCTTGGCGGCCTGCTGACGGCGGTGCTGCCCCAGCCGGTGCAGGCCGTGCTCCTCGACGGCATCGGCCAGGTGCGCCAGCAGGGCGGCGCCGCGCACCGGCTGCTGCACTGGCCGCTCGGCGAACAGCAGCGGAGCTTCCACGCCAGCTTCATCCCGGTGGACCGCATCGGCGAGGAGGGCGACCTGATACTGCTGGTGCTGGGCGACGTGACGGAGATGCAGCAGGCCAACGAGCGCAACACCGACATGCTGCGCCGGCTGGTGCTGACGCTGGTCAGCGTCGTCGACCGGCACGATCCCTATTCGGCGAACCACGCCCAGCGCATGACCGAGGTGGCCGATGCGCTGGCGCGGGAGCTGGGCTTCAGCGACCAGGAGCGCAGCACGCTCAACCTGGCGGCGAGTCTCGCCAACATCGGCAAGATCATGATCCCGGCGGAGCTGCTCAGCCGCGACGGACCACTGACGGCGGAGGAGCAGCAGCTGCTCCACCGCCATGTGGAGTACGGGCTGGAGCTGCTGCGCGGCCTGCAGTTCGACGGGCCGGTCGTGGACATCATCGCGCAGAAGCAGGAGCGCCCCGACGGCCGCGGCTACCCGCGCGGCCTCGCCGGGGACCGCATCACGCTCGCCGGCCAGGTGCTCGCCGTCGCCAACGCCTTCGTCGCGCTCCTCAGCCCGCGCGCCTATCGCCAGCAGCTCTCGATACAGGGCGCGCTCGACGAACTCATGCGCGGCGCCGGCAGCCAGTTCGACCGGCGCGTCATCGCCGCGCTGTTCCACGTCGCCGAGAACCGGCGTGACTGGTCGCAGTGGATCTAGCGCAGCGCCTGGCAGTCGTTGCGGGCCGGACCAGCAGTGATTACCATCGCAGGCCGGGGCGCGCCGGTGGGCTAACGAACCTTTGCCCGGGTGCTCGACAGCTTCATGACCGGCCGTGCATGCGGGTCGGAAGTCGCAGCGGGGATGTAGCGTGAAGTCTGCAACGGGCTGGCTTGGGGTCATCGTCACACTGCTGGTCCTTGCCTCGTTCCGGGCCATGGCCCAGGTGCCCTCGCCGGAGCAGCTGCAGCTGCTCAACCAGCTGCCGCCGGAGCAGCAACGGGCCTTGCTGGAGCAGTACGGCCAGCGCGGCAGTGCCGACCAGCCGCTGACGACACCGGCAACCACCCGCCCCAGGACCGGCGAGGTGCGCGATGCCCTCCGCGCCGCTCCCGGCGACACCGTGTTGCTGTCCCTGGTGCCGGATGCCAAAGCCGAGGAGAGCGCGCGCGAGCTCGTCACGCGGGCGCTGGCCGCCAATCCCTACCGGCTGGAGCGCGACGGGCGCCTGCGGATACCCGGGTTGCCGGATCCGGTGGCGCTGGCCGGGCTGACCGCGGAGGAGGCCACGGCGCTGCTGCAGAGCGAACCCGCCTTCAGCCAGATCAAGGTCAGGCTGACCCTGCTCAAGCCCGAGCCGCTGGGCGTCGATGCCCTCAAGCCCTTCGGCTACGACGTCTTCCGCAATGCGCCGACGACCTTTGCCCAGGCCAGCGACGTGCCCGTGCCGCCGGACTACACCATCGGCCCGGGCGACTCCATCGAGCTGCAGTTCCTCGGCAACGTCAAGGGCCTGTACACGCTCACGGTCGGGCGCGACGGCCGCATCCGCCTGCCCGAGATCGGGCCGATGGCCGTTGCCGGCATGCGCTTCGCGGAGATGCAGGAAGCCATCGTCTCGAGCGTCGCCGAGCAGATGATCGGCACGCGCGTTTCCGTCGGCATGGGCCGGCTGCGCTCGCTGCAGGTCATGATCACCGGCGATGCGGAGCACCCCGGTGCGTACACCGTGGGGGGGCTGTCCACGGCCAGCAACGCCCTGATGGCGGCGGGCGGCATCAAGCCGATCGGTTCGTTGCGCCGTGTGCGGGTACTGCGCGCCGGCCAGGTGGTGAGCACGCTCGACCTCTATGACCTGCTGCTGCGCGGGAACTCCGCCAACGACGTCCGCCTGCAGTCCGGCGACGTGGTGTTCGTGCCGCCGCTGGGCGAGTCCGCAGCTGTCGCCGGCGAGGTGCGCCGCCCCGCGCTCTACGAGCTGGCGGGTGCCGCCACGGCGGGTTCCCTCGTCGACCTCGGTGGCGGGCTCACCGAGTCGGCCGCACCGGGCGTGGCCACCATCGAGCGCATCGACCCGTCGCGCGGGCGCATGGTCCTCAACGTCAACCTCGGCACCCGCGAGGGGCGCGAGACACGCCTGCGCAACGGCGACGTCCTGCGCATCCCGACGGTGCGCGACACGCTCAACGAAAGCATCGTCGTCGCCGGTCAGGTGTACCAGCCCGGCGCACGCCAGTACCAGAAGGGCATGTACCTCACCCAGGTGCTCAGCAGCGTCGAAGCCCTCAAGCCCAATGCCGATCTCGACTACGTGCTGGTCCGCCGCGAGCTGCTACCCGACCGGCGCATCGAACTGCATTCGGTCAGCCTGGCCCGGGCGCTGCGCAGTCCCCGGGGCGCCGATGACCTCCTGCTGGCGCCGCGCGACCAGATCCTGGTCTTCGACATGGAAGGCAGCCGCGAGCCGCTGCTGCGCCCGGTACTGGAGGAGTTCCGCCGCCAGAGCACGATGGCTGCGCCTGCGGGCATCGTGTCCATCGGCGGCAGCGTGCGCATGCCGGGCGAGTATCCCCTCGAGCCGGACATGACCGTGGGCGACCTGGTGCGCGCCGGCGGCAGCCTCTCGGAGGCGGCCTTCGGCGGTGAAGCGGAACTCGCGCGCTATCAGGTCGTCGATGGCCAGGTGCGCAAGGCCAGCGTGGTCACGCTCGACCTCGCCGCGGCGCTGGCCGGTGACCCGAAGGCCGACCTGCGCCTGCAGCCCTTCGACACCCTCACCATCCGGCGCGTGCCGCAGTGGGGTGACCAGGAGTTCGTGACGCTCGAGGGCGAGATCCGCTTCCCCGGCCGCTATCCCATCCGCCGTGGCGAGACCCTCGGCGCGCTCCTCGCCCGGGCAGGCGGGCTCACCGACCAGGCCTTCCCCTCGGGCGCGGTGTTCACGCGCCAGGCTCTCAAGGAACGCGAAGCCCAGCAACTCGCCACGCTCGCCGACCGGCTCGAGCGCGACCTCGCCCTGCTCGCCGTACAATCCGCACAGGCCGGCAAGGAAGCCCCAGGCACCAGCTCGCTCGCCGCCGGCCAGTCCCTGCTCGCCGAGTTGCGGAACACCCGTCCCGTCGGCCGCCTCGCCATCGATCTGCCCGCGCTGCTGCGCGAAGCACCCGGTGCCGCCGACGACATCCTCCTGCGTGGCGAAGATCGCCTGCGCATCCCGCGGCGTATGCAGGAGGTCACCGTCATCGGCGAGGTCCAGACCAGCACCTCCCAGCTCTACCAGGACGGCCTGGCGCGCGATGACTACATCAACCTCAGCGGCGGCTTCACCCAGAAGGCCGACAAGGGCCGGGTCTACGTGATCCGTGCCAACGGCCAGGTCGCCGCCGCCTCCAGCAGCCGCTGGCTGCCGAGCGGCCGCATCAACATCCAGCCGGGCGACACCATCGTCGTTCCCGTGGACGCCGAGCGCCTGCCGCCGCTGCCGATGTGGACCTCGGTCACCAGCATCATCTACAACCTGGCGGTGGCGGTGGCGGCGGTGAATTCGTTCTGATGCAGTTTCTAGAGGCTGGCTTGTACAGTTCGTTGCAACGTGACTTTCGTATCCGCGGGAGGGCCGGCAGGCGCCCATGATGATTGACGATGACGTCATCAGGCTTGATGAAGTCCTGCGGCTATTGCTCCGCAGGCTGCACTGGGTTTTTGGCGCTGTCGTGCTGTTCAGCCTGCTTTTCGGCGCAGCCTCCTTTTTCGTGTCGCCGGTCTACCGTGCAACGGTGGTCCTGATTCCTGCGGAAAGTGGCGGGCGCCTCGATGGCGCGCTGATGCCCGCCCTTGGTGCGCTCTCGGGCCTTGCTGGATTTTCGCTTGACCGGGCGAACTCGACCACGGAAGAGTCGCTTGCGGTAATGCAGTCCAGGAGCTTTTCCGAGAAGTTCATCCAGGATGCCGGCCTTCTGCCGAAGCTCTTTTCCGAGCGGTGGGACAGCCAGCAGGCTCGCTGGAGGGCTGGGACATCTGAACCGCCGACACTGGCGTCCGGAGCGGTCAGATTTGACAGGCATGTTCGTACGCTCGTTCCAGACAAAAAGTCAGGGTTGTTCAGGCTGATGATCGACTGGAGTGACCCGACGGAGGCTGCGACGATCGCGAATGATTTCGTGGCCAGCTTCAACAGAACGATGCGCGACCGAGCCATCAAGAGCGCTGACGAGTCGGTGGCCTATCTCGAAGCCGAGTTGACCAGGACCACGCAGCTGGAAACCCGGGCCAACCTGGCCCGGCTTCTCGAGGCGCAGGTGAACCGCCGGATGCTGGCTACGGTGACGGAAGAGTTTGCATTCCGCGTGGTCGACCGGGCCTTGCCGCCCGATCCCGACGACATTGCGCGACCAAAGCGCGGCTACTACCTGGCGGCCGGCGGGTTGATCGGCCTGGTTTTCGGCGTATCGCTCGCGCTGTCCAGGCCGGCGAAATAAAGCCGCAAGTAGCCTGCCCAGTACCAGAGGATGGCAGTGGCCAGGAGCAGGCCGTGTGTAACGTACACGCTCGGCAGATCCGATGAGTCAATCAGCCAGAATAAAGACGGGGCGCAGACGGCGAAGACGAAGCAATGATTGTTCATCCGTTTGCCGATGCCATCGAGTGCTCGCAGGGTGGCTGAAATCACAAGGACGTACAGCAACACACCAACTACGCCAGCCTGCTGATACCCCGAGCCGAGATAGCTCGAATTCGCGTGCGCCCCTGGCAGGCCAATCTGATAGCCGATGAGATAGGGGATCTGTTCCTGGTAGACCCTCGGCAGCAGGCCGAGCGAGAGCTTTGAATCGGAAAACAGTGTGAAGGGATTGTTGTTGAAGAAGCTGAAGTATTCGAAGTTCAGCGCGGCGGGAACGATGAAAGTCCGCCTGATGATGATGTCTCCGAGCAGGACTGTCATGTCACTCAAGGTGAAGACCATGCCGATCGCCAGCACGACAGTGAGCATTGCGATTAGGTTTCCCCCGCCTGCACGCTTGCTGCGCCGCGTGGCCGCATAGCACAGCAGCGCCAGCAAGGGGAAGAACAGCGCCGCGCGATGCTGGGAAACGAGAAACACCCCAAGACTGCAGATGAGTGTCGCGAGAAACGGGAACCATCTGTTCCTTGCATAGTAGAAAACGAGCAGAAAGGGGAGCAGTCCCTTTGCAAGATTGGTATGCAGGTACTCGAAATAACCTGATTGCGATTCGGCAATCTGTGCCCTGTTGAGGTAGATGTTCTCTGGTGCAAAGTCGATCGAGGAATAGTCTCCGCCAGCAATGATCAGCACATACAGTATGAGAATACCGATCCAGACCGCTCTCTCCGGTGATGAGGTGCAGACGCCAGGAATCGCCAGGATCGTGCCTGGCAGGGTGAGCAATCGGATGCCGATGAACGCCCCGATAGCGAGGCCCAGGAAGGGCATGCTGCCGCCTGAAAAGGAAAAGAAGACGAGCGTTGGAACAATTGGTACGGCTGCATGCAGCCAGAGGAAGTAGTCGGATACTTTGTTCGTCCTCGACGGCAGCGCCAATGCAACAAGGCATAGAAAGGCAACGGCAAGGATGCATCGCTCGACATCAAACTGGAATGCATATATCTGCAGGTTGAAGAGCCCGCGCGATCCGACAAGGAAATACGCTGCTGAGAGGACCAGGAAATACCCGGTGATCACGAGAAATTTGGCGGCGTCCGACCAGTAAGCATGCGAAAGCGACGCCTGCGAACTGCTATGCCCGGAAACAGCAGACGATTCACATGTAGCCATTAGCTATGCGCCGTCCTGAAGCGTGACCAAGATACACAAGCAGAACCTGAAAGCGTTGGAGCCGGACCTGCCTGAATCCGTCAAGTGGCAACTGTACGGCATAACCGCAGAAGCCGCATCGGCCATGAATTGCTGACATGCCCGGTCTGGTAAAAAAGGCAGTAGTTCTTGCGGGCGGTACGGGGATCGCCCAGCTGATTTCAATTGCCGCACTACCCATTCTGGTCAGGATCTACAGCCCACGCGAGTTCGGCATTTTTGCCCTGTTCTCTGCTGTTTCCTGGATGGCAGCGGTCGTAGCCACATGGCAACTCGAGCATCGCGTCATCCTGCAGGGAGCAGACCGCCGGGCGGCACTTCTGGTTCAGCTCATCTGTACATGGGGCATTGCCTTTGCGGCAGCTCTCTCGGCCGTATTCATCGGTCTCCTGCTGTCGCATGCGCTCGTGTTGCCATCCGGCCTGTCCACGACCAGCCTGGCCTTCCTGCTTTTTCTGACCGTCTCCGGTATAAGCCTTACGCAGGCCATGCGGGCATGGCTCATTCGCCTGGGGGCCTTTTCGTGGATCGCCCGAGGGACAGTTGTCGCGTCGGTAGTCACGGCCACGGTAGCAATTCTCCCTGCGTTCATATTTGGGCCGGAATATCAGCGATACGGCCTGCTGATGGCACAGGCATCCGGCTTGCTGGTTACAGCGCTGGTCTGGCTGAAGCTGGGTCGTCCGCCCGTTCCGGGTGGCTTCTTCCGGGTGCGCTGGAAGCGGATCGGCGCCATCGCGCGTGCGGAGTGGTACGTTGGGCTTGTGCTGACACTGTCCAACGCGGCGAAAACTGGCTACGGCCGCATGCCCACGCCAGTGATTACATCAGTTGGGGGTGCCGTTGCCGCAGGGTATTTTGGCCTCGTCGAGCGGGTTATCGCAGCTCCCTCTTCGCTGCTGGCACAATCAGTATGCGCGGCATTTCGTAACCAGATCGGCGAATTCGCGGCGCGCCGGGAGCATGGTGCCATTGTCCGTCTGTACTGGCGGATCGTGATGGTGGCTTTCGGAATCGCATGTCCAGCCTATCTGCTTGGTGCGCTGCTTGCCCCGGAGGTGTTCAGTCTGATTTTCGGTGCGGATTGGCGTACTGCGGGCGAGTACGCTTCGATTCTGCTTTTTGGCGAGATATTTGTGTTTGTGCTGGCTACCGTCGAAGATGCCGCGGTTCTCCTGGATCTCAACCGATACCGGCTGTTCTGGCACGTAGGCCAATTGACGATGATCGCATGTTTATGGGGAGCAGTTTTTGCGGGGTGGATCACGCGAATTCATGAGGTATTGTGGATCCTTGTCGGGATAAGAATCGTCTTTGCGTTGATCGATTTTTCCGTGATTGCCGCAATCACCGTGCGTGTACGTCGTTCTGGCCTGGGCAAGACAAGTGACTAGACAGGAATTTGTCGCATTGGCGACCAGCACCTATCTTCAGTTTCTCGAAGAAGGTCTCCGGGGCCTTATTGAGACTGGGGACGATACGGCTTTCTGCGCCCCGGGCCACAACGGGCCCCATCTCGCCCTCGAGTCATCAGTCCGAAATTCCTGCCACTGGCTTCTGGCATTTGCAATAGGTCACCGGCTGTATGAAAGGCGTGATTTTCGCGAGGCCGCATCGGCATTGGCGAACTGGGTGCTGAACAGCTGTCCATATCTCGTGAATGGCGGCTTCATCCTGCGGCAAAAGGACGGTCACGACTGGTGCAATGGCGTAATTGGAGGCGCGTGGATCATCGAGGCCCTGGTTCGCGCAGGACAGGTGCTGGGAAGGGGAGATGCACTTGAGTTCGCCGCCGACTTCTATAAGCGCCATCGGTTCAACGATACGCAGGGTGCATGGCACCGGTTCGACGTTCATTCTGGCAATTACAGAATCGATGCCACACTGGACCATCAGGCATGGTTTGCGGCTGCGGCAGCCGAACTGGGTGCCCTGGAGCACGTAGAGCGGTTCCTGGATGCGTGCCAGGCGGGCGCGTTCCACGTGCGTGCCGATGGAAGGATTCATCATCTCTTCTGCGGGCGCGGGCCGAGAGAGCGCCTGTTACGGGTTCTTTACACGGCCCGGGAGGCAAGATCACGAGAGGCGATAGAGGAGCTGGAGATCGGCTATCACCATTACACCTTACATCCGTTCTCCAGGATTCGACGCTGCCTGCCCGGCCACTCGTTCTGGCGCTCGGATGGCTTTCTGTCCTCGCTTGCCTACCTGTCAAACGAGTGGCTCAAGCGCCTGGAGGGAAACAGATTCGGATGGCCATACAATGCGCCTGGTTTCGAATTGCCGATTCTGATTGCCGAATTCGGGGGGCATGTCCCCTTGGGATGGTCCGACATGAGTCGCATATTTGATGACCAGCTACGCCGTGTCAGGAGCGGCAGCCGGGCGTTTTGCGGACAGTCAACGAAGGATCCGCTGACCCTGACTGCCCGAATCTACGAACTCGGGCTGTTTCTTGACGCGTCCAAGGCTGGAACGGCTGGGTCCACGGTCAATTAGGTGTGGTGTAGATAGCAGCTGTGTGTGGAGTACTTGGGGTTCTGAGCCCGACAGGGATCTGGCAGGCGCGCCTGGCAACCACCTTCAATGAAGGTCTCGGTGCGATCAAGCATCGCGGGCCAGACGACACGGGAACACGGATCATAGGCGGCTTGCCCGCTGGGCGCACGCTGGCCTTGGGCCATCAGCGCCTATCTGTACTTGACCTGTCGTCGGCGGGTCGACAGCCGATGCTCGATTCGAGGGGTCGAATCGCTGTCTACAATGGCGAGATCTTCAACTGGCTCGAGATTCGCCAGCAATTGCAGAGCGACGGGTACTCGTTTTCCACCCGTTCTGATACCGAGGTACTGCTTGCGGCATGGGACAGGTGGGGTACGGACTGCGTGCGTCACTTCAATGGCTTCTGGGCATTCGCAATTTTTGATCCGAGTCCGCGCGACGGTGGCCCAGTGCTGGCGCTGTGCAGGGACAGATTCGGCATCAAGCCACTGTACCTGTGTATTGACGACCAGGTCATGGGTTTCGGCTCGGAAATCCGACCGCTTCTGACTGCATGCGACAAGCCGATGCGGGTCGATCCAGATTCGCTCATGCAACAGCTGATCTATGAGATGCAGCCGAGTCCACCGCAGACCTTGTTCGAGAACGTCGAAGAGGTGGCACCGGCCACGTGGCGTATTTGTCACCTGAGCGAGCAGCGGTGGGTGACGAGGGAGTACTGGAGCCCAGGCGCAACGCCACTACGTCCGCGTTCGGACAGTCAGGCACTCGAGGAGTTCTCCTGGCTATTGGAAGATGCTGTGTCGATGCGTCTGCGGGCAGACGTGGAGGTGGCGCTGACGCTATCGGGTGGCGTCGATAGCTCTGCCATTGCGGCCGCGATCCGCTCCATCAGATCCGAAGCGGTCAAGGCGTTTACATCCAGATTTCGGAACTCACCACAGCTCGACGAGACCAGGTGGGCAGCCGCGGTTTGCCGGCGAACCGGCATGGATCACATCCTGGTCGATGTCGAGGAGATCGATCTCGATCGGGAAGAGAGGCTGCTATCCCGTCACGTTGAGACGATCTATACCAGCTTCTCGCAGTTGGTCAACTGGCAGGTCATCAAGGCTATTCGGGAGCAATCGGCCATCAAGGTATTTCTCAATGGGCAGGGCGGTGATGAAGTATTCCTGGGCTACGAGCGATACTACGTCCCCCACATCCGCAGCTGTGGATTGTGGCGTCCCAGCGGGTGGTACGAACTGATCCAGTGCGCGAGACACTCCGGGCGTGGTTTTGCAGAGTTGCTAGGATTCCTGGCGTACTTCTCCGGAAAGGCGCTCCGGCAGTGGCGCTATCGGCGCAGTGCAAGCGCTCTGTTTCAGCCCTGGCTGCTGAAAGCACCAAGCAGGATTCAGGTGGACTCGCTGCCTGAAGACAAGCGCGACCTCACGATTCAGGAGACGTGTGGGCCTCAGTTGCAACGGCTGTTACGCTTTGATGATCGTATAAGCGCCGCATTCGGCATCGAGGGTCGACCTGTTTTCCTGGACCATAGAATCGTGGAATTCGGCATCTCCCTTGAAGGCCACCACAAGATTCGAAATGGCTGGACCAAGCACATTGTCAGGCGCTATCTGGATAGCAAGGGACTGCCAGAGGTGGCGTGGCGAAAGGCCAAGCTGGGCTTTCCGGCGCCATCCGCAGTCTGGGCCAATGACTTACTCAAGCAGCGGGTTGAGGCTATTCGAAACAGTGAGTTCATGCGGAGCGTGATCAGGGCCGGTACTGACCCGATTGAGCTGACGCATCGACAGGTAATGGCGCTTATTCTGCTCCACAGTGCATCGAGCGAGTTGAGCTGGCAGCCGTTGGCAGGGCAGCCCCAATCGCCGGCGCCGGCATGAGCCTGATCATTCAGGTCACCACGGTGCACCCGTGGTGGGATAACCGGATATTCGAGAAGATTGTTACCGGGCTGCGGCGCCGGCGGCATAACGTCCTGTACGTTTGCCAGGCCGGAACGGATGAAGTAGCGGCGATACCCGGCCCGGTCGTAGTCCTGCCCACGGGATCAGGCTTCGCCACCCGGATCAGCAGAAATGCGAGAGCCTTCATCGAGTGCGCCAGGAGGCCGGGAGCGATAGTGCACTTTCACGATCCCGAGTTTGTCCCTTTTGGTCTGCTGCTCCGTCTGATTGGTCACCGCGTTATCTACGATGTCCACGAGGACAACCTGCTCGCCATTCCACAGAAAGGTTCTCTGCCCCGGTGGATACGGGTCTTTGTTGCAAGAGCCGTCGCCGCCATGGAGGCGGTCGCAAGCCGCTTCCTCACCATTGTTATTGCGGAACACGCCTATCGCGGGAGATTTCCCAGCGGTGTCGCCGTTCTCAATTATCCGTCCGCGCTATCTGGTCCAGGCCTGACAGAGGGTGTGCAGGCCGTAGCAGCAGTAGCGGATCGACGGAAACTCCTTTATACGGGATGCCTGTCGGAAGATCGCGGCGCCCTGAACCATGTAAGGCTGCTTCGCCTGTTGCCGGACTACGAGCTGCATCTGGTAGGCAGATGTGATGCGGGTTTGCGCGACAAGATCCTGGCAGAAGCCGGTGAGTCGCGATCTCGCTTGCATTTGCGGGTTTCAGAGGAAGGCGTGCCATTCTCCGAAATTACAAAAGCGTACCTGGAGGGAGGGTGGTGCTGGGGCTTGGCGCTCTTTCCGGATACGCCGCATTATCGCGACAAGGAACTGACGAAGTTCTTCGAGTACATGTCGTTCAGGATTCCCATAATCTGCAGTGATTTTCCGGCCTGGCGACGGCTGATCGACGGCCGCTTTGGAATCGTGGTTGATGTTGAGAGTCTTGAGACGGTGGCCGAGACGATACGCGCTCACGATGAGCGGTTTCAGGAGTATCGTGAGCAGCCGATTGGCATCCCGGCAGAGTTCACCTGGGAGTCACAGCTTGACAGCCTGGAAAGGCTGTACTCCGATAGCGAATAGGCGCAGAGCCGCAGGCGGTTCGAGGCAAGTCATGCTGCTGATGCCGGGTGGCGGCCGGTGCGCGGTAACAAAAGGAGACCGGAATAGGTCTGATGCTTCATGCCTATGGGGTTACAAGCATGTCGTATCATTCCGAGGCCTCAAGAAAATCTGTGAGGGTGTAGACCCCCTTTTTCGATCGTTGCTGAATGGGGGTTCTCTGGTGCACTTGCAAGGTGACTGGGTCACCAAGATCGCTTTTGTCGGGGTACAGAAGGAATTGGAGAATTAAAGATGCGGGGAGGGATCGGCAGGTTAAGGGCGTTGCATTGGGGCCAGTTGTCACAAATTGATTTGGACGTTGCGCAATGAGCATCTCTTTCGACGCCCTGAGCCAGAGCCTGGACCGGCTTGCCGCAATCCCGGACGAGGAGTGGCTCAAATCGCTAGATGACAGGAAGCGAAAGGAGCGCGAGTTTCACGATCGGGACCGTGATCGCCAACTTATCCAGACGCTGGATGGCGACACTTACGAAAAGTTTTATGGAAACAAGAAGTACTACCGTGCAACCGAGCTGTCCAAGGCATACGTCGACTCGTGGATAGCACGGCATGCGCTAGGAATCCGAGGCGGCAGGGGTCGGCGATCGGTGCCGCTTTGTTCAGGCTGACGCCGAGAATACGCAACTCCCCGATGCCAGCATGGACGTCATTATCTGCAGCGGGATGCTGCACCACCTGGACCTCAGCTTCGCATTCCCCGAGTTGGCGAGGATCCTTGCAGCGGATGGCCGCCTCCTGGCGGTCGAGGCACTTGACTACAATCCGCTGATAAAGCTCTACCGGAACCTGACGCCCGACATGAGAACGGAGTGGGAAAAAGCCCATATTCTCAGCCTCAAGGATGTCCGCCTTGCGCAGGAATTCTTCAGGTTGGGTGAAGTACGGTACTGGCACATCCTGAGCATTGCGGGTGGCAAAGTTCCGGCGCTGCTGCCGATGCTGAACGCAATCGATCGAGTGGTTACACGGATCCCGGGGATTCAGCTTCTGGCCTGGATCTGCACCTTCGAGCTCAGAAGCAAGGCGTAATCTTGCTGGGGTGAATCAGGAGCTGGTTAGTGCTTCGCCTTCGAGGGTGTCGGCATATTGCCCATACACGACATCCGTCGAGTAACGTGAAGCAAACAGGGCCCGGGCGTTTCGCGAACAGGTTGCCCTCCACCCCACATCACCCGACCGCTCGCCAATCAGCTGCGCGAGATGCCGCGGATCACCGGCCCGGTAGATATCGCCGATCCCGTTGTCGGTCACCAGCCGTTCGGCCTCGCCGCCGAGGCTGAGCAGCACGGGCAGGCCCATGCTCATGTACTCGAAGAGTTTGTTCGGCAGGCTCATGGTGGCGTTGGGCCTGTATGCCGCCAGTCCCAGTGCGGCGGCGGTCGACAGCCAGGCGAGTTCCTCGCTGCCAACCCAGCCGGTGAAGATGACGTTGTCCAGGCCGCCGGCCTGGCTGCGCCAGGCGGCATCGCGTTCGCCGCTGCCGCTGAACACGAACTGGATGTCGTTGCGGTCGGCGAGCAGGCGGGCGGCTTCGATGACGGTACCGAGGTCGATGTTGCCGACGAAAGTGCCGGAGAACCAGCAGATCCGCTTCCCGGGATCGACGCCAAGCTCGCGCAACCGATGCTCGACGGCAGGCGACGGCACGATCTGCCCGATGTTCCCGGTATAGCCAAGCGGAATCACGTGGTCGCAGGCGGTGGCTGCACGGCCAGCGACCTGCAGTGCCCAGTCCAGGTACTCCCGGGAAATGGCGATGATGCCGGTGGCACCGCGCATGGCGCGGCGTGCGGCGCCATAGAGCGGTGCGAGTGCCAGACGTGCCGCGGGCCTCGCCAGGCCGGGAACCCGGGTGAGTATTTCATCGGGCCAGAGGTCGCGGATATCGAGCAGTACCGGGATGTTCTTCGTTGACCCGTACGCGACCGCGGCTTCGCTGAGTTCGATGGTCGGATATGAACAGAGGATAAGGTCCGGGCGTTCGCGTGCTGGGGCGATCCGCAAGAACTCGCGGGCGATCTGCCGGTGATTCCGGTAGCGCGCCAGGGAGATATTGCGGCGGTACAGGCAGCCATGGAGGAACTGGAGATCCAGGTTCTCCTGGACGGCCTGCGAACAGCTCTGCTTCAGCCAGTGAGTCTTGGAAAAGTGATCAACCGTCGACACCCACCACGTTACCTTGTGGCCGCGCCGGGCGAGCAGGTCGGCCAGGGCGCCACTGCGCCAGGGTCGCGACGTACCGGAGAATCCAGGCAACGGCTCGCCGACGGTGACAATCCAGAAGTTCACTGTTCCGCCGTCATCGGTGGCTGGCCTGGCAGGGGAAATTCGGCAAGAGTTTGCACGGCGGATTATAGATAATGCGTCGTCACGTTGAGGGGATCACCGGGCGCCCGGCCGGGTTGCCAGGATCCCGTCTGGCCCGGGGAGGAAGGGCTGATGCAGGGGCGGCAGGGAGCTTACGGGCGCGGCTGGCGGCTGTTGCCGCTGCTGCTGGTGCTGGGTCTTGCGGAGCCGGCGCATGCCGGCCCCTGGCTCGACCCAGGCGACACCGGCCTGCGCCACGACCTGCAGCTGCTTGCGGACAGCGGCGTCATCGGCACGCCGGTCACGGCCTGGCCGCTGTCCTGGGGCGACATTGCGGCGCAGATCAGTGGCCTGGAGCAGGTGCCGGATGCGGCGGCCGGGGCGCTGGCGCGCGTGCGGTCCCGCCTGCGTGATGAAGGGCTGTCTACCGGCCTGCGCCTGGGCGCAGAGGCGAGTATCGGCACCGAGCCGCGGTTGATCCGGGATTTCGAGGACCTGCCGCGCGGGAAGGGCGAGGTCGCCGGGAAGCTGGAGTGGACCGGCGATCGCACGGCGCTGCGGCTGGTAGCGCAGTATGTCGCCGATCCGGATGACGATCGCGAGCTGCGGGCCGACGGCAGCTACGCGGGCCTGGCGCTCGGCAACTGGATGCTGGCGGCGGCGATGACCGATCGCTGGTGGGGGCCGGGCTGGCAGGGGAGCATGATCCTCTCCAGCAACGCGCGCCCCATTCCCGCCTTCACCATCGACCGCAATTCCACGGCGCCTTTCGAATCGAAATGGCTGCGCTGGATCGGCCACTGGGACTTCACCGCGCTCTGGGGCTTCCTGGAAAGCGACCGTGCGGTGCCCGATGCGCGCTTCTTCGGCATGCGCTTCACGGCACGGCCGGCGCGCTGGCTGGAGGTGGGCATCTCGCGCACGGCATTGTGGTGTGGCGAGGGCCGTCCCTGCGGCTTCGACACCTTCGTCGACCTGCTCGCCGGCAAGGACAATGCCGGTGACAACGTCAGCGCTGCCGATGAACCGGGCGACCAGCTCGGCGGCTACGACATCCGCCTGACCGGGGCGGGCTTCGGCCTGCCGGTGGCGCTGTACACCCAGCGCATCGGCGAGGACGAGCAGGACCTGCGCCCGGCCCTCTTCCTGACCCTGGCCGGCGTCGAGACCTGGGGCCGCCTGGGCCGCTTCGGCGACTACCGGCTCTATCTCGAGGTGGCCGATACGCTCTGCGGCGGCAACATCACCGGCGACGGTACGCCGGATTGCGCCTACGAGCATTCCATCTACCAGACCGGCATGCGCTATCGCGGCCGGTCGATCGGCCACAGCCTCGACAACGATGCCGAGGTGTGGACCTTCGGCGCCATGCTCAGCGAGAACGGCGGCAACAGCTGGACGGCCAGCCTGGCGGCGGGCGATCTCAACCGGGAAGGCAACCCGAGCACCACCAACACGGTGGCGGCGGTGAAGACGCGCTACCGCAGCGCCAGCCTCGTGCATCGCCATCGCCTGGCGATCGGCGAACTGCAGGGAGCAGTCGGCTTCGAGGAGTTCGACGATCGCGTCACCGGCGAGACCGACGAGGATTGGCGCATCAGCCTGGGCTGGCGGTACCCGCTCTGAGCGGAGGGCGGCGGTGCCCCCCGCGCAGCGGCTTCAGGCGACACCGATCCTCGATACCTCGATCGGGTGCTGGACCGGGGGAGGCATGGGCCGCAGGGGCAGGCCGGGATCCTCGGCCTGAGAGCCGGGGGCGGGCTCGTAGCCATTCACCAGATCCAGCAGCAGGCGCCGGACCTGGTCGCAATCGCAGCTGTTCGTGGCGGCAACCAGTGCCTCCAGCGCGTCCCGCACCTGCGGCCACGGCAGGCCCTGTTCCCGGGCACGCAGGATCTTCGGGTGTTCGGTGGCGCCGACCTCGCCGCCGATGAGCAGCTCCTCGTAGAGCTTCTCCCCGGGGCGCAGCCCGGTGAAGCGGATGGCGACATCGCCCTGCGGGCAGGCGTCATCCCTGACCGTCAGGCCCATGAGCTGGACCATGCGGCGCGCCAGGTCGACGATGCGCACGGGCTCGCCCATGTCGAGCACGAACACCTCGCCGCCGCGGCCCATGGCCCCGGCCTGCAGCACCAGCTGGGCCGCCTCGGGGATGGTCATGAAATAGCGGATGACCTCCGGGTCGGTGACCGTCACCGGGCCACCGCGGCGGATCTGCTCGCGGAACAGCGGTACCACGGAGCCGGATGACTCCAGCACGTTGCCGAAGCGCACCATGCAGAAGCGGGTGTGGCCGCCGCCGCGCGCCGCCATGCCCTGGAGCACCAGCTCGGCCATGCGTTTGGTGGCGCCCATGACGTTGGTGGGTCGCACGGCCTTGTCCGTCGACACCAGCACGAAGGTTTCCACGCCGGCCTCGGCGGCAGCCTCGGCCGTATGCCAGGTGCCGATGACGTTGTTGCGCGCCCCCTCGGTGATGTTGAACTCGACGATTGGCACGTGCTTGTAGGCGGCCGCGTGGTAGATGGTCTGCACGCCGAGGCCCTGCACCACCTGGCGCACCCGGTTGCGGTTGTGCACGGAACCGAGCAGGGCGATGAGCTCCACCCGCAGGCCGCGCTCGCGGATGCGCTCCCGCAGCTCCCCGTCGATCCGGTAGAGGGCCAGTTCGGACAGTTCGAACAGCACCAGGCGCGTGGCGCCCAGCTCGATGATCTGCCGGCAGAGCTCGGAGCCGATCGAACCGCCGGCACCCGTGACCATGACGCACTTGCCGCGGATGCAGGCATCGAGCAGGCGGGTGTTCGGTGCCACCGGATCCCGGCCGAGGATGTCCTCCACGCCGACATCGCGCAGCTCTTCGAGGCGGGCCCTGCCGGTGACCAGATCGCCGATGTCCGGCACCGTCTGCACCTGGATCGACAGCGATTCCAGGTTCCTCAGGATCTGCTGGCGCCGCTGGCGGCTGACAGAGGGCAATGCCAGCAGCACACGGCGGATCTGTTCGTCGCGGACCCGCTCCGGCAGCTCCGCCGGGCCGGCGACCGGGATGCCGGCCACGAGACGACCGTGGAGCATCGGGTCGTCGTCCACGAACAGGACCGGCCGCAGCTCGTGGCTGTTGCCCGCGGCCGCCGCGAGCCGCCTGCCCGCCTCGCCGGCACCATAGATGGCCACCGGTTCGCTCTTGCCGTTGCGGACGTTGCGGCCGATGACCATCGCGCGCATCAGGATCCGGGCGCCACCGAGGAGGAACGAGGCAAAGGTCCAGAACACCAGGCCGATGCCGATGCACAGCCGCAGGTCGCCGATGTCCAGCGCGAAGGCCGCCACCGCCAGGGAGAGGGCGATGAGCGCCGCGCCGCGCAGCACCTTGGCGTGCATCTCCGCGCCGATGAAGCGGATGATGGCGTGGTAGAGGCGCTGCGCGCTGAGCACGGGAACCGTCAGCGCCGCGCAGATGACCAGGAGCGTGACGAGGCGTCCGTCGGCAGGCCAGAGGCGGAAGTTGAGCACCAGCAGGGTGCCGGCCAGCGCGAGGACGGCCAGGGCGACATCACAGGTGGCAACGATGGTGCGCTTGAGGCCGACCGGGATCCGGACCAGCATGAAACGCATCTGGTTGACCATGACTTCCTTCCCTATGCGGCCACGGCGTCGCGCGATTGCACCACTTCCGTGGCACCTGGCGGCGGATGCGGCACGAGGCGGCTCCGGCGCCCGGCAATCTCGACCAGCTCGGCCGGTGCTCCGCGGGCCTGCAGGTCGGCGGCGACCGCGCCGAGGGCCCGCTTCCGGGAGAGGATCGCCAGCGCCGTGAGACCCACCAGCTTGAGATCGAGCAGGATCGCGGAATGGTCGATGTAGAACAGCCCTAGCCGGCTCTTCCACGGACGGATGAGCTGGTTGTAGCCGAGGTCGGGGTCCGGGTGTCCTGCGAGGATCTCGCCTTCATCGGCAAAGACGATGGAGGCGTAGTCGGTAATCCCGGGTCTGACGGACAGCAGGAGCTTCTCGGCCGCGGTATAGAGCCGCGTTTCCCGCTCCACGTTCGGCCGCGGGCCGACCAGGCTCATGTCGCCACACAGCACGTTCCAGAGCTGGGTGATCTCGTCGAGCTTGTAGCGGCGGATGAAATGGCCGACCGGCGTGATGCGGCTGTCGGCGGCGGAGGTGGAGTCGACACCGGACTTGTCGGCGTTGATGCGCATCGAGCGCAGCTTGACCATGCGGAATGTGCGGCCGTCGAGGCCGACGCGCGGCGCGATGTAGAACGGCGAATGCCGGTCCTGCCACCAGACCAGGAACATGACCGGCAGCAGGACCGGGGAGGCGAGCAACAGCCCGGCCAGCGCCACGGTGATGTCGAGCAAGCGTTTCATGAGGCAATCCTGCGGGATGCGAGCATGGCACGGGCTGCCTCGGCGACATGCCGGGCCTCGGGATAGTAGCCCTGCTCCAGGGCCTTGCTGGTCGGGGCCGGGGCGTCGGGCAGGGTGATGCGCCGCGGCGCCGCCTTCAGCGCACCGGCATCGAGTGCCTCGGTCACGCTGGCGATGACCTCGGCCGCCCAGCCGGCGTTGCGCCAGCCGCCATCTACCACGCACAGCCTGCCGGTGCGGCTGACCGATGCCAGGATGGCCGCGGGTTCGAAGGGGTTGAGCACCCTGACGTCGATGACCTCGGCGTCGATGTCCTCGGCCGCAAGCATCTCCGCCGCCTGCTCGCACAGCCAGGTGCTGTAGCTGGCGCCGACGAGGGTGATGTCCTTGCCGGGCCGCAGCACCCGCGGTCCCTCGGCGGCGAGCGGGCGCTCGACCACGGGCGGCAGCACCGCCCGCCGCTCGTAGAGCCAGCGGTCGTCGATGTACATCACCGGATCATCACACAGCACGCTGGCGATCAGCAGGTCCCGGGCATCGGCGACGCTCGCCGGCATGACCACGCGCAGCCCGGGGATATGGGCGAACCAGCCATGCAGGGCCTGGGAGTGCTGGGCACCCTGTTCACCGCCGCGGTTGATGATGGCGCGGACCGTGACCGGGACCGTCGCCTGGCCACCGAGCATGTGATGCCACTTGGCCGCCTGGTTGACGATCTGGTCGGCCGCCAGGACCATGAAATCCATGCGTGGATGGATGACGACCGGCCGGTAGCCGCAGAGCGCGGCGCCAACCGCCGCCCCGGTGCAGGCCAGCTCCGAGACCGGGGTGTCGATGACCCGCTCCTTGCCGAAGAGCTTGTCGAGGTCGGTCATGGAATTGCCGACGTACCAGGGGCTCCACAGGCCCTGCCCGATGGTGAATACCTCGCGGTGCCTGGACAGCAGGTGGATGAAGCCCTCGCGGATGGCCTCGCCGTAGCTGATCTCGCGGCCTGCGGTAGCGGACGGCTTGTTCATCGCTGGCCTGCGTACACCAGCTGGTGCAGTGCGGAAGGGTCCGGGTACGCCGCGCGGCGGGCGTTGGCGACGGCCTCGGCAATCCCGGCGAGGACGTCCTTCTCCATGGATGCCAGGTCATCGGCGGAGAGGACGCCGGCCGCAACCAGTCCATCCTGCAGCCGCCGGATCGGGCAGCGGTGCCTCCAGGCCTCGACGTCCTCCATGCGCCGGTGCACGCCGACGTCGATGTCCTCGTTGGGGCCGACATGGCCGCGGAAGCGATAGGTCACGGCCTCGAGCAGCGCCGGGCCTTCGCCGCGCCGGGCTGCGTCGACGAGCGCGGTGGTCGCCGACTCCACCGCCAGCAGGTCGTTGCCATCGACCGTCAGGCTGCGCATGCGGTGGGCCTCGGCATAGCGGCCGATCCGGTCGCTGGGCTGGCGCAGATCGATGTCGAGATGGCTCGAAAACAGGTTGTTTTCGCAGACGAACAGCACCGGCAGGCCCTGGACCACCGCCAGGTTCATCGATTCATGGAACACCCCTTCCTCGGTGGCTCCATCGCCGAAGAAGGCCACGGCGACACTGTCGCCGCCATCGAGCTTCGCGGCCAGGCCGGCGCCGACGGCAATGGGAATGGTGGCGCCGACGATGGGCACCGAACCGTGGAAGCCGAATTCACGCCCGAACAGGTGCATCGAACCGCCCATGCCGCGGGAGGCACCGGTGGCCTTGCCGAGGACTTCGGCGATGAGGCTTGCGGGTGTGCCGCCCAGCGCCAGGAAATGGGAGTGCGAGCGGTGGTTGCCGAACACCCGGTCCGTTGCCCGCAGCCGGGTGGCGACACCGACCGCGACGGCCTCCTGGCCGATACCGAGGTGGCAGGGAGTCCGGGCCAGCCCTTCGACGACGAGGCGGCCGATCTGGTCTTCCGTGTGGCGGATGACCAGCATGGTCCGCAACAGGCCGCATAAGCGGGCACCATCGGCCTTCGCCACCTGCAGCGGCGCGGTGAAGCGGGCCGGATCGGCGAGTCCGCCGAGCTCGGACCAGGGTTGCCGCTTGGCCATGCTTCAGCCGCGACCGTAGAAGGCGCGGATGCAATCGATCACGTAGCCGACATCCTCGTCGCCCAGCGAGGTGTTCATGGGCAGCAGCAGCGCGCGACGGTAAAGCAGCTCGGTGCGCGGCAGGTGGTACTGCGTCAGGCCGAGGCCCTCGTACTGGTGCACGGCCTTGCCGCCGAACTGGATGATGGTCCTGACGCCCTGCTGCTCGAGGTGCTTCCTGAGGTCGTCGCGGCGATCGGCCTCGATCTCGTAGTTCTGGTAGACATCGTGGTGCCTCGGGTCGGCGCCCGGCGCCGGGGGCAGCAGCAGCTCCGGGACGTCCCTCAGGCCCTCGTCGTACTGCGCGGCGAGCCGGCGGCGCTTGTCGAGTTCGGCGCCGAAGGTCCTGAACTTGACGTTGAGGATGGCGGCCTGGAGATTGTCGAGGCGGGAGTTCGTGCCCCAGGCAACCACTTCGCCCCGCTCGTTGCGCCCATGGTCGCGCAACAGGGCGAGGCGCTCGCCCATGGCATCGTCGTTGGTCACCACGCCGCCGCCGTCGCCGAAGCAGCCGAGCAGCTTGGCGGGGTAGAAGCTGAAGGTGCCGGCGGCACCGAACGTGCCGGCGAACCGGCCGCGGAAGCGCGAGCCCAGCGCCTGGGCCGCGTCCTCGATGACCTTGAGGCCGTGCTCGCTGGCGATGCCCATGATCTCGTCCATGTCCGCGGTCCGGCCGTTGAGCTGCACCGGCATGATGGCCCGGGTACGCCCGGTGATGGCGGCGCGCACGCCCGCGGGGTCGATCATGTGGTCGTCGCGGCACTCCACGAGGACCGGCGTCGCACCAGCCAGGTGGATGGATGCCGCGCTCGCCACGTAGGTGTGCGACGGCACGATGACTTCATCGCCGCGGCCGATGCCGGCCGCCTGCAGCGCGATGATCAGCGCGTTGGTGCCGTCGGCCACCCCGAAAGCATATTTCACGCCGAGGAATTCCCGGAGTCGCTGCTCGAAGTCGGCCAGGTCCTGCTGGAGGATATAGGCTCCGCGACGCATGACGTCGACGACCGCCGCCGTCAGCTCCTGCTCCTGGGCTTCGAACAAGGCGCGGTAATTGAAGAACGGAACCTGTCGCTGGGTCATGGGAAGCAAAGTCCTCGCTGGGTGGTGGGTGCGGCTGCCGGCCACTGGTCAGGCGGGCAGGGTGGCCTCGCAGTAGATGACCTTGTGGCGCTGATCCGCCGCCCCTGGAGGCAGCGGCGTCAGGGTGCCGGCGATATCCGCCGGTTGCATGTTCTCGGTCAGTTCCGCCGGCATCGGCACCGGCTGTCCGAACACCAGACGTTTCAGCAGCTGCTTGCCGCGCATGGTCTTCGGCATCAGCCCGGATGCCACGGCCAGCTTCTTGATGGGACGGAGGATTTTCTGGCGGGGCGACAGGGTGCCGACGTCGAGATGGCCGAAGCAGCGGACGCGGAACCCCTCGCGGGCGAGCTCCTGGTGCAGCTCGCCCGCGCCCAGGTAGCGATGGCTGTGGGGGCTGGGGTTGAAGTCGGCCAGGTCCTTGTTGGCGGTCGCGATCAGCAACTGCCCGCCCGGTCGCAGCACCCGCCGGCACTCGCGGAAGAACGCCGCCACGTCGGGCAGGTAGTAGAGCGCCTCGAAGATGAGGATCAGGTCGCGGGAACGGTCGGGGTAGGGCATGTCCTGCGCGGCGAACTGCTGTACCCGGATCCGGTTGCCGTAGTGGCGGCGCACGCGCTCCACCATCTGCCCGCTGAAGTCCCCGGCGTCGAAGCTGCGCGCGGCCTGGGCCAGGATGCCCAGGCCGGGTCCGGTGCCGCAGGCGAGTTCCACGGCATCCCGGTTGCGGCAGTACTCCCGCGCCCAGAAGTAGCGGTGGCAGAGACGCTCGAGCTGCTCGGAGGAGATGGGCTCTCCGGCCACTTCGGTGACATCGAGGAAATCGCCGGAGGCCGTGGCGTCAGGGGACGCCGTTGCGGGATGAGCCATGTCCAGGAAGAGAAATGCCGGAAAGGAGTTTTTTCAATATTACTTGGCCACCGGCTGAAATACACCCGGGCCGGATCAACGGCGGTGAGCTGGGCATTCCGGTCGGGGAGGCGTTGCCGCGGGTCAGGCCCCGGGTCCGGCGATCTAGTAATGCGGCGGAACCTCCACCCGCGGACCCGTCGGCCCGCCGGCGCCTTCCATCGCCGCATCGAGCGCCTCGAGCTGCCGGGCGAGATCGTCGATGCGTGCCCGGGCCTGCTGCAGTTCCAGCTGCTGGCGGGCGAGCACGTCACTGAGTTCCTGGGTGCTGCGCTCGAGGAAGGCGCATTTGAATTCGAGTGCCTCGATGCGTGAGGAAGCGTCCATGCCGGCATTCTAGACCGGGTCGCGACCACCGCCGCTGGCCGATCAGCCCCTGGGCTTCACCCGGGTGCCGTCGGCGACGCGCTCGCCCGGCTGGAGGATGACCTCGTCGCCGGCGGCCAGGCCTTGGGTGATCTCGGCCTCGAGGCCGTTGGCGAGGCCGATGCGCACCTCGCGCAGTCGCGCCCGGCCGCCATCGTCGACGAACACGGCCCAGCTGTCGCCGTGGCGGAACAGCGCGGCCTGCGGCACCTTCAGCACCTTCTCCGCGGCGGCGAGGACGATGCGCGGTTCGACCCGGTAGCCGTGGCCGAGCCGTTGCCAGCGCTGCGGCGGGTCGGTGAAGTCGATGATGACATTGACCCGCTGTTCCTCGATGCCGAGCGCGGAGACCTTGGTGAAGCCATAGGGCTCCACGCGGCGCACCCGGCCGGCGAGCACGCCATCGCCGCCCCAGGCCTCGATCCTCACGGATTGTCCGGCGCGCACCTTCACGGCCGCGGTGGAGAGCAGGTCGGTGACGATCTCGAGGTCGGCGGTGTCGCCGACCTCGAGCAGCGGCGCGCCGGCGGACACCACGCCTTCGCTCTCCTTGATCACGCGCAGCACGCTGCCGCTCACCGGGGAGAAGACGTCGACGCAGTCGCAGTCCGCGCCGCGGCGGCGCTTGACCAGGCCCGGCGCCAGCAGCCGCGCCCGTGCCTGCGCCAGCTCGGAGTCGCGCGCGCGCCGGGCGGCGCGGGCCTCGTCGAGCGCGGCGGCGGCGGTGCGCGCGCGGCGTTCGGCGGCATCGAGGTCGTTGGCCGAGATGGTGTGGGCGGCCGCCAGGCCGCGGTAGCGCTGCAGCTCGGCGCTGGCGAAGTCGAGGTCGGCTTCGGCGCGCGCGACGGCGGCCACGGCCTGCTTCTGCGCGGCCTGCGCGGCCTCGGCACCGGCGCGGGCCTCGGCCTCGCTGCGCCGGTCGAGGAACACCGGGTCGCTGGGCTCGATGCGGGCCATCACCGTCTGGCCGGCCACCACCGCATCGCCGGCCTTGAGCGCGATGCGCTGCATGAGGCCGGGCAGGGGCGCGGAGACCACGTAGGCTTCCTTGACCCGGGTCTCGCCTTCGTCGCTGACCGTCTCCTCGATGGGTCCGGCGGCGACGCGGGCGAAATCCACCGCGACGGCCCGTGGCCAGGACAGCCAGAGGATGCCGAGCACGGTGGCCGCCGCGATCGGCAGCCACAGGGCCAGGCGGCGCTGGGTGGCGGTGGGCATCGCTTACTCCCGGGTCTTCAGCACGGCGATCAGGTCGAGGTGATCCACGCGGCGGCGGACGAGGAAGGCCGAGGCCAGCGTGGCGCCGAGGCCGACCAGCATGGCCACGGCATAGGTGGAGGCCTGGATGGCCAGCGGGATGCGGAAGAGCTCGGTGGTGAACGAGGAGACCATGAGGCTTGCGATCAGGTAACCCATGAGACAGCCAAGCGGCAGGGCCAGGAACGTCAGCAGGCCCACCTCGCCCAGCAGGATGTAGGAAATCTCCGCGCGGGTGAAACCCAGCACCCGCAGCGTCGCCAGCTCCCGCCCCCGTTCCGAGAGGGCGATGCGCGCGGAATTGTAGGTCACGCCGAAGGCCAGCGTGCAGGCGAAGACCACGAAGAAGGACACGTAGATCAGCAGGGTCCGCGCCAGGGTGTCGTGGAAGGTGCGCACCGCCGCGTCCTTCAGGGTGACGAAGCTGATGCGGGGCGTCTCCTTGAGCTGGCGGAACACCTCGAGGCGGCGGCTGGCATCCAGGCGCAGGTGCACGGCGGTGACGCTGTCCTGCTCCTGCATCAGGCGGTTGAGGGCGTCGATGTCGATGTAGGCCGGGCTGCCGATGTAGGTCTCGAAGGTGGCGACCACCGGTATCCGCAGCTGCGGCCGCCGGCCCTCCAGCACCTGGGCGGTGACCACGTCGCCGACCTTCACCGCCAGCATCTCCGCCAGCATGGTGGAGATGACCAGCCCGCCGGGCGGCAGGTCGAGCGCGTGGCCGGAGGCGTCGAAGACGTGCTGCAGCTGCTGGTGCGCGGGCACGCCCTGCAGGGCCTGGCGCTCCTCGCGCGGGCCGAAGCGCAGGCGCGCCGGCACCACCCGCAGCGGCTCGGTGGTGATCACGCCGTCGATGCGGCCGAGCCCGCGCTCGACCTGCCGCGAGCGCGGCTCGGCGAAGCCCACGGTGACGTCCTGGCCCTGGGCCTGGAGGAAGTACACGTCGGCGATGCGGTCGATGGCATCCATCCACATCATGGAGCTGACCAGCACCGCCACCGCCATGCCGATGCCGACGCTGGTGGTGAAGGAGCGGGCCGGCCAGCGGCCGATCTGCCGCAGCAGGATGCGGCTCGGCTGGTCCATGGCGCGGAACAGCCGCCAGCGCGCCAGGCCGGTGCGCCGGAACAGCGGCGGTGCCGGTGGCCGCATGGCCTCCGCGGGCGGCAGGGCCGCGGCCCGGCGCACCGTGCCGAGCGCGCCGATCAGCCCCGCGCCGAGGCTGGCGACGCTGGCCAGCACGAACGGGCCGGGGCCCGGCGCGTACAGCAGGAACGGGAAGCGGTAGAACTCCGCGTACAGGCGCGTATTGGTGAGCCCGAGCCACCAGCCGAGCGCGCAGCCGAGGACGATGCCGGCGACGCCGATGCCGAGCACCAGCTTGATGTAGTGCCAGGCGATCTCGCCGTCCGGGTAGCCGAAGGCCTTCAGCAGGCCGATCTCGCTGCGCTCCACGGCGATCAGCCGCGAGAGCACCATGTTGGTGAGGAAGGCGGCCACCGCCAGGAACACCGTCGGCAGGATGCTCGCCAGGGACTTGAGCTGCTCGATCTCGTTCATCAGGAACCAGTTGGAGATCTGGTCCTTGCGGGCGATGGCACCGACGCCGCCGTAGCGGGCCAGCAGCAGGTCCAGCTGCGCGATGACGCTGTCCGCGCTGGCGCCATGCAACAGCATCACCGAGACGTCGTTGAAGGCGCCGTCGAGGTCGTAGGCGGCCTGCATCGCCTTCTCGCCCAGCCAGATCACGCCGTAGCGCCTGTCGTCGGGCATCAGCGCGCCCGGGCCAATGGTGTAGACGTACTCCGGTGACAGCCCCAGGCCGACGACGCGCAGCTCCTGCCAGTGGCCGTTCATGATGGCGCGCAGCGTCGAGCCGGGACCGAGGCCATGCGCCTCGGCAAACGGTTCGGCCAGCACGCACTCGTTGCTGGCGGCGGGCATGCGTCCGCGGCTGAGCGCGACGCGGTTGAGCGCGGTGGCGGCATCCGCGGGCAGCGACACCAGCTGGCCGATCACCGGCTCGTCGAAGCCGCGCACGTCGAGCACCGCGCTCCTCACCACCCGGGTGCTGACCGATTCCACGCCGGGGATCAGCCGGATGCGCTCGGCCAGGTGTTCCGGGGCGCGCTCCACGCGGGCGAAGACATGGGCGAAGCGGTAGCGGTCGTAGTAGGCATCCGCCGTGTCGCTCAGCGCCTCGATGGAGGTCAGCGACATGCACATCAGGCCGACGCCCGAGGCCATCACCAGCGCGATGGCCAGCACTTGCGCGCGCAGCCGCCACAGGTCGCGCAGCAGCTTGCGGTTCAGCGGCCGCATGCCTCGCCTACCATGTCAGGTCCCGTGCGCGCAGCCGACGCTCCGGGCGGCGCTCCTGCTGGATGTGGCCGTCGCCCATCACCAGCACCCGGTCGGCCATGTCGGCGATGATGGCGTTGTGGGTGATCAGCACCGTGGTGGTGCCGAGCTCCGCGTGGATGCGCTCGATGGCCTCCAGCACCAGCACGCCGGTCTCGCTGTCGAGCGCGCCGGTCGGCTCGTCGCAGAGCAGGAGATCCGGCCGCTTGGCGATGGCGCGCGCAATGGCCACCCGCTGCTGCTCGCCGCCGGAGAGCTGCGCCGGGAAGTGGTGGAGGCGCGGGCCGAGGCCCACCAGCCCCAGCGCCTGCTCCGGCGGCATGGGATCGGTGGCGATCTCGGTCACCAGCGCCACGTTCTCCAGCGCCGTCAGGCTCGGGATCAGGTTGTAGAACTGGAACACGAAGCCGACGTGGCTGCGCCGGTAGCGGGTCAGCGCGCGGTCGTCCATGGCGGTGAGCGCCTGGTCGCGGAAGCAGGCGCTGCCGCCGCTGGCGGCATCGAGGCCGCCGAGGATGTTGAGCAGCGTGGACTTGCCGCTGCCGGAGGGGCCGAGCAGCACCACCAGCTCGCCGGTGGCGAGGTCGAGGTCCACGCCGCGCAGCGCCTGCACCTCCACCTCGCCGCTGTGGTAGACCTTGGTCAGGCCGCGGGCGCTGATCGCGACACTCATCGGGGTGGCGTTGCCGGCGGAAGCGCCGCCAGGATGGTCCGCCCGAGTTCGGCGTAGGCGCCATCGAAATGATGGCCGCCGGGCAGCTTCACCACGTGGATGCCGGGCCCCGCGAGATCGGGGCAGAGCGCGTCGGCTTCATCGGCCCCGTACAGGCAGAGCAGCGGTACGCCCTGCAGGCGCTGCGCTTCCGGTGCCAGCGGCATGCCCCGGCCGCTGTCGCCCATCCAGTCGCTGAAGTGGAACTCGAAGCCGGCGCTGCGGCCCGGGGCGAGGAGCGCGAGCAGGTCGACGCGGGCGCGTGTCGCGGCGGGCAGGCGGTTGAGCATCGGCAGCAGGGTGTTGGCGCCGAAGGAATAGCCGACGAGGATCACCCGCTCCCGGTGCCAGGTGGCGAGGTAGTGGCGGATGACCCGGTCGAGGTCCTGCGCCGCGCCGTCCGGTGTGCGCGCCTTCCAGAAATAGCGCAGCGAATCCCAGCCGGCCACCGGCACGCCCGCCGCCGCGAGCACCTTGCCGAGCTCGCGGTCGAGGCCGGCCCAGCCGCCGTCGCCGGAGAGCATGATGGCGAAATCGGCGCGCGGCGGGCCGCTGGCGGCGATTTCCACCAGTGGCAGGCCGGCGATCCCGGCGCCGGCCAGGCTGGATGCGGCGGCGGCCGGTGCCGGCGGCGCGGGCGGGGGCCGGGCGAGTTCGTCGTAGGCGGCGAGGAAGCGGTCGAGGTAGTTCTTTTCCACGCTGAAGCCATGGCCGACCTTCGGCAGGTCAACGAGGCGTGCTGCCGGAATCTTCGCGACGAAGGCGCGGGTGATGCCGATGTCGCTCACCTGGTCGAGCTCGCCATGCAGCGTGATCCAGGGCTCATGCAGCTGCGGTGCCGGACGGAAGGAAAATCCATGCGGCTTCGCCGGATCCGATTCCAGGCCCAGGCCGTCGCCGCGGCACATGGGCTTCGCCCAGGGCAGGTCCGGGCCGAAGCCCAGGGTCAGGGCGCCGCGGAACGTGCCCTGTGGCGACTGCACCAGCGAGGTGTAGGCCAGCGTCGCCCCGGAGGAATAACCCGCCAGCAGCGGCTTCACGTAGGCCGGGAAATGCTCGCGTTCCTCGATGGCATGCGCCAGTTCCTCGAGATCGCCGGCGGTGTAGATGCAGCGATCGCTGGTGTCGCGCAGCGCCTTGCCCCAGCGGGGCACGTCGATGCCGACGACCAGCGCGCCGCGATCGGCGAGGTGGCTGGCCATCTGCACCACGCCCTCGCCCCAGCCGCCGTCGCCGGACAGGAACAGAACCAGCGCACGCGGCTGCGCAGCGGGTGCGTACAGGTGCACGGTGCCGAAACGCCCGAACTCCAGTGTCGATCCGGCCGGGGGAGCGGCCGTGGCGGCGCAGGCCAGCGCCAGCAGCAGCGGAAGGAGCCGGGTTGTCCGGGTTGTCCTGGTTGTCCTAGGCATGCGGGTGGACCTCGTCGTGCTTGCCGGCGGCCGGTTTGCCGATGGTGCCGCCGATACCGCCGGATATCAGCGTGGTGACGTCGAGCAGGACCCGGGGCAGGGCCACGCCGCCTGGCGCGGCCAGGTATCGCGGGCGCCACTGCGGCAGGAACTTCTCCTTGTACTGCCGCAGGCCCTCGAAGTTGTAGAAGTTCTCGCCGTAGCGGTACACCAGCCGTCCGAGCCGGTGCCAGGGTGGCGCGAGGCGGTGTTCCTCCAGTCCCGCCAGCGGCGCCATGCCCAGGCTGAACCACTGGAAGCCCTGGGCCTTGCACCAGAGCATGATTTCCACGAACAGGTAATCCATGACGCCGCGGGGTGCCGCCTGCGAGTGGCGCATGAGGTCCACCGACACCTCGATCCCCTGCGATCCGGGCCAGAGGTTGGCGAAGGCGACGAGCTCGCCGCCGCGCTCGACCAGCGCGCAGGGGAAGCGGCGCAGGTAGTCCGCGGAGAAGAAGCCGAGCGAGAAGCCCTTCTCCGCCGCGGCCTTGGTCGCCAGCCAGTCATCCGAGACGCGGCGCATCTCCGGCAGCAGCGCCGCCACCTCGTCGACGCCGGCGACGCGGAAACTGGCCCCTTCGCGCTCGGCCTTGCGCTTCGCCTGGCGCAGGTGGGCGCGCGCACTGCCCTCGATGGTGAACTCCTCCAGGCGCACGCGCGCCTCCTCGCCGAGCTTGCTGAGCGAGAGGCCGGCATCCACGTAGCTTGGCAGGCTGTCACCGGAGACCTGGTAGAACACGCAGCGGCCGCCGCCGCGGTCGCAGAGCTCGCGGAAGCGCCAGACCAGTTCACCGCGCTCACCGGCGTCGGCTACGGGATCGCCCATGGCGATCCAGCTGTGGCCGGAGATCCCGTACATGATGAAGCCCTGGTCCGAGGCGCTGAAGAGCAGGCTCTTGTCGCCGAGCAGGGCGAGGTTGCCGTTGGCCGACTCCACCCTGGCCAGTACCGCCGCGGCGCGCTCGAGCTCCGACGGCGTGGCGGGCAGCGCGCTGCGACGCGCCGGCTGCAGCAGCCGGTAGCCGGCCGCGACACCCAGGCCGAGCACGGCCACCAGGCTGCCGCGAAGCATGCGCGGCGCATTGGCGTCGAAGGCGAACTGCCACCACAGCTCGTTCTGGTAGGGCACCTCGCGCTGCGCCACCAGGCCGACCCAGATCGAGGCGCCGACCGCCATGGCGACGGCTGCGAGCCAGCGCGGCGCCAGCGGCTCGGTGAGCAGCGACGCGCGCCGGTAGAACTGCCGGCGCGTGGTGTAGAGCGCCAGCAGCACCAGCAGCAGCGCCAGGCTCTCCTCGTAGTCCAGCCCCTTGAGCAGCGAGGCGAGGATGCCCGCGCCGAGCAGCCAGAGCATCAGGTGCCAGGCGGCATCGAGCCGGTAATACAGGCCTCGCGCCAGCACCAGCAGTGCGACGCCGATGGCGCTGCCGGCGAGCTGCGAGATCTCCACCACCGGCAGCGGCAGGAAGTCCTTGAGCAGCCGCAGGCGATCGGCCAGCGCGGGGGTCGCGCCCGACATCAGCAGCACCACGCCGGCGACGAAGGCGAGCATGGCCATCGCCGGCGGCACCACGAAGTCGAGCGAGCGGCGCGTCCACTCCCAGGCCACGCGCACGCG
>JAANMW010000530.1_pt1 | contig 44678 bp, 29 predicted proteins | sample 7279671 | NCBI WGS metagenome assembly JAANMW01 (sample SAMN14094541, study PRJNA606508) | bioreactor metagenome | isolation source: A lab-scale SPAN reactor treating ammonium-rich wastewater day 247 | place: Ireland: Galway | collected 2017-09-19 | reverse complement strand
AATGCGGGGCCAGGTATCGTGGACGTGACATGTCGCCCGATTCGGCGCCCCGGCCGAGATGACTCCTTGGATTCCGAAATCACCCGCGCTTGGTATCATCCCGTGGCCCGCCGGAGGCTAACAGGGCGTCATCTCAGCCACAACTCCACCGGCTGATAGCCCGCCGGTGGCGTGAACGGCAGCGGCGCCTTCCGTCCCGTGCCCGCGCTCTCGTAGGCGGCGAAGACGATCTCCAGCACCGCCCGCCCGTCCTCGCCCGTCTCCAGCGGCTCTTCCAGCCCCAGCACGCAGTTGACGAAGTGCTGGTCCTCCTGCGGGAAGGCGAAGGAGGGTTCACGCCACACTCGTTCGCAGACCCGTTAGCCAGCGCAGGCAGGCGCGGGTCCGTTCGGCTCAAGGGATCAGAACAGCTTCTCGACGATCCGCACAGACTCCGTGACCTCGTCTTCGGTGCCCAGGCCCAGCGAGATCAGATCGTTCGGCTTCATTACTTCGGCGGCGAAGGGCAGAGCGTCGGCTGGGGGGATGCGCCCGGCCGCAAGCACCTTGATCAGCACAAAGGGCTTCATCACGCCGCGCACGATGTTCACGCGGTCCTGGACGCTCTCATCTCCCTTGTACCCGGGGTACACAAAGCCGAGTGCGTTGACAGGGAACAGGTACGTGTCAATGCCGTACTCCCGAGTCTCGCACAGCTCCACCGTCTGGACGCGGTGGGTGGAGATCCCGGCCAACAGCCCCGCCTCGTGAATGGCCTCAACCATCTGGGGCAGGTCCCCCAGATCGCCGTCTCGGGAGGGGCGGTCCACATACTGAGCGTGGATGACGCAGATGTCCGCGCGGTGGGCGATCAGGAAGGCCAGTTTGTTTTGATGACTCTTCATCGGCGACGTCTCGTCAATCCGCGTGGTGCCGACATACCGGACGGCGCGACCGTGGCGCTCGCGCAAGCTCGCCAGCAGCGACACCATGCGCTCGTTGGCGCTCGATTCCACGGTGTTGATGCCCCGGTCAAGAGCGTGCAGCGCCAGCCGCTCGATCATCCCATCGCTGAAGCGCGCGGCGTATTCCGCGTCGCGGGCTTCGCTGAAGTGCGAGTGCCCGTAGAAGGGATTGCTCCCCAGTATGACCTTGCTGAAGCCCCGACCGCCAATGCTGACCGTTTGCATGTCACGTCGCCTTCCGAGTCCTGGTTGGCCGTCACGCCCCCAACCACAACTCCACCGGCCTCGTCCCCTTCGGCGGCACGAACGGCAGGGCCACCTTCCGCCCCGTGCCCGCGCTCTCGTAGGCCGCGAAGATGATCTCCAGCGTCGCCTTGCCGTCCTCGCCCGTTTCCAGAGGTTCTTCCAGGCCCGCCACGCAGTTCACGAAATGCTGGTCCTCCTGCGGGAAGCCGTAGTTCCAGACCTCCTCGTACATGGTGAAGGACCAACCCTTGGTGCTGCCGGCCTTCTCCACGGCGTAGCCGTAGCCCACGTCGCTGTAGGTGTTGAAGCTGCTGCCGCGCAGCAGGTCGCAGTAGACCACGCCCGCCGAGCCGTACAACTCGATTCGGTCGTCCATGCCGCCTTTCTTGGCCCAGCTCTCCTCGGCCACGCCGCGGCAGCCGCCCTCGAACTCGACGATGATGGTCGCGTTGTCGTCGCCGCGGGTCTTGTCCGCGTGGACGAACGTGCCCATGTCGGCGTAGACCGACACCGCTTGGCGCTTGCCGAGCATCCAGCGGAAGTACTCGAAGGCGTGGCAGCCCATGTCGAGAGTCACCCCGCCGCCGGACAGCTCGACGTCCCAGAACCACGGCATGTGCGGGCCGTCGTGCTTCTCGCTCTGCTTGATCAGGTACAGCTTGCCCAGCGCGCCCTCGTCGCACAACTGCTTGGCGCGCACGTACTTCGGCGTGAAGCACAGCTCCTCGGCATACATCAGGTGCACCCCGGCCTGGCGGCAGGCGCCGATCATCCGGTCCGCCTCGTCCAGCGTCAGGCACAACGGCTTCTCGCAGATGACGTGCTTCCCCGCCGCGGCGGCGTCCTCGCAGGCCTGGCAGTGAAGGTAGTTGGGCAAGGCCAGCAGCACCACATCCACTTCGGGCAGGGCGAGCATATCGCGGTAGTCGGCGAAGTGCTTGGGGATGCCGTGCTTCGCGGCAAAGGGCGCGGCCTGGTGCGGCGAGGCGCAGGCCACCACCCGCGCGTTGGGCACCTGCCGGAAGGCTTCCGCGTGGATCTCGGACACGAAGCCCGAGCCGATGATGCCGACGCCGACCTGATCCATGTCCTGCTCCTGGCCGTTCAGGTTCCCGTCGCCAGGCCCGGCACCTGCCGCGACGGCCACGCCGCGCCGGTTGCTCTGCTACACTGCTCATGCGACACTATCCGGCGTTCAGCCGGACCAGGGGTAAGGAGACGGTCGCGATGAAGCTCTCGAACCGCGTGCTGCTGACGGCCCTGTCTGCCGTCGCCATTGGAGCGGCCACCGTCCAGGCGGCGGAGGCAGAGCCGCGGGGTGACCTCGTGCTGCCGGCCGAGGCGGTCGTGTTCGGACCGTTCGCGCGAGACGACGGCGTGCCCGCGCCGGAGCTGCTGTCGCGGGTGCCGGACACACTGTCCATCGGCGCCAAGCGCGCGGCCGGACGGACCGCCTCCTTCGACAGCCGGCGCTGCGCGGACTGCGCGCCGTTCTGCGGCGCGGCGGTGGGCGGCACGGCCTGGGTCTACCTGTCGTTCACGGCCGAGGCGGCCGGGCCGGCGACCTTCGGGTTCGGCGCCGACTGGTGGCACGAGGCCTACCTGGACGGCAAGCTCATTTCCGACACCCTCAGTCACGGGGATCAGGGCAACGTGGCCTGGCCGCCGAGCATTCGCGATTTCACCACCACGGTGGAGCTGAGCAAAGGGCCCCACGTCCTGGCGGTGCGCATCCTGCGCGGCTCCGGCTCGGCGATGCTGGCGGTCGGCGGGCCGCGGGACTTGCGCAATCCCGCCATCCGCAAGTCTGCCCCGTCGGCGGCGGCTGTGGTCAGCTATGTCACCCAGGCGGGTTACCGCGAGGGTCCGCCGGCTGGGAAGACGTGGCGAATGGTCTGGCACGACGAGTTCGACGGGACGGCCCTGGATACCGCCAAGTGGAACGTGCAGCCCCAGAACAAATGGGACTGGCCGGGCATCGTGACGAGCCCCCGTCCCGAGAACCTCTTCCTGGACGGCCGGGGCGCGCTCGTGCTGCAGTTGACCCGCGACCCCGACGGCACCGTGCGCCACCCCGGCAGCATCAACAGCTTCTTCGGCCAGGCCTACGGCTACTTCGAGACGCGGGTGCAATTCTCGCGCGAGCCCGGCTGGTGGAGCGCCGTGTGGATGGCGGGCTACCCTTACGACTGTGGCGTGGACTGCTTCGTGCATCCTCAGGAGTTCGATATCTTCGAGGACTTCTACAAGCCCAAGAAGGTCAACGACATCAGCCACTGCTACCACTGCAGCGTCAAGCTCACCCGCCTGGACGCCGACCAGGGCAACCTCAAGGGTTTGGGCGAGGGCGGCATCCTCGACAGCACTCGGCTCGGCCGCACCTCCAGCGGCCGGAAAGTGGTCATGGAGCAGTACGAGGGCTGGCACACCGTGGGCTTCCAGTGGACGCCGCTGGAGTACGTCTTCTACGTGGACGGCCAGGAGACGCTCCGCCAGAGCTACCGCGAAGTCCCGATGACCAACGTGCCCCAGAAGATCTGGATCAGCGCTTGCCTGCGGGCGCCGAAGACTCCCGAGGATCGCCCCTTCTACGGCCGCCTCGAAGAGGCGAAACTGCCCGACCGCCTGGTCGTGGACTACGTCCGCATCTACGAGGAAGACACCGGCGGACGCAAGCTGCCGAAGGTCACCTTGGCGCTCACGGGAGCGGCCGCGCCCAAGGAGGGCGAGCCGGTGACGTTCGACGTCACGGCCACGGCCTCGCGGGGCACGATCCAGTCCCTCCTGCTCTTCTCGATGGGCCGCATCCGGGCCGAACAGCAGGTGGATGCAGCAGCGGCCAAGGCCACCTTCACGGTCGGCAACCTCTTCCCCGGAGTCACCAACACGGTGATCGTCATGGCGCGGGATGACGCGGGCCTGGTCGGCCAGTCCGCCCCTCTGTCGGTGGAGCTGCTGACGGGCAAGGAGTACACCGGCACGCCCTGGCAAGGCAAGCCTCAGGCCGTTCCCGGCACGATCAAGGGCGGCTGGTACGACGAGGGTGGCAATGGCATCGCCTTCCGCAGCTCCGTCCTCGGCCCCAGCGACGCCCGGCTCGAATGGCGCAAGACCGAGCTGGGCGCACTCGAGGAAGCGGTGGAAGTGGGCGGTGACCGGGCCAAGTGGATCTGCTACGAAGTGGAGGTCGCCCAAGCCGGCGAGTACCAGACCGAGCTGTTCATGAACCGGCCGGACTACTCGACCAAGGGTCTCAGCGCCGCCGACGGCGCTCGCGAGGGGACCATCAGCCTGTGCCTCGGACAGACAGGCGCGCTCGGCGACAAGCTGCTGGAGTGGCAGCTACCGGCGTCGTGGAACTCCGGCGCCGGCTGGCGCAACCCACAGAAAGCGGTGGGCAGGCAGAAGGTCCAACTGCCCGCCGGCCGCCACAAGCTCATCTTGTGCTTCGACGGCATCGAGACCCAGTTCACGTTCTTCTGCAAGCTGGTGTTCAGCCCGACGGCCAAGCCCGAGGGCTAGCGCCGCGGTGCGCGTCGTCTGCCGGGCGGCCCGCGGCGCTGCCGTCCGGACCCGGCAGGCCAGTGGCGGTGACGAGCAAGAGGTCCTCGTCCTCGCCAGCGCCGCTCTTGGTGACGTGCTACACTCGCTCGCATCGTGAGGATGCCTGACCGTCGGCGGAGACCGGCGGGAAGGGGGTGTGGTCATGGCGGTGTCCGCGGATGTGCTGGGTTGGGTGTTGACCGGCCTGACCGTCGCTCTGTTGGCGACGGGCCTGGCGCTGTGGCGGCTGGCGGGGCGCGCCGGCGCGCGCGGCGGCGTGGGGCTGGTGGCCGTGCTCGCCGCCGTGGTGGTGGCCGCGCTGTGGCCGCCCGTGGGGTGGTGTGTCTACGGGTTGCTGGCCGGCGGGCTGGCGGTGCTGCTCATGGCCACCGCCAGGCAGCCGGCGTGGTGGGCCGCGCTGGCCGCCGGGCTGGGGCTGTGGGTGGCGCGCTGTGAGCCGACGCCGGCGCTGACGCTGGCGACCGGGCTGGCGCTGGGCGCCTGGATCGCCGCGTTGGCGGTGGCGCTGACCAACGCCGAGCTGGATCCGCGCGAGCCGGTGGCGTGGGGGACGGTGGTCTCGGCCACCGCCGTCGGCGCCGCGTTCGGGCTGCTCCGGGAGCCGTCCGGCACCAGCGCTTACCTGGCGCCGGGAGTGGCCTTGGCGGTCGGCGCCGCGGCGGCGGCCGATCCCGCCTCGCAGCGTCCCTCGCTGGCGCTGCTCGTCGCCGCCCTGCTGGTCGCCGGGCTGGCGGCTCTGTCCGGCGCCGCCTGGACCGTGGCCGGCGCGGCCGGGCTGGGCCTGATGGCCGGGCTGCTGCTGGCCGGTCTGCCCGCCGGCGGCGCCGAGCCGTCCGGCCTGCGCGACGGGGTGCTGGCGGCGCTGCTGGTGATGGCCACCGGCGCCGTGGCCTTCGGTCTGGCGCGCGGGCTGGGAGTCGCCGTAGCGGCGCTCGGCGTGGCCGGCAGCGCCTGCCTGTCGCGCCGCGAGCAGGACGGACCCGCGCCCCTGGCGATCGCCTCAGGCACGGCGATGATGGCCTGCTGGGTGCTCTTTCGCCTGGTCTACGAGCGGCTCCCGCTGTCCGCCGGCCGGGCCGATCTCTACCTCCACACGGTAATGGTCGGGATGCTACTCGGGATGCTGCTCCCGGTGGCCGTGTCGGTCCTGCGCCCGCGCCGGGCCGACGAGCCGGAGACGGCGCCGGCCGAGTGGGAAGCGCTGGCGGTGGCGCTGGTCGTGCTGGCGGTCGGGCCGATCTTGCTGTTGATGATCTGGGGCCGGCCGGCGCTGGCCGGCCTGGTCGCCGGCGCGCCGGCGGGGCTGGCTATGGTGCTCGCCCTGGCGCCGCTGACGGTGGCGCTGCCGGACCGCCCGTGGATGGGCTCGGTCGGGCCGGCGGCCGGGGTCATGGCGGCGGGGGCGGTGGCCGTGGGCGTGTCGCTTCCCATCCTCAACGACCTGGGGCGCGTTCCGAAAACAGTGGTGCTGCTGGTCTGCCTCCTGGTACTGGGAACCTACGCCGCCTTGCGGCTGTCGGATCGGCCGGGGGAGAGCCGCCATGAGAGCTGATTTCGAGCGGGGCGCGATCCGGTCTGCCTGGGCCGTCGGCGTGGCGGTCTGGAGCCTGCTGCTGGGCCTGGCGCTGCTCTGGCAGCAGCCGCCCAAGGCCGTGGTGCGCGGGGTGGTCACCCGCGATGCGGGCGACCCCTACCCCGGCGGGCAGATCATGGTCCGCGGGCTGGGCGGCCCGGCCGAGGGCGGAGTCTGGTTCGGCTGGACGGACAATGACGGCAAGTACCACATCCCGGTCCGGCCGGGCCGGTTGGAGGTCGAGGCCGCGACCGAGGGCTACCCGGTCCGCCGGCTGCCGGCGCGGGAGTGCGCGGTCCGCGATGGCGACGTGGCCACAGTGGACTTCGTCCTGCCGGTCATCGACTGGCGCGAGGAGTCCCTGGAGCTGTTCACCCGGGAGCAGGTATTCTGCTTGGGCGAGACCCCGTCGGTCGGCGTCAGCGGCGTGTCCGACGCCACCGAGGCGACCATCACGGTCGACCGGATCGACCTCGACGGATTGCTCCGCGACGCCGGCGCGACGGCCTTCGAGTCGGTCACCAGCAGCTACTCGCTGGATGAGATGTGGTCGCGTCTGGCCCCGCACCTGAGCCGCGTCGAACGGCGGACCCGGCCCTTGGAGCGGCGCGACCAGGATGGCCACCACACCACCTACGTGAACATCCCGCTCAGCCGGCCCGGCGCCTATCTGCTGGCCGTCGGCGTCGGTCAGTTGGTCGAGCGGGTCGTGTTGCAGGTGACCGACCTGGGCCTGGTGGCCAAGGTCGACGACCACCGCGCGGTGGTCTATGCCTGCCACCTGAAGACCGGCGACCCGTGGCCCGGCGCGGAGATCGAGTTGCGCCGCGGCCGGCGCGTTCTGGCCCAGGGCGTGGCCGGCGGCGACGGGCTGGTTTCGCTGGCCATGGACGACCATCCGCTGCGGAGTGCCGTGGTGGTCGGCCGGTCGGGCGAGCACCGCGCGGTGGCCGGCATCTACCACTACCCGGACGACGACCGGCGGGTGGTCCACTTGTACACCGAGCGGCCCATCTACCGGCCCGGCCAGCGAGTCTACTACAAGGGCCTCGTCCGCGACTGGACCGACGATGGGTACGTCGTCCCGGCGCCTCAGCCGGTCAAGGTGGTCATCCGCGACGGGCAGGGCACCGAGCTGCTGACCACCTGGACGGTGACCAGCGACCTGGGCTCGTTCCACGGGCAGTGCGACATCCCCGAGGAGGCCTACCCCGGCTGGTTCGAGTTGACCGCCTCGGTCAACGGCACGCAGCGCTACGCGACCTTTCCCGTCCGGGCTTACGAGAAACCGGTCTACAGCGTCCGGGCGGTGACCGACGGCCGACCACTGTCGCTGGCCGACACGCTCAACGTGCAGGTCTCGGCCGAGTACTTCTTCGGCTCGGCGGTGACCGGCGCCAAGGTTCGGTACCAGGTTCGGCGGCACGAGCAGTGGTGGCGCCCGTGGCGCCGCACCGAGGAGGAAGCAGGCGGCGAGTACTGGGAGGAGCTGCTCTACCGCGACGAGGAGTCCGACGATTCCTATGGCGAAGAGGTCGCCCGCGGGACGGCCAGCCTGGACGAGGCCGGCGGTTTGTCGCTGTCTTTGCCGGTCTCCGACATGGTCCCGGCCGACATCACCAGCTACGGCATCGGGCCGGATGGCCAGGTGACGCTGCCCCCCAGCTCCCGGTGTTGGGGCCTGGACGTCGAGGTCGAGGTGCTGGATGGCACCGGCCGGCGGGAGGAGGCGATGGCCCGCGCGACGGTCGTCCCGTCCGGCGCCGACCTGACCATCTCGACCGACTCGGGGTGGCTCAAGCCGGGTCAGCCCTACCACCTCACCGCCCGGCTGACCGACGGCACCGGCCAGCCGCTGGCCGACCGGCCGGTGCAGGTCCGCGCGTTCTGGAATCACGGGGTCCGCGACTGCCGCCTGCGCTGGACCGACAACCCCAAGCAGCATTGGGTTCGGCCGAAGATCCCGGTCTCCGGCTACCAGGGCTGTCCCGACCCGGCACAGTGCCGGTACGACCACGAGTGGCGCTCGCTGACCGAGCCCGGTCCCACGGCCGGTGGCAAGACCGACTCCAAGGGACAGGCGGAACTCAGCCTGAAGCTGCCGCGCGGCGGCGAGTGGACGATCATCGTCCGTGCCGCGGCGACGCCGGAGCGCCGTGTGGTCGAGCGCGACTGGTGCTTCGTCAGCGACGAGAACTGGGGCAGCGACGACTGGCAACCCGCCGAAAGCCTGGAGGTCTTGGCCGACCGTCAGCGCTACCGGATCGGTGAGACCGCCCACTTGCGGCTCCGCTCGCCTCGACCCGACGGGCACCTGTTCCTGACGCACGAGGGCCGGACTCTGTCCGAGGCGGCCGTGCTGAAGAAGGCCAAGGGCGGCGCCACCACCGAGGTCCACCTCGGCGAAGGCGATCTGCCGGTGACCTACGTCGGCGCCTGCGAGGTCCATGAGAAGAAGCTCGACGCCCAGTACCAGCCGCTCGAAGTCGCCGTGGACCCGAAACGGCTCAAGGTCGCGGTGACCTGCACCGCGGACGAGGCCCGGCCGGGTCAGGCGGTGGGATTCACCGTGACCTGCACCCGCGAGGGCCGCCCGGTCGATGCCGAAGTGTCCCTGGCCGTGGTCGACGAGAGCCTTTTCGCCATGCGCGCCGACCACCCGGAGGACGCCTTCCTGGCCTTCTATTCCCGGACCTACAATCGCGTCGATACCTTCTTCAGCGTGCCCGGTTACGGCTACACCGCAGCCAAGAGTGAAGCGGGCGAGGTCAGGCGGTACTTCCCCGACACCGCCTTGTGGCGTCCGGTCCTGCGCACCGGCGCGACCGGCACGGTGACCGTCAGCCTGACGCTGCCCGACAACCTGACCACCTGGCGGGCCACCGCCATCGCCCACACCGCGGAGACCGCGGTCGGCTTCGGCACCCACAAGCTGCTGGTCCGCAAGCCGCTCATGCTGCGGCTGGAGACTCCCCGGTTCCTGACCCAGCGCGACCGGGTGACTCTGCGCGGCGTCGTCCACAACGAGAGTGGCGCCGACCGTGACGTGGCGGTCAGTCTGTCGGCGCCGGGGCTGGACCTCGACGGCCCGGCGGCCCGGACGGTGCGCGTCCGGGACGGCGGCAGCCAAACCGTCGCCTGGACCGCCGACGTGAACCGGGCGGTGCCCTTGGTCCTGACCGCTCGGGCGCGCTGCGGCAACCTCACCGACGCGCTGGAGAAGCGGCTCGACGTCCGCCCGTTCGCCTTCGTCCGGACCGAGATCCGGCGCGGGGAGCTGACCGGCGACCAGGTCACCGCGGTGACCTTCACGCTACCGCCTGACACGGTCATCGAGGCGGTCCGGGCCCAGTTCCTGGTCTCGGGCAGCCCGCTGGGCTCGCTGCAACAGGCGGTGGCGCAGTTGGTCGGCTATCCCTACGGCTGCGTCGAGCAGACCACCAGCCGCTTCCTGGGCTGCCTGGCGGCACAGGCCGCGTACCGTGACCTGGGCCTCAAGCCGCGCCCGCCGGCCGACCCCAAGCACCTGACAGAGTACCTGCGCAACGGCGTCCTTCGGCTGCGCAAGATGCGCAACTCGGAGGGGAACTGGGGCTGGTGGGAGATGCAGCCGCGCAGCAACACCATGACGGCCTACGCCGTCTGGGGCTTGCAGACCGCCGCCGAGCAGGGCCACCACGACGGCGACGATCTGCTCGGACCGGCGCTGGAGGAGCTGGCCGAAGCCTACACCGCGGCCACCGACGGGACGGGGGATGGCGACCCCGACGACCTGGCGCTGCCGGCCTACGTCCTCGCCCGAGGCGGGCGGCAGGACCGGGCCGGGCTCCTGCTCGACTTCATCCTGACCGGGAAAAGGCGTCCGTCGGTGGAGACCGCGGCGCTGGCGGTGCTGACCGCCAAGTTGCTCGACCCCGAGCGTCTGGCCAGGGCGGAGGCGCTGTTCGCCAAACGGCTGGCCGAGACCAGGGCGGAGCACCAGTCGGTCGGCGACCTGGCCTGGCGGCTGCGGGTGGCGCTGGCGACCGCCGGGCACGAAGGCGACGCCGCGGGCCTAGTCGACGCGATCATGGCGCGGTACGACGGCAGCGGCTGGACCTGCACCCGCGACACCTGTCTGGCGGTCACGGCGCTAAGCGAGTACCTCCGCGCCACCAGCGACCAGGGCTTGCGCGACGCGCTGAGCGCCCGCGACGGCGGGAAGCTGGAGGTCACCCTCAACGACGGCCGCGCGCCGCACTCGAAGTTCGGGCCCGACGACCTGGCCGGACCGGGGCTCAGCCTGCCGCTGCCCGCCAATCTGCTCCGGATCGGCGAGAACCGGCTGGCGCTGAGCCTCGCCGGCCGTCTGCACCTCGGCTACGACCTGGCCGTCTCGATTCCGATCGGCGGCGCGCGTCCCGCGCCGAAGGGGGCCAAACTGGCGGTGGCCCGAACCTATGAGCGGGTCGAGCGCAACCTGAGCGGTCGCTTCAGCTACCTGCCCATCCCCGACGGCCGGCTCCGGGTCGAGGACATCGTCCGCGTGGTGGTGACGGTCCGGGCGACCGAGGAGCTGGAGCACCTGGTCGTCGAGGATCCGCTCCCGGCCGGGTTCGAAGTGCTCGACCAGGGCGACGTGAAGGACCGCTACGGCGATTCGGCCTCCGGTGGCGGCTGGTGCGCGCAGGCGGTGCTGGACGACCGCGTCGCCTTCTTCGCGGACACTCTGAGCAAGGGCGCGGCCCTGCGCACCGAGTACCTGCTCCGCGCCGCGGTGCCCGGCGTCTACCACGCGCTGCCGACCCGGGCCGAGCCGATGTACGACCCACATGTCGGCGGCGACGGGACCGACGCCCGGTTCGAGGTCACGCAGCCATGAGCGAAACGCGGCTGGCGCGGGGCCTGGCGCTGGTTTGGCTGCTGGCGGCCGTGGCCCTGGCCGGCTTCGCCGCCGGGTCGGCGCGGGAGGTCGAGTTGGCCAACTACTCGACCTCGCTGGCCGGCCGGACGCCCGGCCAGCGGCACAACGTCCGGCTCGCGGCGGCGGCGGTGGATCAGGCGGTGGTCCCGCCCGGTGGCGAGTTCAGCTTCAACACCACCGTCGGCCCCTGGGTCCGCTCCCGCGGCTACCGCCGGGCGCCGGTCAGCTTCGGCGGGTCGATCCTGCTGGACTACGGCGGCGGCGTCTGCCAGCTCAGCTCCACGCTGTACAACGCCGCCCTGCTGGCCGGGCTGGCGGTGGTCGAGCGCGATCACCACGTCTGGCAGCCGCTGTACGTCCAGCCCGGCCGCGACGCCGCGGTGGCCCAGGGCATCGCCGATCTCAGGCTGCGCAACCCCCACCCCGCCCCGGTGCTGATCCGCGCCACGGTGGCCTCCCAGCGGGTCGAAGTACGGCTCTTCTCCCGCCACCAGCCGGCCGAGCGCTACGACTTGGAAGTCGAGCCACTGGCCATGCTCGCCGCTCCACCGATGGTTCGGTACGACCGCCACCTGCCCGGCGACTCGACCCCCCGCCTCCGCCCCGGCCGCCCCGGCCGGCGAGTCCGCGTCACCCGCACCACCACCCTCCGCGGCCAGCCCATCGCCCGCGAGCCCATCAGCGACGACACCTACCTCAGCCTCAGCCCGGTGGAACGGGTGTCGGGAACCTCTTCCAGCTCGCCTTGACTTCCGCGTCGTGGCAGATTGCCGCCGGTCGAGGAGCGATGCGGCTCCACGGGGCGGGATTCACGCGAAGTGGGCGCGGTACCTCGACGACGGCGTCCACACGCACCCGGTCATTCGACGTGGCGGGGTCTGGGTGGAGCAGTACCAGTCGCCGCTGCACTGATCAGGCGACGCGGGAGTGATGACGGCAGCCGCCGCTGGCCCACATGCGCTGTTGCCGGCCGTCGCGAAGGAGACGGACACACGCGGCATAACCATGGCGGGGGGAGCGCTGCGGAGTTGCTCGGGGGACGGACATGCCTGGTGCGCGGCTTCGGTTTGGCTGTTGGGTGATCCTGTTCGCTTCCTTGGCGGCGAGCGGCGATGCCGCGAGTGACCTGGCACTGGTGTACAACCGCGGCCAGCACGACAAGGTCATCGTCCAGGCCAACGGCCTGATCGGCGTCGCCGGGGTCAACGACAAAGCGCTCAGGTACCTGCGCGGCATGTCGTACTACCGCATCGCCTGGTTCGGCGCCGCAGCGCAGGATCTGGTTCCGCTGGGGGACTACGCGCCCTGGCCGCGGTGGCCGTCGGCCGCCCAGGAAAGCGCACGCTTGGCGACGCTGCGTCAGTTGGCACCGACCCATACCACCGTCCTCACCCAAGGCAGAACGGCTATCTTCCGAGTCTACTGCGACGAGGACAACGACTGGTCCAAGGCCGTGATCGCCACGCTGCCCGAGGCGTACCGCCAAGTGTGCGGCTACTTTGGCGTGCAGTTGGCCGAGACGACCGCGTTGATCTTCCACGACGGCCCGCGCTACAACTCCTTTTACCGAACCTGGAGCGGGGCCACGCCGACCTCTTGGCAGTGGGCGACCGGGTCGGGCGGTGCACTGCTGTACTGTGAATGCGATGCCGACGGAAAGCGCGCCACGGACCCGGCCGGCGACTACTTCCGCGGCTGCATCGCGCACGAATTCGCCCATTGTCTGGTCAATCGCGTGCTCGGCACCACTCCCTTGCCCCCGTGGCTCAACGAGGGACTGGCGATGTGCTGCGGAGCACTGCTGGCTCCCAACGACAACACCAGCAACGATGCCGCGATGCGGACGCTGGTTTCGTCCGGGCGCCTGCTGCCGGTCGAGACTGTGATCGACGGCGACCAGTTCTACCAGCACCCCGGCGAGGCATACCCTCAAGCCTTCTCGATGGCCCGATTCCTGACCGACCGCGTGGGGCACGATGGGGTCATCAACCTCCTCAATGCCCTGCTCGCCGAGCGGGATCTCGACCGTGCGCTACAGCGGAGCTGGAAGATCGACCAGCGCGGTCTGTACGCCGCCTGGCGGCGTACGGTCACGCCGCAGTGAGCGGCTCGCAGCAGCGACGACGGCACCGACCTCGGGGGAAGTGGCCGCCGCCGCACCTCCGATGGTCCCCCACGCAACCAAGGGAGTCAAGGCTGGCGACGATGCCGCGTTTTCCGTGATCGCGTCCCGCCGAAGGTCACCCCGCCAGCCGGTCGCGGATCGCTCTGGCCAGCATGTGGTTGTCGCTGTGGCCGGTGCGGTAGGCCACCAGTTGGGCTTGCAGCGGGCGGCCGAGGAGGGCCAGGTCGCCGATCAGGTCGAGCACCTTGTGCGCCGCCAGCTCGTGGGGCATGCGCAGCGGGGATGAGAACCGGTCGTCGTAGACGATCAGCAGGTTGTCCTCGCTGCCGCCCTTGACCAGCCCCTGATCGCGCAAGGCGTGGATCTCGTGCTCGGTGGCGAAGGTCCGGGCCGGAGCGATGGCTGTGGCGTAGTCGGTACCGGCATCCAGGCACAGATGATCCTCGCGGATCATGGGATGCGCGTGGCGGAAGGTGTAGTCCACGCTCCAGCGGTCGGCCGGCAGCGCGCCGACGCACTGACCCTCGGACACCCACCAGACAGGCTCATCGAGGACGATGGGCGCCACCTCGCCGGGCAGCTCGACGGTGCCGGCGGTCTGGAGGGCGGCCACCAACGGGGCGGCGCTGCCGTCCAGGAGCGGGATCTCGGGACCGTGGACGGTCACCTGGGCGTCGCTGTAGCCGAGCCCCGCCAGGGCCGACAGAACGTGCTCGACGAACAGCACCTGGGGTTGGCCGCCGGTGCCCAGCGCGGTGCAGTTCGGCACGGGCACCAGGTGCTCGAGGTCCGCCGGCAGGTCCAGACCCAGGTCGGCGCGGTGGAAGACGAACCCGGCCTCGCCCGGGCCGAGGGCGATGGTGACCGGCCCGCCGTGGGTGCGGACGGCGGTGCCGGTAAGGCTCACCTCGCGCGCCGGGGTCCTCCGTCTCATGCCGAGTCGCCCCACTCCAGTCGGAACGGGTTGGTCCGCCGCTCGCGACCGATGGTCGTGGTCTCGCCGTGGCCGGGGTAGACGTGAGTCTCGTCGGGCAGGGTCATCAGCTCCTCGCGGATGCTGCGCATGAGCAGCCGGAAGTCGCTGTGCGGCAAGTCGTACCGGCCGATGCTGCCGGCGAACAGCGTGTCGCCGACGAAGGCGTGCCCCGGCGCGACCAATGCCACGCCGCCCGGCGAGTGCCCCGGCGTGTGGCGGATCCCGAACCGCAGTGCGCCGACCTCCAGGACGTCGCCGTGCTCGAAGGTCCGGTCCGGCGGCGGGCTGTCGTCGCAGACCACCCCGAACCAGGAGGCGTGCTCGGCGGCGTGGGTGGCCACCGGCACGGCCTCGGAGTGCATCCACAACGGCACGTTCCACAGATCCTTGGCGCGCCCGTTGCCGGCGACGTGGTCGAAGTGGCCGTGGGTGCAGACCAGCGCGGCGACCACCCAGTCCTGCTGATCGAGCAGCTCGGTCAGCGTCTCCGGCTCGAAGCCCGGGTCGATCACCAGGGCCACCCCGTCGTCGTCGGCGACCACGTAGGTGTTGGTCAGCACCGGACCGCCGCAGGACTTCGCCACACGCATCGATCACACCTCGGCTGGCGGTTCCCGCGGCTCCGCCGGAGTCCTCCGCAGGCGGTGGCGGCCGGACGCCGAACCGGTGACCGGGAGTCAGCCATGCGGGCGGTGGTGCAGCGGGTCAGCGCGGCGAGCGTGGCGGTCGAGGGTCGGGTGGTCGGCCGGATCGGCCCGGGCCTGGTGGTCTTCGCCGCGGTCGGCGACGGCGATGGCGAGGCGGCGGTGCGGTGGATCGCCGAGAAGGTGGTCAACCTGCGCATCTTCCACGACGACGAGGGAAAGTTCGACCGCACGGTTCAGGACGTCGTCGGCGCGGTCCTGGCGGTCAGTCAGTTCACCCTGTATGGTGACTGCCGCAAGGGTCGCCGCCCCAGCTTCAGCCACGCCGCCGCGCCGGACACGGCCCGAGCCATGTTCGACCAGTTCGTGGCGCAGCTCCGCGCCACCGGCGTGCCGGTCGAGACGGGCGTGTTCCAGGCAATGATGACCGTCGAGGTGGTCAACGACGGCCCGGTGACCATCCTGCTCGACAGCGACAAGACGTTCTGACGGTCAGCTACACCCGCTCGTCGCGCCACAGCTCTCGCACTTCAGGCAGGTGCCGTTGCGGACCATCGTGAATTGCCCGCACTCGGGGCAGGGGTCGCCTTCGTAGCCCTTGATCCGCGCCTCGCGGATGCGGGCCGCGGTGCTCACTTCCGGCTGTTTGGTGCGCTGCATCACCACCACTCGGTCGAAGCCCTTGCCCATCCGCGACGGGGACCGGACCGGGAGATCGATGCTCTGGACCGCCAACTCGGGCTCGCCCGGATCCTCCTCGACATCGTGTTCGAATTCGGCGACCACTTCTTCCTGGTCGTAGAGACTGGGGTCTTCGTCCTCGTCGTAGGCCCGCGACCCGCCCACGGCATCGCCGCGCAGGTCCTCGGGACTGACCTGCACCAGATCGTTCCGGCCCAGGTAGGTCATCGCCAGATCGCGGAAGATGTAGTCGATCACCGAGGTGGCCATGCGGATGTTGTCGTGGCCCTGGACCATCCCGTTCGGCTCGAACCGGGTGAACACGAAGGCGTCGACGAACTCCTCCAGCGGCACGCCGTGCTGCAACCCCAGCGAAATGGCGATGGCGAAGCAGTTCATCAAACTGCGGAAGGCGGCGCCTTCCTTGTGCATGTCGATGAACACCTCGCCCAGCGAGCTGTCGGGGTACTCACCGGTGCGCAGATAGACCTTGTGCCCGCCGACCATCGCCTTCTGGGTGTACCCGCTGCGCCGCTGCGGCAGCCGGCGGCGCTTGGCCAGGTAGCGGTAGACCAACTTCTCCGAAATCCGCTCGACCGTCTCGCCGGCGGTGATGGCCGGCACCTCGGCAATCTCGCGCGCCGCCGCCAGCGCGGCTTGGATGATGTTCGCCTCACCGTCGGCGGTGGCGTTCAGCGGCTGGCTCAGCTTGCACCCGTCGCGGTACAGCGCGTTGGCCTTGAGCATCTGGTGCCAGGACAGGAGATAGGCGTCCTTGACGTCCTGGATGGTCGCCTCGTGCGGCATGTTGACGGTCTTGGAGATGGCGCCGCTGATGAACGGCTGGACCGCGCCCATGATCCGGATGTGGGACTCGACGCCAAGGGCCCGTTGCCCGTACCGGCCGCACTTGTTGGCGCAGTCGAAGACCGCCAGGTGCTCGGGCTTGAGGTGCGGAGCGCCCTCCAGGGTCATGGTCCCGCAGCAGAAGTCGTTGGCCAGGCGGAGGTCGGCGGCGGTGAACCCCAACTCGGCCAGCAGGTTGAACTCGAACCGGTTCAACTGCTCGTCGGTGAAGCCCAGCGTGTCGCGACAGAAGTCCTCGCCCAGGGTGTACTTGTTGAAGGCGAAGGTGATGTCGAACACGCCGGGCAGACCCGCCTCGATCTTGTCCAGGGCGTCCTTGCCGAAGCCCTTGGCGCGCAGCTTGTCGTGATCGATGCCCGGCGCGCCGGCCAGCGTCCGCGAGCCGCGGCAGTAGCGGATGATGTCCTCGATCTGACCTTCGCTGTAGCCGAGCCGGCGGAGCGCCGGCGGGACCGATTGGTTGATGATCTTGAAGTACCCGCCGCCGGCCAGCTTCTTGAACTTGACCAGGGCGAAGTCGGGCTCGATCCCGGTCGTGTCGCAGTCCATGACCAGACCGATGGTCCCGGTCGGCGCGATGCAGGTGGCCTGCGCGTTGCGGTAGCCGTGCTGCTCACCCAGCGCCAGAGCCCGATCCCAGCACTCGCGCGCGGCCGCGCCGACCGATTCGGGCAGCAGCTCGGCGTTGAGCGGCTGCGGCTTGATGGTCAGTCCCTCGTACTCGCGCGACGGCGCCGCGTAGGCCGCCCGGCGGTGGTTGCGGATGACTCGCAGCATGGCCTCGCGGTTGTCCTGATACCGGGCGAACGGGCCCAGCTCGCCGGCCATCTCGGCCGAGGTGGCGTAGGCCTCGCCGGTCAGGATCGCGCTCAGCGCCGCCGACCAGGCCCGGCCCTCGTCACTGTCGTAGGGCAGGCCCATGCGCATCAGCAGCGCGCCGAGGTTGGCGTAACCCAAGCCGAGGGTGCGGTACTCGTAGCTGAGCTGAGCGATCTTCGGGCTGGGGAACTGGGCCATCAGCACGCTGATCTCCAGCACCATGGTCCACAGCCGGATGGCGTGCCGGTAGCCCTTGACGTCGTACTCGCCGGTAACGTCGTTGAGGAACCGGCAGAGGTTGATGCTGGCCAGATTGCAGGCCGTGTCGTCCAGGAACATGTACTCGCTGCACGGGTTGCTGGCGTTGATCCGACCGCCCGCCGGGCAGGTGTGCCACTCGTTGATGGTCGAGTCGTACTGCAGCCCGGGGTCGGCCGAAGCCCAGGCCGCGCGGGCGATGCGGTCCCACAGCTCCCGCGCCTGCACCACCCGGCTGACCTTGCCGGTCACCCGCGCCCGCAGCTCCCACTGCTGGTCGTCCAGCACCGCCTGCAGGAACTCGTTGGTCACCCGCAGCGAGTTGTTGGCGTTCTGGCCGGAAACCGTGGCGTAGGCCTCGCCCTGCCAGTCGGTGTCGTACTCGTCGAACTGGATGGAAGTGACGCCCTGCCGGGCGAACGCCACCACGCGCTCCAGGTAGTTGGCCGGCACGCCGACCTCGACCGCGTCGCGGATGGCCTCGGCCAGGCGCGGGTTCTGGTGCGGGTCGAAGTGGTCCTCGCCCTCGCCCTGATGACAGGCTCGGATGACCTCGTTGAGGTGCCGGCTGCAGGCCTTGCTGCCCGCCACCAGCGCGGCCACCTTCTGCTCTTCGCGCACCTTCCACTCGATGAAGCTCTCGACGTCGGGGTGGTCGATGTCCAGGCAAACCATCTTGGCCGCCCGCCGCGTGGTGCCGCCCGACTTGATCGCCCCGGCCGCCCGATCGCCGATCTTCAGGAACGACATCAGCCCGGAACTCTTCCCGCCGCCGCTGAGCCGCTCGCCCTCACCGCGCAGCTTGGAGAAGTTGGACCCGGTGCCGCTGCCGTACTTGAACACCCGCGCCTCGCGGGTCCACAGGTCCATGATCCCGCCCTCGTTGACGAGGTCGTCGGAGACGGACTGAATGAAGCAGGCGTGCGGCTGCGGATGCTCGTAGGCATTGCGCGAGCGGGTCAGCTCGCCGGTGTCGGGGTCCACGTAATGATGCCCCTGCGCCGGGCCGGTGATGCCGTAGGCCCAGTGCAGGCCGGTGTTGAACCATTGCGGGGAATTGGGTGAGGCAATCTGTTTGGCGAGCATGTAGCACAGCTCGTCGTGGAAGGCCTGCGCGTCCTCGGCGCCGTCGAAATACCCGTACCGCTCGCCCCAGTGGCGCCAGCAGCCGGCGAGTCGGTGGAATACCTGCCGGGCGTCGTCCTCGCCGCCGTAGACCTGGTTGCCGTCCTCGTCCAGCCGCGGCTGGCCGTGCTCGTCGACCAGCGGCACGCCGGCCCGGCGGAAGTATTTCTGCGCGAGGATGTCGCCGGCCACCTGCGACCATTCCGCGGGCACCCCGAAAGCGTCCAGCTCGAAGACGACCGATCCGTCGGGATTGACGATCCGCGAGCTGCGTTCATCGAACTCGAGGTCCGCGTACGGCGACTCGCCTGCTCGGGTAAACCGTCGCTCGATCCGCATCGCATCGCTCCTCGCCCACCTAAATCATTGTACCCGCCCGCGGCGATGGGCGTCGCCCGCGCGGTCCGACCCGGCACCCAGGAAGACCGCCTCCGCGGACCATCACCAGTAGTCGAGTCCGGCGTCCCGAGAGCCATCCGCGAATCCCGACACGCCCGGCCACGACTCCGGGTGATCTGGTTAGAGGTCCACCCCGGCCACGTTGTTGTGGCCGGCCTGAGCGGCGGCTTCACTGTACCCACCCGGCAGGCGGCGTGTCAACCCCGAACGGCGTTCGGAAGCGCCCCGGCCGATCGGCCTGCAGAGCGGGATGGAAGCCCTCTTGACCGTGTCGCGACTGGCCCAAATCGGCTCTATGAGCGACTCCACGAGATCTCTGCAAGACGGTGTTAGGGCGTGGTTCAGCGAGTCGGACGAGGGTGGCTCCCAGACCGCCGCGAAGCGGCTCAGACATTGAACCGGAAGGTGATCACGTCGCCGTCGCGGACGACGTAGTCACGACCCTCCAAACGCAGTACTCCAGCGTCTCGGCAGGCCGTCAGGGACCCGAGTCGGTCCAGCTCGCCGAAGGCCACCGTCTCGGCCCGGATAAAACCGCGCTCGAGGTCCGAATGAATCGTTCCGGCCGCCTGCACGGCGGTGGTGCCTCGACGAATCGTCCAGGCCCGGACCTCGTCCGGCCCGCCGCCGGTCAGGAAGCTGATCAGGTCCAAGCTGTCGTAGCAAGCCCGGATGACCCGCTCGCGGGAGGCCTCGGCGATGCCGTAGTCGGCCAGGAAGGCGCTCCGCTCGTCGGGCTCCAGGCTGACGATCTCGGCTTCGAGCTGCCCCGCGAGGCCGATGGTCTGGAACCCGCGCTCGGCGGCGTAGGCCACCAGCCCAGGCGGCGCGCCGCGCTCCAGGGCCGTTTCGTCGAGGTTGGCCAGGACGATGGCCGGCTTCAGCGTCAGGAGCTGGAAGCCGCGGAGCAGCCGCTGCGCCTCGGCCTCCAGTTCGAGCCTGGTCAGCGGCTGTTCGGCCTCCAGGGCGGGCAGGCAGCGGCGCAGCACCTCGGCCTCCGGCGCCAGCTCCTTGCGGCCCTTCTTGAGATCGGTCTCGACCCGCTCCAGCCGTTTAGCCAGCACCGAGTGGTCGGCCACGACCAGCTCGAGCAGCACTTCGTCCAGCGCCCGGACCGGATCCAGCGGCTCGCCGTCGGCGTCCAACTCGCCGAAGCAACGGATCACCAGCCCGAGCATGTCGGCCTCGCCCAGGGCCGCGGTGAAGCGCTCGGCGCGCCGGCCGGTCAGCTCTCCGGCGCGCTGCGCGAAGATGTCGCTGTAGATGATCTCGGCGTGGACCTGACGGCGCGGATGGAAAATGGCGAAGAGTCGGTCGAGCCGCGGATCGGGCACCTTGACCACGCGCTGGTGCCCGCCCTCGGCGTCGCCGGCAAGGGCGTGGAAGACGGTCGTCTTGCCGCACTGCGGCCGACCGATGAGGTACACTGCGAGAGCATTGGCGTCCAAGGAGGCGTCCATCCGGTCTGCCAGGCTTCGAGGCGGCGGCGACGCCTCCTCCCAGCCACCGGGGAGGTTGCTCGATGCGCATCGTTCGCGGCCTGTTGTTCGTCGGCCTGCTGATGTCCGCCGCCCCCGCGGCGAACATCCGGCACATCGATCTGGAAGGCTTCCAGCGCGTCTCGGTCGGCGCGATCCGCAAGGACTTGCCGCTCAAGCCGGGCCAGCCGTTCGCCGCCGAGGAGGTCGAACGGGCCGTCGACTGGCTGTGCGCCCTGGGGCTGTTCGTGTCGGTCAAGGCCGAGACTCGCGACAGCGGGCAGATCGTCGACGTCATCCTGAGCGTGGTCGAGAACCCGCTGGTCAAGACGGTCCGGATCGAGGGCAATACCCACATCTCGTCCGCGGCGCTACGGCCGCTGCTGAAGACCCAGCCGCGTCAGCTCCTCGACCGCCGACTGCTTTCCCAGGACGCCGTGGTGATCGGCCAGGCCTACCTGGCCGACGGGCTCCGGGTGGTGGTCGAGGCGGCCTTCGATCCGCCGCCGGACAAGCCCGACGTGCCTGTCCAGGTGATCTACCGGATCACCGAGCTGCGACTGGGCGAGGTGCGGGTCGAGCCGCTCCACTACCTCCGCCGCGACAGACTGCCCGAGCTGCTGGTGCTCCAGCCCGGCGAGCTGGTGCGGGACAAGGAGCTGATCGCCCAACAGCGACGGCTGGCCGCCACGGGCTTGTTCCGGAGTGTCTCCCAACCGGTCACCGCCGACCCCGGCCCCGACGGCCGGTTGGACGTCCGCTACAACGTCGCCGAGGCCGAGCACCCCTTGCTCACCGCCGAGACGCTCCCCCTGGTGGAGGTCAACGCGCTGTGCCGCTACGCGCGCTTCACCGCCGTCGACGTGGCGGTCGAGCTGCGCGACTTCGAGGTCTATCGCTCGCCGGCGGAGACTGAGCAGGCGCTGGCGTCCGCGACCGCCGCGGCGCGCGCCTCGCCCAACGACGCGGAAGCCCTCTACCAGCGCTTCCGGTGGCTCCACCGGGCCGGTCAGGACGCCGCGCCGGCGGCGCGGGACTGCCGCCGCGCGCTGGCCGCGGCGCCGGCCACGGCGCTGACGCACCTCCGGGGCGGCCAGGTGCTTCACTACCTCGGCGAGCGCCAGGCGGCCGGCTCCGAACTGGAGGCCGCTACCGGCGACCCGGCCACTCGAGTCGCGGCCTACGCCGGACTGCTGGACGTCCGCATGGCCGACCTCCACAACCGCGACGAGGCCGCCCTGGAGAAGCTCAGGCAGGCCGTCCTCAAGGGCATCGACGCGGTCGCGGCGATGCCCGGGAACCTGACCATGGAGCAGCTCTCCGAAGGCTTCCGCTTCTACTACACCGCGCTCACCATCTCCCTCCTGCGCCTGCACGTCGAAGCCCCGCTGCGGCTTGACGGGGCCGGCGCCAGACGGCTCATGGAGGGCGTCTACGAGCTTTCCCAGCGCGGCTTGAGCGCGGCCGAGGCGCGCCACCTGGGACGCATGGTCACGGCCGCCGCCTTCGCCGCCAAGGCCATCGGCGAGGAGGTCTGTCCGCCCGAGGTCTGGACCGGATTCCAGCAGCTTCTGGATGCCGCCGGCAGCAAGCTGCTGCCGCGCGACCTGACCGGCACCGACGATCCGGCCGCTTGGTTCTATGTCGCGCTCAATGAGGTCCTGCGCAACGATCCCGCCGCGGCCCGAGCGGCCGTGCTGGCCGGACTGCAGCGCCAGCCGGACAACGAGCGCCTGCTCGACGTCTACCTCCTGACCTGCGTCGGCCAGGTCAGCTCGGAAGAGCACACCATCGATCTGCTGCGGGCCTCGATCCAGGCCCTGCAGAGGAAGCTCGTCGACCAGTCGCTGCCGGGCTGGGGTCCGCTGCTGCTCCTGGCCAAGCTCAACCTGGCCCTGCGCGACAACCTCCCCGCGCGCGACACGGCCGGGCGCGAGGAGGCACGCCAGGCGGCCGAGTCGGCGGCGCGCAACGCGGTAGCCGCCGACCCATCGCGCGTCGCCGGGTGGTGGATCCTCGGACTGGCGCAGATGAAGGGGCCGAATCCCGGCGCGGCCCGGGCGACCTACCAGAAGGTGGTCGACCTCAACCCGCGCTACCGCGAGTGTGGCTACGCGCTGGCGCTGTCCACGCTGGCCGCCGGCGACACGGCCGGCGGCCTGGCGGCCATGAAAACGCTCGCCGGCCACTGACCGCCGGGCTCAGGTCGCGGCGGCGGTCTCGGCCTGGCGGACCGGCCGGCCGCACTCGGGCGAGGTGCCGTAGGTGTAGATCATCCCGCGCCGCGAGCGGTCCGAGCGATTCGGCGCCGAGTAGTGCAGCGTCAGGCAGTCGAAGATCAGCGCGCTGCCCGGCGCCAGCGGCGCCGGCACGGTGCGGCTCGCGTCGATGGTCTCCAGCGCCACCTGCAGCTCCTGCTTGTGGTGGTCGAGCAGACCCAGTTTGTGCGAGCCGGGGAGCACTTCCACACAGCCGTTCTCGATGGTCGCCGGCTCCAGGGCGATCCACAGACTGAGCTGGTTCGGCTCGGGGCAGCGCGACTTCCAGTAGGCGTAGTCCTGGTGCCACGGCTTGGCCGAGCCGTGATGGGCCGGCTTGAACATCAGCTTGTTCGAATGGAACCACAGGTCCGGACCCACCAGGTCCTCGATCACGTCCAGCACGGCAGCGCACTCGGCCAAGTGCTTGAACGGCTCCGAGATCTCCGCCAGACTCTGGATCTTGCGGAACACGCCGGCGGCCTTGGCATCCCCGGCAAACGGCGATTCGCCGCTCTTCTCCAGGTTGAACCCGCCGCTGTCGGCGGTCAAGTCGGCCTGCTCCGTCACGATGCGATCGATCTCCGCGTTCAGCGCGGCGACCTGCTCGGGGTCGAGCAGACCCTCCACCACCAGGTAGCCGTTCTCTCGATAGAAGGCGACCTGCTCCTCGGTCAGCGACTTCACGCTACGTTCCTCCCTCGCCGCGCGACGGCGGCTCTCCGGCAGGCCTCACCGCCCGCCTCAGGCAGTATGGAGCCGAGCGGCGTTGCGGTCAGTCGGTCGGCTCGCCGAGAACCCACCGCATGGTCGCCCCTCGGCCGGAGTGGTACGCGTTCCGGTCTTCCGGGGTGCTTGTCGGCGGAGCGGTGGGGTGCCCGATGGCCGACTGCCAATTGCCGACTGCCGGTCCTCGACGACCCGTGGTATCCTGACCCGGTCCGGGCCGGGCGAATTGGCCCGCGAGAAGGAACGGTTGATGGCCCAGTCTCCCCTCACCGGCGTGATCATCGGCGCCGGGCATCGGTCGATCATCTATGCCTCGCATTCCGAGCGGTTTCCCGACGAGCTGAAGATCGTCGCCGTGGCCGATCCGGACCCGGTGAGGGTCAAGGCCACCGCCGAGCGGTTCCAGATCCCGCCCGAGCGCTGCTACCGGTCCGCCGAGGAGCTGGCCGCCGGGCCGAAGATTGCCGACGTGGCCATCAACGGGACCATGGACCACCAGCACGTGCCCACCAGCTTGCCGCTGCTGGAGGCGGGGTACGACATCCTGTTGGAAAAACCCATCGCCCCGGCGCGTGAGGATCTGCTGAGCCTCCTGGGCAAGGTGCGGGCCACCGGCCGGACGCTGTGCATCGGCCATGTCCTGCGTTACGCGCCGTTCTACGTGGCCATCAAGGAGCGGCTGCTGGCCGGCGAGATCGGCGAGGTGATGAGCCTGCACACCGCCGAGAACGTCAGCTACCACCACGTCGCCCTGGGCTACGTCCGCGGCAAGTGGAACCGCCGCGAGGTCTGCTCCATCCTGCTGGCCAAGTGCTGCCACGACCTGGACCTGGTGGCCTGGTTCATGTCCGGTCATCAGCCGCTGCGGGTGGCCAGCTTCGGCAGCCTGTCGTTCTTCACCGAGGACAACGCGCCCGAGGGCTCGGGCACCCGCTGTCTGGTCGACTGCGCCATCGAGGAGAGCTGCGAGTACTCGGCGCGGAAGAACTACCTGGACCAGAACCTGTGGGGCACGTATGTCTGGCACGAATTGGAGTACCTGGGCAAGCCGACGCTGGAGCAGAAGATCGAGTCGCTGAAGACCGACAACCCCCACGGCCGGTGCGTGTGGCGGTGCGACAACGACGTCGTCGATCGCCAGTCGGTACTGGTCGAGTTCGCCGGCGGCGCGGTGGCCACCCACGATCTGTCCACCGGCGTGGCCCGGCCCTGTCGCAGTGTGCACATCCGCGGCACGCGGGGCGAGATCCAGGGCACCCTTGAGGACGGCTGGTTCACCGTCCGCCACGCCGACGCGCGCAAGGGGCACGAGTACACCGAGGAGCGGGTCGAGCTGAACGTCAAGGCCGACATGCACGGCGGCGGCGACTACCGGCTGGTGGCCGACTTCTGCCGCGTGGTCAAGGGCCAGACGCCGTCGGTCTCCAGCACCAACATCATGGACTCGGTCTACGGCCACATGATCGCCTACGCTGCGGACGAGGCCATGGACAGCGGGCTGGTGACCGCCATCGAGGACCTGGGCTGAAGACTACCGGCCGGCGACGTAGTGGAGGACGACGGCGCAGAGCAGCCCGACGACCGTCAACCAGCGCAGGTCGCAGTCGCCCAACAGCCCCATGGCCCCGATCCGGTGTCGAGGAACAGCGGTGAGTCCGGTCTTCGTGTCGGTGCCAATCATGTCCGTGCCGTCCATGGCCGATTCGAGTCTGATTGTGGTCCGTGGTTCCAAGAAGGAAGCAGGTCTTCCGTTGCGGTTGTCTTACGATCCGCTCAAGGTCTCGTTGACCATCCGCCGTCGCTGCGCTACAACGTCGCTCCACAGGTGAGTCGATGCCCGAGATGTTCTATTCCCACGCGCTCCGCGAGGCGCTGGTGCAGGCCATGGAAGCCGACCCGCGGGTGGTCCTGATCGGCGAGGACATCGGCGCCTACGGCGGCGCGTTCAAGGTCACCGCGGGGCTGCTGGAACGGTACGGCCCCGAGCGCGTGATCGACACGCCCATCAGCGAGAACGCCATCGTCGGGCTGTGTACCGGCGCCGCGCTGATGGGCCTTCGGCCGGTGGCCGAGATCATGTTCATGGACTTCATTGCCCTGGCGATGGACCAGATCGTCAATCACGCGGCCAAGTTCCACTACATGTATGGCGGGCAGCGGCCGGTGCCCATCGTCATCCGCACCCCGGCCGGCGGCGGGCGCGGGTACGGGCCGACCCACAGCCAGAGCCTCGAAGCCTGGTTCATGCACAGCCCTGGGCTAAAGGTGGTCTGCCCCGCCACCCCGGCCGACGCCAAGGGGCTGTTGACCACCGCCCTGCACGACGACAATCCCGTGCTGTTCGTCGAGAACAAGCTGCTCTATGCTGAGAAGGGCGAGGTGCCCGAGGGTGATCACGCGGTGCCTTTCGGCCAGGCGCGGGTGGCCCGAGACGGCGGCGACCTGACCATCATCGCCTACTCGCGGATGGTCGGCGAGTCGGTCGCCGCGGCCGACGCGTTGGACGAGCAGCACGGCATCGCGGCCAAGGTGATCGACCTGCGGACCCTGGTCCCGTTGGACATCGACACCGTCGCCGCCGCCGTGGCCGAGACCGGGCGGGCCCTGCTGGTCGAGGAAGGCGCGCAGACCGCCGGCGTGGCGGCCGAGGTGGGCTTCCAGATCTTTGAGCACGCGTTCGAGTACCTCGATGCGCCGCTGCGCCGGGTGTGCGCCCTGGACGTGCCCATCCCCTGCTCGACCGCCATCGAGAACGTCATCCTCCCGGAACGCAGCCGCATCGCCACCGCCGCCTACGAGCTGGCCAACCAATGACGCCTGGTCGATCACCATCGGCGCGGCCCGGGTGCCACTGGCGGCTTGTCCGCCAGTGGCTCGTGGGACCGCTTCCAGGCCGCACTGGCGGGCGAGCCGCCAGTGGCACCCAGGCCGTCGCCGCCCCGCCGCCCCCTGCCGGCCGTGGTTCGTTCGGCGCCCTGCTCGCCATCATCACCGCGCTGCTCTGCCTGACGCCGCGCGCCGGGGCGCAGGTCTGCTCGGTCGATGACCAGGCCCGCTGGCGGGTCGCCCCGCCGGGCGCGCCGGCCGCCGAGGGCAGCCTGTTCCTGTGGCATGACCGGTACAAGTACGAAACGCCGCGGGACGTCACCCGCGACGGCGAGGACTGGACCGGCTGGCTTCCCGCGGGGGACCGGGGCGCGCGGCTGACCTTCCGGCTGGCCGCCAAGCAGTCCGCCGATGGGCTGGACCTCCGGTACACCTTCCGCCGCGACCGCCAGGCGGCGCTGTCGGCGGGGATGTTCGTCCTGGTGGTGCTGCCGCTGGAGACGCTGCGGCAACGCGCGGTGCGCTTCAGCCACAGCCCGGCGGCCCTGGCCGGCGGAGGGTTCCAGGGCACCGGGCGGTCGCTGTCCGTCAACCTGACCGACCAGCAGGCGCTGACCCTGACGGCCGACCGGGTGATCACCTTCGACCGCCGCAGCGATGCCCCCGACCGCATCGCCGTCAACCTCCGTCTCCTGCCCAAGGATTTCCCGGCCGACACGGACGTGTCGGTGTCGCTCGCGGTCCGCCTGACCGCGGCCGGGTCGGATAAGCTGCCGTGGGAGCTGGCCATGAACGAGCCGCTGGCCGTCCGCTCGGCGCGGCTGGCCGCCGACCGCGTCCCGGTCAACTCGACCGCCACCGTCGAGGTGGACCTGGCCGGTCGCTACGACAACCCGCTCGATCCCGAGCAGGTCCGGCTGGACGCCGACGTCACCTTTCCCGACGGCCAAGTCCGCCGGCTGCCGGGATACTATCACCAGGACTACGCCGCCACCCGCGCCGATGGCCTGGAGCTGCTCGAACCGGCCGGCTCGCCGGGCTGGCGGGTCCGCTTCACGCCGACCCTGGCCGGGCGGTATCTCGTCAAGCTGACCGCGACCGACCGGACCGGGACGGTCACAGCCGAGCTGGCGGCGCTGACCGCCACGGTATCGACCGAGCCGGGGATGGTTCGCATCGGGCGTCACGGCCGGACCTTCGTCCGCGAGGGCGGCGGGGCGGTGTTCCTGATCGGCCACAACATTCCGACCTACTTGAGCGGCGACCCGTCCATGACGCAGGTGTTCGACAAGATGGCCGCGGGCGGCGAGAACTTCACCCGAATGTGGATGTACTCGCGGCACCTGGGCTTGGAGTGGGGCCAGCCGGCGGGCACGTACCGGCTGGCTGAAGCCTGGCGGCTCGACCACGCCTTCGAGCTCGCCCGGCAGCGCGGGATCCTGGTCCTGCTCTGCCTGGACACGCACCAGGACTTCCGCGACCGGCTGAAGCAGAACCCCTACCACCGCGAGATGGGCGGCGCCATCGACCAGCCGATGGAGTTCTTCACCAACGACCAGGCGCGGCGGTGGTACCGGCAGAGGCTGCGCTATCTGGTCGCCCGGTGGTCGCACTGCACCAACCTGGTGGCCTGGGAGTTCGCCAACGAGATCGAGGGCTGGCAGGGCTTCGCCGACCACCAGCCCGAGGTGGCGGCCTGGCACGCCGAGATGGCTCGCACGCTGCGGGAGCTGGACCCGTACCGGCACCTGATCACCACCAGTTGCTGGACGACTCTGGGCTGGCCGACTCTGTGGAGCGCGCCCGGCCTGGACTTCGTGCAGTCGCACCATTACGCGAACAGCCGGGTCGACATGGCCCAACGCACGGTCGACATCGTGCGCCAGATGCGCGAGCGGTACCCGGACCGGCTGTTGCTGTTCGGTGAGATGGGCATCAACTCGCGCTTTTCCGCCGGCGAAGGCGACGATCAGGATCGGGCCGGGGTACACCTGCGCAAACAGTCATGGGCGGCGCTGGTGACCGGCTCGGCCTCGGTGCCGTGCAACTGGTGGCAGGAGGGGTACTTCGAGCCGCACGACCTGTACGGCCGGTTCCAGGGCATCGCCCGATTCGCCGCGGCGCTCGACCTGGATCGTCCGTGGCGGCCGTTGCCCGACCTGCCGGTGGCCTGGGCCGGGGAGCCCGACCCGAAGGTGACGCGCGACCTGGAGTTCTGCGGCGGCGCCGAGTCCTGGCGGCCACTGCCGGCGGCGCCGGTGGTCGAGCTGGCACCGGACGGGAAGGTTTCGGGCAACCAGGGCCTTCCCGGCCTGCTCCATGGCGGGGGCCACCGCGACCTGAAGGTGGACTGGACCTTCCGCCTCCGGGCCAAGGTCGAGACGTCCTTCGAGCTGACCGTTGGCGAGGCCAGCAACAACCCGGTGCTGGTGGCTCTGCTCGACGGCCGGGAGATCTTCCGGAAGCGCTTCATCACCGCCGAAGGGACCGGCAAGAAGAGCGTCTTCCACAAGCAGTGGAACATCTGGCAGACCACCTACGACGAGGTGGCCGCGCTGCCCGTCCCCGCCGGCGAGCACGTCCTGGTGCTCCGCAACGAGGGCGCGGACTGGCTGCGGATCGACGGCTTCCGCCTGCCCGGCTACCTCACCGAAGGTGGCCCGCCGGCTCAGGCCCTGGCCATGACCGACAGTCGCGAGGCGGTGCTCTGGGTCCGCAACACCCTCCACTGGTGGCGCCCGGTGGCGGAAAGCCGGACCATCCCGCCGGTCGGTCCGCTACGGGTGACGCTGCCCGACCTTCCGGCCGGCAGCTACCGGCTGGAGCAGTGGGACACGGACACCGGGGAAGTGACCAGGACGACCGACCTGACGCTGCCGCGGGACAAGGTGATCGAGCTGGCCGCCATCGCCGAGGATGTCGCCTTGCGCGTGGTGCCGAAAGAATAGCCGTGGACCTGTCCATCATCATCCTCAACCACAACAAGGCCGAGTACACGGCGATGTTGTTGGACAGCCTGCTGGCTTCGAGCGGCGGGCCATTCGAGTTCGTGCTGGTCGACAACGGCTGTCGCGACGACACGCCGGAGGTGCTGGCGCGGTTCGGCAAGACCGCCACCGCCGCCGGGCACGCCGTGAAGGTCATCGCCTTCGCCGAGAACCGCGGCGCCATCGTCGGGCGGAACGAGGCCATGCGGGTCGCCTCGGGCGAGTTCTTCGCCTTCCTGGACAATGATCTGGTGGTCCGCGACCGGGACTGGGCCGAGCGGTTGGTCGGGTTGCTGCAGGCCGAGCCGGACATCGGCATCATCTCCCCAAAGCTGGTCTTCCCCTGGCCGCCTTACGCCATCGAGTTTGCCGGCTGCGAGGTGACGCTGTCGGGGCGGGTGCTGTACCGCGGCCGGGGCGAGCCGCGGGAGGCCGAGGAGTACGACCGGCGGCGCGATTGCCAGTGTCTCATCTCGGCGAGCATCGTCTTCCCGCGCAGGCTGTACGACGAGCTGGGCGGGTTGGACGAGGTCTTCAGCCCGGTGCAGTTCGAGGACATCGATTTCTGCTACCGCGCCCGCGAGGCCGGCTACCGCTGCGTCTACGCGCCGGAGGTGGAGATGTACCACTGGGAGCACACCACCACCGCCGGCTCCACGGACATCAACTTCAAGCTGGTCACCATCCGCAATGCGCGGACCTTCAAGCTCCGCTGGCAGCACCGGTTCGCAGCGGAAGGCGGCCCCGACGACGAGGCGGCGCGCTGGCGCGAGCTGCCCAAGCACAACCTCGACCAAGTCCCCCACCCCCCGTTCCGGCGCTAGAAAATCCGGGGACGCTCGACCTATTATCCGCCGAAAATCAGGGGCCGCTCGACCTATTCTTCGCTGCTCTGGGAGCGGGTTCCCTGTCTGTTGGCCAGCGGAAATTGGTCGAGCGTCCCCGGTTTTTCCGGGTGGACGGAGTGAACTCGGTGGACGGCGGTGGTGAGTTGCCGTCTGCATCGTCCACATCGTCCACCTGTCCGGGGCCGGGCCTCGGTGGGCAGGACTCTGGGGCGCGTTGGGGAAGTGGGCGGGGGTGCGGGAGCGGCCATGCAACCCGATGTGGTGGTGGTCGGCGGTGGGATCATCGGGCTGGCGACGGGCTATGAGCTGGCGCGGCACGGGTTGGCGGTGCTGGTGCTGGAGCGCGGGCGGGTCGGCGACGGGGTGTCCGGCGTCGGGGGTGGGTTCGTCTCACAATTCGGGCAGCAGTCGTACCCGATGCGGCAGTTGCTGCGGGAGAGCCTGAACGAGTACCGGCTCCTGGGCGAGAGGCTGGGCGCCGACATCGGGCTGCGTGCCAGCGGCGGCCTGCTGCTGGCCGCCGACGAGGTCGAGCTGGCCGCGCTCGAGCGGGCCGACGACGACCTGGCCGCGGCCGGGGTGCCGGTCGAGCGATGGTCGGTCGCTCAGGCGCGTGAGGTCGAGCCGCACCTGTCCGAGCAGTTGGCCGGCCTGCTGTACTCGCCCACCGATGTGCAGATCGAGCCGCGCCGGCTGATGCAGGCCTACCGCGGCGCGCTGGAGCGGCTGGGGAACGAGGTGCGCGAGCACCGCGTGGTGGTCGGCCTGCGACGCGAGGCCGACCGCGTGGTTGGGGTGCGGACGCAGTACGGCGACATCGACGCCGATCTGATCGTGCTCGCCGCCGGCTGCTGGACTCCGGCGCTGCTGCCGCCGTCCCACGCCGCGTTGGTTCGCCCGCGGCGCGGGCAAGTGCTGGTCGCCGCGCCCCGCCGCCGGTGCATCCGCCATCTGCTGCTGGGCGCCGACTACTTGACTGCCAAGTTCGACGACGCCTCGGTCGGGTTCACGCTCGAACAGACGGTCGACGGGGTGCTCCGGCTCGGCGGCACGCGTGAGTGGACCGCCTTCGACCCGCGGCCGACCGCCTTGCTGAACACCGTCCAGGAGCAGGCCGGACGCTACGTGCGGCTGCCCGACGAGGTGGTCTGGTCGCATGCTCTGGCCGGCCCGCGGCCGGCGACGCTGGACGGGCTGCCGCTGCTCGGGCAGCTCGAGCCACACCTGTTCCTGGCCGTCGGCCACGAAGGCTCCGGATTCGCCCTCGCCCCGGCCACGGCGGCCAGGCTGAGCGACGCCATGCGCGGCGTGCCGGCCGACCTCCACGCGTTCCAGCCGTGGCGCTTCATGACCCCGGTGCGGGCCGAGCCGTGATCAGGCCAGGTGCGGGTTGACCTTGGCCCAGTCGGCCAGCGGCGGCAGCAGGCCCATGGCGATGACCTGATCGCGCAGCGCCGCGACGTGCTGGTAGGAGTCCATCAGCGCGGCCAGGTCGTCGTCGTCGCCGTCGGGCATGGTCCACTCCAGGCCGTCGGCGCCGAAGTGGGTCGGCATGGCCATCATCACGTTATGGAACGGGTCGGCGTCGAGGTAGGCGCCGCAGGGCCGCTCGTACGGCTCGCCCAGATAGCCACGCAGCATCATCACGCTCTGCTGCGCCGGCGACTGGAACGACGACCGGCCGCGGAGCTTGATGATCCGCGCCCCGCCGGCGCGCACGTGCTCCTGGATCTCGTGCCACTCGGCGGCGGACAGGCCGATGCCGTTGGCCACCGCGCCGTTGAGGATGTCGGTCAGCGGCACGCCGCCGACGCGGATGCCGCCCTTGAACACGGCCATCTTCTCGCCGTGCCCGCCGTAGGTGGCGCAGCCGGTGACCTGGTCCGGGAGCAGCCCGAAGTGCTGGGCCAGGGCGGTCTGCAGCCGGGTGCTGTCGAGCGCGGCCAGGGTGGTCACCCGCCCGCGGGGCAGGCCGGAGTGGACCAGCGCGGTCAGGCCGGTGATGTCGGCGGGGTTGAAGATGACCACCACGAACTTGCAGGCCGGAGCGCAGCGCTTGAGCCGCTCGCCCAGGTCCTTGGCGATCTCGCAGTTGCCGCGCAGCAGGTCCTCGCGGGTCATGCCCTCCTTGCGCGGCGCGCCGCCGGAGCTGATCACATAAGCGGCGCCGTCCAGCGCGGCGTCGGCGTCGCTGGTCCAGCTCAGCTCGACGCCCTCGAAGCCGCAGTGCCAGATCTCCTCGGCGGCGCCCTCCAGCCCGGCCTCGAACGGATCGTACATGGTGATCTTGCTGGCCGTGCCGCTGCTCAATAGCGTCTGGGTCAGGTTCGACCCGATGGCTCCCGCGGCGCCCAGGACGACGACTTTTTCATTGGTCAGGTACATGCTGCTGGCTCCTCACCTCGCGGTGTCGTACTGTACGAGAGAGACGAATCTCTGTCAAACGGAGTCCGCAGTCGGTTTCTCTGGGCCGCGCTACCTGGTCGCCTCGCCGACGAACAGGTCGTCGAAGCGGACCACATCGTCCGGGTGGATCCCATAGCCGACCAACAGAATCACCGCCTTGGACGCTCCCTCCGGCGCGGTGAAGGGGAGCAGGAGACGCTCCCACCGGCCGGCCTGCTTGGTCTCCTGCCGCAGGTCGGCCGAACCCTGGAACCACTTGCCGGCGGCATCCTGCCAGCGCACCTCCAAGGTGACTTCCGTGCCCTCGCGGACCGCCGGCGCGTTGGCCCAGCCGTCGGCCAGATAGGTCTTGCCGGTCTCGATAGGCACGGTGGTGATGTAGCACAGGCAGCCGCCACCCTTGAAGGCGCCGGAGACCTTGCCGGAGTGTTTCTCCCGCTGGTCGAGGTAGAACACCCCGGCGCGCGGGGCCTCCTGCCAGGTGCTCCAGCCGGCGGCCACGCCGGCGCTGTTCCATTCCGGACCGGCCGGACCGGCCGTGTCTTTCCGGGCCTCCTCGAATCCCGCGTTGGGCAGCAGGTTGGGCCCCAGCTTGAGCTTGCCCTGGAGCGCCAGCCAGAGGAACCCCGCTTGCGGGTCGGCCTCGATTTGCTCGATCACCGCCTGGGTTTCGGCGCCTGCCTGTTGTCCTTGGGGAGTCTGCCGCCAGGCGCCCAGGGTGACCATCCCGCTGGTCAGCCCCTCGTGCACCGTCGACCGCCACTGGGCCCGGATCTGCGGCCGGCCGGGCCGGTACCACGGGTCGATCAGCGCCGCCTCGGCGACCACCGCGGCGTGGGCCGGCTCCTCGCCGTCCAGGCACTGGAGCAGGGCCTCCAGCCGAGCGGCCAGCGCGCGCGCCTCGGCCACCGAGGAGACCTTCGCCCCGCGCGCCTCGCGGGCGGCGGTCCAGCCGGCCAAGAGCAGGTCGGGATAGGCGTAGCCGCAGGCGACCATCCGCACCCGGGCCTTGGCCGTCGGGTCGCCGGCCAGCTCCTCGGCGCGCTTGAGATGTGCGGCGGCCTCGGCCACCTGGGCCGCGGTGAAGCAGCCCAGTTGCTCGGCCGCCCGGCCGATCCCGCCGAACCACTTGCCCTGCTGCTGGCTCATCCAGGCGGTTTCCAGCACCTGGTAGAAGGCGCGCATCTCGCCGGCCGCCGGGCCGAACGCCGAGTAGAACTCGCCTAGGAGACGTTCCGGGTCGAGGCTCACGTCCCACAACAGGCGCGAGGCGACGTAGAGCAGCGGGCCCATGTTCGCCCAGTACGGGTAAAGCTCGCTGTGGAAGGCGCGCGCGCCCATCTGGTGGATGGCCTTCAGGTCGGCCGCGGCCAGGTGCGGGAAACTGCGCGGCGCCAGCGCGCCGAGGCCGTAATAGTCGTACTTGCCGACCCGCGGGCACTTGGCCTGCCAGGCGCGGATCAGGTCGTAGTCCACTTGCCGGTAGGCCGGGTCGAAGTACTGCGCCGTGTCCTGGGTCACGTTGATGAAGACATTCGGCTCCAGCCGGTCGATCTTCAACGGCGGCGGTTCGACCCCGGCGTAGGCGAAGCAGCCCAGGACCTTGTCCGGATGCTTCGCCCGCACCCCGCGCGCGACGGCGTTGACGAAGGTGTACCAGCGGTCCGAGTAGATCTTCCGCCCGCGGTAGAGCGGCCGCTCAACGTCCTGGGCGCGGCACAGGTCGCACTCGCACCAGGTGTTGTTGTCGTTGATGCTGAACGGATAGGTGTGGCACTCCGGGTGGGCGTCCAGATAGGCGTTGATGGTCTCGATGGCCAGCCGGGCCGTCTCCGGATTGCCGGTGCAGGGTTGGGCGAGCTGGTCGCCGTCGGCCTTGGGGATCGCCCGCTTGCCGCCCAGCACCGGGTAGATGTCGGGGTGCTTCTCGGCGAACCGGCTGGGCGGGAAGAGCGCGTACATCCAATGCCGGAACCCGGCGGCATAGGGCACCACGAAACCGGGATTGCCGACGTCCCACCGGTTGCGGCGGGTCCAGTCGGCGAACTCCTGGTTGCCCGAGCCGCTGGCCAGCCGGCAGACGAAGCTCGGCTTGACCACCTGCCGCTGCTCCCGCACGCGGACCGTGGTCCGGGCCGGCACCACCTCGAAGGTCTCGGTGGGCATCAGCCAGCGCACGCCGAGCTGGTCCTGCAGGAAGCCGTAGACGGCGTTGGCGGTGCCGGCCGGCGTGTTGCCCCGGAGCATCAGCACCTGACCGGCGCAGACGATCAGATACCCCGCATAGGCCTCGTCGCCGGTCAGCACCGAGGGATCGGCGGTGACCTCGGCCGGCAGCTTGCCCTCGCCGATGATCACCCGTGGCCGGGCGGGATCGCTGTCCGTCTCACCCACCACGGCCAATTCGGCGCCGCTCATCCGCCGAATGATCCTGGCGAAGTCCGCGGCAACCTGACGGACGGCCTCCGGCGCTTTGTCGGCGACCACCACCTGGGCCCGCGGCCGGCCCTGCTCGACCAGCACCAGCTCCGCGGCGCGCGCCGGAAGGACGGCCGACAGACAGAGAGCGAACAGACAATGCCTGGCCATGGCTGGATCTCCTAACCCCTCCGTCTTCTTCGACGCCCAAGCAGCCCGTACCTGCCACGGCTTAATTAGGGACGCCACCCTATTTCTCAACTAGCTGATAAATAGGGTGGCGTCCCTAATTGTATCGGTTGACCGATCCTGGCGTCACGCCTATACTGGCGGCACAGGCTGGGACGGGGAGGAGTAGGCGCTCCCTCGCCATCAGAGAGCCGGCGGACGTGGTGAGAAGCCGGCGGTGAGCGCGCCGAAGGTCGCCCCCGAGCCGCTCGGTCGACGAGGCCGGGCCGGTTGGCGCCCGTTATGGTGCCCAGGCGGAACGTGCGGCGTCCGCCGACCGAGCGATGTCCGGCAGTTCGCGGGCATAAGTAGGGTGGTACCGCGAGATGACCTCTCGTCCCTATGGGGATGGGAGGTTTTTCGGTTTGTGAGGTGTGCGATGGCTGAGCTGGCCAAGGTCTACGATCCGCATCAGGTGGAGCAACGGCGGTATGCCTGGTGGGAGGAGCGCGGCTACTTCCACGCCGACGCCGACGACGGGCGCCCGCCGGCGTGCATCACCATCCCTCCGCCGAACGTCACCGGCACGCTGCACATCGGCCACGCGTTGCAGCACGCCATCCACGACGCGCTGACCCGCTTCGCCCGGATGCAGGGCCACAACGTGTGCGTCGTGCCCGGCGTCGATCACGCCGGGATCGGCACTCAGATCAAAGTCTCCGAGCACCTCTATCGGTCCACCGGCCAGAGCCCAGCCGAGATCGGCCGCGAGGCCTGGCTCGAGCACGCCGTGCGCTGGGCCGCCGAGAACGGTGGCGGCATCCTCAAACAGCTTCGCGCGCTGGGGTGCAGCTACGACTGGCGTCGCGAGCGGTACACCCTCGACGAGGGCTACTACCACGCCGTGCTGACGGCCTTCCAGCACTTCTACGAGCGCGGCTGGATCTACCGCGGCGAGCGGATGGTCAATTGGTGCCCGACCTGCGCGACGGTGATCAGCGACCTGGAGGTCGACCAGCGGGAGTTGGAGGGCTCGCTCTGGTCGCTGCGCTACCCCGGCCTGGACGGCGCGCCGGACGTGATCGTCTCGACCACCCGGCCCGAGACCATGCTGGGCGACACGGCCGTGGCGGTCAATCCCACCGACCCGCGCTGGCGCGAGGCGGTGGGCAAGATGGTCCGCCTGCCGTTGATGGACCGGCCCATCCCCATCGTCGCCGACGACTACGCCGACCCCGAGTTCGGCTCGGGCGCGGTCAAGGTCACCCCGGGCCACGACCCCAACGACTGGGAGATCGGCCTCCGCCACGAGCTGCCGGTGCTCAAGGTCATCGGGCCCGACGGCTGCATCACCGAGGCCGGCGGGCGGTTCGCCGGGATGTCCAGGGAAGAGGCCCGGCGCGAGGTCCTGGAGGCACTGTCGGCCGAGGGGCTGGTGGTCGGCCGCGAGGCCTACCATCACAGCGTGCCGCACCACGACCGGTGCCACACGGTGATCGAGCCATTGCCGATGGAGCAATGGTTCCTGTCGATGCGCGCGCTGGCCGACCAGGCGCTGCCGTGGTATCGCGACCAGCGGATCCAGTTCCATCCCGACCGCTTCCGCGAGTACGGCATCGAGTGGCTGGAGAACATCCGCGACTGGTGCATCTCCCGCCAGCTCTGGTGGGGCCACAGGATCCCGATCTACTACGGCGAGCAGAGCGGCCGCGTGGTCTGCGCGCTGAGTGAGGACGAGGCCCGGCGGCAGTTCGGCGACGAGCCGTTCCGGCAGGAAGAGGACGTCCTCGACACCTGGTTTTCGTCGGCCCTGTGGCCGTTCGCGGTGTTGGGCTGGCCGGACCCCGGCCGGTTCGCCACCATCGGCAACGGGCACGCCGACGGCGGCTCGCTGGACACCTTCCATCCGACCACCTGGATGATCACCGGCCGGGACATCCTCTATCTCTGGGTGGCCCGCATGGCCATGACCGCCAAGGAGTTCGTCGGCCAGATCCCGTTCGAGCACGTGGTGGTCCACCCGACCATCCAGACCAAGGACGGCCAGCGGATGAGTCGCTCGCTGGGCACCGGGGTCGACCCGCTGGAGCTGATCGACCGCTACGGCGCCGACGCCACGCGGCTGATGCTCCTGATGCAGTGCTCGACCACGCAGGACATCCGCTTCGACGCCGAGATCCACGACAACCGGATCGAGCGCTCGGCCACCGCCGACACCTGCCGGAACTTCCTCAACAAGATCTGGAACGCGTCGCGGTTCGTGCTGATGAATCTGGACGGCCGGCCCGGCGAGGTGCCGGCGGAGCTGGACGAGCTGTCCGACCGCTGGATCATGAGCCGCTTGCAGCGGACGGTGGCGGAGGTCACCGAGGCGCTCGACGGTTACCGCTTCGACGAGGCGGTGCGCTCGCTTTACGAGTTCGTCTGGAACGAGTACTGCGACTGGACCATCGAGCTGGCCAAGCCGCGCTTGCGCGAGGGCGACGCGACCGTGCGGGCGGTGCTGTGGCAGGTGCTGGAAACCATCCTGCGCCTCCTCCACCCGTTCGCGCCGTTCCTCTCCGAAGAGATCTGGCAGCAACTCGGGGCCGACGGCGAGGCTCTCCTGGTGGCCGCCTGGCCGACCGCCGACGAGACCCGGCTGGACCCGGCCGCCGAGGCCGCCTTCACCACCTTGCAGGAGCTGGTCAGGACGGCCCGCAACCTGCGGGTCGAGGCCGGTCTCGACGAGCGCCGGCCCATCCGCCTGGTGCTCCAGACCGACGTCGAAGCCGAGCGCGAGCTGCTCACCTCGGCCCAGGGCTACCTCCAGGCGCTGGCCCGGGCCGAGGACATCACCATCACCGGGACCTCGGCCGGCAAGCCCGGCGAGTGCCTGGCCGCCCTGGTCGGCGGGATCGATGTCTACCTGCCGCTGTCAGGCCTGATCGACCTGGCCGCCGAGGCCGAGCGGTTGACCCGCGAGCGCGACAAGGCGGCGGCCGATCTCCAGGCGCAGGAAGGCAAGCTGGCCAACGACAGCTTCGTCTCCCGCGCCCCGGCCGAAGTGGTCCAAAAGGTCCGCGACCGCGCCACCGAGCTGGCCGAACAGGTCCACCGCCTGGACCAGCGCCTGGCCGCGCTCAGATGATCGTCGCCCGTCCGGGTCGGTCCGTGTCGCGCCGTTCAGACCCCGACGCTGAACGCCTCCACCGGCCGCTGGTCCCGGTCTCTCAGGTCATAGGCCGGGTCGCAGCCGTAATGGCAGTGGATCGTGGCCGGGCTGCCGGGCGCGCGCTCCAGGAACAGGTCCACCCACCCTTCGTCGTCCACCTCGACCCGCCCGACGGGAATGGTGCCCTGCGCGTCCTCGACGGTGAAGTCACGAATACGCCCCGGCCGGGACCACCCCGCCGGCGGGCGCTCGAAGGTCAGGCGGAGCACGGCTGGGTCGGCGCCCCGCGCGGCCTTCAGCAGGCGCAGCGCCGGCGGCGGCAGGTCGCGACCGTAGACTTCCCGCAGCGCCGCCACGGCGAACCGCTCGCCGAGCAGCACGTTGCCGGCGGCCGAGGTATGGATCTCGTCGCTGAGCGGGATGTCCACGGCCGGGATGAGCGCCACGCCGGGCACGGTCGCGGCGACTTCGCGCTGCGCCTGGCGGACCCGGCTCCAGCCGCGATGATAGGCCTCGCCCACGTCGCCGGTGTAGCGCCCGAGCTGCGCCGTCAGCACCGGCAGGTCGGGTTCGCCCAGCGCCGCCCTCACCGCGGCCACGAAGGCGGCGAAGCCCTCGGCGTACGAATCGCCCAGTCCGGCGTTGCCGTCGCTCTCGCCTTGATACCAGAGCAGACCGCGCACCCGTCCCCCGGCGGCGCGGACCATGGCCATCAGGTTGTCGTACAGCGAGCCGCGCTGGTCCGGGTCCCACATCGCCAGCGGCGAGCCACCCAGCGCGGTGGGGATCAGCCCGATCGGCCAGCCCAGCTCGGCCCGCAGCCGGCGCGCGAAGGCCAGCCAGGGGCAGTGGCCCTGGAACACGCCGTGGACGGTGATGGGGTGAAGAGTCCGGGTGGCGTCCTCGAGCGGGTGCGCCGCCAGCTTCCATTGCTCGTCGTTGCCGAGCTGGTGGACTCCCAGCGTGGGCGGATCGTCGGCGTAGCCGAGTCCGGTGCCGGAGGCGTTGGACTGCCCGGCGATGACCCACAGGTCGCCGACGCCCAGGTGGTGGACGAAATCCCCGCGAGTCGGCCGGAGGTCGGCGCAGCCGGCGCGGCGGATGCGGGTCTCCAGCCGGTACAGCCCGCCCGCGGGAACTCCGCCGAGGGTCAGCCGCCAACGGGACTCGGGCAGGAGTTCGGCCGGCTGCCAGTCGACCTCGGTGGCCGGCGGACGGCCATCCGCCTCGCCGACCAGCCGCGCCTCGATCCTGAACCAGGGCGCCTCGACGCGGTGGCAGCCGGCCAGCGACAAGGCGGCCGTACCGTCGCGGTCCTGCTGGACGATCTGCCAATCGGCTGGTGCTTCGCTCAGCGACGCGCCCGGCAGCGGCGGCTCGGTCATCGGCGACTCCGGCGCGGCGGGCCGCGCGCCGGGCAGGATAGGCAGTGCCCAGGTCGCCGTCAACCCGCCGACTCCCCGCCCGGGCAGGCATAAAGGGGTCAGGAGCCTTTTCCGGCCTTGACTCCTTCAGCTTCGCCACGGAGCTGCTCAATCCAGAAAAGGCTCCTGACCCCTTTTCTGTGGCGCGACGTTTACCACGCTGTAACCCGCCCAAGGTAGATACGTGGGCAATCGGGCACGGCATTTGCCATAGCTGACCAGTGGATCGGGCAGCCGTTCCGCCCGAGAGCCGTGCGTGAGCGACGGCGACCGGATTTGAGGCTAAAGATCCGGGCGCCTGGGACGATAGCTAATTCAGGCTATTGATGGTCGTTCTTGGTGGAGTCTAAGATGGCTCTTGTGGAGGTCTTGCCATGAAGCGGATCGTGACGTGGTTCGCGATCGCAGCCATTCTCGCGACGATGTTGTTCGCCGCCGGCTGTGGGGGCGGCTCATTCAGCACTTCGCCGGGAACTGACGGCGGCCGCGCCTTCCGTGGAAACCGCGGCGGGCAGCGGGGCGAGCCGGCACCGGAACTGCAGGTCGATCCTCATTTCCGCCAGCCGGTCTACCCCGGTGGTCCCCCGGTCTTCTACGATCAGAATCCCAACCTCGACCCGCCAGGCGCGGAGCCCCCGCCGCCCGACGAGCCCGTCGAGGACCCCGGCACCACGCCGAGTCCGGACCCCTACGTCGAGGATCCCGGCACCACGCCGAGTCCGGATCCCTACGTCGAGGATCCCGGCACCACGCCGAGCCCCGACCCGTACGTCGAGGACCCGGCCACCGACCCGGCGCCGAGTCCGGATCCGTACGTCGAGAATCCGACTCCCGATCCCGGCACGACCGATCCCGGCACCAGTGACGGCGGCGACATCTGGATCGACCCGACCATCGACCCGTGGGTCTACGATCCGAACGCCATCGCCTACGAGTCGGTCATGCCGATCGGCGGCGACGGCGGGCCGGCCCTCGGGAGCTCGGCCAACGACGCGTTCGTCCTGTGGGGCGCGACGCTGCCGGCCGACGGGTTCCGGTTCGAGTACGACGCGCTGCACGAGCCGACCAACCTGACCAACGTCGGCTATCACGCCATCGAGCGCGCGCTGGAGACGTGGGAGGAGGCGCTGGGGCAGGACATGTTCCACCTCAGCTACCTGCCCGACTTCTCGCGCGGTCCGGCGCGTGACGGCGCCAACGTGATCACCTGGCGCACCTTCACCGGACCCGGCCGCAACCTGCCTGGCGCGGTCTGGATCTGGGACAACGGCACCGACGTGATCGAGGCCGACATCGTGCTCAACTGGCGCATCCCGTACGCGGTCAACCGCCCCGGCAAGGGCAACGGTTGGGCGCGCGGCTGGCGCCAGCGCTACGACCTGCAGTCCGTGCTCACCCACGAGATCGGGCACGTGCTCGGTCTGGCGGACCTGGACGACCGGCCGGGTCGGCGCGACGGCACCATGAACCACCGGCTCCGCAAGGGCGACTGCGCCAAGCAGAAGCTCAGCCTCGGCGAACTGCGCGGCGCGCAGGAAGTGCGGCGCAAGGGCCAGGAGGCCAAGGCGGACCGGGACAAGAAGCGCAACAACCAGAACCGTGATTCGGACGATCTCGGCCGGCGCGGAACGCACCAACGCCGCAGATAGTCCGGCTCCACCCCTGACCAACAGCGGCGCCCGCCCCGGCGGGCGCCGCTGCTTTGGGTGGTGGCATTACCGCCGCGGGTCCGGGCCGAGGTCGGCGCGGTCGTCGAACCAGTTGGCGGCGCCGCCCACGTCGCGGACCATGACCCCGTTGGCGGCCATCGACTCGGCCGCGGCCTGGGCTGCCTCGGTGGCCTTCAGGCCGTCCTCCCCGGTGGCCAGCCAATCAAGCAGCTCACCCCGGCCGACGCTGGCGATCAACCCGCGGTAGATCTTCTGGCGGACGGCGTCCTTCCCGCCGTGACCCAGGTCCTCGTCGACGGTCGCGTGGCGCGCCCGGCCGCGCAGCATCCCGGTGTCGAGATCCCAGGACAGGCTGCCCTCGTCGCCCAACACGTCGTAGCGCACGTACTCCTTGCGCTTCTCCGCCTCGTAGGCGTAGACGAAACTCTTCTCGATCAGCGAGCAGACCCCGTTCTCATGTTCGCACACCGCCACGCCGTGGTCCGGCTGCGCGAATCCGCGCATCGACCAGCCGTAGGCCTCGATCCGCCGGAACTCGCTGCCGACCAGGTGCCGGGCGTAGTCGAAGCTGTGCACGCCGCAGTCGAACAGGGCGTTCTTCCCGTCGCCGATGATGTTCCGCGCGCGGGCGTGGGCGGCCGGCTCGCCCATCAGCTCGCGCAGCCCGCGGTGGTCGGGCTGGGCCATCAAGCCGATCTGCCGGACCATCCGCAGGTGGCCGACGAACCCGTCCCGGACCAGTTCCCGGATCCGCTGCGGGACCCGCCCGGCGCGGTTGTTGAAGGAGATGCAGAACAGCTTGCCGGCTGCCCGCATCGCCGCCACCATCTCGCGCGCGGCGGCCACCTCGGTGGCAATGGGCTTCTCGCAGACCACGTGCTTGCCCGCCTCCGCCGCGGCCAGGACCAGCGGGTGGTGCGCCTTGTCCCCGGCAATCACCGCCACCACCTCCACCTCCGGTGACTCGATCACCTCCGCCGGATCGGTGGTCGCCAGAGCAATTCCGTAGCGCTCGCCCAGCTCCGCCACCGGCCCCGGGTTCAGGTCGGCGATGCCGACCAACTCGACTTCGTCCAGGCGCGCGAGGACCTCGAGGTGCGCCCGCCCGGCGGCGCCAAGGCCGATCAGTCCGAACCGCATGGTCACGACTCCGGCGCGGATGGTATCATCAGTGGCGATGGGAGAACAGCCGTGAAGCCGTGGCTCATGTTCACCAAGCACCTCGAAGGCTGGGACCTGGACCAGGTAGCCGACGGCCTGCGGCGGGCCGGGGTCGAGGGCGCCGATCTGTGTGTCCGGCCGGGCTATCCGGTGGCCCCGGACAACGTCGCCACCGCCCTGCCGGAGGCGGCCAAACGGTTCGCCAACGAGGGCCTGTGCATCCCCTTGATCACCACCCCGGGCGACTTCACCGACCCGGCCATGGACTACGCCGAGCCGCTCTTCAGCGCCTGCGCCGAGGCCGGCGTGGGGCTGATCAAGCTGGGCTACTGGCAGATGGGCCCCGACGGCTTCTGGCCCACCCTGGACCGCTGCCGGCAGAAGCTGGAAGGGTTCGTCAAGTTGGCCGAGGCGACCGGGGTCAAGCCCGTCATCCACAACCACTCCGGCGGCACCATGGGCCTGAACTCATCGGCGGTGATGCACCTGGTCAAGGGCTTCGACCCGCGCCACCTCGGCGTGTTCGCCGACGTCGGGCACCTGTCCATCGTCGGCGAGCCCTACCCCATGGCGTTCAGCATCGTCAAGAACTACCTCGCCGCGGTGGCTTTCAAGGATCTTGTCCGGCAGCAGTTCATCGTCGATGGCCAGCCGGTCTGGCGGATCGCCGTCCGGCCGCTCGGGCTGGGCTTCGGCGACCTGCCGCTGGTGGTCAAGCTACTGCGCGAGATGGAGTTCGGCGGCCCCATCAGCTTCCACAGCGAGTACGGCTACCTGCCGGCCGAATCGGTGGTCGACCAGTGCCGGGTCGACGTGCGCTACATCCAGGGCCTGCTCGGCGAGCCGGGCTGAGCCCGGAGGAGGGACCATGGCTTTCCCGATCCAACGTCCGCGCCGGCTGCGGCGGACCGAGGCCCTGCGCCGCCTGGTCCGCGAGACGCGGATCAGCCTCGAGCAAGTGATCTACCCGCTGTTCGTCACCGTCGGCAGCGGTGTCCAGGAGCCCATCGGCTCGATGCCCGGGCAGTACCGCTGGTCCCTCGACCGCCTGGCGCCTGAGATCGAGAGCATCGCGGCGATGGGCATCCCGGCGGTGCTGCTGTTCGGCCTCCCGGCCGACAAGGACGAGGAGGCCAGCGGCGCGTGGCACGACCACGGGATCGTTCAGGAGGCGCTGCGGCTGATCAAACAGGTCGCGCCGGATCTGCTGAGCGTGGCCGACACCTGCCTGTGCGAATACACCTCGCACGGGCACTGCGGCCGGCTGGACGCCGAAGGGCGGGTAATGAACGACCCGACGCTGGAGCTGCTGGCCCGCACCGCCGTCTCCCAGGCCGAAGCCGGGGCGGACATCATCGCGCCCAGCGACATGATGGACGGCCGGGTGGCGGCCATCCGCGACGCGCTGGACGACCACGGGTTCGACCACCTGCCCATCATGTCGTACGCCGCCAAGTACGCCAGCGGGTTCTACGGCCCGTTCCGCGAGGCGGCCGATTCAGCCCCGGCATTCGGCGACCGGCGCGGCTACCAGATGGATCCGCCCAACCGCCGCGAGGCGCTGCGCGAGGTGCTCTTGGACGTCGAGGAGGGCGCCGACGTGATCATGGTCAAGCCGGCTCTGCCCTACCTGGACATCATCCGCGAGGTGCGCGACGCGCTCGATCAACCCATCGCCGCCTACCAGGTCAGCGGCGAGTTCGCGATGATCAAGGCCGCCGCCGCCAACGGCTGGATCGACGAGCAGCGGGTAGCCATCGAATCCCTCACCGCCATCGCCCGCGCCGGGGCGGATATCCTGATCACCTACTACGCCAAAGACCTGGTCGCCTGGGGACTGCAGCGATGACACACCGCCTACCGAAATACGGGGACAGTATACCTATTTCCGGGAAAACCGGGGACAGTATACCTATTTCTGGGAAATGCGGGGACAGTATACCTATTTCCGCCGCGGAAATAGGTATACTGTCCCCGCATTTCCCAGAAATAGGTATACTGTCCCCGGTTTTCCCGGAAATAGGTAT
>JAANMW010000527.1_pt1 | contig 44796 bp, 27 predicted proteins | sample 7279671 | NCBI WGS metagenome assembly JAANMW01 (sample SAMN14094541, study PRJNA606508) | bioreactor metagenome | isolation source: A lab-scale SPAN reactor treating ammonium-rich wastewater day 247 | place: Ireland: Galway | collected 2017-09-19 | reverse complement strand
TGGAGCGAGCTGGGGCAGAAAAATCAGCCGCCGCTCGTCCGTCGCCCGCCACTGACGCATTGGCCTCTCTCAAAAACACGAGTTTCCGGCCAGACACTAAATAGCCTCTCTTGCCTGAACAGACACTGCCATGCGATCAGGAGTTCCAGTGCCCCAACAAGCAAGAGCAAATGCCGGAAAGGCAGTTGGAACACGGGGTCACCGATGTCAAGAATACGCGCGTTCCCTCCTGCACTGATGAGCTTTGACATACCGGTCAGTGCCAGAAGCATGCCGGCCGTGAGCGCAAACCACTCTCGCTTTCGAGTCAGCATATGCCGAGTTCATGGTGAAGAACCCGTGGATCGAATCTCACGACTGCTATCGGAAATCTCCACAGCAACATCCACAAACGGCCTGTTCCCGCAGGAGGCCGATTGCTGTTGCTCACATCGTGCCGGCGCACGCCCTGTAACATACGTAGTTGGTGTTGGAATTCACGGTTGTGAAAGTCCCACAGTTGCAGCCCCAGATAAGCCCTTTCTTGCAAGGGGCAGTTCTCAGAGTCGATGGCACAAACACCATATCCGAACGATCACAAGTTGCCAGCGGGTTGCTTGTGGTGTCGCAGTCATAGCACGCTGTAGGCGGGCTACCATTCGCGGTAAACTCTATACAGCTGAGGCCGCAGTCGCTTCCGCACGACGCGCTAGGATCAACAGTTGATCCGCCGATTGTGTCATAGACACACTTCCAATAGGTGGTGGCTGCCGCCGTGAGCGCAGCGCAAATGCATAACGTAATTCCGAGCCACATCCCGCTGCGGCTAGCCGCATTGGTCGTTTTCGCTTTCGTTGCTTTCATGGTTTTTTCTTTTGTTGTTTTGTTACGGTTTTCGTTTTAGCTGCTTTCCTTGTTTCGGCGGCGACTGCGTACCCAACGCACCCCCAAGGCCACGGGCATGCTGAACACCACCAAAGTACACAAAAAAACGACGAATGCGCGCTGCATTGGGGAACGATGCGGCCTTGATGATTTTCCTAGGTGTGCGGCTTTGCTTCGCACTTCCTGGTACTCTTTGCGGTGAGGGTCCACCAACCGACTTAACTCGTCGTCGTTTGTAGGCTTCCAAGCCTGGTTCGTGATGTGGTACGTTACGGTGAGTTGCGGATACTGGGCGTCTTGGAAGCGCCCGTCCAAAACGTCCACGTAACTCTCGTTGAGCGGAATGGGTGCGATTGGGTGTCGGGACAAGCCAACGGCCGCAACACGGCAGAAGAAACGCTCCGCGACAACCGCCGCCTTATTGGGTAGAGGCGGGTGATAACGCACCACTTCAAAGTCCATTGGGAACCGCGCATCACCATGCCCGTTGAGGTTTGTCCAAGCCTTGACTTCGTACACACCAGCTACTGCCCCATCGGCAAACGGCGGCGTATCCTCATTCGGACGACGGAGCATTTGACGCATAGCTTCTGTCCAAAGATCCTTTGAGAGAAGAAATCGGATGCTCTCTGGGAACGGCGATTCCGTCTCCGACCATGTCACCGAGAGCTTGAAGGCCCGGGACTCCGGCGAATACGCCGAGCCCCAGGGAGCTGGCACATCGGGAGTTGAAGTCCCGCTGAGAAACGGGCCTGACAGCAGCGCGTACCACAGTACCCGAGGGGCGTCTGACGCAGCCAAAGGGTAGTCGCCGGCAGTGATTGATGCAGTGGAAGCATAGGCGACTCCGTTGCTCATTGTGAACCTGGCCTCAGGTCTGGGGAATTGCCGGACTAGTCTCGGGTCTACGGGCATTCCGCGCGTGAGGCAGTAAACATCCTGACCATCAAACATGACGTGGACGGTAGTTGTGGAATCATTTGGTCTATGGAGGATCATCCACTTTTCGGCGCTTCTCTGAACGGTGAAGCGAGAGGTAAATAGTGCAACTCTGGCCCCCTCGGGAGTAAAAGTTTCGAAAATACACTCTCCACCAGCCTCAAAATCCATGCCCACTACAGTAAGGACTCCTCCCACCGTGGCAACTAGTGCAAGTCGCCACGGACATCCTAGGCCGCTGAATCTTATTCTCATAGGTGCTTTGGCCTGTGCGATGCGGCAATATAAGAAAAATAAATAGAAGGATGTCAACAGCTAATTGTAAGCGTAATCTTAGACGGGCGCCTCTCAGGTTCTTGCCGCCTCATTTTCAGCGTTTGTAGCGGATAGCGCCGTAGGCGCGTTAGCCAGTAGCCCCGGGCGTCAGCCCGGGGTTCGCGCCGGCGCGAGGCCCAGCCCCGGTAGGGGCGGCAGGATGGTCTTTCGCCTCTCCGAGGCTTAACCCTGGATCACCCGCTGACCCCGGGCTGAAGACTGCGGCTACTCTCCATCGGCCCTCCGGGCCTGCGGTAGCGGAATTTTTGCAGGAAACGGAGATGCGCCCGCACGACGGGTTAACGGCTTAAGCCAGAATCTCTTTTACCACGTGTCCATGCACATCGGTCAGCCGGCGTTCGAGGCCGTTGTGGTAGTAACTCAGGCGCTCATGATCCAGACCGAGCAGATGCAGGATGGTGGCGTGCAGATCGTAAATCGTCGTGATGTCCTGGACGGCCTTGTAGCCGAACTCGTCGGTCGCACCAAAGCTGAAACCCGCCTTCACCCCCGCGCCCGCCAGCCAGACCGTGAAGCCGTGCGGATTGTGATCGCGCCCGTTCGCGCCCTTCTGGAAGGTCGGCATGCGGCCAAATTCCGTCACCCAAACCACGAGCGTGTGCGCCAGGAGGCCGCGCGCCTTCAGGTCCTTGAGCAACGCCGCGCAGGGTTGATCGAGAATCGGCGCGTGGACGTCGTACTGTTCCTTGAGCGTTTTGTGTCCGTCCCAGTTGCCCACGCCCTCGCCCATCGCGTAGGCGCCGTTGAACAGTTGCACGAAGCGCACGCCGCGCTCGACCAGGCGCCGCGCGAGCAGACAATTTCGCGCAAAGCCGGCCTTGAGCTTGTTGCTGTCGTTCACACCGTACCGCTCAAGGGTGGCCTTGCTTTCCTGGCTGAACTCGCTGACCTCGGCGGCGCTGAGTTGCATCTTGGCGGCGAGTTCATAACTGGAAATGCGCGCCAGCAATTCGCCGTCGCCGGGGTGCCGCGCCAGATGACGATCATTGAGAAACCTCAGAAAGTCGCGTGTGCCCGCCTCCGCTGCCGGTGAAATGGCTTTGGGCGTTGCGAGATTGGGAATTGGCTGATCGGCGTTGAAGGCCGTGCCTTGGAACACGGGCGGCAGGAAGGCGGAGTTCCAGTGGTTCGGGCCAACCTGCGGCACGCCGCGCGGATCGGGAATGGCGACAAACGCCGGCAGGTTCTGATTCTCCGTGCCCAGTGCATAGCTGACCCACGAGCCCATGCTGGGAAATCCGTCGAGCACGAACCCCGTGCCCATCTGGTTTTCCGCCGGTCCGTGCGTGTTCGATTTGGCCGTCATCGAATGGATGAAGCACATTTCGTCCGCCAGTTCGGCAAGATGTGGCAGCAGGTCGGAAATCATCTTGCCGGATTGACCCCGTGGTTTGAATTCCCAGTGCGGCCTGGTGAGGTTGCCGTTCTCGCCTTGGAACGTGATAAGGTTGTCGCCGCCTGGCATCGGCTGTCCATGGCACTTGATCAGTTCCGGCTTGTAATCCCATGTCTCCAGATGCGCGCACGCGCCCGAGCAGAAGATCACCACCACGTTCTTCGCTTTCGCCGGAAAGTGGGGCGGACGCGGGGCGTTGGAGGTTTCCGGCGACCACTGGGGCGGCATCGCTGACGGCGCGGCGGCCAGAAGCTTCTGCTCTCCCAGCAGCGACAGCAGCGCGATCCCGCCAAGCCCCGTCCCGCCGTAGCGCAGGAAATCGCGTCGGTTGAGCAGCCAGCGACCGGCGTGAGAGGGCGTTTGATCCTTCATTGGCTAAAACAGGTAAGCAAATTCGTTCGCATTGAAGAGCGCCCGACAGAAAACCGGCAAGCCGTGCGTTTGAACGAATTGAACCGCTGCCCCCAACTCGGCGCCATCCGGCTGGCGTTGGAAGGCGAGCGCAAAGGCGCGGCGCACCTGGGCTTCCGCGCCGGGGCCGGCTTCCCGCCGCAAGCGCTCGGCCAGGAAATCCGCCTGTTGCATCACAAAACTGCTGTTCAGGAGGTTCAGCGCCTGCAAGGGCGTCGTGCTGCGCGTGCGCTTTGGCGCAATCTGGCCGCCATCGGGACAATCAAATACACCGAACACGCCATCGGGCCGCTGGCGCACCACGGTGCCGTAAATCATCCGACGGAATGTTTCCGGACCGAACTCCTGCTTCGGTGCATACACGCGCACATAGTTGTCATTGGGCTCAAAGAAACTGAACCCCGGGCCGCCCATCTGCAAATCCAGTTTTCCGCTGACGACGAGCACTTGGTCGCGAATGGCCTCCGCTTCGAGCCGGCGCGGAGGAAACCGCCAAAGCAGACGCGACCCGGCATCCACGGCCAGGGCGTCCCCGCGCGCGTCACTCGCCTGCCGATAGGTCGCGCTGGTGACGATCAGGCGGTGAATGTGTTTGATGGACCAGGGGTGGACGCTTGCGTCCTGCAATGGCGACATAAACTCGCTCGCCAGCCAGTCGAGCAATCCGGGATGCGTCGGTCTTGCGCCGTTCGCGCCAAAGTCGCTGGGTGTGCTGACCAGACCTTCGCCGAAGTGATATTGCCAGAGGCGGTTCACCATGACGCGCGCCGTGAGCGGATTCGCCGGATCGGTGATCCACCGCGCGAGTGCGAGGCGGCGCTCCTGGTCTTGGGTTGGTACCGTAGCCGCCGACGTAATCAGGCGGATCGAGTCACCAGCATTCGGAACATCCGCCTCCTCACGTTGGCCGCTACGGGCGATGTCCGCATCGAATTTCACAGGAAGGATGCTGAGCGCTCCCGGCGATACTTCTTCACGCTCCACCATCGGGTCACCGCGATGAAACCGACGCGTGGGTGGAGGAGTCTCAGTGAACGTACCCGCGTAGATCATCGGGACCTTCGCAAGTTCGGCGATGCGCACTTCCAGTTCCTTGCGTTCGGTCTGCAACCGTTTCGCTTCCGCAGCCTGGTCCGGAGCAAGTCCCGCCACGCTGACCAACGGCTGTTCCTGCACCCCCGACTTATACGGCAGCCGATCAGCCGACGACGCCACAACCTGCCAGTCCTGTGACCCGGCTGTCACCTCGATGCGGTACTCGAGGGCCAGGCGGTCGGCAAATTTCTGTTCGCGATCCCGGCCCCAGACCACGCGATGGATGCTGACCGTATCGGCAAACTCCAACTCGACCCAGCCCTTGCCACGCTCATTGGAAATCCAGCTACGGCTGTTGCCGTGCCTGCCGTCGTTGATGTGCTCGAGGCGATGAATCTCCGAGTTGGGGAACACGCTCGAAGCGGTCGCGGTCGTGCCGGCACTGGCCAGGGCGATGTTCCGCGCGGGCGTTTCCGTGGTGTAAACTTCCAGTTCGTCAAGGCAAGGCTCGGCGCCGGTGGTTTGAGCTATGGTGAAACGCAGGCGCTTGGCGGCGACGGGCATGAACCGCTCCGAGTTTTGCCGCGCGTTAACCGGCGCACGCTGCGAGTTCGTATCCAAGCGCCCGACCTGGGCCAGGGGCTCAAATTCAGCGAGGCGGGTGTCAAGTTCCACCAGGCGCTGGCGGCGGCTGGCCAGTTCCGTTTCCCGCGCCGCGGTGTCCGCTGTTTTCAACCGGCGTTCGCCGTGCTTTACGCCCTCGAACACGGCCTTCAGCGCGAAATAATCCGTCTGCGGAATCGGATCGAACTTGTGATTGTGACATCGCGCGCAACCGACCGTGAGTCCGAGAAAAGCACTGCCAGCGGTGCTGACCATGTCGTGCAGTTCATCCGCGCGCTGATTTGAGGTCAGCACGGGATCGGGACTTTTGACCAGATCATCCGGCCCGGCCACCAGGAACCCAGTCGCGGCGTCTTCACCCAAAATGTCTCCGGCGAGTTGCTCGCGAATGAATTGATCGTAAGGTTTGTCCTCGTTGAATGCGCGGATGACATAATCACGATACGGCCAGGCATTCGGGCGCGGAGTGTTCACTTCAAAGCCCGTGGTTTCCGCGAAGCGCACGACGTCCAACCAGTGTCGCGCCCAGCGCTCCCCGTAATGCGGCGAAGCCAGCAGTTTATCCACGAGCCGTTCGTAAGCGTCCGGCGACGCATCGTTCAGAAAAGCATCCGCCTGCTCGGGCGTGGGCGGCAGACCGATGAGATCCAAATACAGCCGCCGGATGAGCGTGTGGCGATTGGCTTCGCGCGACGGCGCGAGTTTGTTCTCCGCCAGCTTGGCGAAGATGAAGTTGTCTATCGGATTCGCGATGCGAAGATCTTGCGGCGAAACTGCCGGAACGTCTGGTCGCGTGACGGGCTTGAATGACCAATGAGTGGTCGCAGGTTCGCGGTCGGTGGTTGAGGTTTCAGGCCAGGCCGCGCCCTGATCAATCCACGCGCGCAGCAAGCCAATTTCCTCCGACGACAGCGGCTCGCCCTTGGGCGGCATGAGTGAATCCGGTTCCAGCCCCGCCACCAGATGGATCACCCGACTCTCGGCGCTCTGGCCCGGCACGATAAATGGCTGAGGTTCGCCGGACCGGAAGACACTGGACTTCACGTCCCAGCGCAAGTCGGCCCTTTGCCGTTCCGGGCCGTGACACGAATAACAATGGGCCGCCAGCAACGGCTGAATGTCCGTGGCGAAATCCACCGGCCGGCTGGCCGCGGGCGGAAGCTGCGCGGTGTGCGTGGCGGCAAAACAGGAAGCCCCGACCCACATGCCGAGGGCCAGTATCCACAGCGATCTAAATCTGGTGCCGGAAACAATCATCATTGCAGCCGCCGATGCGTGGAACTGCTCCCTTTCGGGCTCGGTTCGGACAGAAGGCTGGCTGGGCAAGAAGCTATTCCGCTGACGGGAAGGAGCAAGGCTTTTTGCGGCTCACACCCCGCCAATCCACTTGCGATCCTCCCACACCGCCTTCAGCGAAGTCAGATTGCGCGGGTCGAAAACATGCTTCGCGGCGGTGGCCAATTGGCCGCGTTTCGCCGCCTGCCACGCGTCGCTGGTATTGATGGCCACCCGTTGAAGCACGCTCGGGTCGCGGTAGCAATCAATCATGCAGCGCGTGCAACCATCGCGGATGAGCTTGGAGTCATCCCATTCGTACACGTTGCACATCGGCGTTTCCCAATAGTGGCAGCGGTACAGGTCGAGTTTCCAGTCGAGGTAAAAGTACTTATGCCCTCCCAGACAGCCGAACTTTTCTCGCTCGCCGCGCAGGTGGCGCTGCATTTCGGTGAGCGACTCCGTCGGATTCACGACCGGAAACCCGCTCCGGCGCTTCATCCGCTTGATCTTTTCAAACAACTCAATCAACTCGTCCTTGGTGAAGCTGACCAGTCCGCTGTCGCTGAAGCTGAGATAACTGCTCGCCAGGGACGTGAGCGGATAACTGAACGTGCAACTCCGGAAGCCGAGCGATTCAAGAAACGCCGGCAGTTTGTCGTAATCTTCAATCAACCGGCTGGCGGTGATGCTCGCGGTGGTCTGGATGCCGGCGCCGTGGAAGAACTCGTTTGCACGCCTGATCTTCCGACACACGTCCGGCAAGCCACGATTCTTTTCGTGCTTCGCCACGTCGTGCGCGTCAATGGACATGATCACGCTGCTCAAGCCGTCGTCCGCCAGTCCCCGCATGTTCGCTTCCGTCCACAAGCCGCCGTTGGTGCAAAGCATCGGATGTACTCCCCGTTCCGCGGCGTAGCGCGTCATGGCGCGCAGATCGCGATGCACCATCGGCTCGCCCCCCACGAACAGCAGGTAGCCGATGTGATTCTTCACCGCGATGTCCACCACGTCTTGCGCCTCCTTTAGCGTCACGCTGCGGCGGGCCTTGGGATCGAACTTTGAACGTGCAAAACCGCAGAAATCGCAGTCCGCGTTGCAGAGGTTTGTGATGGCAAACTGGAGATAACCCGGTCCGCCGTGTTGCAGCACTTCGCGGAAAAGTCGCCAGGCGGATTTTTTGGGACGCACCACCGGCTTGGAGAAATCCACCGGCGCCGCGGCTGGCCGATGGGTTTCGGCGGGGCGCGATTCAACGGTGGCTGGTGCGTTACTCATGCAATATCAGCCATTATGCTGTCATCAACGCAGTGGAACGGCAATGTTTCTTTGGTCTGAAGGTTTGCACCCTCGGCCTGTATGGTGACTGGACAGGCAGAAGCGCGGAGCGTTCCATAAACGAACAGTCAGAGGAATGATGGGATGCGGGGAATTGCGCCCCGGCACCCCACCCAATCATTCTGTCGGTGTTTTGCGCGGCGGGGAAGGTCGGCGTGTGAGGAGAGTAATCCTTCAAGCCAGCCACTGATCCAGGTTCTGCTTCACAAACGCGTCGTCGTTCAAATGCGGATGAGCGCGCCAGACGCGGTCAATTTCTGCTCGCTGTCCGGCGGAGAGTTGCTCCCGCGGATCCAGGCAGAGCGTGTTCGCCAGCAAACCCTGGCGTCGCAGCACTTCGTGGATGCCGGCGATGCAGCCGGCAAAGCCATTCGCCGCGTCGAAGACCGCGGCGTTGCAGTCGGTGACTTGCGTGGCCAGGGTCAACATCCGCGCCGGGACAGGTTCGTTCACCCATGTCGCTTTACATTCCTCGAACAGCTTCACTGCGGCACGCGTCCAGAATGCCCAGTGCCCCAACAACCCGCCAACAACGCGCAAACGCACCTCACCGGTCGCAGTCGCAATCGCATACTCGGTCAGCAAGTCCGTGACGATGGCATCATCGTTGCCGGTGTAGAGCGCGATGTCATTCGCTCGCCCCGCCTCCGCCACCGCCCGCACCACGTCGAACGTCTGATAGCGGTTGAACGGCGCAATCTTGATGGCGACCACATTGGGAATCTCGGCGAAGCGCCGCCAGAAGTTGAACGACAGAACGCGGCCCCCTGCGGCAGGTTGCAGGTAGAAGCCGACCAATGCGATCTCGCGCGCAACGGTTTGGCAGTGTTCGAGCAAAGCCCCGTCATTGGCCTGCTGCAGCGCCGCGAGCGAGAGCAAACCGGCGTGATAGCCGGCCCCGCGGGCGAACTGCGCCTCCGCCACCGCTTGGGCGGTTGCGCCACAAATCCCGGCGATGCGCACCGTTTGCCGGCCGCTGGCCTCGTCACACGCGGCGATGGTTTCGGCGGCAAGTTGCAGCACCGGTTTGAACAGCCCGTATTGCGGGTCACGAATCGCAAACTGGGTGGTGTGAACCCCCACGGCGATTCCGCCCGCGCCGGCAGCATGGTAATAGCGCGTGAGTGCGCGCTGGCGGCGTTCGTCGAGTTGGCGTGCTTCGGTCAGCGCGAGGGGATGCGCGGGAATGACCAGCCCCGCGCGGAGGTTTTCTCTCACCCACAAGGGCGGCAATGGATGATTGGCCATCAATACCTCCCGTCGCGCACTTCGAAGTGCGTCGGTTTGCCGAGGTTGCGCCCGCCGCGTTTCACCCAGTCGGCGGTCCAACGCAGCATCGTGTCCAGGGGCGTCGGGGGATCTCCGAGTTGCGTGCGCAGTCTCGCGGTGTTCCCGATGAGCGCCGTTTCGCTTTCCGTGCCGGTGAAGTTGACAGCTTTGCCGAGGAGTTGTCCCAATCGGCTGGCAACCGCGCGGACGGAAAAAACTTCCGCGCTGGTCAGGTTGAACGCGGCAGCCGGGGTGGTTGCCAATGCCAGCGAACGTAGCACCATCTCATTCGCGTCGCCTTGCCAGATACAATTGAAATGGCCGTTGGCCAGGTCAATTGGCTTTCCGGCCCAGATCAGTTCCGCAATGTCTCGCAGCACGCCATAGCGCAAGTCCGTGGCGTAGAACAATCGCAACAACACGACACGGGGGCCGTTCCTTAGCGAGAAGAACTCAAAGAGGCGCTCCCGGCCCACGGTGGCATTGGCATATTCGCCCAGCGGCGTGAGCGGATCGGATTCCACCGATCCGCCACGGGCAACGGGCGAGAGCGGATAAACATTGCCCGTGGACAGCGCGACGATGCGCGCTGCGGGGTAACGCTCGGCGATGCGTGCCGGGACCAGCAGGTTGGCTGCCCACGTGCCCGCCGGACTTTGGGTCGTGCCAAATTTCTGGCCGACTAAATACAACACGTCCGCCGCGTCCGGCAGTGTTCGCACCGCCTCGGCATCGAACAGGTCACAACTCAAGGTTTGAATTCCGCGTTCATCGAGCCAGCGCCGTGCATTGGGGTCCGAGAAGCGGCTCACCGCAATAATTTCAAGCGGGTGTTGGCCGGCTTCAGCAGCGCGGCGCGCGAGGAGGGTGAGGCTCGGCCCCATTTTGCCGCCGGCACCGAGAATCAACAGCGGGCCGCGAACCGACGCGATGAACTGTACCAGCGCCGCGCGCGGTCGCGCGAGCAGTTCATCCAGGGCTTCCTCGGTTTCGATGGCGTCCGGCAGTCTGGCTGAAGGACTGGCTTGCATGTTTCACCACCACGATGCCCGCATCATCGCCATCGGCAAAGATTTTTTCGCCCCTGCTCGATCTCCAGGCGAAGCATCAAGCGATGGAGCTAAAGAGATTGCCTTCCGCGCCGACATGAATTCTTCTTGTTGGAGCCCGCCGGAAGTGGGGTCACCCGCTGGGCGGCATCGGTAGTCCGCGCCGTCAAAGTATGCACAGATTCCTGCCGTCAATTGAACGCTGCCCGCCATCGGGGCGCGAAGCCACCCGACACTTTGCCGTGACCAAACACCTCCACACCTTCCTGGTTGCGATGTTATGCAGCGTTGCCCACATAGCCAGTTTTGCGGCTCAAGGCACGGCGTTCACTTATCAGGGACGATTGCTTGAGCACGGAGTTCCCGCTTCAGGACGGTACGATTTACGGTTTACGCTCTACCCCACCGCCAACGAAGGCAATCCGCTGACCGAGCCGTTTACCAACGCCGCCACGGTTGTGAGCGAAGGGGTCTTCACCGTGAGGTTGGATTTCGGCACTGGCATCTTTACAGGGGGCGAGCGCTGGCTGGAGATCGGTGTATGCACCAACGGCGGAGTTGCGTTTGTCACCCTCACACCGCGGATGGAAATCACCGCCACGCCTTACGCCCTGCGTGCGCGGAGCATCACCGCCGACGGTTTGACGGGCACGTATAGCAACGCGGTGAGCTTCAGCCACCCGGCCAGCGAGTTTTCGGGGATTTTCTCGGGGGACGGCACGGCGGTGACCAATGTGGATGCCGCCCGGCTTGACGGAGAGAGCGCGGACGAGTTCCGGCAAGCAGCCACCAATGCGGCGGCAACGCTGATCTCCCAGGCGCAACGGTTCATCAATGTCCGCGATTACGGGGCGCTGGGCAACGGCGTGGACCAAACCGCCGCGCTGCAACTGGCGATTGACCAGACCACCAACTCGCCCACGCCCTTCGGTGGGAAGGCGACCGTGTACTTGCCAGCCGGCTACTACGTCATTAGTTCACCGCTCAAACTCCGGGTGCATGACACCCGTCTGCTGGGCGACGGCATTGAGCGAACGCGCATCCACATGACGAGCAACACGCGGGACGCCATTACCGCCGAACCGTGGGTGGGCGGCTGGAATTATGGCGGCGGCACGAATGGACTCTGGTATTGTACCCTGGAAGGATTCCAAGTGTACAAAAACAAAGCGCCGGTTTCCAGCGGCACCTCGACGGGCATCCGTTTCCAAACCGGGTTTGCGTCCCAGCAACGACTCAGCCGGGCGGTCATCCGGGACGTCAAGATTTTCGGGTTTGTCTGGGGGTTGTACGTCGAACACGGCGTCGGCCTGCTGTGCGAACGGGTGGAGGCGTACGGCAACAACTACGGCTTCTGGTTGTCCAAAGTGGACTCGGCCACGTTCATCAACTGTTTCGCCGGCGACGGAACCACCTCGCTGGGAGCGAACTCTTTCGGCACCAATTACTCGGCGGCGTGGACCATCAAGCCTTCCACTTACGCAGGCGGATTTGCGTGCAACATCATCGGCGGCGAAGCCCGCAATGTGAACACCATCATTGATATGTCGAGCGGCGCGTTGAACGTCATGGGCATGAACGTGGAGTTGGTTTGGAATGGCCCCGTATTCAATCTCAAAAGCGGCACCAGCTCGGCAAACTTCTCCGGCTTGCGCGTGGCCGGCAGGAATGGCGGGAGCCAGCACCCGATCTTCAAGCTGGCAAACGAGGTGGGCGCAGTGACGAGCATCGGACCGGGTGACTACTTTGATAACTCGACCTACCCGAAAATTGAACTGAACGGTGCGACCGACTATGTGAATTACTCCGGCCCGCCACTGAGCGTGACGAACACGGTTACGCGCGCCAGCTACACCATCACGCGCATGGCCTCGTCCACTGGTGACAAGGTTTCCCTGGTGACCAACCATTCAACCAGCCTGACGAACTCTGCCGACGTGGGCCTGTCCGGCGCGTCCACAGCCAACGAATCCCGGATCACTACGTGGCTTGGGCCATCCGATTCCGATGCTGGCAACTTGGTTGATGATCCGGGTTCGGCATTATCCGCCGAATCAATCACTGGTGGCGCGCTTCAGACTTCCACCGCCCCCGCAGCGGCTTCGCCCGCCGTCTATTTCCAGAATGGCAGCGCGGGGAGTGTTGCCGCTACCAACACCTTTCTGGCGGCCACCGTCACCGTCGCGATCACCAGTGCCACCCAGCGAGTCATGGTGACTTCGCACCGGGCCTTTGGCAGCACCCTGGCCGGAGGCGCGGCCGACTTGAACCTTTACATCGGCCACCGCCCGTCAGGTTCTTCGGACAGCCCGACGAACGTGGGCGAAGGGGTTCTGGACAACCGCGTCGCCGCCAATACGCGCGTCACCATGGGGTTGAGCGCGGTCATCACCGGACTCCAGCCCGGTGAACACGAAGTGGGTTTGACCGGTTACTCCCCCGAAGCTGCCAACTGGAATTACAACGATGCCAGTTACACCACGGCCACTGTTTATTAAGCCGGATGAAATCAAATTGCGGGCCACAACACCGGCACTTACTTGGCGCGAGCAGTCTCTTCCTGGTTTTCCGCACCGTTGTTGCGCCGGTTGTCCACTCGCCGCGCAGACGAATGTATCCTTGCTCCTGGCAGATGTGGGCAGCTTCAGCAACAATGCCAACTATCCCCTCGGCAGCCTGGGCGCTGTGACGGACGGACAGGCGCACCGGCGGCCGGCGGCGGCCCCGAGGCAGATCGTTAACCTCAACGACGGCATCTACGGCAATGCTTTGCTCCGCACCCAGACGGGTGTCAGCGGTGCCACTAAAATCAACTCGAAGCACCCCAAATCGAAAAGCGATTCAGTCTCCTCCGGTCAGGAAATGGAGTGTCTGGTTTTGCTAAATCTCATCCCACGCCGCCGCTCACCCGGAACAGCACCGTCAGATAAAAGTTGTGAATACCGAAGCGCGTCAGCGGGATTCGCGCCGTGTAGCCGTTCTGCAGACCGGGAGGAAACTCGACCTCCAGCGGATAGTCCGCCATCAGCGCTCCCTGTCCTTCGCAGTGCCAGCAGGCATAAGGCCCGACTGCACCGCACCCGCCACACGCGGGACATGTGGCCCGCGCCGGAATCTGCAAACACACGCGCCCGCCGGTGCGAGCTGCGTCAATGCCGACCACGACCTCCACGGTGAGGCTCTCCAGCGTTTCGGCCTTGGGCCGGCTTAACGTTTCAAAGTTGCTCCACCAGCGGTCGAACAATTCGTCAAACGACGGAGCGTAACCGGCAAATGACTCCGCGAGCCGCACGTCCTGGAAACTGCTCGCAGTCTCTACCGGACGCAACGGTTCCGACCTCCGCCGCCGGTTGATCAGCGGTTCCGGCGACGGCCCCCACGGCCGACGGCGCACTGGTGACGGCTGAGACAATGCATCATAGCGCCGACGGCGTTCCGGATCACTCAACACCCCATAGGCCTCCTGCGCCTCGAGGAACGGCCCGCTTTCCAGTCCGGACGTATCCGGATGAAGTTCCCGCGCCCGGCGGCGAAAGGCGGATTTGATCTCCTCAAGACTGGCGTTCGAGGCGACCCCGAGAATCACGTAGTAATTTCGGCTCATGCGGACCTCACCGTGCCTGCGTCTGCCCTCCCCACGCCTCCTCAGATGTCGTTGAGCGGACTTGGAATGGAAGCTGACCGGTCAAACCAGGAATCCAGCCAGCCAGTCTGCGGCGATTTCAACCACTGGTCATGGTTGAATCGGGACAGACCAGGATTAACCGCCAACGTTCCACCTGAGTCAGCATACTGTCGAACGGGCCTCTCATCCCGAAGGACGATCCCCTCCGCCTGGCTCCGCGCGGGAGCCGGCGTGCCTTTCACGCCTGACGCACTCAAAGTCATATCTTCCAAACTCCTGATGTAAGGTTGAGTGCAGGAGGGCGAAAGGACTCTTGAAGTTTCCGCGCCACCTGCACGAATTCTCAAAAGCATAAAGTGCCGACCCGACGCCGGTCTTTACCGAACGGACAATTGTGGGCGAGAAATGTTCAAAGCCTGACACCGGGCCGGCACGACCACGGCGATCAGGAACGCGCCACCGAGGCGCGTTCCTGCCGGAAGGTTCTTAGCTTACCTTCACTTCGATTTGTTTCGGGCGAGCCTTCTCGCTCTTGGCCAGATGCACCCGCAACACGCCGTCCTTGAATTCCGCCTTGACGTTGTCCGCCTCGGCATCGTCCGGAATGCTGAAGCTGCGCTCAAACCGGCCATAGTACCGCTCCACCCGGTGGAACTTACGACCCTTTTCCTCCTTCTCCGTCTTGCGTTCGCCGGAGATCGTCAACGTGCCACTCTCGACTGTCACCTTCACGTCGTCTTTGGCGACCTCAGGCAGTTCCACCTTGATGAGATACTCCTTGGCATCTTCGGCGATGTCCACCAACGGCGCCCATTCGGGCACCGAGATGTTCTCTTCATCGGTGGTCAACGCGCTGCGACGGAACGGACTCCAGTCAAACAGAGAGGACATCCGCCGCTGTATGTCTTCCATCTCCCGGAATGGACTCCAGCGAGTCAATGCATTCATACGCATAATCCTTTCACGTTGCAGACTGGTTAATTGGGTTTCACTCCTGCCGGGTCTGCTTGCTTCCGGCAGAAGCGTGCGGGTCAAACTCGTCCGCCCCGTGGCGGTGCTGCCCGCTGCCATTCTCCATGCAGTCCGAGTGCCAAAGCCAGTGATCCGCACAAGCACCGCGTTTTCAGTTTTTTGCGCTTGCGACCAACCGCAGAGGCCGGTTTGCGATGTGCCATCTTGAAACAAACAATCCCTGGAATCGTGTCAACGCGACTCAGCTTTGACAAATCCATGCAGTGGCAGACCATCAGTGTGGGATCGGATTTCTTGGGTTGGGCGGCAGGGATGGGCTGACAGCCGAGAACCTCACAGCCATCGCCGGATTTTCTCCTCGAATTTGATGTAGATAAAGCCAAGCACCAGCAGCACGATCCCGAGCGCCATGAAGCTCAAGACCCGGTAAATCGTTTCCAGCTTCCACACATCAATCACCACCACGCGACCCAGCGCCGTGGCCAGCACCGCCAGCCCCGCCCAGCGATACATCCGCTCGCGCAGGACAATACCGGCCGCAAACAGCGCCAGCGCCAGCACCGACCAACTGGCGGTGAGATAATCGGTGCCGCCACTGTCCAGCACCCAGCACCACACGAAGCGCCACACGCTCAAAGCCCCGATGACGATCACAGCGCTGTGAATGCGCTCGTCGAGGTCGTAGCGTTCTGGTTTACGACGAGCGAGTTGTTGCTGCGTGAGCAGGGCGAATATGGCGAGCAGATTGGGCGCATACACCAGCAAGTCGCGATGCGGCGGCCACCAAAACAAGGTCAGGCCGGCCACCGTGAAAGCCGCGCCGAACAACAGCGCCTCGCGATTGCGCCGCCAACTGGCCAGCAGGAAGATGGCGAAGCCCAGCGCCATCAACACCCAGATGCGCTCGCGAGCTGGCACATATTCCTCCACGCACCAGAGGGACATGATGAGCGCGAGCCAGCGGTAGATCATGGCCAGTTGCAGTAGCGGTTCCCGCACCTTCGGACGGGCGTCGGGCCGGCGTGTAAACCATCGCGCGGTGGCAGCCGACAACAATCCCAGCGCCGCAATCGGTGCGGCGGAGAACCACCAAGCGGGCCGGCCCTGCCAGAGTTGCATGGCGAATTGCCCGAGACTGATCACCAGGAATACCTGCGCGCTCACCGCCAGCGGCCAGGCACGGGTGAACACGCCATAGGCCGTCACCGCCAGCGCCAGCAAACTGGTGAATGCCAGCCAATGCGGAGCGCTCATCAGCGGCTCCAGCCAAACGCAGCCGACGCCGACAATGGCCAGGGCAAAAGCGATTTGACACCCGACGCCAAATGCAGTGGCTGATTCCACTACTTTCTGCCGCTGCCACCAGTGACTCAATCCGAGCGTGACCGCCAGCAGCAGGATTGGATTCCACCAAGGCGGAGTCGCGGTAAAGCCAACATGGCGTGACAGCCAGACCAGATGCGCCAGCAGCAAAAATCCCTGACCCAACACCGCGAACTCACGCACCCGCAAAACGTAAATCGAGGCTGTCAGTGCCAGGGCGATGATCGCCAGCACCAGTGGAGTATTGTCCGCGCTAGTGTTGAACGAAGTCGTCGCCAGCCAGATGACTTGGGCCAGGACGACGAAGTAAGCCGGCACAGGCCGGAGTAAATCACGATTCTCCAAGGCGATTTGGCGATGTGCCCAGAAGGCGTTAAAGGCCATCATCGCGCCGAGCGTCGTACCGAGCCAAAGCCCGCGGGTGTCGTTGCGTTCCAAGCCATCAATGCCCCAGCCCACCGCCAGCGCACCCGAAAGGTAGGCGCCGAATTGCAGCACGAGATTCTTCCGCTGGGTGCCGAGCACGAATAGCACGACGCTTTCCGCCGCGAGCACGAGCGCGAGTTGCAGTCCGGAGAACTTCGCGACGAACCCAAGCGTGACCAGCAGCAGGCCCTGCGTGAGGTACGCGTTTTTCGTGGTGGGTTCAGCAGACAGAAATCTCCGCGACACTTCCGCGAGCGCCAGCAACACGACCCCGTAAACAAGCGAGAACAGCCAGAATTTGCCCGTGTCCACCTGGAGCATCGTCAGCACGAACAACGTGAACATCGCACCGTTGTTGAATGTGAGGAACGCCGCGCGCCGTTCGCCGGCGATGTTCTCATGCTTTGAGAGGAACACCGCCACCGTGAAGATCAGCCAGTAGCCGTGGAGGAAGGAAGCGCCAAACCAAAGCCCTTCGTCCGCGCCGGCCCAACGCCAGCCCTCGCCCCCGTGGAAGAATCGCCACCAGGCATACGCGGCGTAAGTCGCCACCAGACTCGCCCACGAGATTCCCGCCCAACGATTGCGCACCAGGAAAAACACCGCGGCCATCGTCAGCACGAGATTCGAGTACAGCGTGAAGGAACCAACGCGCGTAATGACCGAGGTGTAGTAAGCCAGGCCGACGGCGAACAACGCCAGCACCTCAGATTGCTTGCGGTCGGCGATCCAGACCATGAACCCCGCCCACGCCAGCAGCAAGACGCCATCCAGCATGGCGCTTTCAATGACCCGCAAGTTCTCGAAGTGATGCGCCGCGTACGTGGTGAAATAAACCGCCGCCAGTCCGCCGGCGAACAACACTTGCGCGTAATTGCGCAGAGACTCCTTGAGCGACTTGCGTTGCCACCACAAGCCCGCGGCTAGCAACAGGCCGCTGGCGAGGTAGAGCAACACCACCTTGCCCAACGGTCCGAACCGGACCACGAAATTCTGATAGGCGTAATTCCCGAAAAAGACCAGACCGGTCAACAGCATCACCACGCCAATGCGCACGAGCCAGTACGTGCCGACGCGCATTTCCAGAGAAGATTTGTCGGCTTGCGCCGCGACCTCCGGCGCCACTAACGCAGCGGTTGGCAAGTGATCTGCCATGGGTGCTGGCGTAATCACTGGCTTGGGTTCGGCAGGGGTCGCTGGTGTCTCTTGTGTTCTGTCCTCGTTCAGCGATTGCGCCAAGGACACCGCCGGCTGAATGACCGGCGGAATAAGTGGAGGCATTTGCCGAACTGTGCCGGTAGATTCCGCCGCTGCAACTGACGCGGGAGCAACGGCTGATTTCAAGTCCGTTGCCGAGACGGGAGTCGCCACCTCCAATCGGCTTTCCAGCGACTTCAACTCCGCGCCCAACAGTGACAATTCCTTTTCCAGCCGCGTGTGACGCTGCTTGAGCCGCTCCAGCTCCGAACGTTCCGATTCGTTCATAAATTGATCGTCGCCCGGGTGGGCGGGGGCTTATCGCACGAAAAAGTGAACTTCAGAAACGGGAAACCCAGCGGGCACGGTTTCCGAGGCCACGGTTCGCGCGCAATCACGACTGAAACGACACACCATCCAGAATTCGGCGCAGACTATCAGCAGCAGCGCGAGCAGACCAGCCCAAAGCCGCAATCGGCCAACGCAACGGAGCGTCCGGTTTGTTTTCATGCGCGGACTTTAACCGCACAGCGAGCGCGGGTGTTAATTGATAAACCGCGCCCCGTCATTGGCGAAACCGATGCTGGCGTTGCCACTCGGCCAACTCCGGGGTCGTGCAAAGTCTGGCGGTGCCGCCGCCGCGCGTGTAGGATGTTCGCCGCATGAAGTCCCTGGCTGAAGCCGAATTGCTGGCCCGCTGCCGTCGCGGCGACGCGGAGGCCTGGGATGAACTGTTTGACCGGCACTACGCCGCCGCCGGGCGCTTCGTTTTTCAGCTTGGTGCGGATCTCACCCGCGAGGATGTCGAAGAGATTTGCCAGGAAGTTTTCCTTTCGGTCATCAAGAACCTCAACGCGTTTCAGGGCGGAAGTCAGTTTCAGACCTGGTTGTTCCGCATCGCCGCCAACAAGGCGCGTGACTACCGCGAAAAACAGCACGCGGTAAAACGCGGCGGCGGGCAGTTGCCCCTGTCGCTCCAGGCCGAAGACCCGGAAACCGGCTTGACGATTGATCCGCCAAGCCACGCGGCGTCGCCGGACACGGATTTGCTCAATGCGGAGAAATTGGAACTGGTGCGCGCAGCCCTGGACGAAGTGGGCGAGCCGTGCCGGGAAATAATCGAACTGCGCTATTTCGGGGATTTGAGCTATGACGAACTGAGCAGAGAGTTGCAGCTCAATCCCAAAACCGTCAGTTCACGTCTCAGCAAATGCCTGGATCGGCTGGAAGCAATCGCTCGCCGTGTCTTTTCCGGGGAGAAAACCGGCGCATTTCCGTCTAACTTGTAGCTGGCAAATGGAAAACGAACGCCCAATTGAAAAGTTGTTGCGCCGCTACGCCAAACGGCGGGGTGAGGAAGCTGGTGCGCCGCTTGAACTGCATCCGGCCAATCGGCGGCTGTTGCAGGGCGAGGTGACGCGACAATATCCGCCCAAAAGCGCGGCGACAGGCGCAACGCCGGGCGTGCTCGGGTGGAAGGGCTTATGGCCACGGTTGGTGTGGGCCTTACCCGTCCTTATGGTGCTGACAGTGGGTGTGTGGTTGGTGTTTGAGCAGGGGAAGCCGCCACCTGGCCCCGCTGAACTGGCGAAAGCCGAGTTTCAATCGCCGGCACCACTGCGGGAAGACTTGGCCGCGCGCTCAGAGGCTGCCGATGCAGCACCGCTGGCCACTCGGACAACGGTGACTCCAGATTCAATTAGACCTTTGCCCACAGCGGCCCCGGACGCATTGATGGTGGAGTCATCCCGTCCGGCACCGGTGGTCACGCCCATGCGTTCTACAGTTCCGCCGCCGACCAGCCAAGCGGCGCCACGCGCCGACCGGAGTGTGGCTACCGAACCATCGCCCCCGGCCGCCGCTCCTTCGCTTGGTCTGAGAATTGCGCAAAGCGAGCACGTTCCGGAGAGTGTTGCGCACCCAACGACGGTTTCGCCGACTTTGTCGCCGACGCGTGATGCGCCACCCATGGCGCTGACCAACCGCTATGGAGTTTCGCTGTCGCCGCCGGCCGTGTTGAGTCAAAGATTCGTCCAAACGCCAACGGATACCGCCGCCCGCCGCGTGACCGATGCGAAGGCCCTTCAGCAAGAAGTGCTGGTCAGTTTCGTTGTGGAGCAACAGGGCAACCAGCTTCGGGTGGTGGACAGCGACGGCTCCACTTACATTGGTTCAATTGATCTGCCGGCAAGCGAAGGCTTCGTTACACCTGCCGAGGCACGGACAGAATCTTTTGCGCCAGGACTGCGTCGCCAGTACGCCGTGACCCAAACCGCAGACGACGCGCAACGCGGATTGCCCCTGGGCCAGGCATTCAATTTCCGCGTCACCGGCACCAACCGCACCTTGCAGCAACCTGTGGTGTTTGCCGGCAATATCCTGATGCCAACGAACGTGATCTCCATTCAGCAAGCCAGTCCTGCCGCTGGTGTTGCCGGCGGGCAATCCACGCAGATGCAGCAGCTACTACCCATGCCGGCCAACTCCACCCTCTCCGGCCGATTGCAGTTGGGAAAAAGCCCAGAGATGCAGATCAACGCCGTCCCCGTGGCGCCATAACTGGCGCTCAAAGTTCACTTTGCGGGGTTTCTGTGAAGCCTTGCTGGCATTGGCCACGGCCTTCGGTTATGGTTTGCCCCATGAAATTCTCGGCCACAACTTCTTTTTTGATGGTGTCGGCGCTTGCTGCGGCGGCCGCCGTTCGCACCGAAATTATCGAATACAAACACGGCGAGGTGACTCTGCAAGGTCACCTGACTTATGAGGATACGTTCCGCGGGCCCAGACCCGGCGTGTTGATTGCGCATCAGTGGAAAGGGCTTTCCGATTATGAGAAGAAGCGTGCCGAGATGCTGGCCCGGCTGGGTTACGTGGCGTTTGCGGTGGACATCTACGGCAAGGGCGTGCGGCCCCAGAGCGTCGAAGCCGCCGGCGCCGAAGCGGGCAAGTACAAGAACGATCGCGCTTTGCTGCGTGCGCGGGTCAATGCCGGACTCGAAACCCTGCTTCGGCACAAGCTGGCGGATGCCCGACGCATGGCGGCAATCGGTTACTGTTTCGGTGGCACCACCGTGCTGGAACTGGCCCGCAGCGGCGCGAACGTCGCGGGCGTGGTGAGTTTCCACGGTGGATTGGATTCGCCGAGACCGGAGGACGGCAAGAACATCAGGTGCAAAGTGCTGGCGCTGCACGGCGCGGATGATCCCTTCGTGCCCGATACTGAAGTGGCCGGGTTCATCGCGGAAATGCGCGCCGCCAAAGCCGATTGGCAACTCATCCAATACGGGGGCGCAGTGCATAGTTTTACTGATTGGAACGCGGATGGCAGTATGCCCGGTGCAAAGTATGACGAGCGGGCAGACCAAAGGTCGTGGGAGGATATGAGGCAGTTCCTCGCGGAAATCTTCAAGTAACGACAAATACCCAAAAGCACAAATTCGGAATTGGGTCTTTGGTTGCTTGGGTCATTTCAACATGCGGATCACAGGTGGATATGCCGGCGGACGCATCCTGAAGGTCCCGAAAGGACTGGGCGTGCGGCCGACGCCGGACTTGGTGAAGCAGGCGGTATTCAACAGTCTTGGTCCACGAGTTGTGGGGGCGCGGGTGCTGGAGTTGTTTGCTGGAAGCGGCGCGTTGAGCCTGGAATGTTTGAGTCGCGGCGCGGTGTCGGCGGTGTGCGTGGAGAAGTCAGCCAAGCACGCGGAATTCATCCGTCGCAACCGCCGCGCGCCGGAGCTGCCGCCTGATGCGCTGGAAGTCCGCGTGCAGGACGTCTTCAACGCGCTGCCGCAACTGGCCGCCGACGGGGCCGTGTTCGACTTGGTTCTGGCGGACCCGCCTTACGGAGAAAAAAACGTGGGCCGGCGCTCCACTTCCTTCGCGCAACAACTAGTGGATGATCCCAACCTTCCCAGCTTGCTCGCGCCGGGCGGGCGCTTGGTACTTGGTCACGCGCGGCGCGACACTTTGGAAATCCTCGCACCGTGGCGGGAGGTCAAAATACTGAAGCACGGAGACAGCCTGATGCGGTTTTTGGAACTCGATAGGTAATGAAGATCACCCCAGCCCCTTCGGCCACTGCATGGCGGGAACTGGTCGAAACCAGTCCAGCCCCCACCGCAACTTCTCGCCACAGCAAACCCGCCAATTTCACGCTGGTGCATCCTTCGGCCTCAGTTGGTTCAATCAAATCGCCGATGAGCAACTGACGCCGACGCAACTGTGGACGCTTGGCGAAACCTTCATCCCGCCTTGCTTCGCTTTGGTCGTTTTCGTTTCAAATTGAGTTTTGCAGATCGTCTTTCACGAACTGCTTGATTATCCACAATCCGAAAAAGTACAAGCAGCACATTGCCTCGCTTCATTTCGTTGAGCCACAAACTACAACTCGTTTGCGACCGCCAGAAAAAGTCGCACCCTCTCGCATCCATGTTGATGTCGCGACGCTGCTCTCAAAGCCGTGAGCCCCGCCACTCGGATTGGCGGCGCTGGCGCCACTGATTCACTTTGCTATTTGCGGCGCTCCCCGTCACCTTCTGCGGCGTGACTCAGCCTCTGGCCTTGGTTTTATATGAGCGATTGATGCCCGGCAGCCAATTGCCGAGCCGGCTCCACGACTTGCATTATCGGATCGAGACCCTCTCCGGCGCCGATCAACTCGTACCCACTGCTCGCAGCACAGGGCCGATGGTGGTTTTCACCGACTTGCATTCCTATCGGGCGGATATCTGCGCAGTGATCAAGCAACTGAAGCTGGATGCTGCCACGGCCCACATTCCCGTGATTGCCTTCGCAACCGAGGGCGCAACGCAACTTCAAGCGGCGGCACAACAGGCCGGTGCAACCTTGGCGGTCAATGACGCCGCGCTTTTGACCCATTTGGAACAACTAATCGAGCAGGCATTGCAGGTTTGAGGTTGCAGGGGTCGGCCAGTCACGCCTCGCTACGACTCATCTGGGTTCGTGTCACTTCGTGATTCACCGCTCGCATCGCCGTCTCAGCTCTGTTAAAGGAGGCTCATGCTGCAATACTGCTTCACCGCATTGGCCACTGTTCTCACTGTGATTTCGCTGGCGGCACAATCAACCGCGCCTTCGCCGGAGAATGTGCAGGCCGCTTTGCGCAAAGCCACGGATTATCTCACCTCGATTTCCACCGAGGGCGGTTATCTCTGGCGTTATTCCGCCGACCTCGCGGAGCGGTGGGGCGAGGGCAAAGCCACCGCCACGCAAATCTGGGTGCAACCGCCCGGCACGCCCAGCATCGGCATGACCTTTCTCGACGCTTACGCCGCCACCCGGGACGAACGCCAACTCGCCGCCGCGCAGGCCGCCGCGCTCGCGCTGGTGCGCGGCCAACTTGAATCCGGCGGTTGGGATTACCTGATCGAGTTTGACTCGAAGGCGCGTCGCGCCTGGGCGTATCGCAGCGATTCGCTGAGCCGCGACGATGCCTCCGCACGCCGGAAGAACACCACCACGTTCGACGACGATAACACCCAGAGCGCGTTGCGATTCCTCATTGCGTTTCTGGCCACCGCGACGAACCGGCCTGCCGCAGACTTGAAGGTCATTCGCGAGACTCTGGATTACGGCTTGGAAAAGATGCTTGCTGCGCAGTATCCCAACGGCGCCTGGCCGCAACGCCACACCGGTCGCCCGCACAAAGCCGGGGAACATGCTCCGCGTGCCGCGCAAATCCCCAAGGACTGGCCGCGCGCCTGGCCGAAAGCCGACTACGGCGCTTTCTACACGTTGAACGATCACACGCAACAGGATTGCATTCGCACGATGCTCGACGCTCATCGCTCGCTGGGCGCGGAGAAGTATTTGCAGGCGGCTTTGCGTGGCGGGGAGTTCTTCGTGCGCGCCCAACTGCCAGAGCCGCAACCAGCGTGGGCACAACAGTACAATTTCAGCATGGAGCCGGCGTGGGCGCGCGCGTTTGAACCGCCCGCCGCGTGTTCGGCCGAAAGTGCTGGTGTGATGCGTGCGCTGGTGGATTTGTATCTCGAAACCGGCGACGAGAAATTTCTGAAGCCGGCGCCGGCCTTTATCGCCTGGACCAAACGCTCGCAGGTTGCGCCGGGACAGTGGGCGCGCTTTTACGAGTTGGAAACCAACCGGCCCATTTACGGGGATCGCGATGGGAAGATTCATTACACGCTCGAAGAAATCAGCGAGGAACGTCGGCGCGGTTATGCCTGGCAGGGACGATTCGGCATTCCGGAAGCCATCAGTTACTATGAATCGGTTCGCACCGTTGGGCGGGAGCAGTTTCTCGCCTACCAGGCGGAGCGGGCCACTCGGTCAAAACCCTCAATGCGCGAGGTGGCGGAGATTCTTTCGCAGCAGGACGCCCAAGGCCGCTGGGTCAATGAGGGCTGGGTGGAGATGCGCCGCTTCTCAGCGAACATGCGCAAGCTCTCGGATTACCTGAATGCGTCGGCGCGGACTCCAGACCGCTAAGGGTGTGGTTTCAATCGCCGCTTGAGCCGGTGGACAAGCGGCCGGCCATGTCCTTCACGCCGCGCAAGTCCAGTTTGCCCGTGCCAAGCAGCGGAAATGATTCGACGCGAAAAAACGCGTCCGACCGTGGCCGCCACAGATTCGGTAAATCGGTCTGCGCCAGTTTTTCGAGACAGGACGGCAGTTTGTCGTCGGCGAGTTTGTGCAACACCACCAGGCGCTCGCCTTTCTTTTCATCCGGCACGCCGGTGACCACAAAGGTTTGCTCGGTCACACCCGCCACCTCGTGCAGTTTTTCCTCCACCTTGATGTGCGGCACCATTTCCCCGCCGATCTTGCTGAAGCGGCTCAGGCGGTCGGTGATTTGCAGGAAACCGTCTTCGTCCAGCGCGGCGATGTCGCCGGTGACGTACCAGCCATCGCGCAGGACTTCGGCAGTTTTCTCCGGTTTGCCGAGGTAACCGCGCATCACGTTCGGGCCCCGCACCAGCAGCAAACCAGGTTGCTCGCAAGACAGTGGCGTCCCCAGTTGCGGGTCGTTCGGGTCAACAATCCGCACCGACACACCCGGCAGCGGATGGCCAATCTTGCCGCGTTTGGCGCCGACCTGACGGAAACCGGCGGAACGGAAGTCGTGCGTGTTCACCGCCACGGCGGGCGCGCACTCGGTGCAACCGTAACCTTCCAGCGGCCAGAGACCGAAACGTTGCTCAAAGGCCGACGCCAGCCGTTCCGGCAGTTTTTCCGCGCCGGTCATCACCACGCGCAGACTGCCAAAATCAGCCGGATCGCAGCCGCGCAGGTAGAGTTGCAGGAACGTAGGTGTCGCCAGCAGGAACGTTACAGCGTATTCGCTGACGAGCGGACCGATGGTTTTCGCGTCGAGCGGATTCACGTGATAAACCACGCCCACGCCCAGCATCGCGGGCACGCACAGCGTTCCGGTGAATCCGAACGAATGGAAAAACGGCAGGATGCCCAGGATGCGATCGTTGCGCCCCAGACCAAACACCTGCTCCAATTGCTCCACGTTCGATCCGATGTTGTAGTGCGTCAGCATCACGCCTTTTGGCTCGCCGGTGCTGCCGCTGGAAAAGATGACGGTGGCCAGTTCGTCCAGGCGCTTCTGCGGCGATGTCCTCAGACTGCCAAAGGAGCGCAGCGCCCGTTCCAACAACCCGACCGGCATCAGCCACGCCATCAGCACGGCGGTGAGTTTCTCCCCGGCTGAGGGTGGACCAAATTTTGGTCTGACCGGTTCCGTCCCAGCTTCGATCTTCTTTGGCTCGGATTTGGAGGCGCGTCCGGCGATGTCTTCCAGGTACACCACCTCGCCTGGTACGGTGAGTTTCACTTTCTCGAGGAACAGCCGCGACGTGATCACCGTTTTGATGTCGCATTGTTGCACGCAGGAGGCGAGCGTTTCCGCGGACACGGTGTAATTCAAGTTGACCGGGACTTTGCCCGAAAGCAGCGCCGCGTAGTTGACCAGCGCGCCGGGCACGGAGGGCGGCAACAACAGGCCCACCATGCGCTGCCCGGCCCAGACTCGCTTCAGCCGCCGCGCGAGGAAGACGGTGCGCACGAGCGCCGCGCCGAAAGTGACTCTGGGTGTTTGCAGGTCTGCCATTGCGAACCGGAACGGACGCCGCCGCGCAGTATGCACAAAGGCGCGTTGCAGTGGCTTCATGCGCGCCTTGCGGCATTGCCACGCCTCGGCCATCAATTCCTGCACGCGCACGCGCACCTCGAAGGGCGTGGCCGTGGGCGGCAGCGGCGGGCCGTAATTAACGGTGACAGGATGCGGAAGATGGCGCGGCAGTTTCCAGAAGAAGCGCCGGCCCGCAAAGCTGAACAGGCTGCCCCATACGCCGTCCAGCGCCACCGGCACAATCGGCGCATCCACGTCCTTCATGATGCGCTCGAAGCCGCGTCGGAACGGCAGCAACTGCCCGATGCGCGTGATCTGACCCTCGGCGAAGATGCACACGACTTCCCCGTTCTTGATCGCGTCACTGGCAGTTTGCAGTGACTTTATCATCTCCCGCGGACGTTGCTCGGACGAAATCGGAATGGCCCCGGCGATGCGTGCCCAAGGATAAATGAGCCGCCGCTCGTAAATGGCTTTCAGCATGATGAACCGGATGGGCCGGTCAGTGGAGGCCTGCAACAACAGCGCGTCCGCCAGCGAGAGGTGATTGCAGACAAACAACGCGCCGCCGCGTTCCGGGATATTGTCGCGGCCCATGACGCGAATGCGAAAGAACAGGCGCGTGCCGAGCCACAGGATAAGCCGCAACAGTGAGTCGGGCAGCAGGGTGACGATGAAAACCGTGCCCAGCAGCGTCATGCCCGCGCCGGCCAGGAAGATTTGCGGCGGGGTGAAGTCCAGCACCACGGCGAACAGGTAGTACACACACGACGCCAGAAACACGCCTGTGAAGGACAGCATTGCCGAGGTCGCGATGACTGAGCCTTTGGTTTTCGGGTCCGGCCGATGCTGAATCAACGCGTTGATGGGAACGATGTAGAAGCCGCCAAAGAAGCCCAACAGGCCGAGGTTCAACATCACACCCTCAAAACTCAGACCGCTACGGGACAACAGCGCGCCGAACACCGCCAGCCCGAGGGAGCCGAGCGGAATCAAGCCATACTCAATTTTGCGGCCTGAGAGGTAACCCGCGGTCAGACTGCCCAAACCAATACCAACGGCGAGTGAGGCTTGCAGCAGGCCGCTGCGCGTATCGTTAAGCCCCAAGACATCCTTGCCGTAGAAGATGATGGCCAATTGCAGTAGTGCGCCCAGAAACCAGAAGTAGTTGCTGCCGAGAATGGCGAGGAACAACACGCGGTCGCGGCGAATTTCTCGAATCTGCCGCAGCACTTCGGGAATGAAGTTCGGCCGGAATTTCCGGTTCACGTTCGCCGCCGGCACGCGGCTGATGCCCAGGCTCGTGACCGTGCCCAAGGTCGCCAGGCCCACCAGAATCGCGCCTGACAATCTCTGATCCTCACGGAAGTTGTCCGACAGCCATCCCGCCAGCACCGTGCCCGAAATGATGGCCACGAACGTCCCCAAACTCAGTACGCCATTGCCCCACGAGAGTCGCCGTGTGGGCAGCAATTCCGGCAGCAGACCGTATTTTGATGGCCCGAAGAACGCGCTCTGAACGCTCATCAGGAACACCACGGCGATAAGGATGGGCACGCTGCCGAGCCAGAATCCCAGCACGCCAACCGCCATGATGCCAATCTCGGCCACCTTCACCCAAATGGTGACGCTGCGTTTGCTGCACCGATCCGCCAGATGCCCGCCCGCCATGGAAAAGAGAATGAACGGCAGCGCGAACACCGCGCCCACCGCCGGCGCCAAACGGTCGCGATCATCCGTCGTCAGTCCGTAGGCACCCATGATCAGAAACGTTACCAGGAACTTGAAGACGTTGTCGCTGAAGGCGCCTTGAAACTGGGTGACGAAGAGACTCCAGAAGCCACGCAAGGACGCGACGGGTTGCGGCGCGGTGGGTTGCGGCACCGCCGGGAGTTCGGCGTCGGGCGTGCCGGTAACAGGCTTTGATCCTGGTTCGCTCATGGGTATGTCTGAGGTTATGCGCGCACCGTAGCAAATCAGCCGGCGCATGTCCTAATCGAAAAAAATGTGGGCCGGTTCGTTCCACGGAATGAATAAGATCGGGCCAGCCTGCTTTGTGGCTTGCACGCCCCGGCAACGCTACCCCGCACACATTCCAAGGGTTGTGAAAGAAACTTGAACTTGGGCGCGATTCAGGGTTCGCTGGCGCAAAGCACGCCACGCGCATGAATCAAAGCAAAGTGTATCCGGGGTTCTGGCACGCCGTCTTGTTGTGCGTCATTTTTATCACCGTGCAAATGGTGGTGATGACGCCGTTCAGCGTACTGGACGTGGTTTTCAAACTGAAATTGTCCACCCATCCTGCCTTGCTCGGAATGATCAATCTCATCGCGTGCGGCACAGTGATCTACCTGGGTTGGCTGATTGGCCGGCCCACCCTGTCGGACGTGTTGCGTTGCCAGCGGATTTCCCTCCTGGCCGTCGTGGGCGTGCTTGTCGCCACTTGTGGTGCGATCATCGTGCTCTCGGAGGTGGACAATCTGGTGCGCCTGGCGTTGCCGCCACCAAAATGGTTGGAGGACTTGATGCGTCAACTGGCTTTCTCCCCGGAACGTCTTTGGGCCTCCATTTTCCTGCTGGTGATCGTGGCGCCGGTGACGGAGGAGATCATGTTTCGCGGCCTGATCCTGCGGGGTTTTCTGACCCGATTCGGCGTCTTCAAGGCATTCCTGCTTTCCTCAATTCTTTTTGGCGCGATCCACTTGAACCCGTGGCAGTTCGTTTCGGCTACCACACTGGGCATGATGTTCGCCTGGTGGTATGCGCGCACCCAGTCGCTGATTCCTTGTCTCATAGGCCACGCCCTTACCAATGGCATCGTCCTGGGCCATCAATCGCTGCCCTTCAAGGTCGAGGGCTTTAATACGGGTGCGGCTTTCGAGTCCACAGGGTCTCAACCCGTGTGGTTCAACCTGCTGGGCTTGGGACTCCTGGCGGTTGGCATGTGGCTGTTTCGAGCCGCGACGCCATCCATTTCTCCGCGTGCCGACAGCACGTTGATACCTACGCCCGCTCCCGGCGAACCGAATTCCGGGTTGCCACCCGTTATTTCGACGGTCAGTCCAGCCGCAGCGGCCGCAATCCCGAATCTCAATGCTGGAGTCGATGCACGGAATGATCCAGGCCGGGAAAGCTGAAATGCCGGCGCGCGGGGCCGCGCTTGGAAGCCCGCCTTGATGAAGCACGCGGCAACGAACGCACCTCACCAAGGGTGCGCGAACTGGTTGTGGCCCAGACGCCAGATTTGCAGATTGACCATCATTTTCAGGGTTGTTAGCTTGCGCCTCCCTGTTAAGCGGGGGGTTTTTTATGCGACACACAATCTCAGTGCTGGTGGAAAACAAATTCGGCGTGCTTACCCGCGTGGCGGGCCTGTTCAGCGGACGTGGCTACAATATTGACTCGCTCAACGTCGCGCCCACCCAGGACCCGACCGCCTCGCGCATGACCATCATCACGCGCGGCGACGACGCGACGGTGGAGCAGATCGTCAAACAGCTCAAGAAGCTGCCGGACGCCATCAAGGTGGTGGATTTCCGTGACGGCGAATACGTGGACCGCGAATTGGTGCTGGTGAAGGTATCCGTGGATTCCAAGGCCCGCGCCGAGGTCATGCAGATCACCGACATCTTCCGGGCTAAGATTGTGGATGTGCAGTCCAAGACGCTGACGATTGAAATCACCGGCGACGAGAGCAAGGTGGAGAAATTCATCGAACTCATGAAAGCCTTCGGCGTGCTGGAGTTCACGCGCACGGGCCGGGTGGCGCTGGCGCGGAAGTAATCCGAAGGTTGACTATCTCAAGCCGCTCATTAGGATTTGCTGCCCGCCAGCCCCCCTTGGGCAGCGGGTTATCGAAGCAACATTGAACCAACACTGAACCAAACCCGGCGTCGCCCGAACCTCGGCGCAACGCCAACCCAGACGAAGACAACATGGCAACCATTGATTTTGGCGGAACGAAGGAAACAGTCATCACCCGCAAGGAATTTCCCATTTCCCGGGCGCGCAAGGTGCTCAAGAACGAAACCATTGCCATCATCGGCTACGGCGTGCAGGGACCGGCGCAGTCGTTGAACCTGCGCGACAACGGCTTCAAGGTCATCATTGGGCAGGCGCCCCAGTTCAAGCGCGATTGGGATCGCGCGGTGAAGGATGGTTGGGTGCCCGGCAAGACGCTGTTCGACATGGAGGAAGCCGTCAAACGAGGCACGATCATTCAGATTCTTGTTTCCGACGCCGCGCAGCGCGCCATTTGGCCGGTCATCAAGAAGAATCTTAAACCGGGCGACGCGCTGTATTTCTCCCATGGTTTCTCCATTGCCTACAAGAAGCAGACCGGCGTGGTGCCGCCCAAAAATGTGGACGTGATCATGGTCGCGCCCAAAGGTTCGGGCACCTCCGTACGGCGTAATTTTCTCTCCGGCGCCGGCATCAATTCCAGCTTCGCCGTGGAGCAGGATTACACCGGCCGCGCCGAGGAACGTTGCATGGCGGTGGGGATTGGCATCGGTTCGGGGTATCTGTTCCCGACGACCTTCCAGCACGAGGTGTTCAGTGATCTGACCGGTGAACGCGGCGTGCTGATGGGCGCGCTGGCCGGCATCATGGATGCGCAATATGACGTGTTGCGTGCCCAGGGTCACTCGCCGAGCGAGGCGTTCAACGAGACGGTCGAGGAACTCACGCAATCACTCATCCGGTTGGTGGACGAGAATGGCATGGACTGGATGTATGCGAACTGCTCCGCTACCGCGCAGCGCGGGGCGCTGGACTGGCGGCCGCGGTTCAAGAAGGCTGTCGTGCCGGTGTTCAAGGAACTTTATCAACGGGTCAAGACCGGCAAGGAATGTGCCCGCGTGCTCAAAGCGTGCGGCGCACCGAATTACCAGGTGCAGTTGCAGAAGGAATTGAACGAGATTCGTGATTCTGAGATGTGGCGGGCCGGCGCGGCCGTGCGTGCGTTGCGTCCCAAGGAAGCTGCCAAGGCGATCAGCAAGGCCACCAAAGGTGTGGCCGGCCGGCAGTCGAATTAGTTCCGCCAGCAAGCACGGCTTCAGACTTCAAGGGCAGCGATACGTCGCTGCCCTCGCTATTTCGGCGCGAAACTCGATCCGGGTGGCGGTGTTTGCCGTTGCATGAGAACTCGCATCGTGAGCCAGAGCGACAAACTCCTGCTCGGGGTAATGGCGGGATGCCTCTTAAGCACGGTCAGCCCAGCGGCCACTGGTACGCCGAAGGAAAACCCCTACGCCAGGACAATCGTTGGCCGGAACGCTTTCAGCCTGAACAAAGAAGCTCCCGCAAAGACCGTGGTTCCTCCGCCAGTCCTACCACCGCGAATCATATTGCAGGGAGTGACGAACATTCTCCCCCGCCGTCAGGTGTTGTTCAAAGTGCAAATGCCGGCCAGACCCGGCACACCAGTCCGGGAAATTTCGTGCGTTCTGAGCGAAGGCGAGCGCCTGGGTGAAATCGAAGTGCTTGAAATTGATGTACGCGCCGGGACGATCAAGTTCAACAACCACGGATTCGTGCAAACCCTCACCATGGCGGATGATGCGGAAACGGTGCCGGCGTTGCCGACGCGGCAAAAGTGATCACGGCCTGCCTGGCGAGGGCGTAACACTGGTGTTCGTCAGAGTCCTCGTGCGCCGCGAGGATTCGCCAGGAGCGCGGACAGCCTTGTCCGCAAGTCGCGCGGCGTGGAATGGATTCGCGCGGACAAAACTGTCCGCGCTCCTCTGGCGGCGGCTTCGCCGCGCGGTCTTGCTTTCCAACAAGGAAGGTGAGGGAGAGAATTCTCCCAACCCAAGTTCGCGCTTTGAACCCCCGAACCGTAGCCGACGACGTGAGGAGGCGGACAGCGCTGCAAATCATGGGAATCCGCCTCCTCACGTCGGCGGCTACGAGCATAGGGTTCGTGGGGGGAGTGGATTGTTCCCCTCACGTCGTTGAGCGCACCTCGTGTCGCAGGGTTCAGGGACGGGTGGTGTCAATTTGCGATTGCGGGATTCCCTCGGACGGCAGGCCCAGGGCCTCAATTTCCTGCGGCGTCATGCGGGACCGCTCCTTGAACATGCGTTGCTGTTCACGGGCGGCGGCTTCCTTCTCGAAGCGCAAGATATCCGCTTCGGCGCGCAGGACCCCGGGCAGGCGTTTTTTCTCCTCGGCCAGTTGCTCGGTCGCGAGTTCGGGCGTGCGCAGCACGGTGGGACGCATCAGGACAATCAATTCCTTCCGTTCCTTCTCATTGGAGTTGGAGCGAAAGAGATACCCTAGCAGGGGAATATCCTTGAGGAACGGCACACCGGATTTGGTGGTGGAGTCGCGGTTCTTGATGAAACCGCCCAGGAGAATGGTCTCTCCATCGCGGACGGCAACCTCGCCCGACAGGGTTCGGCTTGTCGTTCGAGGCACGTCATTATTGTCAATCTTGACCACCGACCCCAATTCCTCGATCTGTTGATCAATTTGCATCACGACCAGACCGTCTTGATTGATATACGGCGTGACGTTGAGTCCGATCCCAACGCGCAATTGTTGGTAGGAAGAACTGGGAGAGCCGCCTCCGTAACCGTAGTAGGTGCCACTAATGTACGGCACCGTTTCACCAATGAAGATTGAGGCCGCTGTCGCGTGCGAAGTCTGGATACGGGGCTTTTGGATCACGTTGGCCCGCCCGTCCTCCGCCATGGCTTCGAGCGTAACATAGATGTCGTCATTGAACTTACCGAAATAGTTCAAGCCCATGCCGAGCAGCCCACCGAGCGCACTATTGGTGCCGTCGGCATTGCCGAAGTCGAACAGTTTGGTGGCATTCATGCCGCCAGCGCCGGTGAAAGAGCCGCTGAATTCGCGGGCGCCCTGAACGCCCGAGACCCCGAACTTAAGGGAGTTACCCAGTGAGATGTCCATGATGATGGTCTCAATGAGCACTTGCGCCAGAACCACGTCCAACTTTTCGATGATGTCCTTGACCATCTTCATATCTTGGCGTGTGGCGAAGATGAGCAGGGAATTTGACCGCGCGTCCGCGATGATCTTGGTCTCGCCAATGATTTGCAGGTCGCCCGAACTGGACGAAGCGCGGCGGATGATCTGCTGCAAGCGGTCACTGAACGTGCCGCCGGCCGAAGGGGTGCCCGTGGCGCCTTGCTGCATCAGGCCGCCAGGTTGGTTGGGACTGTAACCCGTCTGGCCGGGTCGGGCCGTGCCCATGGTCGTGCGGGCAGCACCGGTGGCCGTCCGCGCGCCGGCAGTTGATTGTCCCACCGTGGTCCCGCCGCCGCCACCGCTCAGACTGCCCAACGCGGAGGCGATGTCCTCGGCCTTCGCGAACTTGATGGGAATGACTTCGGAAATGAACTCGGACTCCACCATCACATCCACCTTCTCCACCATCTCCAGCATCCGTTTGACGTTCTCCATGTTGTCCCGCAGCACAAGAATCTGGCTGGCGTCCACGGGAAGTATTGCGTTGGCCGCGCTTTGAAATGGAGTCAACGTCTGCACCAATTCACTGGGTTTGACGTACTTGGTCTGGACCACGCGCGTGACATAGGACCCGATAATCGGCAATTGATCGGCGTCCTCGGTATTCACCTCCTGACCCGTGGCCGGGGCCATCGTGCTGGGCACCGCCTTCACAAACTTCTCGCCAAAGTTAATCATTGAAACTCCGTTCATCGCCAGCACAGCATCCAGGGCCTGAATGGCCTCCCGCCGGGTCAATGGGGTTTGCGCCTTTAGAACAATAGAGGCGCCGGGCAGCGTGGCGGGGCGGAGCACGGTGCGACCCACCAGTTCCGCATAGATCGTCAACACCTGATTCAGGTCGGCGGCGGTAAAATTGATGATGCTCGACGAAATCAGTTCATCGCCCGGCGCCGGAGCGGTGGCGGTCGCCAGCGCAGCAGGCCCGGTGGTTGGGGCTGGTTGGGTGGGCTGTGGCTGCGCCCCAGGCACTGGGATTGAAGGCGTCGCAGCGGGTGTGCCCGGTCCCGCGGGCAACACGGGGCTGGTCCGCGGCTGGCCAGGGGAGGGCAGCGTCGGGATCGCTCGCGGCACCCCGGGCCGGTTGGTGACGGCAGTGGGCGACGCGGGCGCGGGCGGAGTCTGCGCCGCCAGACTAAGGGCGGTAACCCACAGGAAAGTAAAAACAGTTTTCACGGTCGTTTGGTGGTTGAGGTTGCGGTTTTGGCCGGCGGTGCCGCGGACTTGGCCGGCGGCTGGGCGGCGGTAGCGGAGGTAGAGCGTGTGGGCGGTGTCTTTTGGTAACTGGCCACCAACTTGATGTTGGCGCTCAGGGATTGACGCGGAGGGTCGGGTCGCAGAGTCAGGTCGCGGACGCGAATCAGAGACTTGCCGGCACTCAATTGGTAAAGGAAGTCCACAAGCTGCGGTTCACCCGCGAGCACGGTGAGGGCTTGGGCGCGCTCCATGAAGTACTGGTTGTTGCGGTCGGGCTGGCGGGTATTGCCAATGAGTTGCACGCCGCTGGCAACGGCTTGATTCTGGATGATCCGCAGAAAGTCAACCACTTGATCGTCCTGGGGCACGACTTCGCCTTCCTTCTCCAAACTCTTGACCTTGGCTTCAAAGGCCGGCTTCTGGGCGATCTCCGCCTGGTGCCGCTTCAGTGAATTCTCCGCTTTGACCATGCGGAGCTTCACTTCGTCCCAATCCTTGAAGCGCGGCCAGACGAAGAGCACGTTGATGACAAGGATGACCACGACCATCACGCCGATGACAAAACGGCGCTCCAAGGAAGTCAAACGGGCGAGGTACTGGTTCATTGAGTTTCCGTTTGTATGAGTTCGAGGACGAAGCTCCACCGCACCGTTGCGCCCCCGGGATTCACGGTCTGACTGAAGCCAGGGTCCTTGCTTTGGTCAAACAACTCCTTGCTGCGGACCGTGGCTTTGCGCATGGCCTCGACAAAGTCCAGCACTTCGCGGCGCTGGTCCGCCGGCGCGGTGCCGTTGAGCGTCAGACGCCGACCTTCCACCAGGTTGAACGCATCCAGCGTCACCGTTTCCGGCAGGAGTTCGGCCACGGCTTTCCAGCAATCCAGCGCGGCGAATTTAAGGTCCTGCCGGTCCTTGAGCACCTCGTAGCGCGCCCGCATCTGCATGGCGTTGGTGTATTCCAGGCTCGTGGCCTTGACCTGGCTTTCGACCTTGCCGACGCGGTACGTTTGCACCGACAGCGCCGCGAAGTAGATCGCCACGACAATCGCGTACAACACCCCCAACGCCGCCAGCCCGCGAATCCACAAGCGGTCCACGAATTGTTGGCGATAGCGCGTGGCAAACTCGGCGGGGAGCAGACTGGCTTTGGCGTCGGTGCTCGCCGCGCGTTGGGCGGTCAAAGCTGCCAGTTCCGCCGGCGGCAAGGGCGCGGAAATTGTCAACTGATCATCCGTAACCTGCCGCAAACCCGGCTCCCATTCCGCCGCGGTAGCATCGTCGGCCACCAGATGCCAGGCGGGCGGCGAAGTGAGCCAGCCTTCCAATTCACCGGCCCAGCTCATCTGCGCCAGTTGTTCCTGCAATCCGGCCGCCCGATCTTCCGCCAGCGGCAGCGTGATGAAATTCAGATTTTGCAGCACGCCACCGTACCACCACGCCACGAGGGCGGTGTGGTGACCGCCCCACGCGCCCGCGTAAATCCACGCCCCGTCCTCCGTCACCGGGGTGGCTTGCAGTTGATCGAGCACGCTCAATTCCAGGCGATCCGCCAGGTAGCCCTGACCCTCCAATTGACCCAGAAACTCCTCGACCGCCTTGCGCTCGGCCAGGACCACGATGAGGGTCTGCAGATTTTCGGCCGCCGCTGGCAGCTTTTGGATGCTCCAAACCACCTGCGTCACTGGAATGGGCGACACCTTTTCCAACTGTAGCTCCACCATCGCGAGCGTTTCCTCGACGCTGCTTTGCGGCAGATGCACCACGCGCAAAAACACGCTCTCCGGCGACAACCAAGCCACGTTGAGCCGGGGTTGCCAGAGGGAACGCCAGGACTTGTTGACCAGATGGCCCGGCAGCATCCCGTCGGCTGCCGCCGTCTGCTCGCGACTCAGCTTGAACTCCCCGTTGCGCGCGTCAAACTGCCAGAGCCGACGCGCGTCAGCGCCACTTTGGAGCACGTTGCAGGAATGCCAGCGAGCCATGGTCAGGAAGGAGTTGCAATTCCCGGATCAGCATTAAAGCGCTCCCGTTCTGCCCGACTCGCCAGTCGCAAAACTTGAACCGCAGGTGTTTTGGCAGTGTTCATCACCCATCAAACCTATGCCGGGAGCGGAGGTTTCTCTCCTTCGATCAGCGAGTCGAGGTGTTCCTCGATTTGCGTCACACGGAGAACCTCCTCAATGGTCGTGATCCCGCCCTTGACCTTGTTCCAGCCGTCATCACGCAACGTGCGCATGCCTTGCTCGATGGCGCGCTGGGCAATCGTGGAGGAGGCCGCCCGGCTCAAGATCAGCGGGCGCAGGGACTCGTTCAGCACCAGCAGTTCGTAGATCGCCAGCCGGCCCTGATAGCCCAACTGCCGGCAATCCTCGCACCCCACGCCGCGCATGAATTTGGTGCTGTCAATCTCCGCCTCGGGAAAGCCGATCTTGCGCAGGAAACTCCGTTCCACCTGCTGCTCCGTCTTGCAGACCGGACAGATCGTGCGGACGAGGCGCTGGGCCATGACCGCTTCGACCGAGGAAGCCACCAGGAACGGCTCAATGCCCATGTCAATCAACCGTGTGAACGCGCTGGGCGCGTCGTTGGTGTGCAGCGTGGAAAAAACCAAATGGCCCGTCAGTGCGGCGCGGATGGCGATCTCGGCGGTTTCCAGGTCGCGAATTTCGCCGACCATGATGACGTTCGGGTCCTGGCGCAGGATGTGGCGCAGGCCCATCGCAAACGTCAGGCCGATTTCGGGGCGGACCGCAATCTGGTTGATGCCCCGCAGCTCGTACTCCACCGGTTCTTCCACCGTGATGATGCGCTTCTGAATCGAGTTAATCGTGCTCAACATCGCGTAGAGCGAGGTGGACTTGCCCGAACCCGTGGGGCCGGTCACGAGCAGAATGCCGTGCGGCTTGACGATGATTTCGCGGATCGCGGCTTCGTCCATCGGCGCAAAACCGAGTTTGTCCAGGCTGAGGAAAATCTTCCCGCGCGAGAGCAGGCGCAAGGAAACCGATTCGCCATAAACGGTCGGCACCGTGGAAACGCGAATGTCAATTTCCTCGCCCTTGATACGGACGTTGATGCGGCCGTCCTGCGGCAGGCGTTTTTCCGCGATGTTCATCCCGCTCATGACCTTGATGCGGGAAATCAGCGCGGCCTGAAAGCGTTTCAACTGCGGCGGCATCGGCGTCTGGTGCAGAATGCCGTCAATGCGGTAGCGGATGCGGAGTTCGTCCTCCTGCGGTTCGAGGTGAATGTCCGTGGCGCGGTCCTTATAGGCTTCCCAAATGACCTGATTGACGAACTTGATGACACTGGCTTCCTGGTCGCCCTCGGTGATTTCCTTGTCGGTGGGCAGTTCGAGGTCCACCGGCAGTTCCTCATCCATCTCGTCGAGCGTTTCCGCGCCGACGCCGTAATAGCGTTTGAGCGCTTTCTCGATCTCCAGGCGGGGCGCGAGCGCGAACTGCACCGGGCCGTGCGCTTCGTAGCGGACGGCGTTGAGCATGGCGGTGTCGAACGGATTGCTCACCACCACCTGCACCGCGCCGTCGCGCACCGCCGTGGGCAGCACGCAGTGTTGAAAGGCCACTTTGGTGGAGATCTTGTTGCGGGCCTCGGTTTCGATGGTGAGTTTGGGCAGTTCGACAAACGGCCAGTTCAGCGCACCAGCCAGGCGCTGGAGGAACACGTCCTCCGCCAGCCCGCGTTCGCGGCAGAGGAAGGCCAGAAACGTCTCTTGCGAACCGTTGTCTGCCGCCACCTGCCACGCCTTCCGCAACTCCGTGAATTCCGCGGGCGTCACCCCGACCACGGAGGCGAACAGGTCTTTGACCGAGTTAAATGCCATGAAATATCGCTTAACTGCTCTACGATTGAACAAGGGAACGTAAAAAAAGTTGCGTTCAGGGTCAAAGAATTAAAAGACTCTGCCGGGCGCACCCGCTTCCGGTACAAATTGGCCGCCAGCGTTTTGGGCCAACCGTCGGCCCTGGAACCCGCGTCCGTTTGATTGGCATGAAAATCTACGCTGCCATCAGTGTCATCGGGCGCGACCAATCCGGCGTCGTCGCCCGCGTCACCGGATTTCTCTTCGCCCAGAAGGCCAACATCGAAGGGCTGGAGGAAAAGGTCACGCGCGGCCAGTTCGGCATGACCATCCAGGCGTCGTGGAACGCCGACGAATGTAGCGCGTCCGGCATTCGCGCCGGCTTGGCCGACCTGGCCCGCGCACTGGACATGGAAATCAAGGTCCGGTTCCTCGAACCGGGCCGCCGGCAGCGGTTTGCCCTGCTGGTCACGCGCGAGACGCATTGTTTCGACGCCATCATGGCCGCCTGCCGCATCGGCACATTCAAGGCCGATCCCGCGGTCGTCATCAGCAATCATCCCGACTTTGAACCGCTGGCCCGCAAGCATCGCCTGCCGTTCGTCCACCTGCCGTGGACGGATCGCGTCAAAGCGGAGAAACGCGCTTTGCATCTGCTGGAGAAGCACGAGATTGATTTCGTGGTCCTGGCGCGGTTCATGAAAATCCTTTCGCCCGCGTTCGTCTGGCGCTACAAGAACAAGATCATCAACATGCACCCGTCGCTGTTGCCCAGTTTTCCCGGCCCCCAAGCCTACCGTCAGGCCTACGAACACGGCGTCAAGATCGTCGGCGTGACGGCGCACTTTGTGAGCATGCACCTGGATGAAGGCCCGATCATTGCCCAAGGCAGCTTCAATCTCCGCTCCGGCATGTCGCTCAAGGAAATCATCGTCGCCGGCCAGCAGCTCGAAGCCAAAGTGCTGGTCAAAGCCATCAAGGTCTATCTGACCAAGCGGCTGGATGTCTATTGGGGGATCGTGAAGGAAGTTTGACCCTCACGCAAAATGTCAAACCACCTGAGGTGCTTCATTACTCCACTACTTCACTCCGCGCACCATGTCTTCAAGTGTCACGTTTAGGGCTTTGGCAATGCGGAGCAGCGTGTCCAACGAGGCTGTTCGCCAGCCGTTTTCCAGCAGGGAAATGAAAACAACGGACAAGTCCGTCTCTTCCGCCAATTGCTCCTGAGTCAGATTGGCTTGCTTGCGGTAGTTGCGGAGGTTGTCTCCCAAAATCTGGCGATGTCGCGGGGCCGAAGGCACGTCTCACGCAAGCAGACACACGCGACTCCGACCATTTACAATAGGTTTAATATTCTCTTGCCATTTCCGAATCGGTGTGTTGAGCTACGGGCGTTGGTTCTCGAAAGGTGACTGTGGGTGGACAATTGGACGGAGTCAGGGAAATGAAGGTAACGGGGTCGCAGATTTGTTTCTCGGAGCATCGCGCTACTCAGCGTTTGGTTCATCCATTTCGACTTGCAAGCAGCAATTTCACGACACGGCGGGGTCGAGCTTCACGTTTTGTCCACCAATTTCCAGCGACGGGGCTACCCGCAATTCAACCACCTACCAAACGGATCCCATGAACACACCTCTCAATCCTCTTGCTAGATTGGCCTTGCTCGCCCTTTGCGGTTTAGTGGTGGCTTCTGCTTGGCGTGTGCCGGCGCAGCCGGATCTGGTCGTTGCGCCGCCACTGGTCGGGACGTTTTATCTGCTGTCCTTTGAACTCGATGGCCAGCGGTCTCCGCCCTATCCCTTTGATCCGTACGACGGGACCTTGCCCGTTTACCAATTGAAGGGCTTTCCGAACAGTTACCTGGTGGCTGACAGCCCGGAGGATTACCTGAATCTCAGAAGACGCAAGGCCATGCAGGCGTACTCCGGGGAAGACGGGGAAATCATTATGGAGGGCGACGGGCCGCCACCTCCACCCGGCGGGGGCGGAGGCGGAGGCGGAGGCTCAGGTGGAGAGTGGTCGCCGCCGCTGTATCTAAGCAGCACGAACCTGTGTTTGCTGCCGCCGGTCTGGACTGGGACCAACACCATTGTGCTGACGATCACGAACGCCGCGCCGGGCGCAGCCTATGATCTTCTGAACACAACGAATCTGGCCACGTTGAGCCTGCCGGCGTTGAGCTTGACGAACTGGTTGTGGCTGGCGCGGGGTGCAGCAGGGCAGACGAATTTCGTCGTGGCACTCCTGCCCGAACCGCAGAGCTACTATGTGTTGGGCACCATGCTCGATTCGGATGCGGACGGGTTGACAGATGCGCTGGAGAACCTTGTGTTTCACACGAACCCGAACAATCCCGACACGGACGGCGACGGACTGCCGGACGGGTGGGAGGTGGCGCACGGCATGAATCCGCTGGTGAACGAAAGTGGACTGACGGCGGGCCGGAAGAATTACCAGTATGATGGTTCGGGTTGGCTGCGGGTGGTTTCGGGAGCATGGAACGAGAGCCTCACGCTCGACAACGAGGGGAATGTGCAACAAGTGCCGTGAACAGGAGGGAACGATGAAAATACTTCGATCAGCATTGTTGCTTCTGGCTGTTTCAGTCCTCGCAGTTTGGTCCGAGCCGCTTGTGGAGCCGGGGTGGTTTGAGGCGGTGCAGTGGTCGAAAGGCGCTGCCTTGCCACCGGAAGGCAAGAGTTTCCAGCAGGGGGCTTCGGTAACATTTGGCGGCGAGTCTGGTGCGGGTTGGCAACAGTTGGAGCCGGTTGAGCCGGTTGCCGAGGCAATCACGCCAGAGATTCAGGCGCTGGCGGAGGGCTTGGAGCGGGACCCGGTTCGCATCCATAACTACGTTCACGATCACATTCGCCACGTATTGTATTTCGGTTCCAAGAAGGGGGCGCAACTCACCTTGCTGGAGCGGAGCGGAAACGATTTTGACCAGTGTGCGCTCCTGATGGCTTTATTGCGCGCGGCGGGCCACACCAACGCGACCTACCAGTTCGGCTGGATGCTGTTGCCCTACCAGAACCCGGACGGTAGTGGCCGTGATTTGCGCCATTGGCTTGAACTGAGCCTTGTCAACACGAACTGGCTTTCCACGTCGAACTACTTGTTCGATTTCTTTTTGAACATCCGGGGTTATCCAACCGCCGCTACTTATCCAGACTGGGGCACAAACACCTGGGCCTTTCAGCGCGTATGGGTGAAACTCCCGGTGGGTTCGACCAATTACTTGCTCGACCCGGCGTTCAAGGTGAGTCAGCCGATAGCGGGGATTTCGCTGACCAACGCCATGGGCTTCAGCAGCAACGTCCTGATGAGTGCCGCCGCTGGCACCGACGGCGGTTATTATGTTACCAACTTGAATGAGGGAAACTTGCGAAACAAGCTGCGGGAGTACACGACGAACCTGCTGTCCTACCTGCAAAGCAACCGGCCCAATGCGGGCGTCGAGGAAGTCTTGGGCGGTTGGCAAATCGTCCCTTCCACCAACACCGCCTTGAGCCAAAGCCTGCTGTTTCCAACCTACGAATGGGGCGGGGCGATGCCCGTATTGAACTGGGTCAATCAGCCGACCAACCTGATGGCGACCATGGGGATCACGTTTGCCGGGACTAATCGCCAATGGTTCGTCCCCGAACTCCAGGGCCGCCGCTTGACCTTAACGTTCGCCACGAATGGGCTCGCAGAACTCTGGCAGGACGACACGCGGTTGGTTCAACGTGCCACCGGTGGAACAAGCCGCATCACCAATGTCGTCCTGAGCATCAACCATCCGAACGGTTACTGGGATTTCAACAACAACGTGTTTATTGACAGCACGTACTCAGACCAGATCGTCACGAACTCTTTTCAGCGCACCAATGCGATTTACAATTTGCTTTATGCCTTCGAGCCGCATTGGGAGTGGCTGAAGGCACGCCAGCGCCGGCTGGACGATTATCGCCAGCAGGGATTGGATGACTATTCCCGGGAGGTGGTCAGCGAGACGTTGAACATCATGGGTTTGAACTGGCACCTGCAAAAGGAGGGAGCGGGCCGGGCGCTGGGAGCGCAACTGGACATCTCACGAATGTTCTACCATCGCATGGGTCGCATGGCCCAGGAAAAGGGCCAAGGCTACTACGTGGATGCCTACATGCTGTTGGGGGGCAGTTTTTCCAAAGGCGGCAATGACGCGGCGCATCGTGACCGTGTGGACCGATACGCCGACGTTTTCACTTACTTTGGCAGCGGGATGGAACACGGCCTGATCGAACAACTGCAGTCCAGCAACCTGGTGGGCGCCTCGACGATCAAGTTGCTCCAGATGGCCAGCACCAACGGCCAAAAGGTCTTTCTGGCGACCAGCGCCAACTGGACGACGGGGGCCAACATTCGGGGGCAACTCGTCAACTACGGCAGTAATCTGAACCGATTGGACAGCTACATCAGTTCCGGCTACTCCGTGCTGCTGCCGCAAAATGGCTCGAACCATGTGGCGGGAGTGGGAAGCTGGGCCGGTTATGGTTACGTGGCGCGTGGCTTGGCGACGGCCATGAGCATTGGCGGTGGATATTTTGGCGGTTACGTCTCACTGTTCTCTGCCTCGGTGAATCCTTTGGTGGTTGGACAATTTGGCTATTACCAACCGGATTATTTCAACCCCTTCTCGCCGTATGTCCCGATCGCGCTGGGGGCCGACCCCGTGAACCTGGCCGACGGATCTTTTCGCCTGAGCGCCACAGACTTGAGCCTCGGCGGCACCGAACCGCGCGGCCTGACCCTGTCCCGGTCCTACAATCCCACGCGCCGCCATCATAACTTCGCCGGCATGGCGCACGGTTGGCTACATAACTATCACGTCCGCGCCGCGGAAGTCAGCGCCCCGCACGCCGGCTTGGGCGGAACGACGCCCGCGCAAATGGCCCCGATGCTGGCCGCCACTGCGGCGGCCATTGGCATCTACAATGATCTCCAACCGAATCCCAAAAATTGGCTGGTCACCGCCTTGATTGCCAAGTGGGGCGTGGATCAACTCATCAACAATGCTGTTTCGCTCACGCTAGGCGACGAAACCCTGCAATTCGTCAGGCAGCCCGACGGCGCGTTCACCCCGCCGGCCGGCTCGAAACACACGCTCCTCAAAACCAACGGCGTTTATTGGCTGCGCGAACGCCACGGCAACACGTTCAAATTCGATGCTGCGGGGCGACTCACCAACATTGTTGACCAATACAACCAGAGCCTGAACATTACGTACAATTCCAGCAATTGGGTCGCCACTATCAAGGACTGGAAGGACCGCCAGTTCACGTTCACCTACACGGGCACGCCCACCCGGTTGACCTCCGTGACCGACAACACTTCTCCGGCTCGAACGGTTTCTTACGGCTACACCGGCGGCGGCGCGCAATACGATTTGACCAGCGTGACCGACGCCGAAGGCAAGACCAGCACGTTCCTTTACGACACCAATCATCAGATCATCGCTACGAAGGACGCGCTCAATCGCGTCGTGGTGAGCAACCGTTACGACGGCTTTGGTCGCGTGATTGAGCAATACAGCGGGGGAGACACTAACCAGAGCTGGCGCTTCTTCTGGTCAGGTTATGAAAATAGCGAGCAGGATCCGGCGGGCGGACGGCGGACATTCTACTACGACGAGAAATCCCGCTGGACCGGGCTGCGCGACGCACTCGGGCATGTGAGCCGAACAGTTTATGACGGACAGGACCACGTCGTTATGACCGTTTCTGCCCTGAACGAAACCAACCGGTTCGAATATGATGGCCGGCACAATCGCGTGCGGACGATGGACCCGCTCGCCCACACGAACCGCTATGAGTTCGACGCGCAGGACCGTCTCGTCCGCACCGTAGATGCGCGTGGCTACACGAACCGGTTTGGCTACAACGCAAAATTCCAGATGACCGGCTCGACCAACAACGCGGGCGATTGGACGACCTTCGGCTACGATGCCTCCACCGGGTTGCTGACCGGCCGCACGAACATCGGCGGCGTGACCGCTTACACCTATGATGCCAACGGCTTTCTTCAGCGCGTCATGCACCCGGCCGGTTTGGGCAGCGAAGGATTTCTAAACCACGCGCGCGGCGACGTGTTGAGCCGCACCAACGCGCGTGCCTTCGTCACGAGTTTTCAATACAACCTGCGCCGTGAATTGACCAACACCATTGCACCGACGAACTTGACGGCGCGAGTGGCTTACGACGCCGTGGGCGACGTGCTCGCGACCACCGACGCCCGCGGCTCCAGCACCAGCAACACCTGGAGCGCCACCCGCAAACTGCTGGCCACGCGCCTGCCCGCCACGCCCCAGGGCGTGCCCGTCATCACCAACGTCTACGACTCACGCGACTGGCTAGCCCGCACGCTCAATCCGCTCCAGCAAGTGACCCAGTTTACCAACGACGCCGCGCAACGCCTCGTCGGTGTGACCGATCCCCTGCTGCGCACCACGAAGTTCGGGGCTCCTTTGCCCGCAAGCCCATCTTCAACTCCGAAAACCACATCGCTCCCGACGGCTCCACCCACTACATCTCGCCGTCCAACTTCCGAATGGCTTTGT
>JAANMW010000526.1_pt1 | contig 44815 bp, 42 predicted proteins | sample 7279671 | NCBI WGS metagenome assembly JAANMW01 (sample SAMN14094541, study PRJNA606508) | bioreactor metagenome | isolation source: A lab-scale SPAN reactor treating ammonium-rich wastewater day 247 | place: Ireland: Galway | collected 2017-09-19 | reverse complement strand
TGAACCACATGCTCCACTGCTTGTGCGGGCCCCCGTCAATTCCTTTGAGTTTCAACCTTGCGATCGTACTCCCCAGGTGGAATACTTAATGCGTTAGCTGCGACACTGAGTTTAACCCCAACGTCTAGTATTCATCGTTTAAGGCGTGGACTACCAGGGTATCTAATCCTGTTTGCTCCCCACGCTTTCGTGCTTTAGCGTCAATAGTGGACCAGAGGACCGCCTTCGCCACTGGTGTTCTTTCTGATATCTACGCATTTCACTGCTACACCAGAAATTCCATCCTCCTCTTCCACATTCAAGCCTTGCAGTATCAAAAGCAGTTCCAGAGTTAAGCCCTAGGATTTCACTTCTGACTTACAAAACCGCCTGAGCACCCTTTACACCCAGTAAATCCGGACAACGTTTGCCCCCTACGTATTACCGCGGCTGCTGGCACGTAGTTAGCCGGGGCTTACTTTTGAGGTACCATCATATTCCACAGAGTGGAAGTTTTTTCCCTCACTACAGAGGTTTACAAGCAAAAGCCCTTCATCCCTCACACGGCGTTGCTGCTTCAGGGTTTCCCCCATTGAGCAATATTCCTTACTGCTGCCTCCCGTAGGAGTCTGGACCGTGTCTCAGTTCCAGTGTGACTGATCATCCTCTCAGACCAGTTACTGATCGTCGCCTTGGTGGGCTGTTACTCCGCCAACTAGCTAATCAGACGCAGGCTCATCTTCAGGCGCCGAAGCTTTAACAACTGTCTTGATGTCAAGCCGCTGCATCATCTGCTATTAGCTCCGGTTTCCCGGAGTTATGTCAGACCTGAAGGCAGATTACCTACGTGTTACTCACCCGTGCGCCACCTCCACAAAGATATTGCTACCTCTGCTTCAGTTGACTTGCATGTATTAGGCACGCCGCCAACGTTCGTCCTGAGCCAGGATCAAACTCTCCGTAGTAATTTTTATTTTAATACTTTGGAGTTTGATTTTTTTAACCGACTCAATAAAATTTTTAAATTTTACTGTTGGTTTGTTGATGAAACTCAAGAAGAAATTACGCACACAAACTTTAAATGTTTGCGTGTTAAAATTGTTGAAAGAACGTAATTATACTAGTGTGATTGTTTTGAATCAGGTATAATTAATCAGGGTTACAAAATTAGCCCAAAATGTTATAAATGTCAAGGAACAAAACAGGTAAAGGGGGTCAAATATTCCAATTATATTACACTTATGTTAGCTATCTGTTAAGCAAATAAGCAGATAGCAAACCACTTTTTTTTGAAAAAAAATTTAATTTTTTTTAATTTTTTAAGGAAAACCTCACCCCCAACCCCTCTCCTACGAGGAGAGGGGAGAAAAGACCCCAAAATTAGGGTTTTTTGCTAAAATTTGAAGTATTTGCGGTAAAATCGATAAATATGTTATAGATAAGAGGCTTAGCTTTGGGGTTTGTAAATAGGTGAGCAAGGGGGTAGGTAAATGGGTGAGTGGGTGAGTAGTTGAGTAGATTAGCAGGTGGATGGAAAACTGGTGAAATTGTGGTTTTATTAACTTGTGTAATACAATCAGCAAGTTACAGGTTGGTTATTTCAGGTTTCAAAATCAAAAGCAGGACCCCCTCTGAGTCTCCCCCTGCCAGGGGGAGATAAAGACGGGGATTTGTGAACTAAATGTTTAAATGCGGTGCCGGGAAACTGCCTTCCTGTCTGCATTGCCATTACGGCAAGTTTTAAATCAGACAAGGCAGTCGCAGGTATGACTAGCTGAAAAAAAATCATTAAATTATACTCATATATGCTGATGGCATAGGTATATTTGGTTGAACGTGAAACGTAAAACGTGAAACGTGAAATGTGATCCCGCTAAGCAGAATCGCCCCAAAAGGGGTAAACAGGGGCCGGCAAAAAACGCCGGAACGATAAAATAAAATTTTAAAACTAAACACAAAATACTTTTATGAAAAAATACAACGCTGCTCTTGCACTGGATATAGCTTTGCTGAAAACACTGCAGATCAAAAAAGATAAATCGTCATTCAATGTAATTAAGAATGAGCTGATGCAAAAATATAATATAAGCAAAGCCGCGGTTCAACGCGAACTTAAAAAGTTAATACGGTAGACTGTGATGTGAAGGTACTCAGAAGCAGTAACTGATTTTCAGTGATATCTGAACCAGCTGTATTGTTAAAGACATCACCCCGCCCCGATGTTCATCGGGGCTTCCCCATAATTAAATGTACAGCAGGCGCTGTGAGAGAGGGGAGTTTATATAGAATTTCAATCACACTCCGAAGACAAATCCCGTGGTTATTGTTTTATACAGCCCGCCGGAGTATTTATGCAGGTTGTAGCCTCCGCCTTCATAATAGCCGTCGTATGTGATAATTTCCATTACACCATCGCCGTTTATATCGGTGATGCCTTCAGCCTGGCTGAATGTAAAGCTGTTTGCTGCAAGCGTTGTCATTTCTGAAAGTATTTTTCCTTCGCCATCCATTACAAAAATCAGTGAAGTAAAATTCGTGAAGTCATTCCTTAAGTTCACGCTTACCAGAAATTCATTACCCCCGCTGCCTGTAAAATTGCCTTCAAATAAGCGGAACTCTTCATCATTTAATCCGGTAACCGGTTTAACGGATTCCCTGCCCTTATCATCGTATTCAGTTTTTTTAATTCCTTTAAGCTTTGGCAAAATGAATGCTTTAAACTGCGACTGAATATCCCTGTTTGTAATGCCTTTCCTGTTAACGGGTTTCATGCTGCTGTTAAAAGAACAGACAACTATTTCGTTCTCACCGAATTTTGCTGCAGGCGGGGGATTAAGCACTGCATAAAATATGGTTCCTGCGCCAATCATATCATCAAGATTTATATAATAACCTTTCACTTCAGTTTCATACACTCCTGATGAAGCAGAAATATAAATCTTATCACCAATTTTAAAGCTTGTATATTTTTCAAACTCAGGTTTATAGTCATCGAAGAAATATTCATATTTCTGCTCATCATATTTCTGGTATTTGCCGATAACAGCTTTAAGGTCATTTCCATACAACTCATATCCCATGCCGGTTGAGTCCATTAGCTTTTCGTTTGCGGAATATTTTGAATAATCATCAACAATAATTTTTTTACCGTCCCACCTGCCGAAGCAGACCGGTTCGTTTAATGATGTTCTGTCATCTTTCTTTTTTGTTGTTAAGGGAGTATCGGGTGAGAGCTTTTGAGTTGATGAGTTTTCATCCTGTTTTTTTGAACAGGATACGGATGTAAAAATAAATAATGCTGTAAATATCAGAATAAAATTTTTCATTGATGTAATATTAGTTATGTTACGCAAAAATAAGGATTTAAGATGAGAAAATCTTTAAAAAATTTGTTAAAACAAAGTCAGGTCTGTCCGAAGGACTCCTGCGGAGAGGACCTGACTGAAGCGGTAAAACCCCCATCGTAGATCAATGTTAATTCAGAAACAACGAAAAATCATTGATTGAAATATCATTACAGCTTTTACTCCCCCCTTCAGTTGAAGGGGGGACGAAAAATCTGAAGGCAGTAATTTTTAGATTAAACAATAATCATAATTAAACTATAAATCTCAAATGGGGGTTTTGTTGATGATACCACCCCTGAGCCGGGCTTTCAGCCCGTCTCTTTCCCCTCCTCAACAGAGGTCCAACGAACTCCGTGGGAGAGGGGAGCTTTTAGATGTAAAAATATAATGGTAGGGATTAAACATTACGCACCTAACGGAGCTATGTAACCGGAAAATTATTTGAAGTGAAAAGAAATAAAGGAAAACTTCGTTTTCCAAGTCAGGTAAATATCTAAAGACTTTCAGCCTGACTTCACGAAAATGGCAGTCCTGTCGCCGAAGCTGCGGCAAACCTTCAACTTTAGACTGTTGAAATCAGTTTGGAAAACTGATTGAAATCCCGCAGGCGGGACTGCGTTAAAACTACGTGTTAATTTGAACAGGGGAGTTTTGAAAAAAATTATCCGCGTCAGGCTCCCGGGGAGTAAACTAAGCCGTGACGCCTACAGGTGTATTTAATTTTCGTCGGTAACTCTGGGCTGTGCGCCGTACTGTTCCAGCAGGATTGTATCATATTTATCGGCATTGGCAAACAGCGCTTTCATAGTTTCAAGACCTGTTTCATAAGTCAGGTACTGGTCATAAATAAATGTTGAAAGCACAACATCCTGGTTGTTCACGCTGAACATCATTCCTTCGAGGTTATAATTTTCGCGAAGCAGGAATTCATACATTGCGCCGATATTTGTTTTTGGCAGCATGCAAAGCATACTGTCGCAAACTATAAAACCATCCTGGTTATAGTTGATAAAAATTTTAGCAGTGCCTTCTTCGGCTTCCCAGCTGTATGGTCCGCGCCTTGCTAGCTTTACATCCTTGCCAAGCTGTTCAAGTATTGTTTCTATAACAGCGGCTGCGCCTGTTGGTTTATATTCGCCCTCGGGCTTAAGCTTAGGAAACTCCAGCTTTGTTCCGCAGTTGGGGCAGTACTCGCCTCCATCAAGGGTTTCTTCGGTAACATAGAATCCGCAGCTGTGGCACTTCTGCGTATATTTACCGAAGTACTGTTTATATTCGTTCAGGTCTTCCTGCAGGTATTCAACCGGCAGCGCAAAGCCAAGATTATCACCCCCGGCAATTATGAAAGTATTGACGCCTACAATATCACCGTTTGCATTTACAAGCGGTCCGCCCGAGTTGCCCGGATTTATTGCAGCATCTATCTGAATATAATTCAACCCGCGCTGCAGGCGTTTTGATTTGGAGACAATTCCTTCGGTTGCAGTGTAATTAAGCCCGTAGGGATGGCCTATAGCAATAACCTGGTCTCCTTCTTTGACTGAAAGTCCGGAGCCAAGCTTTATTTCAGGAAGCTCGATGCCTTCAGGCGCTTTTATGAATGCTAGGTCATACTTTGCATCATTAAAAAACACGGGCGACATCTGTTTGGGAAGTGACCTTCCGCTGATAACGGCTTCGGAGTTTCCTTTTACAACGTGATCGTTTGTAATTATCAGGTTCTCGCTTTTTATATAGAATCCGGTACCGGTTCCCTGCGGAGTTGCTATCTGTATTATTACATGCTGAAAGTGGTCTATTATCTGCTGTGCATCCATATATTTGTTTTCTTAATCCCGTTGAATTGGGAAATATATATTTTTTATAATAATTTTAATTTTACGTTTCAATCTGGAATCATAAATTACGAATTACGAAATTAGGAATTAGGAATTTTTCACACCTAAATAATAATTCTTATTCATATTACTAACTATTCATTGATAATTGTTAATTGATAATTGTTCATTGATTATAATTCAGCAGCTTCATTTCCTCAATGAATGAACGGAGGAAGCTGAGCAGTGAATCGAACTTCAGGTTATCGGTATTGAACTTTAGCTCGGGGTAAAGGTCATTGCCTTCTTTTATTATCCCCGCAACAGCATTTTTAATTTCAGTTTCATTCAGCTTTTCGGATGCAGCATCATACAACTGCGGATTTATGCCAAGCGCCGTAAAATAATCCTGGTTGGTTATATTAAGCATTAAATGGAAAAGCTTTGCATCGGGCTTTGGCAGGCCGTAGCTGAAGAGGCAGTACGTTGCAAGATATTCGTATATAATTACGGCAATATCGCTGTAATTGTTATCGATGTACCATTTAACGTTCTGCAAGTTATTGTTAAAAAGATCAAGCACAGCCTGGTGCGGCGCAGGATTTGCAATTCCGAAAGTTGATTTAACGCGGTAAAGATCTTCAACAACTGCTTCTTTGGGTTTATCAAGAATCTTCTGCAGGGCTTCTTTCATCCTGCGGTTCTTTTCAACATACGGGCGGTTATCCTTTGAAAAATAATCCCAGCTCATTTTTTCAAGCTCATTCATCAGTGTGCCTTCCGGGGCAATAAGGTAATCAATTTTATATGCCGTGTTAAGCAGCAGGTATGAAATACCGCCTGAGAAGGCGTCTTCGTTAAGCTCATTAATGCGTGTGATGGTTTTTTCCAGCCAGCTTTTGTAAAAATTGTACTTTATTTCTTTTTCAGTTTCAGGGAGCTCTTCATTATGTGTGTTGCCAATGGATTTAAGCATAGCAAAATCATCAATCAGCAGGTCGTCCTGTTTATCGGCGCGTGTTGCAAGCTCCTTGAACCCGTAGTACAGCTTGCGCGGTGGAGCGGCGGGAATGCTTGAGTCAAACTTAAGACATATCCTGTTTTCAACCATTGCAAAGCGGCAGTAGAAAAGCGAGTAGTTCATTTCCATAAGCCGGCGCATAAATGCAACTGAAAGCTTATCGTACGATGCAATATCAGCTTCGCAGACAACTTCGTTGTTTGAAATATGCCCGCGTACTATCTTGGAGCCCTGCAGCAGGCTGAATTCAATACTGCCGCCTGAGCGTTTATATGAAACGTTATCAACAGAATCATCCTTTAAGTATTTAAGGAATGCTTCATAGCTATCCATATAATTTTTTTCCAGGAAAAGCTTTTCTGCCGAGTTCCACTCATCAATCTTTGCTTTTGGTTTAAAGCTGTCTGAAAATCTTCCGAATGTTATCATATTTAAAAATAAGTTATCTCCAAAAATACTTTTAATGAAATACTTATACAAAGTAAAAATAATTCAGACCTCACCTTTCGGCGAATCGCAGATTTGCAGAGGGGGGCATCAATGTATTCAATAAGCAGAAAAAAACAAGGGGCTCAAAACCCCTTGTACTGATAAAACTATTATGCAAAACTATTTTGCGCGGAATTTATTTTCTCACTTCACTATTGATACAATCTCATCACTCATTGGCTTTACCGCGCTTGAATAATACTTAAGCAGGTTGCCATCTTCATCAAGCAGGTACTTGTTGAAATTCCATTTTGGCTGCTGTTCATTCCACCCGTTCATGCCCTTGCTTGTCAGCCATTTATAAATTGGCGCCATATCATCACCGAGCACTGATATCTTTTCAAACATGGGGAAGGTCACGTTATATTTCGATTTGCAGAATTCTTTAATTTCCTCATTGCTGCCGGGTTCCTGCCCGCCGAAGTTGTTCGCAGGGAATCCCAGCACAACCAGCTTATCTTTATATGTCTGATACAGCTTTTCCAGGTCTTCATACTGGGGGGTGTAACCGCACTCTGATGCAGTATTAACTATCAGCACTTTTTTACCTTTGAACTGCGAAAAGTCAACCTCGCTGCCATCAATTGATTTAATCTTTGCGTCTGGATTTTTTTCAAGAAATTCGTAAAATGTAATTTTATCTGCCATATTTAAATTATCAGGTTTTGATCTTACCTGTTTGCATCCGAAAAAACTTAACATTGCATACAGTATAGACATTGTTATTATAGTTTTTGTTTTCATTTGTTAACTCATTTCTGCATATGTTTGGTAACCTGGGTCTAAGGGACTTTCAATTACAAACATTCTGCCGTTTGATGAGGTTTCAAATATAAATTCATTTTCATTGCTTAATACAGCAAAATCATTTTCATTCATTTCACCTGAACTCAGCTTAATACTGCCTTCTATCAGGTACAAAGAGCAAACCTTGCCGCTTTCAAGCCCAAGCCTGTGAGTACCGGGTTTAAAGCTTATATCCACAGCAGAAATTCCCGGTGTTTCCATTTTAAGGGGCGAGCCTTCGCCGATATATTTCCTTATTTCAAAACCATTGTTAACCGTTACGGGGAAATCATCTTTTACAAAATCGTTATAGCTTGCCGGTACTTTCATTGCCTTTTTAATATCGGGGTCAAACCATACCTGGAAAACATGCGAGTCTGCATTGATCTTTTCTGAGTGGCTTATTCCGCTTCCCGCCCTTATTATCTGCGCTCCGCCTTCTTCAATGGGTATCCACTGCATATTTTTTGAATCATAATGCTCAATGTTCCCTTTAATAATAAAAGTGATTATCTCAAATGCCTTGTGCGGATGCTGGCCGATGGTTGATCCTTTTTCGCTCCACGCATGAGCCCAGTAAAACAGGTTTGAATAAGGTCTCAGGTATTTGGGATTATGCGACATAACAACCGGGCGGTTTTCAAGTATTTCACCGCCGTTAAACTCACCCGGCGCCTGCTCCTTAAACGGATAGATCTTTATTGACATAATATGTTTTTTCTGAAATTATATGTTGTTTTTAAAAATTGATAGGTATTTTGTAATATAACTAACGCAATTCAGTAAAATTTAATTCCTCGTAACACTCTATATATATAGTTATCTTGACCTTGATTTTCCTGATTAGCTTGATTTTCCTGATTAATTTTTAAGAACTAATGTATCAATTGAAATACTTTTAAATATTAGGGTTATTAAATTAATAAAATAAAAATTGAAATACGAAGAATTAACCGGAAAAATAATTGGCTGCGCTATGAAAGTGCACTCTTTTCTTGGTAATGGTTTCCCCGAAATTATATATCAGCGTGCTCTGGCAATTGAAATGGAATTATCAGGTTTAAAGTTTGAAATGGAAAAGGAAATGTTAATTTATTACCGGGATAGATTGATAGGGAAAAGAAATGCCGATTTTTTTGTTGAAGAATTGATTATGGTTGAAATCAAAGCAAAAAGTCAGCTGGAAAATGATAACATAAACCAGACTATGAATTACCTGGAAGCATATAAAACTGAAATTGGATTATTAATTAACTTTGGCGCAAAAAGTCTCGAATTTAAAAGAATTCATAATAATAAAATTATTAAAGATAGCCCAAAAGATAAAACTATTTCCCCGCACTAATCAAGTAAATCAGGTTAATCAGGATAATCAAGGTGAGAACACGGTCACATAAAAAAAACAAAGTTAATGTAATCACACTCGGATGTTCAAAGAACATTTACGACTCCGAAGTGCTTATGGGTCAGTTACGGGCAAATGATTTTACCGTTTCCCACGAGGATGATAACTCCGATGCGCCGGTTGTAATTATCAATACATGCGGATTCATTGATAATGCCAAACAGGAATCAATCAATACTATTTTGGAATGGGCTGATGCCAAACAAAAAGGGCTTGTCGAAAAAGTTTATGTAACCGGGTGCCTTTCAGAGCGCTACAAACCCGAGCTTGAAAAAGAAATTCCCGATATTGACAAGTACTTCGGCACACGCGACCTGCCCCGTTTGCTGAAAACACTTAACGCTGATTATAAGCAGGAGCTAATCGGCGAACGCCTGCTTACTACTCCCCTGCATTACGCATATTTTAAAGTATCGGAAGGCTGCGACAGACCCTGTTCTTTCTGCGCAATTCCTTTAATGCGCGGGGCGCATAAGTCAATACCAATGGAGCGGCTTGTACAGCAGGCTAAGGATCTTGCTAGGCGGGGAGTGAAAGAATTAATTCTGATTGCGCAGGATTTAACTTACTACGGACTTGATCTCTACAAAAAGCGCGAGCTTGCAAAGCTTTTAAAAAAGCTTTGCGCTGTTAGCGGAATTGAATGGATTAGGCTTCATTATGCTTTTCCGCAGGGTTTCCCAATGGATGCGCTTGATGTAATTGCCGGGGAAGAAAAGATATGCAAATACCTTGATATGCCGCTTCAGCATATAAGTGATAGTATGCTGAGCTCAATGCGGCGCGGTACAACTAAACAGCGAACAATTGATCTGGTTAATGCCATACGAAAAAAAATCCCGGGCATTGCAATCCGCACAACGCTAATCACAGGTTATCCGGGAGAAACGGAAAAAGAATTCCGCGAAATGCTTGAATGGGTGAAGCAGACTAAGTTTGAACGGCTTGGAGTGTTCACATATTCACATGAAGAGAATACTCATGCATACAAGCTGAAGGATGAAGTGCCGCAGAAAGAAAAACAGCGCCGCGCAGATGAAATTATGAAGGCGCAGAAAAAAATATCACTTGAACACAATAAAAAGCTTGTTGGCAAAACTTTAAAAGTGCTTATTGATAAAAAAGAAGGCTCAAACTATATTGGCAGAACAGAGTTTGACAGTCCCGAAGTTGATAACGAAGTATATATAAATTGCCTTACCTGCTCAGGCGGGGTGAAGCAATCACAAACAGATAATCTTTCCCACATCGCACCCCTCTCCTCACAGGAGAGGGGCAGGGGGGTGAGGTCTGATGACGTTTACCTCCGCACCGGCGATTTTGCAGAAATAAAAATTACCGGGGCAAAGGAATATGACCTTGAAGGTGAAGTTCTGTGAAACTTAGAACAAGGGCTGCAGCCCCTTGTTCATTGTAAATATATGATTTCTAAATTTAAATAAAAAACCCCGGAGCTTTTTAGCACCGGGGTTTGATTTTTTATTTCGGTTTGCTGCTGTTTCTTTTGTTAAATGCTGCTTATTAAATATTACTGCACTGTTTCATTATACAGAGCGCTTATATAAACATCATATACAGGTGCTATATTTTTTTCTGTGTAATCTTTATACTGCCATATATCCGTCCTGAAATCACGTACCGGCTCATTTTTGTTCCCGTAAACAGGTTTATAATAATTAATACCATGCGGTGGAACAATAGTATTTGTTTTTACCGTTACAACCGGAGCAGGTTCAAGATAATTTACATATTCATCTTCCCTGTCAGAAGGTCTGACGTAATTTTTATAAGTTACAAAGTACGGTGTTACAGTTTTTTCAGCAACAGCTCCGTCTGCCGATGAATCATACCACCTGTCATGCATATTCAGATATATACTGTATGGAGATTCTTTTTCGCCCGGCAGTTCTGCATAATTACCAGTTCTGTTGATAATATATTTGTCTGTTACTGCAACCGCCCTGTTTTCATCTTTAACATGCATTATCCATACATCGCTGTTTGGGGGGTAACCTACCAGGTAATAAGAATGAATTCCTGCAGCTGTATTATACTGACTGTTTATGTTACGGTTTAACTCCACAGCATTAACATTGCTTTGTGAAAAGCTGTTTGCCGAAATAAAAATAAAGAACAGCATTGATAAAAATAATTTATCTAAAATTATTTTTGAAATGAGTTTGTTTATCATAACACTATCTCCTTTCATAAATATTAAATAAATTTAAAATCCTTATAGTTCTTAAATAGCATTTCCAAAAACAAGACTTTAAATAAAAAATTGTCTATATAACTGATTTATAATAATTTAATTCAATTTCAAAAACAGATACTTATGCATTTTCTGAAACAAGTTTTCGGGTCCTTTAATCAAGTACATTAAATACAATGTGTTACATATCCTTTCCTTTTCATCAAATAACGTTTAAATAGTATAATAGATGTAAATAATCAAATAAATGTAATAATATCAACTAATTGAAAATTTAATCAATAAATTTCAACACTAAACCTTTTCATTTTAATCTGCATCATATTATAGTAATTTAGGAGAAAGAATGCGGTCAAAAAATGGCTAACTATAATTTGGCCACAGAGGGGGGAGCTCTGGAGCTGGTTTCTACAAGTCCGGATAGAGAGTTTGAACTGATCCGCCAGGCAGCGGCGGGGAACTCTCATGCATTCAGGGAACTGTATAACAACAACGTTAAGCGTGTGTATGCAGTGTGCCTGCGCGCATCACAGGATACAGATATTGCAGAAGAGCTTACCCAGGAAGTATTTATTAAAGCATGGGAAAAGCTTTCAACTTTTCATTTTGAAAGCAAATTCTCATCATGGCTTCACTCAATTGCAGTGAACCAGTTCTTAATGATGAAACGTTCGGAAAAACGATTCAACGAAAGAGTAAATGAGCTGACGGATATTATCACAAGGGATAACCCGCAGGCTAAAATTAAACAGGGATATGATTCCCGCATCGATATCGAAGGCGCTTTGGAAAAGCTGCCCGAACAGGCAAGAATGGCTTTTATACTTCATGATATCGAAGGATATAAACACCACGAAATTTCCAAAATGATGGAAATTGAAGTGGGCACCTCTAAAGCCCATTTGCACCGGGCAAGAAGAATGCTTAGAGAGGAGCTGGCGAAGTAAGATTCGCTGAAATTAAGGTTATGGAAAACGAAAAAACTATGAAACATAATACAGATTGCAGCCGCACACAGGTATTAATTGATGATTACCTGGAAGGCATGATATCAAACGACAACAGGCTTGCAATGGAAGAACACCTTAAACATTGCAGTGAATGCAGGAGCTACCTTGAAAATACAGTTCTGCTTATAGAAAAAGCTGCGCTGATTGCAGCAGATGATGAAAAAAACCCAAACTTCCCTTCAAAACAAAAACATCAGCAGATGTGGAACAGCATCGAAGCAAAGATAAACCAGAAGCTTCCCGATGCCGATTCGCATATCTACAATATGAACGGGCTTGAAGATGAATATATTCCCGTTAAACAGCCGGATACCAAATCATACAGCTATAAACCGGGAGCCTGGCAGAATATGAGGTATTACTTCAGCGGGCTGGCTGCCGTGCTTATCCTTGCATTTATTATTTTCGGCGTAAGCCGCTTTATGGATTCAAGAAAAAACTCAATTGAGCTCAATACAAATATTGTTGAAGTTTCCGGCGGACCAAAATGGATGGTTGCATCAATAAAAGGCACGCCGCTTATCAATAACCTTGTCATGAAAGCTATAGACAGCCTCGGTATCGGCGGTTATATCACAACCGATGATTCATCCAAAGCAGAGCTTTATGTTGCCGGACTCGGTTCGGTTATAATAGAACCCAACTCTAAAGTTAAGCTTACAAAAAGCACAAACGATGAACACCGCATTCAGCTTGATTACGGCTCTATTGATGCCAGCATTAATGCTAAACCGCGTACTTTCTTTGTGGATGCAGGTACAGTTACCGCAGTTGATATGGGCTGCTCGTATAAATTTTCCATGGATAAAGCCGGCGACGGCCTGCTGTACGTGCGCAGCGGAAAGGTTTCGCTGGAATCAGCAAGCGGCAGGGAATCAATTGTTCCCGAAGGAAAGTTCTGCGTAACCAAGCAGAATATCGGACCCGGAACACCGTTCCGCGAAGATTCATCGCCCCAGCTTAAAAAAGCTTTAATGGAATTCGATTTCGGAAACTGCGGCGGGCAGTGCGTTAAAACAATTTTAAATAACGCAAAAAAAACCGATGCTGTTACACTGGTTAACATGATGCCCAGGGTTGATGAACAGTACCGCGCGCAGGTTTATAACAAGGTTGCAGTTTTTTATCCGCCGCCAAAATCTCTGCCCAAAGACAGTATCCCTAAGTTCAGCAAGGTTGAAGATATTAATGAATGGGTTGACCAGATAATGGAACAGGTTAACCGCCAGATACAGGAAAATATGGCAAAGGTCGAAGAGAATATGAAACAGTTTGACAGCGAAAAATGGCAGAAAGACTGGGAAAAATCCTGGAAGGATAACCATAAAAAGAACTGGAATTTTGATTATGTTATTCCCCCGGGAAATGATACTCTGCAGTTCCTTTTTAAAACAGGCGTTAACGTGTGGACACCCGAAGAACAGCAGGAGTTTGAAGACGAAATGAAACAGATGCAGGATGAGCTTAATATGAACAACGAGGAGTTCAAAAAAGAAATGGAACGCGTTAAAGAAGAGCTTAAAAAAGTAAATGAACAGATAAAAGTTGATATGGAAGAAGTTAAAAAGGAAGTTGAACGCGAAAAAGAAGAAATAAGGAAAGAAAAAGAAAACCAAAAACGAGAATCTGAAAAACACCGCAAACCATCTGATACAGGCGATGATGATGATCAGTAACGTGAAACGTGAAATGTGAAATGTGAAACGTGAATTAATTATTGTAATTATAAGTATAATTTTTACCCGCCTTAATGGCGGGTTTTTTATAACATAAAATATTTTTTTATTATGAAAACAATTCCTTTTCTGCTTGTGATGTTTGCCGTTTCTTTAAATGCCTGCTCACAGGATAAGAACAATGATTTTTATTCCGAAACAATTAAAACAGGCGACGGCTGTGAAGGCTGTGAAGCAGTGTATGATTCACCCATACCATTTGAAAATCTGCCCCATGTTGATACGCTTCCTGATTTCAGCGAAGCAGGACCAAAGCTCGAAATATCAGGTATTATTTATCACAGAGACGGCACAACCCCCGCTAGGGATATTGTAATGTACCTTTACCACACAGACCAGAACGGGTTTTACAGCAATAAATTCAATGATACAGGCTGGGCAAAACGGCACGGATATATCCGCGGGTGGATTAAAACCAACGACAAAGGGGAATATAGATTTTATACTTTAAGACCTGCTCCGTATCCTAACGCAACATTTCCTGCGCATATTCATCCCACAATAAAGGAACCAGGCAAAACACCATACTGGATTGATGACTATGTTTTTGATGACGATAAGTTTGTTGATGATACTTACAGAAGAAGGGCAGAAAACCGCTGCGGTGAGGGTATCCTGAAGCCTGTAAAAAATGAATCCGGAGTTTATACAGCAAAGCGTGATTTAATTTTAGGACTTAACATTCCCGATTATAAATAAAAAACCATGTTAAAAAACTACAGGGTTTCTTTATTATCTAAATTAATAGTGGCGTCAGGTATTCACCTGACGCGTGTCGGGTAAATACCCGACACCACGATGAGGGAGGTTCAAAAATCTTTGATAAAAACTCTACTCACCAACACCAATTAATTAAAATCACTTCTTAACACTGCATGTGTTAACGCCTATTATTGAATACAGCGGGCAGAAATTCATCAACGCTGTAAGCAGCGGCACAATACCAATTAAACCGAACCATGATTTAAAATAAAATCCCGCGCCTATAATAACTGCGCCCAGAACTATCCTGATAACTTTATCCGGGCTTCCTACGTTTGCTTTCATTTTATAATCCTCCCTGTTTTTAGATTAATTTTACTTGTACAAAATTAAATCTTAACGGGCTGATTATTGTGTGATATTATCACAAACCGCTTAAGAAATTTTTGATTTTAGCTGTAAGCGGCTGTTTATTATAATTTTGCCCCGGTCAATTTTTATAATACTTTCCTTCTCAAGGTCCTTTAAAATGCGGCTTACTACCTCGCGTGAAGTACCAAGCTCTGAAGCAATTTCATGGTGTGTTATAGCTATTTCGTTTCCGGAAGCGCGTTTTAGCATAAGCTCAGCAATGCGTGAATCCATTTTTTTGAACACTATTTCATCAACAATTTCCATCACTTCTCCAAGGCGGGCAGAAAGTATTTCAAAAAAATAAGTGCGCCATGAGTCATAACTTTTCACAAATTCTCTCAGCAGCTCATTCGGAACAAGCACGGTTTCGGCTTCTTCTTCAACAACCGCTATAGCAGGGAACTTATTCCTGCTCAATATGCACGAAGCAGTTAATATACAGCTCTCGCCTTTATGAAAGCGGTACAGTGTTATTTCCCTGCCGGTTTCACCGGCTTTGAATACGCGCACCGTTCCCCTGAGCACAAATGCAAAAAAACTGCAGCTGTCTCCTTCAAGAAAAACCGTTTCACCTGCAGGCAGTAATTTTGTTAATGAATAGTTTCGCAGGTTTTCCTGCTCGCTTTCCGTCAGACCGTTTAAAAACGGATAGGTTTGCTTCAGCAGGTTAAAAGTTTCTTCGTTTATCATTATTTGTATTATTAATATACAAAATTAACCTTCATACAGTTAATAAAAAACCCCGCACCATTTCTGATGCGGGGATATTACGGAGGTATTGAGGGATTGTGGTATCAGGTATGCTTGACTTCCGTAGCTTCAGCGTAGGAAGTTACCTGACACAGGTATAAAGTAATTTTATTTTACCAGTAGCATTTTCTTTGTCTGCTCAAACCCCTCGGTCTTTATCTTATAGAAATAAACTCCGCTTGAAAGTCCGGAAGCATTGAACTCAACTGTATGTACGCCATTATTCATAAACCCGTTAACCAGTGTGTTAACTTCCCTTCCTGCTGCATCAAATACTGTTATCTGCACATTTCCGTTTGTGGGTAATGCGAACTTGATCACAGTTGATGGATTGAACGGATTGGGATAGTTCTGCTCTAAGCTGAACTCTTCAGCAATTTCATTGCCTGAATTCATTCCTGTTAAAGCTCCGCACTGCACTCTTTCAACCGGAGTTGGGTTTGTTACAGATGGATTTATAGTAATATCGATAAGCTGAATAATTGACCTTGCGCAGTCTCCGCTCCAGAAGCCGGCTCTTGGCTGAAACATGGTTGAATCCTGGCATGCTGCTGTAACATTACCCGATGCATCTGTTTTCAGGAAGAATGGATCAAGGCTAACGCTTGATGAATGGAAAAATCTTCCTGTTACGGCAAACCCGGAAGGCGTTGAGGCTTCTTTAAGATCAAACCCAAGATCAGCGCCTGCTGTGTTGAAATATCTTTTTGTCCATACCGGAGCGCCGCCTGCGGCTGTAATTTTGGAAAGTATTATATCTTCAGTTCCTCCGGTTAATGTTGCCGAACCTGTATAAACAAGCGTCATATCAGCGGGACGGAAAATTATGCTTTCGCTTCTTTCTGGAATTCCCGGCATACCGTATGTGTTGCTCCATGCAACTATACCGGTGGCTGAAATCCTGAATGTATATATATCACCCATCGGGTCATATGCTGTGCTTGAACCGGTTATAACAAATCCGCCGTCAGTCATCGGGATAATTCTTCTGCTCTCAGAAGGCATTCCCGGTACAGGTGAATAACCTTTATACCACAAAGGCATACCGGCAGAATTAACTTTCATTACAAATACCTGGTATGGGCCGCCCGGACCGGTAAAACGGTTTGTGATACCGGTTATTGCATAGCTGTCATCAAGCGGCTGGTGGCAGATTGAATATGCGCGTTCATCCACCCATGGGAATGGCGGCATATAATTAAATGACCATATTAATGTACCCGCTGCTGTATACTGCGATGCAAGAATATGTTTTGTAATTGGCGCTCCGGGATTGAAGTTTTCTATATAACCTGCCATTGTAAATACATCAGAAGTATTCTTTACAACCTGGCGGTATTCTGATCTTAACGTATCCATCACCTGGCGTGAAAGCACGTGGAAGCAGTTAGTATCAAGAAAGCTGAATGATGCTTTTTCCCTGCCGTTAGGCGCGCGGTAAAATCCTGCAAGTACGTTCCTTCTCTGGTTGTTTGAAAACTGTATGTGGCTGAAACATGAATCAGCCAGACTGAAACCAAGCAGGCTTGAACAAACCACCGAGCCGGTGTTTGTTAACTTAAGGAACATCCAGTCAAAGCTTCCTGCATTTGGCGTTGAGTTTGATACGCCCGCTACTGACCACCTGCCGGTTAATGTACCGTCAAAATTTCTTTCTATTGAATAGCCGTAATCTGTCCTTGTGCCAAAAGGTGCATAATCATAGCTCTTTAAAAAATATTGTGATGCCGAAGTACCTGTTAATAATACCAGCGTTACTGCAAGCAGAAAAATTTTGAACATGAATTTTGCTGCATCTGTTGTTGTGTTGAAGTGTTTCATTTTATAGCTCCTTTCGGTTTTGTTTTGTTGTCAAAATGACTGATTGATACAAAACTATTTTTAAACCTTATGGAAACCTTATCACTTTTATTATCACTTTTGTAAAGGCATTTACAGGTAACTGTTAAAACAGTTATTTATATGCAGAAATTAATTTTTTATCAGCATCCCATCTCCTCTAAGGAAGGTTATACCGGCTTCTTTAGTGCCACGAATATTTTTGCCTGTATCAGCTCCCCTCATGTATTCAGGAGGGGAAGGAGACGGACTGGAAGTCCGGTTCAGAAGTGGTATCATTTTCTTTTATTGTTAGTTTTGCTTGTTTCATCGGAATCACTGGTAACGGTTAAAAATATCTGAGAATTTTAGCTCTAATAGGAGCGAAATGTTTGTAGATATAATTCTCTTCCCCTTATTAAAGGGGAGGCCGGGAGGGGTTGTCGTTTTAGTTACCCCGGTTGGTTTTATTTATCTCTGCCGTTTAATCCGGTTGGCTCTGCGTAGGGAGTAATTGTGCGTTGTTCTTCTGTTATAAGTTCAGATTTCATTGCATTCTCTATCCTTGCGGAAAAATTATTATCCTTCCATAAATTCAGCATTCGGCAAAGCTCTGCATACATGGCGCGCCTTGAGCTTTTTAGTTCTTCAAGGGTATTCCTTAGCTGGCGGGTTAACAGTTTCTGTTCGTTATCAGTAATTGTATTGTTGAACTGCCGCACTTCCTTCATATGCAGGTTAATATCGGGAATCATAACATCAGCGTCGTGTATCTCACCCATTAGATCGAGCGATGATTTAATTTCATTAAGACACAGTGAAAAATCCGCGCCAAAACAATACTCGCCAAGCTCCATAGCATAGCGGAGCGGCTTACCCGCCTTGCGCATTTCATGCAGCTCGCTTTTCCTGAGCGGAAAATTTATCACCGTATCTGCATACACAAAAAAATCACCGAACATCTCAGGTATAACAAGCCTAAGATTTTCCTTAAGCGATAGTTTTTTCTTTATATTATAATTTCGTTTCATATTTTTTTCCGGGCTATCTCCTCCCCTTATTAAAGGGGAGGCCGGGAGGGGTTGTCTATTTAGGTACCCTATTATTGGTGTTGTTTATTCCTACAGGATCACCAATAACATACAAACCTCACAAATTCTCATTCACAAAATTCAAAAAATGCTCCTTATACCCCGCTTTATTAAGAGCGTTAATGTGATTTATCAAAACCTTCCTTTTTTCCTCACGCTCTGCTTTTTTACGGATTATCAGCAGGTCAAACGCGCGTGTATCTTTATCTGCAACATCACGCTTCAGCTTTTGAAGCTTATCGATAAAAACATCGTAATCCCTAACTTCGCCAAGCGAGCGAATAAGCATACGCAGCTCATTGTATTCCGCTTTGAATTTTTTCTTCGGGAAAACCTGCCGGAACATTTTAAACACTGCCTGCACACGCCGCGATGCAACCCGCATATCATGCAATGCCTCGATATCGCTGCCTTCAAGAGTGCCCTGCTCATGCTCTGTCATTTCGCCAAACCTGACCGGCAGTATCACTTTCAGACACTCCGCAAGCGGCTTGTCCGGTTCCAGTCCGTGTATTTTTTTTGCTTTTGCCAACTTAAATTTCTTTCAAAACTTTTTTTGCAAGGGGAGTAAGCTTCAGCTTCCGCACCTCTTTTTTTGTGAATACCTCTGCACCGTATGAATCATTGCCATCAGGCTCGCGCTTCAATCCTTTAATCCCCTTAGCTTCCGCTTCATACATAACGCCTACGTGATGATACTCCTCGTTTTTTCCATCGAATGTATATGCTTCAACGCTCAGCAGTTTGTACGTAGCAAGCTTTAAGCCGGTTTCTTCAAGCACTTCGCGCTTAAGGGTCTGAAGGGGAGTCTCTCCAAAATCAATTTTCCCCCCGGGCAGGTCCCACCTGCCCTTAAAAGGACCCTTGCCCTTCTGTATAAGTATATACTTATCCTTATACTTTAATACCGCATATACTCCGAATCTTATTGAACGTTCTTTTTTTGCCAATATCGTACTGAAAATAAATTAAATAATTTTTTCTTCAACTCCCCTCTCCCACGGAGTCCGATGGACTATTTCCTCCCCTTATTAAAGGGGAGGTAAGGAGGGGTTGTCAATTTGCTGCAGGTGGTATCATGCTTTAAAAATATTATGCTGTCACCACCAATATAATATTATTATCAATTTTATCACGCTCTTTCAGGGCTATAATTTTTATATATACATAACCGATGGGCTTTGCCCATCGCTGAAATATTTTGCCCCTTCGGGGCTGCAATAATTTAATAATACTGTTTTAGCACTGTTAGAAGCGAAATATTTTTAATACTCATATCTCAGAATACTTCCTTCACCACCCCGTCAAAACTCAACTCCGTTTCGTTTTGCCCTCCCCTCCTAAAATAGGAGGGGAGCATATGAATATTATTTTTTTTCTTCAGCTCCCCTCCTCTGTTGAGGAGGGGAAAGAGTCGGGCTGAAAGCCCGGCTCAGGGGTGGTATCATGCTTTATAATAAGGTTAACCCGATAAGATACTTCGCTCATTACATTCGCTCAGTAAATACTTCTTTCACCACCCGGTATGTATTTGCATACGCATCCACTGTATGGGTGATGGGCTTTGAGTATCCTCCGCCCAGCCCCAGAGAAACGGGCACCCCGTGCCGCCTGCATTCTGAAAGCACAAGCCTGTCGCGCTCCATTAATCCTTCAAACGTAAGATTAAGCCGCCCCAGCGAGTCATATTCAAGAGGATCAACCCCTGCCTGGTACAGAACTATATCAGGCTTAAACTCAAAAATAGCAGGTAAATTATATTTAAGTAAGGATAAATATTCTTCATCACCAGTGCCGTCAGCAAGCGCAACATCAACAGTGGAGGCAACCTTTGCAAACGGGTAATTTTTTCCGCCGTGCATGCTGAAAATATATACATCGGGGTTTGCTCCCAGAATTCCGCAGTTGCCGTTGCCCTGGTGCACATCCAGGTCAACAATTGCGGCGCGGTGAATTAAGCCGCACTTTATTAAGTGAAGTATAACAACTGCAAAATCATTGAACACGCAGAATCCCTCGCCGTGTTCGCTGAAAGCGTGATGCGTGCCGCCTGCAAGATTGCCGCCAATGCCGCACTCAAGGGCGCTGTATGCTGAGCCAATTGCTCCGCCAACTGATGCAAGCGAGCGGCGGAAAAGCTCTTTGCTCCACGGCAGCCCTATCCTCCGGATAATTTTAGGGTCAACCGTACCTGCAGCATAGGCATCAAAGTATTCCGGTGAGTGCGCAAGCGTAATTATATCGCGCGCGGGAAGCTCCGGCTCATACAGCTCCGCTGCGGTAACTATACCCTCTGTCAGAAGCTTTTCTCTCAGCAGCCGGTATTTTTCCATGGGAAACCTGTGCCCTTCCGGCAATTGAACAGTGTAATGATCTGAATAATATATTTTCATTAATAAGTAGCAAAAATATTTTAATATGTTATGAAGTTAAAGGGTATTTGAAAGAAAGTTAAAAAGCTTTAACCGCTACGAAGTAGCCCCTATGGAGCGCCTTTGCTTAGCGGGATCAAAAACGGTGAGAGGGAGTACCGGTCTGTAAAAATCTTTCACACATTACCCCCCTCCTATTTTGGGAGGGGAATGCAGCAAATACCGCCAGGTATTTGATGCAGGGGAGTGACTTCGTGTTTTGTATATAAAAATATACTTCCCCGCAATTAAATATTCGGGGAATAAAGTCCCGTATTTAACCAATCTTTAATCCACGATCTGAAGGTCGTGGCAACACAAAAAAAAATATGATTTCAGCCGGCAAGTAACATTGCAGGATTTGAAATCATCCTGTTAAAAACACCGGAGAATCTCAAAGTCATCATTAGATTTAATCTGTAATTTTTGATTAATTTCTATTATTTTAAGAATATATGAATTGGTTTACTTAAATATCGGCTGATAATTCAATTAAAATATTAAATAATATGAAAGCTTTTCTTACGTTTATTTTTGCTGTTACTTTGTCTCCGGCTTTGTTCTCAAACCCTTTGTTCCAATATCAATCATCAGGTATATTAAATACAGGAATATATTTTCTAAATAACAATACAGGTTACTTAACCGGCGCTAACGGAAATATTATAAAAACCACAAATGGGGGAGTAACCTGGGAATATCAGGGTAATTATTCAAATCAACATTTGTATAATGTAAAATTTATAAACGATAACACGGGTTTTACAATATCAACCGGAGGATATTTTTGGAGAACTACAAACGGGGGGAATAGGTGGAGTGCTGCAATTATTACATCAAGCCCGCTTTTCGAGCTTTATTTTCCCAGTTCTCTTACTGGCTGGGTCAGCGGAATGGACGGTATAATCAGAAAAACCACCAACGGTGGATTTAACTGGATAACACAAAGTTCCGGAACAAATAATACGATCCCAAGTATGTATTTTGCAGATGAAAATACGGGATGGGCTTGTACATATGACGATAATTCTAACTGGCCATCAACAATTCTGTATACATCAAATTCCGGAAGTACATGGCAAGCCCAGTTAACAGCAAGTACGCTGGACCTTCATGCAATAGCTTTTTCAAGCAATGTAAACGGATGGTGCGGCGGAGCTCAGGGAAGTTTATATAAAACTACCAATGGATCTACATGGCAATCTACAGGGTCCGGCGTATCCGGAACTATCAGAGGCATACATTTTATAGACAACTCAACCGGATTTTTTACTGCCGGAACCGGTTTATACAAAACAACTAATTCGGGTACTAACTGGAATCAAGTGCTTAATGATATAAATATCCTTTACAGAATCCGGTTTTCTGATCTTAATACTGGATATGTTTCGGGTTATAACGGGACAATTTATAAAACTACAAATTCAGGCAATAACTGGAATTTACTAAGCAGGGGAATAAACAGGTCGTTGAATTCTGTTTTTTTCACTTCAGCATTAACTGGTTACGCTGCGGGAATTGATAATATGGTAAAGACAACAAACGGAGGACTTGTATGGGAACCCCTTTCTGAAGGCTCACTTTATAAACTTAACAGCATATATTTTGTAAATGAAACCACCGGGTGGGGTGTCGGATTAAACGGTACCTCTGTTTATACAACAAATGCAGGAAGTAACTGGAATGTAAGAAGTTTTGGAGGTTTTGATTTCTATACTGTTTATTTTCAGAATGAAAATACCGGGTGGGCAGGCGGAGAGTATACTTATAAGACAACGAACGGAGGATTAAACTGGACCATACAGCCTTTGGAACTGTGTCATGCAGTACATTTTGTGAATTCACAGACCGGCTGGGCAAGTTATTGGAATGGAATCGGGAAAACAACCAACGGGGGAAATAACTGGACTAACTATTCATTCAGCGCATGGCCGGTTAGTATAGATTTCTTTGATATTAATACAGGAATATGCAGTGTTGCACTGGAGGGTTCGGTTCATTTTACGGTTAATTCGGGTTTGAACTGGGTCAATAGAACTCCCGCTGCGTTTGATGATTACCATTCTACTAAAATGTTCAGCAGCAGCAATGCTGTTACAATAGGTGCGCGCCACATGGCATACACAAATAATTCCGGTGCAACGTGGAGAATTGATACAATTCCGGGATTCCCTGCAATTCTCAGCGCTGCTTTTATAAATGCAAATACAGGGTGGCTTGTTGGTGAAAGCGGGATCATATTGAAAACAACTGATGCCGGTAACTTTACTTCTATCAGCCAAAATTCTGAGTTATTGCCGCTAAGAAATAGTTATACTATAAACTACCCTAACCCATTTAATCCTTTGACAAATATTTTATTTGAAATTGGAGAAAACGCAGAAAACGTTTCAGTTGATATTTACGATTTAAACGGTAAGTTTATTTCTAACATATATTATAAAAATATGTTACAGTCCGGAAAATATGAAGTCCGGTGGGATGGTTCAAACTTTGCAAGCGGTATTTACGTATACACAGTTAAAGCTGATAATGCAATTCTTTCATTCAATAAAATGATTTTAATAAAATAAAATTTTTAGCGCTCCCGTCAGGTCTAAGTACTTGACGGGAGCGGAAAACGCAAAGTTTTATTAGAACAAGGGGCGTTGAGCCCCTTGTTTTTTTGTATCTGAATATAATGATACTACCTCCAAAAAAATATATGGGGACTAAAGTCCCGTATATATAGTGAATTTTTATCCACGACCTGAAGGTCGTGGCAACTTGAAAAGAAATATGAAGTAATTTGCTGGTTTGAAATTAATAAAAACATACTTTTACCACCCCGCAATAAACTTCCTGCCGGAAGTTTATTGCCTCCCCTCCTTAGGAAAGGTCCAACGGACTCCGTGGGAGAGGGGAGCTGAGATATAAAAATTTAATATTTATTTAATCAGTATAAATCCGGCGGGACCCTGCGGGTCAATCTTATCTTTTAGCTTATCCCATGGAATGCTTACTGTCTGGAAGCCCCACACATACGGACCAACCTGGTAGAGGTTAAATATTATATCAAGCGTATATTCATTAACTGTGAATGTCCTGAAATTATCAGAAACAGGCGATGCGCCTTTGATGATATTGGGGTCGTTGTTTTCCAGCCCTTCTTTTTTTGCCCTTTTCATCAGGTCTTTAATGCAATAATCGCTGATGAAAGTAAGCCAGGCAGAGCCCGGCAGAAAAAGCGAATCAACTGCAAGCAGTCCTTTATTTAAATAATTATAGTTGAATGATGTGCGGTATGTCATTGGATGCGCTGCACAGCGCGTATCCAGAAATGATTCGAACATAATACTTATATACCCATTATCCTTATAGATCATGGAATAATTTATTTCAAGATTATTACGCTCCTGCGGGCAGTCAAGGTTATCACCGGCTGACTGTTCTTTAAACGGATTTATCTGTCCGTAAATTATCCGGATAATTTCTGTATTGATATCGGTTGCAATTCCGTTAACCCCCATCAATGCATCTTTGCCGAAATCAAACTGAGGGTAGTAAGCCCTGATTTCATATTTTTTTTCTGCCGATGTATCTATTAAAGAATGTGAAGTTACGTTTAGCTGCTGGCTGTATGCAGTAATTGTAAATATAAACAGAATAAACAGTAAGCTGATTTTTTTCATTTTATTATGGAATTTTCAGTAATTTAAGATTATTTCCTTTAGCACTCAATACCACAAATTACTCAAAAATCCTCAAAATCAACCCTTGACATTAAATTTAGGTATGCCTAATTTTGTAATACTGATAACCTAATTTTATAATTAAGTATGACTACACGCTCAAAAGAGGATTATTTAAAGAATATTTATCATATCCAGGAAGAAGGCGGCAAGGTTAACACAGGCAGTCTTGCAAGCGCTCTATCGATTTCACCAGCATCTGTAAGCGAAATGGTTAACAAGCTTTCCAAAGAAGGCTTAATAGATAATAAGCCGTATCACGGCTTTGAGCTTACATCCGGCGGCAGAAAAATTTCGCTTAACCTCATCCGCAAACACCGTTTGCTTGAAGTTTTCCTGCAGGAACACCTGCAGTATGAATGGGACCAGGTTCACGAAGAAGCAGAAAAGCTGGAGCATGTATGCAGCGATATGTTCATAAACAAGCTGGAAGAATATCTCGGTTTCCCGAAGTTCGATCCCCATGGCGACCCTATTCCGGATAAAGAGCTTAACTTAGCTCCAACACATTTTAAGCTTCTGCAGAATGCAGAGCCGGGAAAGGAATATGTAATTGCAAAAGTTAAGGATTCATCGATAGAAATTCTGCAGTACTTAACAAAGATAGGGATAAAGCTTAATTCCAAAATTACATTGACCGAAAAAATAGATTTTGATGGTTCGGTTGTAATTATTACGGAAGGCAGAAAAAACCTTCTGAGTAAAATTATGGCAGAGCAGATATTTGTGGCAGGATGAGAATGCGAAATGTCAAACGTGAAACGTCAAAGGTGAAATGCGATCCTTCTAAGGTAAAAGCACGGGAACAAAACAAAACCCCGGAATGTCAAATGTCAAAACTCAAATGACAAATATATAAACTATCAGCAGTTCCTCTCGCATACTTGTCTTATCAAATGTGGTGAGAGAAGGAGCAGAGTCAAAAGTAAGATAAAAATAATAAAAATATGAAAAGAATATTCAACTTAGTTACAATAATTGCAGCAACGCTGGTTTTGTTTGGATGCGGTAAGAGTGATAACAAAACCTCGGGCGGAAAGATAAAAGCCGTATCCTCGATAACTATTATCAATGATATAGTAAAGAATATAGGCGGCGATAAAGTGGATGCAACAAGCATTTGCGGGGTCGGGCTTGATCCGCACACGTATAAACCAAAGCCAAATGACCCGAGGCTTGTATCAGAAAGCGATCTTGTGTTCATAAACGGTTTTGCGCTTGAACACTGGATAGAAGAAATGGTGCACAATGCCGGCGGAAATAAAACCGTTGTTGCTGTAACAACAGGCTTAACGCCTATGACTGATGAAAAGGGTTTCGGCGACCCTGACCCGCATGCATGGTTCAACGTGCAGTATGTTAAAACATATGCTTTAAATATAGCAAACGCATTCATAGAAAAAGACAAAGCCAATGAAGAGTATTATAAAACAAATCTAACAAACTATACAAAAAAACTTGATTCACTTGACAGCTGGATAAAAACCGAAATACAGAATATTCCGCAGGAAAAACGCGTGCTGATAACCTCACACGACGCTTTCCGTTACTTCGGAAAGGCATACGGCCTGGAAGTGCGCGGACTGCAGGGGATATCAACAGAAGCGAAGGCACAGACAGAGGACGTGAAAAAGCTTATAGATCTTATTAAGGAAAGAAAATTAAATTCCGTTTTTATAGAAACCAGCGTAAATCCAAAGCTGCTTGAAGAAATTTCAAGTGAAACAGGGGCAAAAGTAGGCGGCACGCTTTATTCTGATTCAGTAGGCGATGAAGGAACATTTGAAGGAACATACATAGGCGCGGTAACTCATAACGTAAACACAATTGTAAAAGCATTAAAATAAAGCAGTGACTTTAAAAAAGAGCAGAGGCTTTCAAACGGCGGTAAAATATGAATGTAATAACTGTAAAGAATTTAACGATATCGTATCACAAGAAGCCCGCAATAAAAGGTGTGAACCTTAATATTGCGCCGGGCAGTGTAATAGGTATAATTGGACCAAACGGCGCGGGAAAATCTACCCTGCTGAAAGGCATGCTGGGTTTGCTTCCCTTTGATACCGGGGAAATAAAGATCTTCGGGGATGATATTAATAAATCACGAAAGCGGATTTCATATATACCTCAGCGCGAGCAGTTTGACTGGGACTTTCCCATAAACGTTGAAGATGTAGTAATGATGGGGCGGTTTGCGCACCTGCCAATTGTAGGTTTCCCTAAAGCGGGTGATAAAAAAATTGTAAACCAGGTTTTGCAGAAAGTTGAAATGGATAAATATTCCAAACGGCAGATAAGGCAGCTTTCAGGCGGGCAGCAGCAGCGGGTTTTCCTTGCCCGGGCTCTTGCGCAGGAAAGCGATATTTATTTCCTCGATGAGCCATTTGTTGGAGTTGATGCCAAAACAGAAAGGGCTATTTTTGGATTAATGCAGGAACTAAAAAATAACGGAAAAACACTGCTGGTAGTACACCATGATCTCAGCATGGTTAAGGATTATTTTGATAAACTTATCCTGATAAATCAAACATTAATAGCATATGGTGATTCAGAGGATGTTTTCACTCCGGGGCTGATCAACAAAACATACGGCGGCAGGCTTACAATGCTTCAGAAGACAGAGGAGCTTGTTAGTTGATAGTTTACAGTTGATAGTTGATAGTGAATAGGTGATAGTTGATAATTTAAATCTAATTCTTAACTAAATATAAATTAAAACGAGATAAAAATGAAAACCAGAAGTATTGTTGAAGAAAAATCTTATGCATTTGCATTACGAATCATTAAGCTATATAGACATTTAGTGATAGAAAAAAAAGAGTTTGTTTTAAGTAAACAAATTTTACGCTGCGGTATTTCAATAGGGGCAAATGTTAAAGAAGCAGTTCAGGCAGAATCCCGGAATGATTTTATTCATAAACTATACATTTCATTAAAAGAAGCATCGGAAACAGAATACTGGCTTAATCTGCTTCATGATTCAGGTTATATTTCAAAAAAATCCTTTGAGTCTATTGCCAAAGAATGTATTGAACTTATTAAAATAATTACTGCAATAATTAAAACCAGTAAAAAGAATTCAGAAAAAAAATAACTGTCAACTATCAATTATAAATTATAAACTATTAACATTTTCTGTAAACTATAAACTAAATTGGATATATTATCTAAATACCTGCTGGAGCCGGTGCAATACGAATTCATTCAGCGCGCATTAATTGCCTCTGTGACAATAGGTATAAGCTGCGGACTGATCGGTACATACATTATGCTGCGCAGAATGTCATTAATAGGCGATGCACTTGCGCATGCCGTTCTGCCGGGTGTGGTGGTAAGCTTCATGGTTGCCGGCAAAAGCGAGGCCGCGCTTTTTATTGGTGCAGTAGTTTCGGGTATTCTAACCGTATTGCTTATTGGATTTGTCAACAGGAATTCGAAAATCAAGGAAGATACATCAATCGGCATAATATTCACCGGCGCTTTTGCGCTTGGTATCCTGCTTGTATCTCAGCTTAAACAGGTGCATATTGACCTGTCATCATATTTATTTGGCGATGTGCTGGGTGTATCAACAGGTGATATTACTCTTTCAATGATAATAATGTTTGTTATAATTCTCTGCATAGTTCTGTTTTACAAACAGCTTTTGCTTACATCGTTTGACCCGACAATGGCAATGACGATTGGGATTTCAACAACACTTGTGCATTATATGCTTATGACGCTGCTTTCAATGTCAATTGTTGCCGGGCTGCAGTCAGTTGGCGTAATACTTATTATAGCCATGCTTATAACTCCCCCTGCAACAGCTTATTTGCTTTCCAGCAATCTGAAAAAAATACTGCTTCTTTCGGCAATGTTCGGCACAATATCAGCTATTACAGGATTATATCTTTCATACCACTTTAATTTTGCCTCAGGTGCATCAATTGTGCTGGTAGCTGTTGCTTTGTTTATGCTGGCATTTTTATTTTCTCCCAAAGAAGGTGTTGTCACAAAGCTTTTCCGCAGAAGATCTGCATCAAAACTTGTACTTATAGAAGATGTAATTAAGCTTTCATACCGTTTTAAGGATGAAACGGGCAAAACTGAGCTGGTGGATAAGATAGCCAATGAGCTTGGTATTTCGAACAGCAGGGTTGAAGGTGTTATTAAAACACTGCTGGGCAAAGACCTGATGCGCAGGACAAACGGTAGTTACGTACTGACCGATGAAGGAAATAAATACGCCTTAAGGCTGGTAAGAACACACAGGCTATGGGAAACTTACATTACGAATAAGAACGTGGTTGATATAGAGCATATTCACCCCGAAGCAGAAAAGCTTGAGCACGTACTGACTGAGGATATGGTTGATGAGCTTGATGAAGAGCTTGGTTTCCCCGAAAAAGATCCGCACGGTTCAGAAATTCCGAGGAAATAAGATCCCCGTAAAAGCAGAAAAATCAAAAAATAACCATTATATTTGCTGAATATTTTAATTTATAACAGGAGGATAAAATATAATGGCAGAAGAAACGAACAAAACGGGCGGAGATGTTCCCGAAAAAGCAACAAGACTTGAAGTTATAATCACAATACTGCTTGGTATTACCACAATACTCGGCGCATTTGCAGCATACTGCTCCGCATTATGGGGTGGTGAAATGCAGAACAGCTATACAAGCTCGGTTACTGTTACCAACCACGGCAATACAATTTATCTTGAAGCGTTAAGCGACCTGAACTCGTTTGAAGTGAACGATATGAAGGATGATATTATTTATTCCGAGTGGAAAGAGAACACAGAAAAGGGCGATGCTGAAGATGCGGCATATTTTTTCACCAAGCTAAGCCCGGGTTTGCAGAAGGACCTTTCCGACGATCCGAAAGATGTAAGCGAGTATGATAAAGAACAGGCGGCATACCTGGATAGTATTATGGCAAGGCTTGGTGATGCAGAACATTATAATGATTCAGCAAAAGTGCTTATGACGAAAGGGAACTCTGCCAATAAGTACGGTGATGATTTTACGCTTTGCACGGTGCTTTTTACCGTGGTGCTTTTCTTTCTGGGGCTTGCATCGCTTAAAACGCACTCAACCATGCAGAAAACGTATGTAATAATTTCTGTTGTTATCCTGGTACTTTCGTTTATCAGGATGGTTACTATTCCTTTTCCGTTTATGCAGTAGATATATTGATTTTAATCCCCGGTTGAATTTATCAGTATAAACTATAATAATATTCAGTACAGATAATAAAAATAATCTTTTTTAACATTCCCCCCTTCAAATAGCGGAGGGGGATTTTAACGGCTGATAATTTCAATAATTGATTAAACTAATAAATAAAACATGAAGACACTTTTTTTCGCTTTTCTTTTATTTACTTATTTCAACTCTCAGTATTTATTTTCACAGGCGGGTGATATATCGACCGACAGGCCTGACCAGTCAGAATCACCCTACCTTGTGGATAAGGGATATTTCCAGACAGAAATAGGCGGCAGTATTGAAAAAGTTGACGAATTCGATTCACCAATAGGTCCTTTTAAAGTATTTTCGCATTCGTATCCTTCATTATTATTAAGATATGGTCTTTCCGGAAATGTTGAATTGCGGTTTGCAGCAGAGTTTCTTCAGGAAGAATTGAGCAATGTTGAAGTTTCAGACCAAAATCAAACAGGATTCAGTCCGCTTACAATTGGGGCTAAAATAAGTCTTTTCAAAGAAAAAAAATCAATGCCTGAAACATCGTTAATATTAAGTATATCTATTCCTTTCAAGGAGAATAGTCCTTTCCAGTCAGATTTCATAGGGACTGATTTCCGTTTTGTGATGACTAATAATTTAAGCAAACGGTTCACGCTTTCGTATAACATCGGCGGTGAATTTGGCGCGGGCGCGCCGGGAGCAACCGGAATTTATACCGTTTCTCTGGGTGCATTAATTGTGAATAAACTTGGCGGATTTGTTGAGCTCTATGGCTTCATGCCGCAGAAATTTTCACCCGACCACCGCTTTGACGCGGGGTTAACATACCTGATATTAAAGAATGTACAAGTGGATGCCTCCTTTGGTTTCGGCATTTCCGAAAGGTCACCTGATTATTTTGTTGGCGGAGGGGTTTCTGTAAGGCTGCCAAGGTAGGTAAGTAGGTGAGTAGGTGTGTGGGTGAGTGGGATAAGCAGGAAAGTAAGTAAGAATATGGGTAAATGGATCGTTATGATGGCAAATGAAAAAAATGGATTAATTTTATGTTGGATTATTGATAGTTTGATAAAGGTTTTATTTCTTTTAAATTATTATAATAATATTTTTTTTATAAATGGAACAGAAAACCCCAAGGAAATCCAATTTTGAAACTCTGGAGATTTGGCGGGAAGGAAGAGAATTAAGGAAAGAAATTTCTTTGTTGACAAGGAAATTCCCTGTTGAAGAAAAATATAGACTTGCTGACCAGATGATTAGAGCTTCCCGCTCCGTTACAGCAAACATTGCCGAAGGATATGGACGATACCATTATCAGGAAAATATACAGTTCTGCAGAGCTTCACGCGGTTCTTTATACGAACTTATTGATCATTTCATAACAGCCTATGATGAAAATTATATTGATGAAATACAATGTAATGCATATAAATTGAAACTGGATATTTTGATAGCCAAAATTAATGGTTATATAGCATATCTGAAAAAAAGGAAAAACGAAGATTAACTCTCCGCTTTTCCTTGATTTAATTACTTCAAATCATTTTCTAAAGTTCACCAATAATCCTTTAAACCTTTGACTACTCACCGACTTACCCACACACCTACTCACCTACTTACCTACTCACCTACTCACCCGCTAACCTAATACACTCTGAATGAATTCACGATATTGATATTGGTATTATAAGCTGTTATCATATAGTTGTAATTATTAACTACATCATCATACAGCCTGTTGAACTCGCGTTCATCCTTTGCATCCGGTGATTTGTCGTAGAACTTATTGCCGGCATCGGTGAACATTTTGCACATCTTCGAGAAATAGTCTTCGTAGCTGTATTTCATATATTTTGTTTTATCGCTGAACTCAGCGCTCATAACAATTTCTTTTTCCTTTTTAAAAGTATCTTCGAACTTCCTGAAAAATTCCTTTGACTTCTGCTGGTCGCCCTTGAATTCAAGTCCGCTGAATTCATCATAGAATTCCTCTGCAGCGTCAAGCGTATTTTCATATGAGTTCATAAGTATTGCCACTGCTTTTTCGTCGGGATTGCTGATAGATTCAATATCGCGCTGTTTGCGCTGCGGCTTATATTTTTTAACCGATGCCGAGAACTTATCAAATGCAGCTTTATACTTTCCGTATGCAGCTTTTAACTCTTCATCATATCCAACAGCCTTTGAAAGATCGTTTTTATATTCGCTGCTGCTGTAATACTCTGCCACCTTTACCGATGTATTGTAAAATTCCTGCATGCCTTTAAGCACATCCTTAAAGTTTCCTTCAATTTCGTTTTTCATGTCATCTGAAGCATTGAGCTTTGAAAGCTCGCCGCCATCAAACATAGAGCGGTTGTATTCCTTATAAACCCGTTCAAGGTTATCTGCTGAAAGCTTGAACGATACCGCAATTATAAAATCATTTTTGCTGATTGATTTGGGTTCCGGGATGCTTGACATGTAATCCTTATAAACTTTCTCTCCTGCATCCTGAACCTTGTTTGATACTTCTATATATTTATTGTAAAACTCCAGGTCTGCAGTAGATGTAACTTCTTTTGTTTCTTCTTTGGTGGTTTCCTCTTTTTTATCGCCGGAATCCTTTGAGCCAAGCTTTTCCTTAAGCTTATCAACCATCGAGCAGCTTGTTACAAGAATAACCGTAATAAGCAATGCTGATATGAACTTTATTTTATTCAATTATGCCTCCTGAATAATTATTTATTTATATTAATTATTATCACTAAAAACATTTAACCTGTTTACAAAAATAACTTTCAGTTAAATAACTACCAAAGAAACAAAATTGTAATTGTTTTATAAATTTTATATTAATTTCTCTGAAAAAAACACATAATTTACGCAAATTAACCTGCCTTGTTTAACGGCTTATATTTAGCTAATTTTGCGAAATATTTCAGAAAATTTCACCGGAAGAACACAGATTAAATGCATAAAAAAGAGGTATTTATAGTTGATGCTGCCAGGACGCCTATCGGCAAGTACGCAGGAGCGTTAAAAGATGTAAGACCTGATGATATGGCAGCTGGAGTGATAAAAGAAGTTGTTAAGAGGAATCTGGATGACAAGGGAATCACGAAGGATATTATTGAAGATGTTGTTTTGGGTTGTGCTAACCAGGCAGGAGAAGATAACCGCAATGTTGCAAGGATGAGCGTTCTGCTGGCAGGTCTGCCGGTTTCAGTTGGCGGTGTAACTGTTAACCGCTTATGCGGTTCTGGTATGCAGGCAGTAATTGATGCATGGCGCGCCATTTTATCCGGTGAAGGAGATGTGATGATTGCCGGCGGAACTGAATCGATGACCCGTGCGCCTTTTGTTATGCCTAAGGCCGCTGAAGCATTCACCCGTACAAATGCCGTTTATGATACAACGATAGGCTGGCGCTTTACAAATTCAAAGCTTGCAAAAATGTATTACCCGTATTCAATGGGCGAAACCGCAGAGAACGTTGCAAAACGGTACAGTATACCGCGTGAAAGGCAGGATGAGTTTGCAATGCTTTCCCAGATGAAAGCCAAGGATGCAATACTTGGCGGGAAGTTCAGGAACGAAATTACGCCGGTAGAAATAATCACAAAAAAAGAAACAGCGGTGTTTGATACAGATGAATTCCCGAGGCTAGATACAACGCTTGATAAGCTTGCAAAGCTAAAGCCTGCATTTGCCAAAGAAGGCGGTACGGTTACAGCGGGGAATTCCAGCGGCGTTAATGACGGCGCCTGCGCATTATTGCTGGCATCAGGTGAAAAAGCTGATGAGCTTGGCTTAAATAAACGCGCAAAAATAATATCAAGCGCAGTTGCAGGTGTTGAGCCTGACTGCATGGGGCTGGGACCGATACCAGCATCCCGCAAGGCGCTTGAACGCGCCGGCTTAAAGCTTGAACAAATAGATCTTATTGAGCTTAACGAGGCTTTTGCTGCGCAGGCTATTGCCTGCATAGATGAGCTTGGGCTTGATATGAACAAAGTTAATGTAAACGGCGGCGCAATTGCACTGGGCCACCCGCTTGGAATGAGCGGCGCAAGAATCCTGACCACACTGTTATATGAAATGGAAAAAAGGAATTTAAAGTACGGGCTTGCTTCAATGTGTATAGGAGTAGGGCAGGGCATTGCTGTTATAATTGAAAGAGTTTAGTTGTTTTCAGATAAAAATTTTCATAACAGACAAAACTAATAAGAAGTTTTAAGTTTCGGAATGCGGATTGCTGATTTTGGATTATAATGCTGAAATCAAAACATTAAAACCAATGCAGAGCAGGCAATCCGAAATCACAATTCCGAAATCTGAAATCATTAGATGAATTTTCCGAACACATTAAGTCTGATAAGGATACTTCTGGCGCCGGTATTTTTATACCTGTTTGTTTCCGGTTCTGATACTATGGTTGCAGCATCATTTGCTGTTTTTACCATTGCTGCATTAACAGACTGGTATGACGGCTGGTATGCCCGAAAATACGGATTTAAAACCAGGTGGGGCCAGTTCATCGATCCGCTGGCAGATAAGATACTTACTTCTGCTGCGTTTATCGGATTTTACCTGTTGAAAAAGAATGATCCCTCATTTTTAGGAACATCAGAGCCGGTTCCTGTTGTTGTTTTAATAGCAATAATAATATTCAGGGATATAGTGCTTACAACAGTACGGAGCATACAGGAGCTGAGGGGCAGGGAGTTCAGGACTTCGATGATATCCAAAACAAAGACTTTTATCCAGATGACATATATTTTTCTGCTGCTCGGGCTAATTTCAGCAGCAGCGCTGACAGGCGGAACGCCTGCGGGTGAAAGTATAATTACTTATTTGCATTCACAGATTAATTATTATATATTGCTGCTGATAACACTGCTGACGGCAGCAAGCGGAATCGCATATATTTTTGAGCAGGACAGCGTAAAAAATTAAAAAGTGTAAAACGGGTATTAAAGTATTATCCCGCAAATCAATTAAATGGCATTCAGGCTTATTAAAGAAAAGAACCCGGTAAACGAAGAAGTAAAAGTACCGGCAATATTTACGCTGATTGGCAGCGTATTTTATATAGGCTTTATACCAATAGCTTCGGGTACATTCGGCTCGCTGATAGGGCTGGCTCTGTATTTAACTCCGCGCGTATCCGGGGTATATTCACTTTCTCTAATAACTGCCCTAGTGTTTATTGTTGGTTTATTAGCCGCCGAAAAAATGCGCCCCCGTTACGGTGAAGACCCGCCTGAAGTTGTAATTGATGAAGTTGCCGGGCAGCTTTTTACATACCTTATAGGCTCTGTAGTGTTCGAACTGTTCTTCTCATTCAAATCGTTTGACCCTGATTTTGCATTCGATACAAAGCTGGTTTTTGGTATAATCGGATTTTTTACATTCCGTTTTTTTGATATTGTTAAACTGGAGCCCTCAAAATACTTTGATAACAGGGAAAACGGCTTTGGTATAATGATGGATGATATTGCTGCAGCGGTGTATGCAGGTGTCATTTCTGCGGTATTAACCCACCTGGCATGGTACCAGTTTTTGAGAGTTTACCTTGAATAGTGTTGAGTGAATAGTGTGTGTTTTATTAATTGAGCTGTGAGTGAATTTAATGCAGATTAAAAAAATCAGAAAAACTGTTTTATAAGAAATCCTTTAAGCAAATTAAATTACAGTCATTCCGTAAAAATCTTCATGAAGTCAGTGATAATTTCAATAGGTGATGAGGTTTTGATAGGGCAGGTTGTGAACACAAACGCTGCATGGCTTGGCAAAGAGCTTGTTGCTATGGGATTTCCGGCCGGACGCATTGTGACCATTCCGGATAATGAAAAGGAGATACTAAAGGAATTCCGCAGCGCTTATAAAAATTATGATATAATTGCCGTTACCGGCGGCCTGGGTCCGACACATGATGATATTACCGTAAAGACCGTTGCAAAATTCTTTAAAAGCAAATATGTGCTTAACGAAAAAGTCCTGAAGCACGTAAAGAATATTTTTGCCCGCAGAAAAATACAAATGCCTGCAGCCAATATTGGCCAGGCGCTTGTGCCTGATATTGCAAAAGTGCTGGAAAACAAAACGGGTACGGCTCCCGGACTTCTTATAGATAAAGCCGGAAAAGTTTTCTGTGTGATGCCCGGCGTACCGTATGAAATGAAGTATATCAGCCGGACAGGGTTTTTTCCGTACCTTCAGAAAAAATTCAGCCGCAAAAAAAGAAATGTCATTAAACAGCAGACCCTGCATACAATAGGGATAGGCGAATCTATGCTTGCCGAAAAGCTTGGTGATATAAACAAGATAGTCCGCAAGGGCAACGGGTATGAAGTTAAGCTTGCATTCCTTCCTTCAAACTATGAAGTCCGCCTGCGGGTAACTGTATCGGCAGTTAGTGAATTTATTGCTGATAAGCTTCTTAAAGAAACAACAGGGCTTATAAAGAAAAGGGCCGGAAATTTTATTTATTCAGATTCAGAAAGCTCAATCGAAAAAACAGTAGGCGCGCTGTTAAAAAAAAAGAAGCTGACAATTTCATGCGCTGAATCATGTACCGGCGGGCTGCTTACAAGCAAGCTTACGGATATTTCGGGAAGCTCGGGGTATGTAATGGATGCAATAGTAGGCTATGCAAACGAAGCAAAACAAAGGCTGCTGGGCGTTAAAAAAGAAACCCTGAAAAAATACGGCGCAGTTAGCGAACTTACCGCAATTGAAATGGCTGAAGGCATCAGGAAACGCTCGAAAACGGATATCGGGTTATCAACAACGGGTATAGCGGGTCCGACCGGCGCTCGCCCCGGAAAGCCCGTAGGGCTTGTATGGATAGGGTACAGTGATAAAAAGATTTCATTTGCAAAAAAATATATTTTTACAAAAGACCGGTTAAGGAACAAGGATATAATGGCTAAGATGGCGCTTGAAGTGGTGAGAAGACAATTAACAATTGACAATTATCAATGAACAATTAGCAATGAGCAATTAACAATGATATATATTCTGATTAGCCACGGTCTTTAGACCGTGGGACAGGTTACACTCAGAAACAGGGCTTTAGCCCTGAATTAATATGGATTAAAAATTTTATAAATTTTTTGGGCTAAAGCCCGGGTTACTTAATAACATTCCAAGTCCTGAACTGCTAAGGCAGTCATAAGGTCGTGGCAACTAAGCTGGTTATGATAGAAATAAAAAATCTGAAAAAAAGTTTTGGCAGCAAGCAGGTATTGCGCGGTGTTGACCTTGTAATAGAAGAAGGCAAGACCAATGTTATTATAGGCGCAAGCGGCTGCGGCAAATCGGTTATGCTTAAGCATATTGTAGGATTGCTGAGACCTGATGAAGGAAGCATCCTTATTGACGGTGAAGATATCACCAAAATGAACGAAAAGGAAGTTTATGAAATACGTAAAAAGTTCGGATTCCTTTTCCAGAGCGCAGCTTTGTTTGACTCGATGTCAGTAGGCGAAAACATCGGTATTGCGCTTCGTGAAAACACGATGACTCCGAAATCTGAGATAAATAAAATCATAACGGAAAAGCTGGGGCTTGTGAACCTGCCGGGCACGGAAAATTTAATGCCTTCGGAGCTTTCAGGCGGTATGCGCAAGCGTGTTGGTCTGGCAAGGGCGCTGGCAACAAATCCCCAGTACATACTTTATGATGAACCAACTACCGGACTTGATCCCATAACCAGTGAAACAATAGATGAGCTGATGGATACGGTTGCGCAAAGCCAGGCTCCTAAAGTTACTTCTATAATAGTAACGCATGATATCTTTACAGTGTATGAAATAGGCGACAGGGTCGCCATGATGTACGACGGTATAGTTCATTTTAACGGTACGCCTGAAGAGCTCAGGAAAACCGAAGACCCGATTGTCAGGCAGTTCCTTGAGCGAACAGATGAGAAGAAAGCGAAACATTAGCAATGAACAGTTATCAATGAGCAATTAACAATTATACTGCATAAATATTTATCGGGTAAACTGAAAGAAAACTTAAATTAAATTACTGTTTTATCATATCTGTTTTAATATAAACTTTTCAATTTACCCTTAAGAAAAATATCATTATTTTTGTTGATAATCTTGTGTGTTGACAAAAGGCACACATATAATTAAATTTGGCAATGCGTTTTAACTGGAATAACGAAAAAAATGAAAAACTTAAAAAAACCAGGGGAATAAGTTTTGAGGATATAGTTATTGCGGCTGAAAATGGAAATATTCTTGATATATTGGAAAACAAGTCAAAGGAATACAAAAATCAAGTAATACTTGCGGTTAATTTTAAAAACTATATTTACGCAGTGCCAACAGTTATTACAGAAAATGAATTTTTTCTTAAAACAATCTTTCCCAGCAGAAAATTAACCGCTAAATATTTAAATTAATCAAAATGGATAAAGAAGAAAGAAAATTAAAAAGAAGTATTGAATCCGGAAAATGGAAAAGTACAGATAATTTATCCGGAATGAAAAAGCGCTTTAAGAAAGCTGCTGAAAATACAATTTTAAAAGATCAGAGAATGAATATCAGAATTGCAAAAAGAGACCTTGATATGCTGAAAGTAAGAGCATTACAGGAAGGGCTTCCGTACCAAACTCTTGTATCAAGTATACTGCATAAATATTTATCAGGTAAACTCAAAGAAAACTTAAATTAAATTACTGTTTTATCATATCTGTTTAAACATAAACTTTTCAATTTACCCTTAAGAAAAATATCATTATTTTTGTTGATATTTATACCATAACATCCAATTAAAGAAAGGATAATAATATCAGTATGTCAGAGGCTCAGAATGCTTCAAAAAATCCATCCGCTAAGGAACAGCCATCCAAACCGGTTTCAAAGGGTGCAGTATATTTCCAGGCGGTGCGGGCGTTTTCATTTCCTGCATCGCTTATTCCATGCCTTTTAGGCGCAATGCTTGCATTGCTGCAGGGCGGCGATACTGCATGGTACTTAATGCCGTTCATAGCAATTTCACTTTTATTCCTTCATGCCGGCTCAAATGTTATCAGCGATGTTGACGATTACCGCCACGGCGTAGATGCAAAAGGTACACTTGGCGGCTCAAGGGTCCTGCCCGAAGGGCTGTTAAGCTCAAAGGAAATGTTCCGCTTTGGCATGATATTATTCGGTTTAGCAGTATTGTTTGGTTTACCAATAATCCTTGACAGGGGCATGATGATATTGTGGCTTGGAATAATAGGTATTGTAGGAGGTTTCTTTTACACAGGCAGGCCTATTGGATACAAATATATTGCCTTGGGTGATATATTTATTTTCCTTCTCTACGGCCCCGCTATAGTTACGGGAACACTGTATGCATTAACCGGAGTGTTTTCACTTTCAGCAGCGCTGATATCAATTCCCCTGGGCCTGCTTGTTACAGGAATCCTTCAGGCAAATAACCTGCGGGATATTATAAATGACCGCAAGGCAAACATTAAAACGCTTGCAACAGTTTTCGGAGAAGGCTTTGCAAAGGGCGAATATGTCTTTTTAATTGTCGGAGCATATTTTACAGTAATATTGCTTGTAGTATTTAACGTGCTTTCAGTCTGGTCATTACTTGTATTTCTATCATTGCCAATAGCTTTAAAGAACATGAACATGATAAAGGGTGTAAAGATAGAAGATACCGGCAAAATAGCAATGCTTGATGCAATGACTGCACAGCTTACGCTGATGTTCGGCGTGCTGCTTTCGATAAGCATAATAATAACTAAACTTATAGGTTAAAACACAGTTCAGTATAATTTAATAAACCTGTAACTTTTTCAGCAGGTTCTTCATACGGAAAATATTTTTGCAGCGCCGGCTAATTATCGGCAGATAAATACCCGGCGCTGTTATTTTATAAACTAAACAATATTGCCATGAAAAAGTTAATTGTATTATTGATACTGCTGTTTATATTTACCGCGGGTACAATGATCAGCGCGCAGGAAACCGAAAAACTGCTGAAATTTAAAAAAGGAGACAGCTCTGCCCTGGTAACAGGCTCGCTGGTGAGAGGTGAGGAAACTTCTTATATACTTATTGCAAACAAACACCAGACAATGACAGTAACTATATCATCATCAGAAGAAAATGCGGTATTCCGCATTAAAGACAGGAGCTCGAGATATTACCTGGACGGAGCAGGCGAAATAGACGAGGCAGTTAAATGGAAAGGGCCGCTTCCTTCTGACGGTGAATATAAAATAATTGTAGGCGGAAAAAGGGGAAATACAGATTATACGCTTCAGGTTTTTATTGAATGAGCGGGAAATGGTAACTCTCACTTGGTTATTAGCAAGATATAAAAAAATTTTAATAAAAGGGGCTTATAAAAAGCCCTTTTTAAGTTATGAAATATTTCCTGCGATTGCAGATACAGCTCTTATTTGCTGAATTTAACAGTACAGTAATTATAATTTCCCTGTCCAGTAATAAACCCGCCCATTAAAATATTATCATCCGGGTCCAAAGCTGCATTAAGCGCAGTTGGAATACTGTTTTCAGCTGAAAAATAATGCTGCCATAAAAGCCCGCCGGCAGGTGAAAAACAATCAGCTGCCATTTCTGAATAACTCTTTCCGCTTATAACAGATGAACCTGTAACCAGCAGGTTACCGCTGCTGTTAAGCAGCAGCTGAATGGTTTCGATATTTTTGGAAAGCGGTTTATCGGAAATATTTTTCCAGACCTCGCTGCCTGAATTATCATATTTTAATAATATCCTGTATTGTTTCTTCTTCCCGGCTTCAACTGTTCCGGCAACATATATATTGCCTTCTTTATCAACTAAAAGTTTTTGAGCTTCATCGCTTCCGTTTGCGGGTCCGTTAAAGTTTTTCTTCCATACAATATTACCCAGATAATCAAGCTTTAAAGTTAAAATATCTTTGTTGTCTTCGCTGCTGTACCCTGTCAGATAAACATTTCCTTCATTATCGGTTTTTATATCTGTTGGTTTATCATAAGAAACTGATTTCCCATCATACTTTGCAAACCAAAGCAGGTTACCGGAGTTATCATATTTTGCTATCCCTATATGGTAAGCAGGAGCATTACACTGCCCTGCAACGTAAACATTTCCTGCCGGGTCAACTGTTAAAACGCCGGAACGGTCATTGGAAATATTATCATCATACGGTTTCATCCAGAGCTGTTCACCGGAAGGTGAGTATTTTATTGTAACCCAATCCATGCCGGATTTATCAGTTACAATATGCCCTGCTGTGCCGGTCACGTAAACATTTCCCAGATCATCAGCGGCAACCGAGCTTCCTTCATCGCCGATGCCACCTTTGGATGCAAATACATTATTCCACATCAGCACGCCATCTTTATTGTATTTTAAAGTGATAATATCATCTGAAGTGCCGCCTGAGCCGGTTGATGAACCTGTTATAATAATATTACCGTCGTTATCAATGACCAAAAACCGCGGTCTGTCGTTATAACTTCCTGTTCCGTTAAATATAGCTATCCAAAGCTGATTTCCGTATTTATCGTATTTAATGGTTACTATATCATCGCCTTTGCCGTCAGTGTTTGAAACTCCGGTCACAATAACATTTCCCCATTTATCTGAGGCAATAAACTGAGCTTTATCTATGCTTAGATTTCCATTGGATGAGTAAAAATTGCTCCACTCTGTTTTGTACTGGCTTAACAAAAGTGAATTTACACAAAAGATAAACGTAATTAAAACTGAAATAATCCTGTTAAATTTCATAGTTATGTTTTATTTAATTAATATCATTTTTATTGTTTGTGAAAATTTTCCCGCAGTAAATCTGCAGAAATACACACCACTGCCGTATTTAGAAGCATTCCAGGTAATCTTATATGTGCCGGCGGGTAAGTTATCATCAAACAGTGTTTCTGTTTTGCTTCCTGCGGCATCAAAAATTGTTAGATTTACTAATCCGAAATCAGTAATCCGCAAACCGAGTTCAGTAACGGGATTAAATGGATTAGGATAGTTTTGAGATAAACCAAAATTTTCGGGTACCTGGTTTGAAACAGGAGATATAAACGTTATTCCGCCGTTAGTGGTTTTTATAATTCTGCCCGTTGTGCCGACTGCATAGCCGGTTGATGCGGAGCTGAAACGCAGCCCGTAAAGATTATCGCCAACGGGGGTTGTTTGCGCAGACCAGTTCAAACCCCCGTTTTGTGTTGTAATGATAGTACCCGTGGTTCCGCATGCATATCCTGTAAAAGAATTTATAAATTGTACACTGTAAAGCCAGTTAGAAACATTACTTGTCTGCTCAATCCAGTTAACCCCGGAATTTGTAGTTTTGCGGATAATTCCCTGGTAGCCAACTGCCCAGCCTGTAAACTGGTCAACAAACGAAATGGAATAGAAATGAAACGTGGTTGATGTTGTTTGTGAAATCCAGTTTGTGCCGCCGCTGCTTGTGTTAATGATTTTTCCGTTTGCACCGGATATCCATCCAAGTGTTTCGCCGGAAAAGAAGATGCTGAACAATGTTTCCACGGTACCGCTTGTTTGCGGATTCCAGCTAGCGCCGCCATCAGAAGAATATCTGATTACTCCGCCATCGCCTGCAGCCCATCCTTTTGATGAATTGACAAAAAATATTGCACGGAGCTGTGTTGTTACACCGCTTGATTGGGCTACCCAGTTATCCCCTGCGTTTGTAGTTTTAATGATCAATCCGCCCGGGCCAGCGCCCCAGCCCGTAGTTGTATTGATAAAATAAACAGAGCTTAATGCGCTGCTTCCTGATTGCGCAAACCAGTTTACGCCTCCGTTAGTTGTTTTTCTGATTGTTCCAAGGTCGCCTACAGCCCAACCCGTCAAATCGTTTACGAAGTAAACACTGCTTAGATTATACGGTGTACCGCTTGACTGAACAAACCACCCCTGCGAAAAAACCGGAGAAAAAAAACTTAAAAAAAGTAAAACATATTTCAGAATTTTCATAGCTTATAAATTTTAATTAATTAAAATCGGTACATTAAATACTAAAAAAATACCGCCCGGGTAAGGCAGGAAACAAAATACGGGACAGTCCCTCGCGCAGACGGGTGTATTTTATCCTGCCCGTTACCGGGCAATAAATTTGCTGAAGAGCAGATAAATAATCAGGATTGATGAATGGTTTATTCATTTCAGACTGTCCCGTAATTTTAAATTCAATAGTTAATGCGGCAAATCTATAAACCGTGTACTTATAAGACAAAGAAATTAAAAATCAATAATCGCAAATTTAATTTAGAAATATTTGAATAATTGTTAAATAATGCTTATTTTACTGATATTTATAGCATACAAAATCGCAAAAAATATGCAGATGCTGAATGTTTTTTCCATGTTTTCCAAACTTAAAGCCGGCGAACTCAGGGATTTTTCAAGGTTTGTACGTTCGCCGTTTTTCAACGGCAGAAACGAAACTGTAAAATATTATAACATTGTAAAGAAGTTTTACCCCGGGTTTGATAACAAAAATTTTACTGCCGAAAATATTTTTCAAAAGATGTACCCGGGGAAAAAATTCAACATGCAGGCAGTAAGAAGGCTTAATTCATATTTGCTGAAGCTGCTGAAAGATTATCTGAGTTATAAAGGATTAAAGAACGACCCTTTTTATTTTGATCTTTCTTTATCTATACAGCTTTCGGAACGCAGGCTATACAAACAATCTCATAAGCAGCTGTTATATACCGAGAATAAATACAGCCGGCTTACCGGTGATTATGAATTTTATTTCTGGAAAAGATACCTAATTGAACGCCATAAAAATTCACTTTACTCGTTTGAAGGCAATGATCATCTTGCTTCAGAAGCAATAATAAAAAGAACAGAAATGTTTGCAAACCATACTGCCGCCGTAATATGCAAAAGCCTGATAAGCCTCTTTATCAACGAAAAGAATTTTGGGGTAAAATCACCCGCCAATAATTTTTATGACCTGACCCGTAATCTTATGCTTGATAACTATATAAAAGCGCTGGAAGAAACGAAAAGTGAATATTATCCTGTAATAGCCGCGGAGTATTACCAGGCAATGTCTCTGCTTGATCCTGATAACGAATTTTTTTTTGCTGAATTTAAAAAAGTTATTGAAACGGGGCTGGATGAGTTCAGCTATATTGAAAAGATAAATTTCTACACAATATTTGAGGCAGTATGTACGCTTAAAATAGAAAAAGGGGAGCTAAAATATTCCCGTGACCTGTTTGAAGCCTACATTCAGATGCTGGATAAGGGACTGTATTCATATACTCCGGGCGGAGAGTTCATTCTGCGGATATTCCGTAACATTGTTCATACCGCTGCAATGGTAAAGGAAACCGTTTGGCTGGAAAAGTTTATCGGGGAATATACACAAAAGCTTCCCGCTGATTCGCAGAAAAGCATGGGAAATCTGGCAGAGGCAGTTCTTTATTTCGAAATTAGTGAATTTTCAGCTTCTTTACAGAAATTAAACAGCATAGATTTTGAGCTGTTCCATTTTAAGATAGATATAAAAAACCTGCAGGTAAAGTTATATTACGAGCTGGGGTATACGGAGGAATTAATTTCAGCAATTGATGCATACAGGCATTTTATTTCAGGAAGTAAATTTATTTCAGAAAGATACAGGTCTATAAGTACGGGTTTTGTAAATAATGTATCAAGGCTTGTAAAGCTGCAGCAAAACTTTTCAGAAGAGCAGCGGTATTTTGCCGAAAAAGATATTATGAATACCGAAGGGGCTTTATACAGAGAGTGGCTTCTTGAAAAGCTGAATAAAATGTAAAAACAAAAGCCTGCGTTATAATAAACGCAGGCTTTTTAGTTAATTCCGAGAACTTTATTTTACCAGTCCCGCCTTGCGGGATTTCAAAAATGACTTCGTCATTTTATCAACATCATTTTTTT
>JAANMW010000524.1_pt1 | contig 44917 bp, 44 predicted proteins | sample 7279671 | NCBI WGS metagenome assembly JAANMW01 (sample SAMN14094541, study PRJNA606508) | bioreactor metagenome | isolation source: A lab-scale SPAN reactor treating ammonium-rich wastewater day 247 | place: Ireland: Galway | collected 2017-09-19 | reverse complement strand
TCATCGGGCCGTTGCGCAGCCATGGCCTACACCCGCCCCGGAGGGGCACATCATGACCGTGGAGCATTGACATGAACAGCGAACTGCCCATCCAACTCTACAAGGCCAATGCCGAGTTGCAGCTTCAGATCACCCGCTTGCTTCAAGAAAGCGGCCACCACTGGCTCGAAGCCATGCAGCAGCTCAGTGCCGGTGGCGTGCTGGAGACCACCTCGCGCATCCAGAACCTCCAACAGGCGGCCGACTGGCAGGCGCTTGCAACCTTGCCGACCGAGGTGTTCTGGCGCCTGTCCCAGGGCCGCATGGGCGATACCCAAGCGGTCGGCCAGGCCGCCGCGAAAAGCCAGGCAGTCTTTGCCGATGGCTTGCGCCAATCGCTCTCGGCCTGGCAGGCATCCGTCTCCGAGGCATTCGGCGCCAGTGGTGACACAGCCTCTTTTGCCCAGCTTTGCCAGCAATGGGCCCAGCCCTGGACCGCGCCATCCACTGCGCCCCAGGGCAAAGCCAAGAAGTGAAGAGGTTGCCATGAGCATCCCTCAACGAACGGCCTTGGTGACCGGAGGCAACCGGGGACTGGGCGCTGCGATCGCCCGTTCCCTGCACGATGCCGGCCACCGCGTGATCGTCACGCATACGCCAGGCAACCCCACGATTGACCAGTGGCAGCACACGCAGGCGGCGCAGGGCTACGGATTTGCGGCCTACGGGGTGGATGTGTCCGACTACGAGTCGGCGCAGGAGCTGGCGCGGCGCATTCATGTCGATGGACATCGTATTGACATCCTGGTGAACAACGCCGGTATCACCCGCGACGCGACCTTGCGCAAGATGGACAAGGTCGGCTGGGATGCCGTACTGCGTACCAACCTGGATTCCATGTTCAACGTCACCAAGCCGTTCATCGATCCGATGGTCGAGCGTGGCTGGGGTCGCATCATCAACGTCTCGTCGATCAATGGCAGCAAGGGCCAGTTCGGGCAGACCAACTATTCGGCGGCCAAGGCCGGGGTCCATGGCTTTACCAAGGCGCTGGCGCTGGAAGTGGCGCGCAAGGGCGTGACGGTCAATACCGTCTCGCCGGGTTATCTGGCCACCGAGATGGTGATGGCGGTGCGTGAGGATGTGCGCCAGAAGATCATCGATGCGATTCCGGTCGGGCGCCTCGGTCAGCCAGCCGAGATTGCGGAGCTTGTCGCCTTCATCGCCAGCGAAGCCGCCGCCTTCATGACTGGTAGCAACGTCGCCATGAATGGTGGCCAGCACATGTATTGAGCGGCCATGGAATCCGCGCCACAAGCAATCAATTTCTGACGCTGCAATCCCCAAGACCAATCGACTTCGGACGGAATGCCATGTATTCACGACTCCTGGTGCCGCTGGACGGCAGTCCCACATCGCTTCTGGCCCTCGATCATGCCCGCGCTTTGGCCCATCTGAGTGGCGGCACGGTGATCCTGCTGCATGTCGTCGAGCCGACCCGACACAGCACGGGTTTCGAACGTCCGAAGGTCTACATCGAGGACGTCCGTCCGCGCTTCATGGCGGCTGGACAGGCCTTGCTGGATGAGGCCGCCAACGGATTGCGTCAGGACGGACTTGCCGTGGAGACGGTGCTTCTTGAAAGCGGTGCCGAGCGCGTGTCGGAACAAATCGCCAAGCAGGCCGAGGCAAGTGCGTGTGATCTGGTCATCCTGGGCACCCACGGGCGTCGCGGCGTGGATCGGCTGCTGCTCGGCAGCGACGCGGAGCAGATCGCGCGCATCGCGCCGGTTCCCGTGATGCTGGTACGCCAACCGCACCGCAAAGGAATCACATGAACGAACAAACTTCTGAACACTTTAGTGCCGTTGCTCCCAGTGGTGTCGCGCGTCTCATCGCCCATGTCAAAGCCATGGCCCCGGTGCGCACTGCCGTCGTGCACCCCTGCGACGCGCTCAGCCTGGGCGGTGCACTGGACGCACGCGATGCCGGCATCATCACGCCAGTGCTGGTGGCGCCGCTTGCCAAGCTGCGCGCCGTTGCAGCCGATTTCGGGCTGGATCTGGGGGACAGTGAGATCGTTGATGTGCCGCACAGCCACGCTGCCGCGGCCACCGCCGCCCGGCTGGCTGGCAAGGGCGAGGTGCAGGCACTGATGAAAGGCAGCTTGCACAGCGACGAGTACCTGGGCGCCATTCTGGCCCCCGAGGCTGGCCTGCGCACCGAGCGCCGCTTGACGCACTGCTACATCATGCAGACGGCCAGCTACCCCCGGCCCTTCATCCTCACCGACGCCGCCATCAACATCGCTCCGTCGCTTGAGGACAAGGCCGATATCGTGCGCAACGCCATCGATCTGGCACACGTCATCGGTGTGCCCGAACCCAAAGTCGCCATCCTGGCGGCGGTGGAAACGGTGAACCCTCGCATGCGCTCGACGCTGGATGCGGCAGCCCTGTGCAAGATGGCCGATCGCGGCCAGATCACAGGCGGCCTAGTCGACGGGCCGCTGGCCTTCGACAACGCAGTCTCGCCCGAGGCCGCGCAAGTCAAGGGCATCCGGTCGGCCGTGGCAGGGCAGGCTGACGTGCTTGTTGTGCCTGATCTGGAAAGCGGCAACATGCTGGCCAAGCAGCTTGAGTTCCTGGGCGGTGCCGAGAGCGCCGGCATCGTCATGGGCGCGCGTGTGCCCATCGTGCTCACCAGCCGCTCCGACTCGCGCACCACGCGCCTGGCATCCTGCGCCATTGCACTCATGCTGGCCGAACGCAGGCGCGCCGCGCCGCCGTGAGGCGCTTGCGCCACCGATTCAACCCGCATTTCAAAATGGAGTCTTCACCATGAAATACAGCTTCAAGGGCAACAGCGCCATCGTCAGCGGCGGTGGCTCCGGCATCGGCGAGGCGACGGCCCGTCTGCTGGCCGCCAACGGCGTGCAGGTTGTTGTCTCCGACATCGACCTTGAGGCCGCACGGCGCGTGGTGGAGGCCATCGACGCCGCCGGCGGCCGCGCCGTGGCGCACGCCGGCAACACCGCCCGTCCCGACGACGCACAAGCAGCGGTGCAGTGCGCACTCGAACATTTCGGCGCCCTGGATCTGGCATTCAACAATGCCGGTATCAGCGGTACGCTCAAACCTGCGGGAGAACTGGCGGCGGACGAGTGGCAGCACGTCATCGACGTCAATCTCTCTGGTGTTCAATATGCCCTGCGGGCGCAGATTCCGGCCATGCTGGCCGCCGGTGGTGGTGCCATCGTCAACATGTCGTCCATCCTCGGCCTGGTTGGCAGCGCCACCGCCCCAGCCTACGTCGCCGCCAAGCACGGTGTCACCGGCCTCACGCGTTCAGCGGCGCTGGCCTACGCGGCGCAGGGCATCCGCATCAACTCCATCCACCCGGGCTATATCGATACGCCGCTGCTCAAAGTGTTGGACGAGGCGACGTTGGCGGCGCTCAAGGGCATGCACGCAATCGGGCGCCTGGGCCAGTCCGAAGAGATCGCCCACGCTGCCTGCTTCCTGCTCTCCGAGGGCGCCAACTACATGTGCGGCAGCGCGCTGGTGGTCGATGGCGGCTATACCGCCGCTTGAAATTACGGTCGCGGCTGAGGTCGGCAACGCCGGTGCAGCATCAAGGTGTGAGACAGGTGGCCTTTGCATTCTCTTTGCGGTGGTCGATCGTGATCGTTGCCGTGTTCGCACTTGGCGGCTGCGCGATTGTCAGCGAGTTCAAGCCCTCTGTGACTGTACGCGCAATGGCACCGGATGAATACGTTGCGCTACGGCGGGGCGATGTCCTCGGCACGGGAAAACTGAGTGCGTTGACTGTGCAGGCCCTCCGCGTCGCCGAAATTGATGAACGGGCCTGCGCAAAGAGCACCTCACTTGCTTGTATTGCGGCGATAGCCGCGGTCAAGGACATGGACGAAGAGACTAGGACATCGGCTCTGGCTGAGCTTTGGTTGCAGCATGCCGTGTCCATTTCAATTTCGGCTCCTTACACCGAATCCTCCTCCACTTCAGCTTGGATCGAGACGGCACGGTATGCGTATGCCTATCTCTTCTTTACCAGGCGCGCACCCGGCGAACGCGCGTTTGAGGAGCGGCAGACGCAGGTGCGCGACTGGTACAACTACGCAGTACAAAAAACGGTCGCACAGCTGTTTGGCGTACGCCAAGGGAAACCGGATGCGAAGGCTGTCAAGGCCAAAGGTGTGCTGCGTTTGGGTGATTGGACTTTGCGAGTTGACCTGAATGCTCGCCTGCCGAACGGCGCGGCAATGCCGCGCGAGTTGTTGCCTGCCAGCGCGCTGAGATTCCAAGGTCTGCGCGACATCTACCGTAGGGATGGCCTGGGCGCTGAACTGGTGGCCGTAACCGATGCCCAGTCGTTGACCAATCAAAACGGGTTACCCACCGGAGATGATTTTTCGACGAAATCCAACGCCTGGAACGAAATGCCCACCCCCAACGTGACGGTAGTGCTCCGCTTCGACGTGCGCTCTATGGAGGAGCTGCTGGCCTCGCACGAACTCGTCGTTGCGGTATATGACCCGCTGGTGCAAGACTATTTGTCGCTCCATGGGCAACGCGTTCCGCTGGCTGGCAATTTCACAGCGGGCTATGGTCTGTGGCTGGCACGCTCGGAGTTCAATCGGCAATCGTTGTTGGGTCTGCTTGGGCGTGACCGTGGAATCGATCAGCCGCGCCTGTATCTGATGCAGCCATTCGATCCACAGCGGCGCATCATCGTGATGCTGCATGGACTGGCGAGCAGCCCCGAGGCTTGGGTCAACCTGGCCAATGAACTTCTGGCCGACGAAGAACTGCGGTGCGCCTTCCAAGTCTGGCAGGTCTATTACCCCACGAACATGCCGCTGCCAGCCAATCATGCGGCAATCCGACAAGTTCTGCTGGCCGCTTTGCATCACTTCGACCCGGAGGATAAAACTGCAGCTTCACACGGGCTGGTGTTGGTTGGGCACAGCATGGGCGGAGTGCTCGCGCGGTTGATGGTCTCCACGTCGGATCAGCAATTGTTGAAATGGGCCGAATCGGATCCGAGGATCGATCTGAATCGTCTTGGCAAGAGCCGCGCCAAAATTGACCCTCTCCTGCAATTTCAGCCATTTCGAGGTGTTGAGCGGGTGATATTCATCGCCACGCCCCACCGTGGAACCGTGGTTGCCGGCCAAGGGTTTGGGCGCTGGGTAGCCGGATTGGTCCGCTTGCCGCTGACGCTGCTGGAAGCGCTCGCTGGCGCCATTCCGGCTCGCGCCTACACCATGGGAACAACCCAGGAAACGCTCCTGGAGCGCATTCCCAACAGCATTGATCAACTCGACGAAAAGGATCCTTTTGTCAAAGCCGCAGCGGAGCTTCCTATCTCGGGTCGGGTGTTATATCACTCGATTATCGCCAGGCAGAACACCGATGGTTCTCTTGCGGACTCCGACGACGGCCTGGTTCCGTACAGAAGTGCCCATCTGGAGGGGGCCGCATCGGAAAGGATCATCGTGTCCGGGCACAGCGTGCAGGAGACCGCTGCGTCAATCGCAGAGATCAGGCGAATCCTGCGTGAAGACATTGCAAGACATCAGTTGACAATCGCAGATATTCCTCCCGCCGAAAGGAGGGGGACTTGCCTCGCCTATTAATCGATTCAGTCATTGTTTTTTGATACTTTAGTGAGTAACATATCACTAGCTTTTCTCTAATTCAATTTGGACTGCTTGCATCGCAACCGAGACACTTTCGGTTCGGAGGGACAGCGTCCCTGGTGTGCTCATATGAATGAAGCATCAGACCGCACCCCATAGAACGTGGACGATCTGACACGCTAGGAAGGGCATAAGTGGAATTGCGCCACCTTCGATGTTTCATCGCTGTCGCGGAGGAGCTTCATTTCGCTCGTGCCGCTGAACGGCTACACATCGACCAATCGCCGCTGTCTCGCACTATCAAGGAACTGGAGGAAGAACTTGGTGCGCGCCTGTTCGTTCGCACTACCCGCAGCACGCAACTGACCCGTGCAGGTCGATTGCTCTTGGAACACGTACCGCGCATCTTTACTGCGCTGGAGCAAGCCCGCGATAGCGTCAGGTCTGCTTCCAATGGCTATCACGGGCAATTGCGCATTGCCTTGTCCGATGGCATCACGCCATCACGCTTGCCGGCGCTGCTTGCGCAGTGCCGTGAAGAAGACCCCGAGGTCGAGGTTCGATTATTCGAGGTTCCGCTGGCCCAGCAGATCAAAGGCTTGCACGATGACCTATACGATGCCGGTTTTTCGATGGCCGATGATGTGGGCGATGGCATCGTGGCCACATCTGCCTGGGAGGACGAATTGATGGTCGCAGTACCTGCTCGCCATCCCGTGCTCTCCTTCAGGCAGGTTCCGCTGGAGGAAGTGCTGCACTATCCGCTGGTGTTGGGCGATCCCGCAATCTGCGAAGGCCATGCACGTCAGGTCGAGCGCATCCTGCGCAAGCACGAGCAGGAGCCGCTGATAGTCCAGCACGTTTCCACCTTTGACCTCATGATGACTCTGGTCTCCGCCGGATTGGCCTTGGGCCTGGCTGGCGCGGCGCACATCAGCTCCAGTCGCGAGCTTGGTGTTGTGGCTCGACCCTTGGCGGGTAAACCGCCGATGCTGACAACCTATCTGCTGCGTCGTGATGCGGAGACTCCAGAAATGTTGACCCGGTTCATTGAACGAGTGGCCTTCATTGACTCGGCAGGTAATCTGAGCAATGCCAAAAATATCCGACCCACCCGATGAAAGGATTGGAACCATGCATAAGGTGATGCTGCTGATGCTGGCTGCCACACTGACTGCATGTGGACCCTCTCAACTCTCGGAAACGGTAGACGCGCTTACAGCCAATCCCGAACGCATCAAGGAGATTCAACGCCTGTGCAAGGAAGATCGCGCGAAGGTCGATGATGAACTTTGCCGACGCGCCGCAGAAGCCGCAAAGCGGCGTTTCTACGGTGATCGGCCGGAGCAGAAGCCCAGGTAGTCACCCGCGCACTCGCTTCGCTTTGGAAAAATCCGTCCGTTACCTCGCCACGCTGAAATGCGCTCGTGGTTGCAACGCATTTATTGCCCTCGCTACAGCAAGAACTCCTGCTTTTTTAGCCTCAATTCCTGCCATAACGGCCTTTGACCGGCACTGACCCGGCACCGATCCTGACGCCTACGGCACGTCTTTGTGCCGCTTTTTCCATGAGGAATCAGCGCAGGAGAAATCGGAGGCCAGGTCATGCAAGGAACGAACGTGCTGTTCGGTCAGATTGCCGTGGTATTCGGCATCGTGATCGCCGGTGTGTGGGGTGCCACACAATGGACAGCAGCAGCCCTTGGCTACCAACTACGCCTCGGCTCGCCCTGGTTCGATTTTCTTGGCACGCCGATCTACCACCCGTGGAAGCTGTTTGAGTGGTGGTTCGTTTTCGATGCTTACGCGCCGCGCGTGTTTGATACCGGCGGCGCCATCGCGGGCGGCAGCGGCCTGCTCGCGGTGGTCGTCGCCATCGGCATGTCGATCTGGCGATCGCGACAGTCGCGCCTGGTCACAACCTACGGCTCTGCGCGATGGGCCAACGCGCAGGACATTCGCAAGGCGGGTCTCACACAACCGTCCGGCGTGTTCCTTGGCCAGCACGACCGCCAATACCTGCGCCATGAAGGCCCGGAACACGTCCTGACTTTCGCGCCCACGCGCTCGGGCAAGGGCGTGGGCCTGGTGGTGCCGACGTTGCTGTCCTGGCCAGCCTCGGCCGTCATCCACGACATCAAGGGCGAAAACTGGCAGATCACCGCCGGTTGGCGCTCGCGCTTCTCGCACTGCCTGCTGTTCAACCCGACCGATGCGAAGTCGGCGGCCTACAACCCGCTGCTGGAGGTTCGGCGCGGCGCGCATGAAGTGCGCGACGTGCAGAACATCGCGGACATTCTGGTCGATCCCGAAGGCGCGCTGGAGAAGCGCAACCATTGGGAAAAGACTTCGCACGCGCTGCTGGTCGGAGCCATTCTGCATGTGCTCTACGCGGGTGCAGACAAGACGCTGCGCGGCGTCGCCAACTTCCTGTCCGATCCGGCCAGCCCCTTCGAGCTGACCTTGCACCGAATGATGACCACGCCGCACCTCGTCAAGGAGGAAGGAGGTGGCCCGCATCCGGTAGTGGCCTCCGCCGCGCGCGAGGTCTTGAACAAAAGCGACAACGAGCGTTCCGGCGTGTTGAGCACCGCCATGTCGTTCCTCGGCCTGTACCGCGACCCCACGGTGGCCGAAGTCACGTCGCGCTGCGACTGGCGCATCGCCGACCTGATCGCGGCCGAGCATCCGGTGTCGCTGTACCTGGTGGTGCCGCCTTCGGACATATCGCGGACGAAGCCGCTCATCCGCCTGATCCTCAACCAGATCGGCCGGCGCCTCACCGAATCGCTCGACGGCTCCGACGGCATCGAGCGCCGCCACAAGCTGCTACTGATGCTCGACGAGTTTCCGGCACTGGGGCGCCTGGACTTCTTCGAGACGGCGCTGGCTTTCATGGCGGGCTACGGCATCCGCAGCTTCCTCATCGCGCAGTCGCTCAACCAGATCGACAAAGCCTACGGCCAGAACCATTCGATCCTCGACAACTGCCATGTGCGCGTGACGTTCGCCACCAACGACGAACGCACCGCCAAGCGTATCTCCGAAACACTCGGCACCGCGACTGAGCTACGTGCACAGCGCAACTACGCGGGCCACCGGCTGGCGCCATGGCTGGGGCACCTGATGGTGTCGCGCCAGGAGACGGCCCGCCCGCTGTTGACGCCGGGCGAAGTCATGCAGCTTCCGCCCGACGAGGCTGTGGTCATGGTGTCCAGCGTGGCGCCGATCAAAGCCAAAAAGCTGCGCTACTACGCGGACAGCAATTTCAAGCACCGCGTGCTGCGGCCGCCTGCGCTTGCGGACAGGCAGTACGCCGACGCGCCGCCGTCGCGGCCTGACGACTGGAGCGGGCTGGCAATTCCTGCCGTTCAGGCTGCATCGGCCACGGCATCCGCCTATGGCCTGGGGAACTTGGCCAGCGATGACGGCGGCCCGCGCCGTCAGCCCGAGCTTTCCGAAACCGTCGCCTATGACCCCGAACTGGCCGCGCCCGCAGCCGACTTGGCGCTGTTCGATGACGACGACGACCTGCCGCTTCCCCTTCCGCGCCAGCTTGATCCGGCCATGCAGAGCGTGGCCCGGCTGGCTTCCCTCGACCCCAGCGACGGAATCGAGCTATGAGTCACTACCGCCTCAACCTGTTCATCCAGCCCGAGCACGCCAAGCGCTTGGACGAGCTGGCCGCCAAGAAAGGCGTGTCCAAGTCGTCCATCGTCGCCGCTGCCTTGGCGTCCTGGCTGTCGCCGGACGCAGCAGACCAGCGCGAGGCGGCCATCGCCAAGCGGCTGGATCGCCTGTCACGGCAGGCCGAGCGCATGGAGCGCGACCAGAACATCGCCATCGAGACGCTGGCGCTGTTCATCCGCTACTACCTGACCGTGAGCACGCCGGTTCCCGAGGCCCATCAGGAGGCCGCCCGCGCCCAGGGCAAAGCGCGCTTCGAGCAGTTCATCGAACAACTCGGCCGCCACCTGCTGCGGGGCCGGAGCTTAGTGCGCGACGTGGTGGAGGAGCTGCATCCCGACCCAATGCGGATGGAAGACGCGGCGGCAGCCGCGCAAGCGCAAGCGCAAGAGCGTGCGTCATGAGCGCCGCTCGGCAGTCCATGAGCGCCTCGTCGCTCGACCGTCGCATCCAGATGCTGCGCACGGCCATGGGGCCGTTGATCGCCGCGGCGCTGGAAGACCCGGACGTGGTGGAAGTAATGCTGAACCCTGATCGCACCTTGTGGATCGACCGGCTTTCGTCAGGCCGCGCACCAATGGGTGTGGAGCTACCCGAGGCCGATGGTGAACGCATCATTCGCCTTGTCGCGGCCCACGTCGGTGCGGAGGTACATCGCGGCCAACCCCTGCTGTCGGCCGAGTTGCCGGAAACGGGAGAACGCTTCGAGGGCATCTTGCCGCCGGCCGCACCGGGGCCGGCCTTCGCGCTGCGCAAGCGCGCCATCGGCGTGATCCCGCTGGTGCGGTACGTCATCGACGGAATGATTACCAGCGCCCAGGCGGGCTTTCTGGTGCACGCTGTGCGCGAACGCCAGAACGTCTTGATCGCCGGCGCCACCAGCAGCGGCAAGACCACGCTCGCCAATGCGTTGCTGGCCGAGATCGCCGCCACGGGCGACCGCGTGCTCGTACTCGAAGACACGGTGGAACTGCAATGCGCGGCCCGCGACCACGTGCCGCTGCGCACGCAGCAAGGCGTAGTGTCGATGACCGAGCTGGTGCGTTCGTCCATGCGCCTGCGACCGGATCGCGTCGTCGTCGGCGAGGTGCGCGGCGCCGAGGCGCTGGATCTCATCAAGGTCTGGGGCACGGGCCACCCCGGCGGCATCGCCACGATCCACGCCGGCTCCGCGCTCGGCGCGCTGCTGCGCCTGGAGCAACTGATTCTCGAAGTAGCCGTGAACCCGCCCCGTGCGCTGATCGCCGAGGCAGTCAACGTGGTGATCCACATCGCCGGGCGCGGGCGCAAGCGCCGCATCGAGAACATCGCCCGCGTCGTCGGCTTCGACGGCGTGGGCTACCAACTGGCGGACGCGCTGGAAACGCCGTTTCCCGAGCTGCCGCCGATCCCCGATGCCGCACCCGCTGCGGCGACTTCCTCGTCCCCTGACCAACCTGGAGAACTGCCATGACGCAGATGACCATTCCTGCTTTCCGTGTTTCCGTAAATCCGGCTTTACGCCTTGCACGGCTGCGCAGTCTCGCCCGCCCTGCGGGGCAAGGGCTACTGCTGGCCGCGCTGCTGCTGTTCCTGGCCAGAACCGCGCAAGCCGCCGGCTCCTCGATGCCGTGGGAAGGGCCGTTGCAGTCGATCTTGGAGTCGATTCAAGGGCCGGTGGCGCGCATCGTCGCGGTCATCATCATCATCGCCACGGGCCTCGCGCTGGCCTTCGGCGACACGTCGGGCGGCTTCCGCAAGCTGATCCAGATCGTGTTCGGCTTGAGCATCGCCTTCGCCGCTTCGAGCTTCTTCCTGTCGTTCTTCAGCTTCTCCGGCGGGGCTGTCGTATGAGCAGCCTGGATACCTTCGCGGCCGGGTTCGAGGTGCCGCTGCATCGCTCGCTGACCGAGCCGATTTTGCTGGGCGGCGCACCGCGAACGGTCGCCATTGCGAACGGCACGCTGGCCGCCGCTGTCGGGCTGGGGCTGCAACTGTGGATTCCGGGCGTGGTGCTCTGGATCGTCGGCCATTCGCTGGCGGTTTGGGGCGCGCGCGTCGATCCGCAGTTCATGGCCGTGTTCGCCCAGCACATCAAGCACCGCCCGCTGCTGGACGTGTGAGGGGACGCCGCCATGCTGAACCTCACCGAATACCGCCAGCGCCCGGCCTTCCTGGCCGACTGGCTGCCGTGGGCTGGATTGGTTGCGCCGGGTGTCGTCTTGAACAAGGACGGCAGTTTCCAGCGCACGGCCCGGTTTCGCGGGCCTGACCTCGACAGCGCGACGCATGGCGAGCTGATCGCCACGTCGGCGCGGTTGAACAACGCATTGCGCCGCATGGGTTCGGGCTGGGCGCTGTTCATTGAGGCAGAGCGCCGGCCCGCCGCCGACTATCCGCACTCGGAGTTTCCCGAGCCGCTGTCGTGGCTAGTGGACGAGGAACGCCGGGCCACCTTCGAGGACTCGGGCAACCACTTCGAAAGCGGCTATCACCTGACGCTGGTGTACCTGCCGCCCGAGGAAGTGCGCGCCCGCGCGGCGGGGATGCTGTACGAGAACCGGCCGACCGAAGGCGTGGACTGGCGCGGCCGGCTCGATGCTTTCGTGGCGGAGACGGATCGCGTGTTTGACCTGCTCGATGGCGTGATGCCGGAAATCGCCTGGCTCGATGACAGCCAGACGCTGACCTACCTGCACTCCACCATCTCGACGCGGCGTTACCGCGTGGGCGTGCCCGAGGTGCCGTTCCACATCGACTCGCTGCTGACCGATTCTGCGCTGGTAGGCGGCCTGGCGCCCATGCTGGGCGACCAGCACCTGCGCGTGGTATCGGTGCGGGGCTTCCCGACATCGACGTGGCCGGGGATTCTGGACGACCTCAACCGGCTCGGCTTTGCTTACCGCTGGAGCACGCGCTTTCTCTGCCTCGACAAAGCCGAAGCGGAACGGGAGTTGGGACGCCTGCGCCGCCAGTGGTTCGCCAAGCGCAAGAACGTCATCGCGCTGCTGCGCGAAACGATCTTCCAGCAGGAAAGCCCGCTGGTTGATACCGACGCCAGCAACAAGGCGGCCGACGCCGACGCCGCCTTGCAGGAGCTGGGCAGCGATCAAGTCGCCTTCGGCTACCTCACCGCCACGGTAACGGTGCTTGATGCCGACCCGGCCGTGGCCGACGAGAAGCTGCGCATGGTGGAGCGTGTCATCCAGGGCCGAGGCTTCGTCACCATCCCCGAAACGCTCAACGCCGTGGATGCGTGGCTGTCATCGATCCCTGGCAACGCCTACGCGAACGTGCGCCAGCCCATCGTTTCGACACTGAACCTGGCGCACATGATGCCGGTGTCGGCGGTGTGGGCCGGCCCCGAGCGCAATGCCCATCTTGACGGCCCGCCGCTGATCGTCACGCGCACCGATGGCGCGACGCCTTTCCGGCTCGTCACGCACATCGGCGACGTGGGCCACACGCTGGTGGCTGGCCCCACGGGCATGGGCAAATCGGTGCTGCTCGCCACGCTGGCGATGCAGTTCCGCCGCTATCGCGGCTCGCGCATCTTCGCGTTCGACATGGGCCGCTCGATGCGCGCCACGATCCTCGGTCTGGGCGGCGAGCACTACGACCTCGGGACGGATGGCGAAATCGCCTTCCAGCCCTTGGCCCGCATCGACCGCGCGGGCTACCGCACATGGTCAGCCGAATGGATCGAAGGCCGCTTGATGCACGAAGGCGTGGCGACCGGCCCCGACGAGAAAGCGGCCATCTGGTCGGCGCTGGGAAGCCTGGCCGGTGCGCCCATGGAGCAGCGCACGATGACGGGCCTGTCAGTGCTGCTGCAATCGAACGCGCTGCGGCAGGCACTGTCGCCTTACGTGCTCGGCGGCGCCCACGGCAAGCTGCTGGACGCCGACCACGACCGGCTGGAAAGCACCGATGCGGGGTCAGCGGGCGTGCAGTGCTTCGAGATGGAGGAGCTGATGCACAGCAAGGCCGCCGTCATGGCCGTGCTGCATTACCTCTTTGCGCGCTTCGATGAACGCTTTGACGGTGTGCCCACGCTGCTGATCCTCGATGAAGCGTGGCTGTTCCTCGATGACCCGGTGTTTGCCGCGCGCATCCGCCAGTGGCTCAAGACGCTGCGCAAGAAGAACGTCAGTGTCATATTCGCCACACAGAGCCTTGCCGACATCAAGGATTCGAGCATCGCGCCCGCGATTGTCGAAAGCTGCTCCAGCCGCATCTTTCTACCGAACCCGCAGGCGACCGAGCCGCAGATTCGCACGATCTACGAGGGCTTCGGGCTTAACAGGCGGCAGATCGAGATCGTTGCCACGGCGCAGCCGAAGCGCGACTACTACTACCAATCCCGCCTCGGCAATCGCCTGTTCGACCTCGACTTGGGGCCTGCGACGCTGGCCTTCGCTGGCGCTTCCACGCCGCAGGACCAGCGCGCCATTGATCAAGTTCTTGGCCGCTTGCCGCCGGACACCGGCGTGCCTGGCTTCGCGGGCGCTTGGCTGCGCCATCGCGGCCTCGATTGGGCGGCCGACCTGCTGCCCTCGTTCCCCGGCCTTGCGCCGGGTTCCCTCCGTGCTACCGACTACCCACAGGAGAACCCGCAATGAAGATCCGTGCGCTTTCCATTTCTCTCGCTGCCGCGCTATCGCTGACGACATTGACTCCTTCACCAGCACTGGCCTGGCGCATTGTCTTTGATCCGACCAACTATGTGCAGAACACGCTGACTGCAATCCGTACCCTCGAACAGATAAACAACCAGATTCGCCAGCTCCAGAACGAAGCGCAGATGCTGATGAACCAGGCGCGCAACCTCGCAAGCCTGCCGTCCAGCGTGGTCGGCCAGTTGCGCGCTAACCTGGCGACGACCGAACGGCTGATTGCCCAAGCCAGGGGCTTGGCCTACGACGTGACGAATCTGGATCGGGAGTTCGCGCGCCTGTATCCCGAACAGTACGCCGCCACGATCAGCGGCGACCAGATGTACCGCGATGCGCAGGAGCGTTGGAAGAACACGCTCAATGGCTTGCAGACCACGATGCAGATGCAAGCCCAGGCATCGCAGAACCTCCATGACGATGAAGGTGTTCTGACGGATCTGGTCAGCAAGAGCCAATCTGCCGTCGGTGCGCTACAAGCCATGCAAGCCACGAACCAACTGTTGGCCTTGCAGGCCAAGCAGTCCATTCAGACCCAGCGGCTCCAGATCACGCAAGACCGGGCAGCGTCGCTAGAGCTGGCGCGGCAGGCGGCGGCCACGGAGCGTGCCCGCGAGGTGCGACGGCGCTTCCTCGGCGAAGGTACGCCGTATACGCCGCAGTCTGTGAACTTTTACGGCAACTGACGGGAGGCCGCCATGCGATGCGTCCTCGCCCTGTCTGTTGCGGTGCTTGCCGCGCTGCTGGCCGCTTGCGGCAAGCAGCCGGCCGACAACCTTACCGATGCCTTGGCAGTCGATCCCGTGCGGCTCAAGGCATTGCGCGCGCAATGCGCAGCCGACGGGCGGGCCACGGGCGAGGACGCTTGTCGCGACGCCGCCGAAGCCTTCCGGCGGCGCTTCGTTTCCGGCGGGGCCGGGCTGGATGAACACCAGACGCTGTCCGATCTGCCGTCGATCCCGCCCAGCTTCAAGGAACCGGCCGATGGCGTGGCGCCAGCCTTTCCCGCCGAACCGGAGGGCACGCCATGAATGACGTGACCATCATCGACCAGTTCCTTAACACCTTCGCTACCTACATCGACTCGGGTTTCGGGCTGCTGCGGGGCGAAGTGGCGTTCCTCACGGCCACGCTAATCGTCATCGACATGACTCTCGCCGGGCTGTATTGGGCCATGAGCCACGCCACCGGCCAGGGCGAGGACGTGATCGCCAAGCTGCTGCGCAAGGTGCTCTACGTCGGCGCCTTCGCCTACATCCTCAACAACTTCAATTGGCTGGCCAGCATCGTGTTTCGCTCGTTTGCGGGGCTGGGCATCACCGCCACCGGCTCGGCCATCACGATGGAGACCTTCTTGCAGCCGGGTCGGCTGGCGAAGACCGGCATCGACGCAGGGGCGCCGATCTTGAAGCAGATCGGCGATATGGCGGGGTTCCCCGAAGTGTTCGTGAACCTCGACCCCATCGTGGTGATGTTCCTCGCGTGGCTGGTCGTGGTGCTGTGCTTCTTCGTGTTGGCGATCCAGCTATTCATCACGCTGATCGAGTTCAAGCTGACCACGCTCGCCGGCTTCGTGCTGGTGCCGTTCGCGCTGTGGAACAAGACGAGCTTTCTGGCGGAAAAGGTGCTGGGCAACGTCGTGTCCGCCGGCGTCAAGGTCTTGGTCTTGGCCGTCATCGTTGGTATCGGCTCGGGCCTGTTCGCGCAGTTCCAAGTCCATCCCGCCGAGCCGTCCATCGACCATGCGCTGGTCATCATGCTGGCCTCGCTCACTTTGCTGGCGCTGGGTATCTTCGGCCCCGGCATCGCCACGGGTCTTGTGTCCGGTGCGCCGCAGCTCGGTGCGGGCGCGATGGCCGGCGCTGCTATCGGCGCAGCAGGAACGGCGGTGGCCGTCGGTGCCGCCGCAACGGGCGTAGGTGGTGCCGTCATGGCCGGGGCGCGCATGGCCCCGGCTGCCGCCAAGCTGGCCGGCAGCGGTGCGCGCGCCGCCACGTCGGCAGCCAGCAGCGCGAAATCGGCGTTCCAGGCCGGTTCCGCCGCCGCAGGCGGTGGTGCAAAGGGTGCAATGGCGGGCCTGGGCAATGTCGCCAAGACCGGCGCGCAGTCGGCAGGACGCGCGGCGGCATCCCGCGCTTCCGCCGCCGGGCAGCGCATGGCTGCGCCGTTCCGCGCTGGCTGGAATGGCGACGCTGGTGCGTCAGCCGGTCAGCCCGCCACAAGCGAAGCCCCCGCAGGCGGCACCGCTGCACAGACACCAGAGCAACCCGCCTGGGCCAAGCGGCTGCACCGCCGCCAGCAACTCACCCATGCCGCGACCACCACTGCCCACGCGCTGCGCGGTGGCGATGGTGGCGGCTCCGGCCAGGGGCCGAGCCTGCGCGATTCCGATTCATAAGGAGAACTGACCATGCGATTCAAGAAACCGCAGGTGCGCTACGCCGACACGCCGCCGCCTGCCACGCCATACCAAGCTGCCGGCCAGGTGTGGGACGAACGTATCGGCTCGCCGCGCGTGCAGGCGAAGAACTGGCGGCTGATGGCCTTCGGGTGTCTCACGCTCGCGCTGCTGATGGCCGGTGGCCTGGTATGGCGCTCGGCGCAGTCCATCGTGACGCCGTATGTGGTGGAGGTGGACAACGCGGGCCAGGTGCGAGCGGTCGGCGAAGCCGCCACGCCCTACAAGCCCAGCGACGCGCAGACGGCTTACCACCTGGGCCGATTTATCGGCCTAGTGCGCTCGCTGTCCATCGACCCCATCGTCGTGCGCCAGAACTGGCTCGATGCCTACGACTACACGACCGACAAGGGCGCAGTCGTACTCAACGACTACGCGCGCGTGAACGATCCGTTCGCGCGCATCGGTAAGGAATCGGTGACGGTGCAGATCACCAGCGTCGTGCGTGCCAGCGACACGTCTTTCAACGTGCGCTGGACGGAACGCCGTTACGTCAACGGTGCCGCGGCGGGCCTGGAGCGGTGGACGGCCGTGGTGTCCATCGTGCTCCAGCCGCCGCGCACCGAAGAACGTCTGCGCAAGAACCCCCTGGGCATCTACGTCAATGGCCTGTCGTGGAGCCGCGAACTGGATTCTTCCGAAGGAGCCAAGCCATGAATGATCTTTTCCGTAAAACCGCTTTGCCGGTGATCCTGCTTGCGTCGACTGTTCTGTCCACGGGCTGCGCCACACAGGGTAAACCGCCGCCCGTGATCTCGCTCGATGAGCCGGTGCAGGCCCAGCCGCTGCCGGAGCCGCCTGCGCCGGTGGAGGTGGTGGCCGTACCCGAGGTGCTCCCGATGCCGGCGCAGTTGAAGCCGTTGCCCGAAGCCGAGGACGCCAAGCCTACGCCGGAGCCTGCAGACGAGAAGGTGCGCGTCTCGCGCGCCAATGCCGAGGCGCGCGTCGCGCCCACGCGCGAGGGCTACGTCAATGCGATTCAGGTCTGGCCCTTCACCGATGGCGCGCTCTATCAGGTCTATGCGGCCGTGGGCCGCGTTACCGTGGTTTCGCTCCAGCCGGGCGAGGAGCTGGTGACGGTGGCCGCCGGCGATACCGTGCGCTGGATCGTGGGCGACACGTCCAGCGGCAGCGGTGCCGACCTGCGCGTGAACGTGCTGGTCAAGCCGATCCGCTCGGGCCTTAAGACGAATCTGGTTATCACCACCAGCCGTAGGACGTACCTGCTGGAGCTGGCTTCGACGGAAAAAACGTGGATGGCATCGGTGTCGTGGGAATACCCGCGCGACCGGGTGCTGGCCTTGCAGCGCCAGGCGCAGGCTGCCAGCGCCGCCGCGCCGGTGGATTCCGGCTTGTCGCTGGAGAACCTGCGCTTCCGCTACGCGATCAGCGGCAGCAATCCGCCCTGGAAGCCACTCCGTGCCTTCGATGATGGCGCGAAGGTCTATATCCAGTTCCCTCCCGGTATCGCTCAGGGTGAATTGCCGCCGCTGTTCGTGATTGGGCCGCAAGGTGACGGGCAACTGGTCAATTACCGCTTCCGCGCGCCGTACTACATTGTGGATCGCCTCTTTGGCGCTGCCGAACTGCGCCTGGGTGGTGACAAGGGCGACGTGGTGCGGATCGAGCGCACGGATGGCGTGGCACGGAGGAACTGACCATGAGCCAGGACGACACCCCCGACCTCGCCACGCCGCAGGCGGGCAAGGTCGCGCCCGAGGCGGTTGCGCTGCGCGCCCAGCCGCGCCCGGTCACGCGCCTGAACCGGCGGACGCTGGCCATGCTCACCGGCGGCCTGTCGGTCGCCGTGCTCGGGGCCACGATCTGGTCATTGCAGCCGCATCGGCGCGGCGCAGGCGAACAGACCGAGCTTTACAACGTGGATCGTGTGTCGAAGTCTGAAGGGCTGGACGGCCTACCGTCCGACTATTCCAAGCTGCCGAAGGTGCCCGAACTCGGGCCGCCGCTGCCGGGCGATCTCGGCCCGGCCATCGTGAAATCGCAGCAGCCGGTTACGGCCGCCTACACGGCCCCCGGCCACGATCCGAACGATGCGCTGCGCAAGGAAGCCGAAGCGGCCGCAGCCTCGTCCGTGTTCTTCCGTTCAGGTGCGCAGGCGGCCGCTCCCGTGGCGCAGTCGCGGGTCGCCGCCGCGCCGGGCTTCGCCGCCAATGCAGCGTTCGACCCGATGGCCGCCGGACCGGCCTCGACGGCGGCCCAGCCCGCCGACCCGACCGCCGTGCAGAACCGGCAAGACCAGAAAGAGGTTTTCCTGAAAGGTGGTTCTACGGAAACCCGCAATTCCGGCAATCTGGCGCTGCCGGCATCGCCATATCAGGTGATGGCCGGAACGGTGATCGCCGGGGCGCTGGTGACAGGCATCAAGTCCGATCTTCCGGGCGACGTGATCGCCACGGTGACGGAGCCGGTCTTTGACACGGCCACTGGCAAATTCCTGCTGATCCCGCAGGGATCGCGCATCCTCGGGCGCTACAACAGCCAGGTCAGCTACGGGCAGAGCCGTGTCCAAGTCGTCTGGAACCGGATCATCCTGCCCGACACGTCCTCGCTGACGCTCGACAACCTTGTTGGCACCGATCCCGCAGGCTACGCGGGCCTGGAAGACGATGTGGACTGGCATTGGAATCGCATCGTCGCTGGCGCGGTGCTGACGACGCTGCTGGGTGTCGGCGCCGAGCTGGCCGCGCCGGAGAGCCGCCAGGACGGCAATCGCATCGTGATCGCGGGGCGCGACAGCGCGCAGGACAGCATCAATCAGGTCGGCCAGGAGATCACTCGGCGCAACATGAACATCCAGCCGACGCTGACCACGCGGCCGGGCCTGCCGGTGCGGATCATCGTCAATCGGGATCTGGTGCTGCGGCCCTACCAGCCGCTGTTCTTCAATCGGGGAGCTTCGCAATGAGAACGACCAAGAAGCTGCGACTCGGGCCGCTGCCTAAGACCGAGAGCGTCAAGCTGACCTTCGCTTGCCCGGCCAGCCTGAAAGCCGACCTCGACCGCTACGCCGCGCTGTACGCGCAGACGTATGGCGAGGCGGTCGATGCCATGACTCTGATCCCGCACATGCTGGAAGCGTTCATGGCGGGAGATCGTGGGTTCAGGAGGGGAGGGCGGGAGGCTCCAAAGGTTGCAGCGAAGTGAGGCTTGGAGGAAGACCGCTGTGCTTTCTGCGCTATCCTAGAGGGTGATTGACGATGGAGTTGCCAGAGTCGTCGCCCCTCAAATCCCTACATCTTCCGCACCAGACAAAGCTCTTGTCGGATGACGGTAAAAGCGACGGTAGAGGCCCATGTCGATCATCGCAAATCCCTTTAACCACGCGGGCTTGCGAGACCTGTTGATGATCGAGTGGGAGTGATCTGACGCCGGTCTCGGTATGCCTACTTGCTCTATCCAAGGGATAGAGCACCCTTATGCCATGGCTTCGCCGGTGGTGGGATCGTAGCTCTGACCGTCTAGGTCAACAATGAAACCAGTAGCAGAGTCGTACTTTGCAAAACGGTAGTTTCCAGCGCTGTCGCCGTTGATACCTAGAAAGTCGGCTTGCGCAAAAGTGACCCGATTGTTATTGGCAACAATGCCATCAGGCGTCCATTTATTTTGCGTCAACCATTCCGATGCATCTACATCGCTCGGGATGGTGATTTCTCCATCCCTGCTCATTTTATAGAGGGTGGGATCCATATTAAATCCTTCTGCCAGCAAGAGCTGATCTGGATTTTCTCGATAAAAAGCAGCGGTCTCTGCTGGCATTTTTGATAAATCACTTTTAATCAGTGTTGATTTATCAGTCGGTAATGTCGATAATTTTCCGCTGCGTATGCCTTCATAGTCAACGGCGCATTCGGGGTTGTTCTTAAAGAAAACGTAGCGCTTGAATGCTTCGCTGTCTCCACCGCCAAGAGATAGGCCCATTACGTGAATGTAGTCAGGTGCTTTGTAGTCTTCTGCGAATGTATGCCCTAGCCCTTTTTCCCAGTTCTTGAATTCTTCAAAATTGCTGAACGGTGCTTTAACGAGTGCTTCGTTGGATTCTGCAGGTGAATTACGCAAAGGTTTCTGTGTCCCCTGGAAGGCATCTACCGTTGACTGTTGGTTGGCTTTAGTCGAAACGGCGTAAGCAGCAGGGGTCTCCTGAGACTGTTGTGCGGCCGCGGTGAGTGATTTGAGGGTGGCCTGCAGTTCCTGAAGGAATGCGAGCGGATCCTTTGTCGCGTCGTTCTGGGCTGTTCGTTCGACAGCTTTTGACGCCATCGAACTGGACACACCGAGCGATTGCAAGAGGTTTGTGGCTTGGGTAGCGTCGAGCATCGTCCTACTCCTTCAAAGGATCATTGCCCTGAAAGAACCTGAGGGATGTCCTGAACGGTCTTTCAGCGGGATACGTCAATCCTCACTGATTTAAGCAAAGCTAAATCTGGGTTGTGCAAGGTAAAAATCCCTTATTTCAGTGGATTGACTTGAGTCGATAGGAAGCTGACCCCCAGGCGACAGCATCCTAGTGCAAACCCGCGAAAGGTTGGTGGGGTGTCGTCCTAGACTGCCGGACAAAGGAGTTTTTCATGCGTCCGCACCATGCTTTCTGGCCCGCCCGTCTTCCTGAAAAAATCACTGTTCCCGAGACATCTCTGTGGGATAACCTGGCCGTCAACGCTCGGCGCTACCCGGAGAAGAAAGCGTTGGTGTTTTTTGGCGCTGCGATCAGCTATCGCCAGCTGGCCGAAGGCGCTGAAAGATTGGCGGCCCAACTGCATGCACTGGGTGTGCAGCGCGGGGACCGGGTGGTTTTGTGCATGCAAAACTGCCCGCAATTGGTGATGGCCCACTTTGCCATCCTGCGTGCCAATGCCGTGGTGGTGCCGGTCAACCCCATGAACCGCGCCGAGGAACTCAAGCACTACATTACCGACCCGCAGGCGCGTGTAGCCATCACCACGGCTGATCTGGCGGGCGAATTGGCAGCAGCCAGCAATGCCTTGCCGGCAGGGCAGGGCCTGACGCATCTGGTGGTCACGCACTACACCGATGCCTTTGACCCCACAGCACAGGGTGAGGATGCGCCGCCCGCCGCTTGGATAAGCTGGTTGACCGCAGCGCATGCCTTGCCTGCGCTGGCTGGTGGCGAAGTGCTGCGCTGGGAGAAGGCTTTGGCCTGCACTTTGCCTGCACCCGCGCATGCGGTGGGTGCTCGCGATCTGGCCATCCTGCCCTACACCAGCGGTACGACCGGCCTCCCCAAAGGATGCATGCACCTGCACCGCAGCATCATGCACAACGCCATTGCCAGTGCGCTATGGGGCTCGGGGTCATCCGAAAACGTCGCGCTGGCGGTTCTGCCCATCTTTCATATCACTGGCATGGTGAGCGTGATGCACACCACCATCTACAGTGGCGGCACACTGGTGCTGATGCCGCGTTGGGACAGGGATCTTGCAGGGCGCATGATTTCCCGCCACAAGGTGACCAACTGGACCAATGTGCCTACGATGATCATCGATTTGCTGGGAAGCCCGAATTTTGCGCAATACGACCTCAGCAGCCTTGTTTACATCGGCGGTGGGGGTGCCGCCATGCCGCAGGCTGTGGCCCAGCGCTTGCTGGACCAGTATGGTTTGCGCTATGCCGAAGGTTACGGTCTGACGGAAACAGCTGCGCCCTCGCATTCGAACCCACCTGACGCACCCAAGCAGCAGTGTCTGGGGATTCCCTTCATGAGCACCGAAGCGCGCGTGGTCGATCCCGACACCCTGGCTGAGTTGCCGATGGGAGAGCAGGGGGAAATCGTCGTTCATGGGCCTGAAGTTTTCGAAGGCTACTGGAACCGGCCCGACGCTACGCAGGCCGCTTTCTTTGAGAGGGACGGCAAGCGGTTTTTCCGGACCGGAGACCTGGGGCATGTCGATGCCGATGGCTACTTCTTTTTGACCGACCGGCTCAAACGCATGATCAATGCGTCGGGTTTCAAGGTCTGGCCCGCCGAAGTCGAGGCCTTGATGTTTGGTCACCCCGCTATTCAAGAAGCCTGCGTGATTGGGACACGCGATGCCTACCGTGGCGAAAGCGTGAAGGCGGTGGTGGTACTGCGCAGCACCCACCAAGAGGCGACTGAGCAGGAAATCATCGACTGGTGCCGTGCCAACATGGCTGCCTACAAGGCGCCGCGCACGGTGCAGATCGTGGACGCACTCCCTAAAAGCGGTAGTGGCAAGGTGATGTGGCGAGCCTTGCAGGAGGCCGAGGCGCCCGCGTCCTGATCCCTGCGACCCGTGGCAACGGGCGCTGACAGGCGTTACGGCAGGGGTGCAGTCAGCTCCGCCAGATCCCTTTCGAGCAGTGAAGGCGCGCCCAGCTGTAATTCGATCAGGCGGCGCAGGTGGGTCACGCTGTCCAGGTCGATGCTGCGACACAGCAGGCCGACGCAATGGTTTTCGATGTGGGCCACTTCGACGGACATGGCGATGTGGTCGCTGGTGCTGGTCAGTGGCACGGTCAATTGGCACAGCGTGCCTGATTCCAGCGCGGTGCCCGGCGGAAGAGATACCAGGGCGCCTTTGAGCGACAAGTCCAGCACCTGCACGCTCAGCGTGTTGGTTGCCGTGGCCAGCAAGGCCGGTGCATCAAAGTGCACGCGAATGAAATGGCGGCGTTCGTGGGGCATGGCAGGTGCGGTGCGGGGCTGTGGATAGCTGCCATGCTACACGCATGGGCCTTGCTCATGGGGGTTTTGCTCGGGCTCTTGTGCGATCTCTGTCGGGCTCGCTGAGTGCCGCCCGCCCTGCGGTGTTCCTGCGCTGGCTGATGGGCGTTCAATGACTATAAAAATGAGAGCTTTCAACGCTTGCTAAATAAGCGTTAGAGCCTGTTTTTATTCAAATTTCAGAGCTATCATCGATAGCGCCTTCCGGCGCCTGTGGCGTTATCTCCTACGGGGCAATGGTGTTGGCTATTCAGGCGGTTGTGGACGCAGATCATGGCCAGAGGAGGGGGCTCGCGCTACACTTGAAACCAGCCATGCGCGTCTGCCTGAATCAGGGCGCAACCTGTTTTCATCAACCCAAGGAGAGTTTCGATGTTCAAGCACATTCTGGTTCCTGTGGACGGTTCACCCACCTCCATGCTCGCGGTATCCAAGGCAGCAGGTTTGGCCAAGGCTTTTGGTAGCGCGGTGACGGTGTTGTATGTGATCGATCCGTATCCCTTCACGGGCGTGGGTGCTGATTTTGCCTACGGCCAGGCCCAGTACCTCAGCGCCGCGACGGCCGAGGCGAATACGGCACTTGATGCTGCGAAGATGGCCATGCTGGATGCCGGGGTGCAGGCGAATACCGTGGTGGGCGAGGGCCATGCGGTGCAGGAAGGAATTTCGCGTGCGCTGGAGAGCACCGGCGCCGATCTGCTCGTCATGGGCTCCCATGGTCGTCGCGGTATTGAAAAGCTGGTGCTGGGCAGTGTGACGCAGCGCGTTCTGGGACTGGTGCGTGTGCCTGTGCTGGTGGTGCGCGACTGATCGCCGTACCTTGGCATCTTGAAGAAAGGCGCCGTGGGCGCCTTTTTTAGGGGGTGCCCACGGCGTCGGTCAGCACGGGGGTTTCCCGATAGCGCTCTGGTAATAATGCCTGCAGATTGCGCAGTTTGGGCGCATCGTAGGTGGCAATGTAGAGGGCGTGAGGATTGCTGGTTGCGTAATCTTGGTGCCCCGGCTCGGCACGGTAAAACGCGGTGAGCGGCGCAACCTCGGTTGCGATGGGGGCGCCCAGCACGGCGGCAGCGTCGAGCTGTGCGATATAGGCTTGGACCACATTGCGCTGGGCGTCGTCCGTGTAGAACACGGCAGAGCGGTACTGTGGCCCCAGGTCTGGCCCCTGGCGGTTGCGTTCCGTGGGGTCATGCGCGACCGAGAAGAAAACCTGCAAGACCTCTCCCAACGTGATCTGCTTCGGGTCGTAGGTGATCTGTACGGCCTCTGCGTGGCCGGTATTCCCGCTGCTGACCGCCGGGTAGTTGGCCTGTTCCGGTGTGCCGCCGGTATAGCCCGAGACGGCATTGAGCACTCCGCGCGTGTGCTGAAAAACGGCTTGTACCCCCCAGAAGCACCCACCCGCCAGCACCACGCTGGCGTGCGCAGCACTTTGCAGCCCCATTGCTGCAGGCCCTGCGGGCGCGGGTAGCAGCCGCGCTGGCTGCGCGCGTGCGGCAAAGGCCGCATACAGCAGCGCCAGCACCACCAGTGCAGCGCCCAAAGCGATCAGCCGCGGGGCGCGCAGGCTCGCGGGCGAATCGTCAGTGGGTGGAGGGGTTGCAGGCATGGGGCGCTCAGATGCGCTCGAAGATTGCTGCAATACCCTGGCCGCCGCCAATGCACATGGTCACCAGCGCGTAGCGGCCCTGGATGCGCTGCAGTTCGTGAATAGCCTTGACGGTGATGAGAGCACCGGTGGCGCCGATGGGGTGGCCCAGCGAAATACCCGAGCCGTTGGGGTTGACCTTGGCTGGGTCCAGTCCCAGGTCGCGCGTCACGGCGCAGGCCTGGGCGGCAAAGGCCTCGTTGGCTTCGATCACATCCAGGTCGTTCACCGTCAGGCCCGCTTTCTTGAGTGCCAGCTGTGTGGCGGGCACTGGGCCAATGCCCATGTACTTGGGGTCTACGCCGGCGTGGGCATAGGCCACGAGGCGCGCCAGGGGCTTGGCGCCACGCGCTTTGGCGGTATCGGCATCCATCAGCACCACGGCGGCAGCGGCGTCGTTGATGCCCGAGGCGTTGCCAGCGGTCACCGTGCCGTTTTCCTTGAGGAAAACAGGCTTGAGCTTGGCCAGGTCTTCCATGGTGGCGCCGGGGCGGAAATGCTCGTCGGTGGCGTACTGCACGTCACCTTTTCTGCTCTTCAGGGTGACGGGCACGATCTGGTCTTTGAACAGACCGTTTTGTGTGGCGCGCTCGGCGCGGTTGTGGCTCTCCACGGCCAAACGGTCCTGGTCTTCGCGGGTGATGCCCCATTTTGCGGCGATGTTCTCGGCTGTGACCCCCATGTGGATGTTATGGAACGGGTCGTGCAGCGCGCCCATCATCATGTCCACCATCTTGGTGTCGCCCATGCGGGCGCCCCAGCGCATGTTCAGGCTGGCAAAGGGTACGCGGCTCATGTTCTCGGCGCCGCCGCCAATGGCTACATCGGCATCGCCCAGTTGGATGCTTTGTGCAGCCGACACGATGGCTTGCAGGCCCGAACCGCACAGGCGGTTGACGTTGAACGCAGGCGTGCCTTCGCCACAGCCGCCGTTGATGGCTGCCACGCGCGAGAGGTACATGTCCTTGGGCTCGGTGTTGACCACATGGCCAAACACCACATGCCCCACATCCTTGCCTTCCACGCTGGCGCGCGCCAGCGATTCACGCACGACAAGTGCGCCCAGTTCGGTGGGGGCTACGTCTTTAAGGCTGCCACCAAAGGTTCCAATGGCGGTGCGCACGGCACTGACGACGACGACTTCACGGGTCATGGTTCAATCCTTTTAAGGTAAAAAATGGGTCTAACGCAATATGGGTAAGCGCGAGTAGCTATCAAAAACAAAGTGATTGCGGCTCAGGCGTCCCGCACATCAGCGACGGGTTGGGTGCCGAAGTCGGGCCGATTGAGCCAGCCCAGAACCTGGGTGGCCGCATCGTGCGCGCTGCTGAGCATGCCGCTGCGCTGGAGCTGTGCGAAGTTCTGCACATCCGGAAAAGCATCCGGGTGGGCCGAGCGCAGTTGCACCTGCATGTCTGTGTCGATCACGCCGGGCGCCAGAGAGCAAACACGGGCGCCGTGGGGTTTGCGTTCTTCGTCCAGCGCCATGCAGCGCGTGAAATGGTCCATACCAGCCTTGGCCGCGCAGTAGGCCGCTTGCGACGCCATGGGGCGGCGGCCCAGGCCTGAGGAAATGTTCAGCACCTTGCGGGGCAGGTTCCAGTCGTCCGTGGCACCCAGGAATGCTGCGCACAGCAACATGGGGGCCTCAAGCCCCACGCGCAATGCCACGGCCAAATCACCCGGAACGCTGGCTGAAAGAGGGGCAATAGGCGGTATCACGCCTGCGTTATTGATGAGGGTGGCGCTGGCAAAACGGTCTGCGGTGGCTGTCTGCAACCAGTCGCGCAGCTGTTGTGCGGCCGGTTCGGCATGGGTCAGATCCAGCTCCCATTGCAGGAGCGTGGCGCCTTTGGCCGCGGCTTCACGGGCTAAAACGGGATTGGCGGTGCGCGAGATGCACAGCAGCGTGTTCCCGGGTTGCAGCAACTGGTGCGCCATGGCCAAACCCATGCCGCGCGAGGCTCCCGTCAGGATGGTGAGGTGTTGAGACATGACCCTATGGTACCCCTCTTGCCGCGCAACGCGCTGCGCTGCGCCACGGCCCTTCAGTGGTGGCGCACGGGGAAAACGCCGGTGCTTTCAGCGCCTGCACAGGAACCGGATGGCACCCGTATCAGAACGGCGCAGACGATGCAAACTCCATCCACTGGCCTGTGCCGGGGTGTTCGAAGGCGAGCCATGTCGCATGCAGCAGCAAACGGGGTGACCTGGCGCAGACGGCAGGGTCTGCATACAGAGCATCGCCCAAGATGGCATGGCCGACAGCAGCCAGGTGCACGCGCAACTGGTGGGTGCGGCCGGTCACGGGTTCCAGCGCAATGCGCGAGGTGTCAGCCACCGCATCGTGCACCATAACTTGCCAGCGGGTTTGGCTGGGCTTGCCGGTGGTGGAGTCGATGACCCGCAGCGGGCGGCGTTCCCAGTCTGCGGCAATGGGAAGATCAATGCTGCCCCAGGCACCGTCTGGCAAAGCCTCCATGCGGCCCGCCACGACGGCCTGGTAGCGCTTGTGCACCTGGCGCAACTCGAACGCCCGGCTCAGACGCCGCTGTGCCTCGGGGCTGCGGGCCATCAGCACCAGGCCCGAGGTGGCCTGGTCCAGGCGGTGCACGATGAGCGCTTCGGGCCACTGTTGCTGGGCGCGGCGGCTCAGGCAGTCCTGCTTGTCCGGGCCACGCCCGGGCACACACAGCAGGCCTGCTGGTTTGTCCAGAACGAGAATCTCTGCATCGGCATGCATGCAGACCACCTCGACCGCAGTCAGCGGCAGGCTCTCAGGCGTCGCCATTGACCAGCCGGTCTACGGTGTCGCAGAGCTCCTGCACGTCGTTGGGCTTGTGGATCAGGGCGCGGGCGCCTGCGGCCAGCGCGCTGTGTTCGATCTCGGCGGTGACATGGCCCGAAGCCAGTGCCACCGGCAGGTCCGCGCGGATCTCGCGCACCTCGCGCAGCAGATCCACACCCGAATAGCCAGGCATGTTGTAGTCGGTGACCAGCAGATCGAACTTCTGCGGGGCGGCGCGCAAGGCTGCAGCGGCTTCGCGGGGGTCCGTGAAACCGCTGACTTCGTAACCGCGCCGCCGCAGCAGGCGCTGCACCAGAAAAACCAGTGCCTGATCGTCGTCCACGTACATCACATGGCGGCTGCGCTGCGGCATGGCGGATGCGGTGATGTTTGTGGTGACGGGCGGCGTTGCCGGTTCGGTGCCGGCATGCGTCTGCGCCGAGGGCATGGCCGCCGGAAAGTACAGGGTGAAAAGGGTGCCCTTGCCCGGTGTGCTTTGCACATCGACCGCTCCGGCATGGTTGCCCATCACCCCATGCACGACGGACAGGCCCAGCCCCGTCCCTTGGCCGACAGGCTTGGTCGTGAAGAAGGGTTCAAAAACCCGCTCAATCGTGGAGGCATCCATCCCAGGGCCGTTGTCGCGCACGGTGATGGCCACATAGTCGCCGGGCGCCACACCGAGCCGTTCACACAGGCGCTGGTCTGGACGGGCAGGGGTAGCGGCTACCTGCACGATGCCCCGGTTCGTGCCCAGTGCGTGGATGGCGTTGGTGCACAGGTTGAGCAAGGCCTGCTCTACCTGGGTCGGATCGGCCAGCACCGGGGGCATGTCCCTCGGTAGATCCATGTGCAACTCGACCGTGGGGGGCAAGGTGACGCGCAGCAGGCGCTCGGTGTCATGCATGGCCTCAGCCAGCGCGACGGCTGTGCGCCGGGGCGGTTCGTTGCGGCTGAAGGTCAGGATTTGCCGCACCAGGTCGCGCGCGCGGCGGCCGGCTTTTTCGATCTCGATCAGGCTCTCGAGCACTGGAGACTGGCTTCCGCAGTCGGCCTTGGCCAGTTCCACGTTGCCCAGGATGGCGCCCAGGATGTTGTTGAAGTCGTGCGCAATGCCTCCGGCCATGGTGCCGATGGCTTGCATTTTGTGCGACTCGCGCAGTTGGGCTTCCAGCTCGGTGCGGTGCGCCTCGGCCTTCTTGCGGCCGGTAAGGTCGCGCGCAAAGACCGTGGTGGTTTCTCCTTCGGCATGGCGCTCGAAGGACACGCTCACCTCGACCGCCAGTTCGCGGCCTGCCGCCGTGCGTGCGGTCATCTCGCCCAGCAGGGCCTGGGTGGCCAGTTGGGCAAACCCCAGGGCCTGCACCGCGTCGGGCAGAAATCGGCCCAGTGGGCTGCCCAGCGCGTCGCTCGTACTGCACTGGAACAGCGCCGCTGCCGTGGGGTTGAAAACGGTGATGCGCTGGTGCTGGTCCACGCAGATGATGGCGTCCAGGGCAGAGTTGATGACGGCTTCCAGGCGCTTTTCGCTGGCGTGCAGCTGCTCGTTGCGTTCTTGCAAGGCCTGGCGCTCGGCCAGCAGCGGGCTTTGATCGATCACGGCGCACAAAAACTGGTGCACTGGTGCGTCGCTTTCCTGGGCCACTTCGATGCAGGCAATGTGCAGGTCGCCCGTAATGTGCCCTTCGCTACCGATCAAAAAAACGATCTCGGTCACCTCGCTGTGGCCTTGGTGGCGTGCGGTGTGAAAGGCGTCCTGGACCCGGCTGCTATCGCGGGCATGCAGGAATGGCATGAGTGCCGTGAGCGGGCGATCCTGCTCGGTGGGCTGGAACGAACGGTGTGCCATGGCATTGGCCTGGACCACCACGTCATATTCGTCCAGCACCATGAGCGCCAGCGGTACGCTGGAAAACAAGGCCTCGAAGCGCTCGGATGCGCTCTCGGCGGCAGCCTGGCTGTACTGCAGAACCTTGTTTTGCGCTTCCAGCTCTGCCTGGTAGGCACGCAGCTCGGCGATCAGCCCGGGCAGGGCCTCCTGGGGCTGCAATGCGATCCTTTCATCGGGCGCGCTGGGCTCTGGCGAGGGGGTATCACCCGGACCGTCGCGCGGGGACTGGGCGTGCAGCAGAAAGGACAGGTCAGGAAGGCTCATGGGCGAAGGGGCTCCGGCCTCGGTAGATGTCCCCGCGCAGCGAGGCCGCGGCCTGTGCAGGCGAGTGTACGCCCGCGCAGGCCTGCAAGTGCAAGGATCAGCGGCGCACGGAAACCAGCTCGACCTCGAAGTTGAGCGTGGTGTTGGGCGGAATCACGCCGCCCGCACCGCGCTCGCCGTAGGCAATGGCGGGTGGGCAGGTCAGCTTGGCCTTGCCGCCGGGTTTCATGCGCTGCACGCCTTCGGTCCAGCAGGGGATGACGCGGTTGAGCGGGAACTCAGTGGGTTCGCCGCGCTTGTACGAGCTGTCGAACTCCTTGCCGTCCAGGAACGTGCCTTTGTAGTGCACCTTGACGGTGTCCGTGGCCTTGGGCGATTCGCCGTTGCCGTCTTTTAGCGATTCATAAACCAGGCCGCTGGCCGTGGTGGTGGGGTCTGCAGCCTGGACAGAGGTGAAGGGGGTAGCCAGCAGGCCGACGAGTACAAGGGCGGAAGAAATGCGCACGGGTTGTCCTTGAAACAAAAAGAAGGGATAGAAAAAATCGGAACTCCATTGTGCTCGGCAGTACGTGTTGGGCTGCGAGCGGCGCGCCAGTGTAAAGGGCTTGGCGCCGTGGCTGGCGCCAAGAAGATGGGGCGCGTTAACAAGCGTTAATGCGCAGCGGCTTGCAGCCCGCAACACTGCACTTGCGGCCGATGGGTGCCGAGTGTTTGTTTTTGCGGAGACGATGGATGCGTTCATATAGCGACCACAGCGGACTGGCTCGGAGGACTTTTTTGGGTGGTCTTGCGACGGGGGGCGTGGGTATGGCGGCGGCGCAGGCGGCGCCACCACGGCCACTGGCCGCTCGCTTGCCCGATGCGATGACCCGCCCCGGTGGGGCCGATCTACCGTACGGCCTGCCCGCCGTACACGAGGTGCAGGTGGAGCGGACCTTGTCCACTGTGGCAGGCTTTCCGGTGTGGCGCACGCCGCTGCAGCACCAGCGCGGCATCATTACCCCCAGCGGTCTGCACTTTGCAGTCCACCATAACGGTGTGCCTGACATTGCGCCGGAGCGCCACACGCTGAATGTGCACGGGCTGGTGCACAAGCCGCTGCGCTTTGATCTGGAGCGCCTGCTGCGCTATCCCATGGTCAGCCGCGTGCATTTTCTGGAATGCGCGGGCAATTCAGCCGCCAATGCGCTGTCGCCCACGGCACTGGACCAGACGCTGGGAGAGATTGCGGGCGAGGTGTCGTGCTCGGAGTGGACGGGCGTGCCGCTGGCCTATCTGCTGAACGAAGCGGGGGTGAAGGACAGCGCCCAATGGGTGGTGGCCGAAGGTGCTGACGGCGGATCGCACAGCCGCAGTCTGCCGCTGAAGGCGCTGCTGGAGCACGGCATGGTGGCGCTGTACCAGAACGGTGAGCGGCTGCGACCTTCTCAAGGCTACCCCATGCGCCTGTTCATGCCGGGCTGGGAAGGCAATGTCAACGTGAAATGGCTGCACCGGCTGGAGGTGACTGACGTGCCTGCGTACACCAAGGACGAGTCGGGCCTGTACACGCAAGTGCTGGCCGATGGGCGGATCGAGCGCTTTGCGTTCCACATGGAGGTGAAGTCGGTGATCACGCACCCCTCAGGCCAGCAGCGTTTGCCTGAGCCCCATGGGTTTTACGAAATCTCAGGGCTGGCCTGGTCGGGCCGGGGGCGCATCGCGCGTGTGGATGTGTCCGTGGACGGAGGCCGCACCTGGGCTGCGGCGCAGTTGCACGGCCCGGTGCTGGACCGGGCCTTTACGCGCTTCACGCTGCCCTGGCAGTGGAACGGCCGCAAGGCCGACCTGATGAGTCGCGCTACCGACGAGCATGGTCGCACACAGCCACTGCGCAGCGAATGGAAGCGGCGCTATGCCATGCACTCGTTCAACCACTACAACGCGGTGCAGGCCTGGCGCGTGCAAGCCGATGGCCGCGTGGATAACGTCTATGCGTGAAGACCTGTGCAGCCAGTTGCTGCCCGCAGGGCGTGCCACCCTGCGGCGGGGCGTGGCTGTGGCGATGGTGGTGGGACTGCTGAGTACAGGCAGAGCCAGCGAGGCCCAGGTACCATCCGCTGCGACTCCTGCACCAGCAGCGCCGCCACATGTCATCGGTTTAGGCCAGGCGCTCTCGCCTGCCGACATCGATCGCTACGCCATCACCGTCTTCCCCAACGGCCGCAATCTGCCACCCGGCCGGGGCAGCGTGGAGCAGGGCGCGCGGCTGTATGCCATGCACTGTGCCGCCTGCCACGGTGCACAGGGCATCGAAGGGCCTGCCGCACGGCTGGCCGGAACGGATGGTTTCATCGGCTGGAGCGACCCGCTACGGCCCCTGCGTGTGCGCAAGTACCCGTTGCAGGTGCTGTCGGTGGGCGCGATGTGGCCTTATGCCACGACGGTGTTCGACTATGTGCGCCGGGGCATGCCGATGCACGCGCCCAAGAGCCTGACCGATGACGAGGTGTACGGCATCACCGCGCACCTGCTGCATCTGAACGGGTTGGTGGCAGGTGACGCCGTCATGGACAAGGAAAAATTGCCCCAAGTGGTGATGCCAGGGCGGGATCGCACGGTCAGTGCGTGGCCACAGGAACGCTGAAAATTCTCAAACGCCGCGTGACGCTTCCACCATGCCCAGCCGTGCCCGGATGCGTGATAGCGACACAGGCGAAATGCCCAGGTAGCTGGCCACATGGTGCTGCGGCAGGTGGGGCGTTAAATCACCGTGTGTAGCGAGAAAAGATTGGTAGCGCACCTCGGGCGGGTGGCTCAACAACTCGGCTTCGCGCTGCGCGTGTTGCTGAAATACATAGCCCAGGGCTTCTTCCAGCAAGGGGGCGATGTGGGGAAAGCTGCGTTGCCACTGCTGCAAGGTGGCATAGGCCAGCTCCACGGCTTCTACAGGTGCCAGTGCCTCGATGGCGTAGGGGCTGGGCAGCGCCAGAGGCGGCAGATTGCCGGCCACCCAGCTGCCGGTGTCGTGGAACGATCGGTTGCGCTCGGTCCCTTGTTCGTTCAGGTAGAACAGCCGCACCACGCCGCTGCGCACCTGCCAGCAGCGCGTGCTGATCTCGCCCGCCTGCTGCAGCAATGTACCCGCGCCGAAATGGCGGCGGGGCAGGGCCTGCCACAACGCAGCCAGTACAGGTTCAGACTGGACCAGCGCTTCCAGCACAGGCGGCTGGCAAACGGTGCAGGCGCTGGTGGTCGAGGTCACTGCGTTCAAGCGTAGTCAGACACCGGGATGCAGCTGCAGCTCAGGTTGCGGTCACCCCACACGTTATCCACCCGGCCCACCGGCGACCAGTATTTGTTGCTGCGCAGGGCGGCCACGGGGTAGGCGGCGGTCTCGCGGGCATAAGGGCGGTTCCATTCGGCACCCAGCAGGCTTTCAGCGGTGTGCGGCGCGTTCTTGAGCGGGTTGTTGTCCTGCGGCCAGGCACCTGATTCGATCTGCCGGATTTCATTGCGGATGGCGATCATCGCGTCGATGAAACGGTCGATCTCGAACAGATTTTCGCTCTCAGTGGGTTCCACCATCAGTGTGTTGGGCACCGGGAAGCTCAGCGTGGGCGCATGGAAGCCGTAGTCAATCAGGCGCTTGGCCACGTCTTCGGCCATCACGCCGCTGGTGTCCTTGAGCTGGCGCAGGTCCAGGATGCACTCGTGCGCCACATGGCCGTTTTCGCTCGCGTAGAGCGTGGGGTAGTGGTCCTTCAGGCGTGCGCTGATGTAGTTGGCAGAGAGGATGGCCGCTTCGGTGGCGGCCTGCAGGCCTTCGGCCCCCATCATGCGGATGTACATCCAGCTAATGGGTAGAACAGCGGCATTGCCCAGCGGGGCTGCGGATACAGCGCCCACGCCACCCGCCAAACCCGCCGTGGCATGGCCGGGCAGGTAAGGCACCAGGTCTTGCACCACGCACACGGGGCCTACGCCGGGGCCGCCGCCGCCGTGCGGAATGCAGAAGGTCTTGTGCAGGTTCAGGTGGCTCACGTCACCCCCAAATTCGCCGGGGGCGGCCACGCCAACCAATGCATTCATGTTGGCGCCGTCTACGTAGACGCGGCCACCATGCTGGTGCACCAGTTCGCACAGTTCTTTGACCTGCGTTTCAAACACGCCGTGCGTGCTGGGGTAGGTGATCATCATGCAGGCCAGCTGCGCGCTGTACTGCTCGCATTTGGCCTGGAGATCGGCCATGTCCACGTTGCCGTTGTCGTCGCACTTGGTCACCACCACCTGCATACCCACCATCTGCGCACTGGCAGGATTGGTGCCGTGCGCGCTGCTGGGGATCAGGCAGATGTTGCGCTCGGTGTGGCCCTGGGCGGCATGCCAGGCCTTGATGGCCAGCAGCCCTGCGTATTCACCTTGACTGCCCGCATTGGGCTGCAGGCTCACGCCGGCATAGCCTGTGGCCTGGCACAGCCAGGCGCTCAGCTGCTCGTCCAGAAGGCGGTAGCCCTCCAGCTGGTGGGCCGGTGCGAAGGGGTGCACGTTGGCAAACTCGGGCCAGGTGATCGGAATCATCTCGCTGGTGGCGTTGAGCTTCATCGTGCAGCTGCCCAGCGGGATCATGCAGCGGTCCAGCGCCAGGTCCTTGTCCGACAGCTGGCGGATATAGCGCAGCATGGCTGTCTCAGAGTGGTGCGTGTTGAACACCGGGTGCGTGAGGTAGGGGCTGATGCGGCGCAGCGCGCTGGGGATCAGCGACTCCACGCCCTGTTCAAAGGCGTCGAAGCTGGGCAGTGCCTGGCCGTCTTTGGCGAAAATCTTCCACAGCAGCGCGATGTCTTCGCGCGTGGTGGTTTCGTCCAGCGAGATGCACAGGTAATTTTCGAAGTAAATGCGCAGGTTAACGCCCATCTGTACTGCGCGAGCAGCTATTGTTTTGGTAGCGCCATCGGTTTTCAGGCTGACGGTATCAAACGTGGCCTGTGCCCGCACTGGGGCGCCCAATTGCTCCAGGCCCTTGGTCAGGATGGCGGTGTAGCTGGCGACCCGTTGCGCGATGCGGCGCAGGCCTTGCGGGCCGTGGTACACGGCGTACATGCTGGCGATTACTGCAGGCAGTACTTGCGCGGTGCAGATGTTGCTGGTGGCTTTTTCGCGGCGAATGTGCTGCTCACGGGTCTGCAGTGCCAGGCGGTAGGCCGGCTTGCCATGGACGTCCACGCTGACGCCCACCAGGCGACCGGGCATGGAGCGTTTGAAGTCGTCGCGGCAGGCCATGTAGGCTGCGTGCGGGCCGCCCGCACCCATGGGCATGCCAAAGCGTTGTGTGGTGCCCACCACAATGTCGGCGCCCCACTCACCGGGCGGGGTGATGAGCGTGAGGGCCAGCAGGTCGGCGGCGGCAATGAAGGCGGCCTGTTTGCCGTGGGCCTTTTCCACGTCGGCGCGCAAGTCGTCGATGCGGCCGCTGGTGGCGGGGTACTGGGCCAGCACGGCAAAGTACTCGCCTTCCAGGGCGGCGTTCCATTCCTCCAGCGAGTTGGCCAGCACCACCTCAATGCCCATGGGGGCGGCACGGGTCTGGATGACCTCAATGGTTTGTGGATGGGCATCGCCCGCCACGATGAAACGGTGGCTTTTGCTTTTGACCGAGCGCTTGGCCAGCGTCATGGCCTCGGCGGCGGCCGTGGCTTCGTCGAGCATGGAAGCGTTGGCAATGGGCATACCGGTGAGGTCGCACACCATGGTCTGGAAGTTGACCAGGGCTTCCATGCGGCCCTGCGAAATTTCGGCCTGGTAGGGCGTGTAGGCCGTGTACCAGGCGGGGTTCTCCAGGATGTTGCGCAAGATCACGCCGGGCGTGTGCGTACCGTAGTAGCCCTGGCCGATGAAACTTTTGAGGACCTGGTTGCGTGATGCAATCGCCTTGAGCTCGGCCAGCGCCGCAGCTTCCGATGCCGGGGGCGGCACATCCATGGCGCGGCTGCGCGCGATGGAGCGCGGCACGATGGAGTCGATGAGTGCGCGGCGCGAGGCCTCGCCGATCACCGACAGCATGTGCGCTTCATCGGCCGCATCGATGCCAATGTGGCGGGGCAGAAACTCGGTGGTGTTTTCGAGTGCGGACAAGGGCAGGGCGGCAGGCATCTGCATGGCGGGAACCAGTCTGAAAGGCTATTGAAAAGAGAGCATCTTGCGCTTGTTTCTAAAAAAATTCAGGCACTTTATATTTTGAAAGTGCCTGAATTCAAGCGCGAACTGCTATGGTTTTTGTTGTCGTGACGCTCAGGCGCTGGCGGCAAAGCTCGAATAGGCGGTCTCGTCCATCAGGGTGTCGAGCTGCGACGGGTCCGACAGCTTGACCTTGAAGAACCAGCCAGCTCCCAGCGGGTCGGTGTTGGCCAACGAGGGGTCGGCGCGCAGGGCCTCGTTCACTTCCACCACTTCGCCCGCGACGGGAATGTAGATGTCGGCAGCGGCCTTGACGGACTCGACCACACCGGCCACGTCACCCTGGGCAAAGCTGGCGCCCACGGCGGGCAGATCGACGAAAACAACGTCACCCAGGGCATCCTGGGCGTGCACGGTAATGCCCACCACGGCGGCGTTGGTGTCGGCAATGTTGATCCACTCGTGGTCTTTGGAAAATTTGACGGTCATGGGATGTCTCCTGGAAAGATGATGGAAAGGGGAATGTAGCCGCTGCTTATTCCATTTCTAAATCAAGCGATGACTTTGTCGGCTTCGCGTATTCGATTGATTGAAAAACGGAATGCCCTGGCGGTCAGCCGCGGTAATAGCGTGTGGGAACGAAAGGTGTGGTGCTGACCTTCATGGGCACGGGCTTGCCGCGCACCATGGCAAAAATCTCGGTTCCTGTCGCGGTGTAGTCCGGGCCGACGTAAGCGATGGCTATGGGTTGATTGAGCGAAGGGCTCAGCAGCCCACTGGTCACCTGGCCGATCTCCTGGCCGTCCATGTTTTCCAGTACGGCGGGCTCGCGCACTGGCACGCGCTCAGTGGCGACCAGGCCGACGCGCTTGCGCGTGAGGCTGGCGGGGTTGTCCAGTTGCGCCAGCACCTTGTCGGCGCCCGGGAAGCCCCCGGCGCGTGCGCCGCCGGTGCGCCGCACTTTTTGTATGGCCCAGTTCAAGCCTGCTTCCACGGGGGTGGTGGTGGTGTCCATGTCGTTGCCATACAGGCACAGCCCCGCCTCCAGGCGCAGCGAGTTGCGTGCGCCCAGGCCAATGGGCTTGACCTCGGGTTGCGCCAGCAGGGCGCGGGCCAGGGTTTCGGCCTGCGTGGCGGGCACGGAGATTTCAAAGCCGTCCTCGCCGGTGTAGCCGCTGCGGGTGACAAAGCAGGTGCAGCCTGCAATGGTGAAGTTGCCCCCCGTCATGAACACCAGCTGCTCCACGCCGGGTGCCAGGCGGGCCAATGCCGTGGCGGCCTGCGGGCCTTGCAGGGCGAGCAGGGCGTGGTCGGGCATGGGGACCACCTGGCAGCGCATGCCGATGCGTTCCTGGAGGTGGGCAATGTCGCCCACCTTGCAGGCGCCGTTGACGATGACGAAGATCTCGCCATTGCCTTTGTTGAAGAACATCAGGTCGTCGATGATGCCGCCCTCGTCATTGAGCAGCAGGCCGTAGCGCTGTTTGCCCACGGGCAGGTCGATCACGTCCACCGGCATCAGGGTCTCGAATGCGGCAGCGGCATCGCGCCCCACCAGGTGCAGCTGGCCCATGTGCGACACATCGAACAGGCCCGCGGCCTGGCGGGTGTGCAGATGCTCGGCCATCAGGCCTGCGGGGTATTGCACGGGCATGGAATAACCGGCAAACGGCACCATGCGGGCGCCCAGTTCGATGTGCAGTGCGTTGAGCGGCGTGGTGAGCAGGGGGGCGGTGGCAGACATGGCGGACTCCGGGGCAAATAGGGGCCACAGCCCATGGGGCTGCGGGATTTGCCTGCTGTCCGCTTTACCTGAGAGATTCGCCGCAACGCCCTGGCTGGCCGTGCGGTTTGCTCCTTCGGTGGATGGCCTGCACCTGGGGCGCGGACATCTCTCTCCAGCTAGGGTACGCCGGCATCGTTGCGGGCGTTTGTCAGTCCTTTTGCCTGAGCGTTCGGCGGGGGCCTGCGCCTTCGGCGGCGCCGCTCGTGCTTCGTGGTGAAGTGCGGGGCGCTCTCTCCTGACCGGGCGAATTCTACCTATTTTGCATAGACGATATCGCGCAAACTCAGCGAAATCGACGGAAAGTACGTGATGAGCAGCAGGCAGCCCAGGATCACCAGCACGAACGGCAGCAGGCTCCCGACGATGCGGTCCAGCGAGATGCGTGCCACGGTGCATGCAGCAAACAGGTTCACGCCAAAGGGCGGCGTAACCATGCCCAGCGCCAGGTTCACCACCATGATCAGGCCGAAATGCACCGGGTCCACACCAAAATGCTGGGCCACGGGCGCCAGGATGGGCGCCAGCACAATGATGGCTGCGCTGGTCTCGATAAACATGCCGATGAAGAACAGCGCCGCGTTCACGCCCAGCAGAAACAGCGCAGGTGACTGCAGCACCGCTTCGAGCCAATGACCAATGGCGTCGGGGACGCCCGCGCGGGTGATGAGAAAGGCAAACAGGCCCGCGTTGGCGATGATGAACATGATCACCGAAGACGAAATGACCGAACGCCGCAGCACGGCCGCCAGGCTTTTGATGCCGATTTCCCGGTAAATCAGCACCCCCACCACTAGCGCATAGAACACCGCCACGGCCGAGGCCTCGGTGGGTGTGAAAACGCCGCCGTAGATGCCGCCCAGGATGATGACGGGCATGAAGAGTGCCCAGCCCGCCTGCAGCGTGGCGCGGCCCAGCGGCATGCGGCCTTCGCCATCGTTCTTGCCCCAGCCCTTCCACTTGCAATACGCCCAGACGAACAGCATCAGCGCGCCGCTGATCAAGAGGCCTGGGCCAAAACCGGCGATGAACAGCTCGCCGATCGACACCTCGGCGCTCACGCCGTACAGGATGAGCGGAATCGACGGCGGGATGATCACGCCCAGCTCGGCGCTGGTGGCCTGCAGGGCGGCAGCATAGCTGGTCGGGTAGCCGTGCTTGATGAGTGCCGGGATCAGGATGGCTCCAATGGCAAAGGTGGTGGCCACCGACGAGCCCGAAACGGCGGCAAAAATCATGCACGTGAGCACGCAGGTCATGGGCAAGCCGCCTTGCACACCGCCGACCAGGCTTTTGGCAAACTCGACCAGTCGGCGTGAGATGCCGCCTGCTTCCATCAGGTTACCGGCCAGGATGAAGAAGGGAATGGCCGCCAACGGAAACTTGTTGATGGCGCCAAACATCTCCTTGACGGAGATGAGCATGTGGGCGTTGGACGCCTGGATGCCGAGGATGGATGCCAGCCCAATCGACACCGCAACGGAGATGGTGAGCGCAAAGCACAGCACCATGGTGGAGATCATGACAACGCTCATTGCGCGGTCTCCAGTTCCATGCGGCGCGGGTCGATCAGGTTGCCCACAATGCCCAGGGCGCTGAACACGCCACCCACCGGGAGTGCCACATAGGCCCAGAACATCGACAGCGACTCCAGGCCCGCCATGGTCTGCACGCGGCCGCGCAATGCGTAGTCCCAGCCCCACCACACGATGATGGCAATGAGCGTGAGCGCTGCCAGCGCCACCACACCATCGAGCACACGGCGCAGGCGCGGCGGGCTCCAGCGGTAAAGCACATCCACACTCACCATGGCCCCTTGGCGGAAGGCCGTGGGGATGGCCAGAAACACCATCCAGATCAGGCTGAAGCGGATCAGTACCTCGGTCCACTCGGCCGGCTGCTCCAGCACGAAGCGCATGATGATCTGGAACATGCCCAGCGCAGCCGCCAGGACCAGCATGGCGCAGGCACACCACAGGGAAAGGGCACTGGTCCAGCGCTCAAAGGTCAGGAAGGCGGTTTTCATGGGGCGCAGTTGCCAGGCTCGCAGTCGGTGTCGTGATTTCAAATGAAAACGCCCGTTATCTTAATAGATACGGGCGCTAATTGCTACAATAAATGTAGCTAAATCACTTGTAGTTGCGGATTTTGTCCAGGTTGGCCTTGCCGAACTGCTTTTCAAACTCGGCGTTCACGGGCGCCAGTGCAGCGACAAACTTGGCTTTGTCGATGTTGTCGATCACGGTCATGCCCTTGGCGCGCAGATCGGCCACGCCCTTGGAATCGTCCTCGTCCACGCGCGCGCGGTTCGCTTTCGTGCCTTCCTTGGCCGCATCGAGGAAGGCCTGCTTGTCGGCCGCCGAGAGCTTGTCGAATGACGCCTTGTTCATCAGGAAGATGCAGGGCGAATACACGTGCCCGGTCAGCGTGAGGTGCTTTTGTACCTGGTCGAACTTGGCCGAGATGATGACCGGCAGCGGGTTCTCTTGCCCATCGACCGTGCCCTGCTGCAGCGCGGTGAACACTTCCGGGAAGGCCATGGGGGTGGTGATGATGCCAAAACCCTTGTAGGCGGCGATGTGCACCGGGTTCTCCATGGTGCGCATCTTCAGGCCCTTCAAGTCCTCGGGCGTGTTCACATCACGCTTGCTGTTGGTCATGTGGCGGAAACCGTTTTCCGCCCAGGCCAGCGCCTTGAAGCCCTTGGCGTCGAACTTGGTCAGCATTTCCTGGCCGATGGGGCCGTCAAGCACGGCGCGCGCGTGCGCCTTGTCGCGGAACAGGAAGGGCACGTCGAGGATTTTGGCCTCCGGCACGAAGTTGGGCACCGGGCCGGTGGAGCTGAAAGCCAGCTCCTGCGTGCCCAACTGCACCGCCTCGATCGACTCGCGCTCGCCGCCCAGGGCGCCGTTGTAGAAGGTCTGTACCTTGTAGCGACCGCCGGTGCGTTTTTCCACTTCCTTGGCAAAGACGTCGATGGCGACACCCTGGTGCGAGTTCTGCGCGGTCGAGATACTGATGCGCATGGTGGTCTGCGCGGCAGCGGCGGCCACAAAGCCGAGCGCAAGGCTCAGGCCGACGACGAGTTTGGTCAGTTGCATGGTGTCTCCTGTGGATGGTGGGCGATCGCTTGGGGTCAGAGGGGCGAATGCGCTCCTGCTTCTCACAAATTATGGTGCTGCAGCATCGCGGCGGGCATCGGGGTTTATGCGGTAAGCGTGCTTATTAACTTGCAGAAACCTGTCTGCAAGGCGCAGAGTTCTTGGCTGCGCGCCCGGCCCCGAAATGCCAAGGGCCCCGTGCTGGCGATAACCAGCCGGGGCCTTGTCAGTTCGTGCACTCCGGTAAGAGCGCCTTGATGTAAGAAGTATGCGCCGTGGGGCGAAGATGAATTTGCTGAAATCGGGCCATTCGCGCAGATTTGCAGAATATTTTTCTGCAAATATAAGTTTTGCTGAATAATCAGGCCGATGGATCGACTGGATAGAAAAATTCTCGCTGTGCTGCAGGGCAATGCACGCGCCAGCCTGCAAGAGATCGGCCAGGCCGTGGGCCTGAGCCCCTCGCCGTGCTGGGGGCGCATCAAGAAGATGGAGGAGGCCGGTGTCATCCAGGGCTACACGGTGCGGATCAACCCACAGTCGCTGGACCTGGCCGACACGGTGCTGGTGCAGGTCACGCTCGACAGCCATTCCGACAACACGCTGGAGAAGTTTGGCGAAACCCTGGCCAGCATTCCCGAGGTGATCGAGGCGCACCTGGTCTCGGGCGACTACGACTACCTGCTGCGCATCGTGGTCAAGGACACGCGCGACTACGAGCGCCTGCTGCGCGAGAAGCTCTACAAGATCAAGGGCATACGCCACAGCCGCTCCAGCTTCGTGCTGCGCACGCTCAAAAAAGCCGACCTGCCGCTGTTCGCTGATTGAGCCTGTTTGAGGCCTAATTGGCCTCTAGCGCTTGCTGGTAAATCGTCAGCAGCTATTAATTTGGATATTTAAGATCAACCTGCAGCCCCGGGACAGACCGCAGAAGGGAGCCACGGGTTCAGCCCAGCAGCAGGGCGTCATCGGCGAGCTTTTCGCCGCGCACTTTTTCGAACATCCTGAGCAGGTCGGGCACGTCCAGGCGCTTGCGCTCCTCGCCCGATACGTCGAGCACCACCTGGCCCTGGTGCAGCATGACGGTGCGTTCGCCCACGTCGAGGGCCTGGCGCATGCTGTGCGTGACCATCATGGTGGTGAGCTGGTTCTCGGCGACGATGCGCGAGGTCAGCTGCAGCACGAAGTCGGCGGTGCGCGGGTCGAGCGCAGCGGTGTGCTCGTCGAGCAGCAGGATGCGTGAGGGCTGCAGCGCCGCCATCAGCAGACTCACGGCCTGGCGCTGGCCGCCCGAGAGCAGGCCGATGCGGTCGGTGAGGCGGTTTTCCAGTCCCAGGCCGAGCGTGGCCAGGCGCGCGCGGAAGGTCTCGCGCAGCGCGGCCTTGACGGCGCTGCGCAGGCCGCGCAGCGTGCCGCGCTGCTGCGCCAGGGCCATGTTTTCCTCGATGGTGAGGTCTTCGCAGGTGCCGGCCATGGGGTCCTGGAACACACGCGCCACGCGCGATGCGCGCGCCCACACGGGCTGGCGCGTCACGTCCATGCCGTCGATGGTGATGGTCCCGCTGTCCACGCCCAGGTCACCCGAGATGGCGTTGAGAAAGGTGGACTTGCCGGCACCGTTGGAGCCGATCACGGTGACGAATTGCCCGGCGGGAATGTTCAGCGACATGCCGCGCAAGGCGCGCGTTTCTATTGGTGTGCCGGGGTTGAAGGTGATTTCGAGGTTTTGGGCGCTCAGCATGGTGCGTTTCCTATTCTTTGCCCGTGGGGCTTCGCTTCATAGGACTTGACTTTGAAGACGGTTACTCAGGGGGATGTGCTTCATTTCAGCGGCGTTTGGCCAGCTTGCGCTTGATCTGCGGGATGATCAGCGCGATGGTGACGAGCACGGCGGTGACCAGGTTCAGGTCTTGCGCCTTGAGGCCGATGAAGTCGCTGTTGAGCGCCAGCGCGATGAAGAAGCGGTAGACGATGGCGCCGATGACGACGGCCAGCGTGGCGTAGATCAGGCGGCGCGAGGGCAGGATGCTCTCGCCCACAATGACGGCAGCCAGGCCGATGACGATGGTGCCGATGCCCATGGAAATGTCCGAGCCGCCCTGCGTCTGGGCAAACAGCGCGCCGGCCAGGCCCACCAGGGCGTTGGACACGGCCATGCCCAGCAGCACCATGGCGCCGGTGTTCACGCCCTGCGAGCGCGCCATGCGCGCGTTGGAGCCGGTGGCGCGGATCGCCAGGCCGCGTTCGGTCGAGAAAAACCAGTCCATCAGCAGCTTGGCGGCGATGACGATGACGGCCAGCAGCAGGGGGCGCGTCACATAGTCTTCCATGCCCTCGGGCTGCAGCAGGGTGAACAGGGTGGTGTCATTGATCAGTGGCACGTTGGGCCCGCCCATGATGCGCAGGTTGATCGAGTACAGCGCGATCATCACCAGGATGCTGGCCAGCAGGTCCATGATCTTGAGCCGAACGTTGAGCCAGCCCGTGAGCAGGCCAGCGGCGGCAGCGGCGGCCATGGCGGCCAGGGTGGCCAGGTAGGGGTTGGTGCCGTGGGAGATCAGGATGGCGCAGACGGCGCCACCGAGCGGAAAGCTGCCGTCCACGGTCAGGTCGGGAAAGCGCAGCAGCCTGAACGAAATGAACACGCCCAGCGCCACCAGGCTGAAAATCAGGCCGATTTCAATGGCGCCAAGCAAGGAAAAGAGAGACATGGGCAGCAGGGCAGTGGGTGAAAAGAAAGCAGGAGCCACGCGGTGCATGGCTCCTGCAGCGGGGCTTTGCAAAGGTTGCAGCCCCTGGGTGCGGTCAATGGATTACTGAACGACCTGGGCCGCTGATTTGATCAGCGCGTCAGACAGCTTCACGCCCTGCTTTTCGGCGGCGCCGGGGTTCACGAAGAGTTCCATCTTGGTACTCACTTCGGGCTTGATGTCGCCGGGCTTTTCGCCCTTCAGGATGCGCGCCACCATGCGGCCGGTTTGCTCGCCCAGGTCGCGGTAGTTGATGCCAAAAGCGGCAATGGCGCCGCGCTTGACGCTGTCGGTGTCCGAAGCCACCAGCGGGATCTTGGCTTCCTGGCCGACCTTGACCAGCGCTTCATAGGCCGAGACTACGTTGTTGTCGGTGTTGGTGTAGATCACGTCGACCTTGCCGATCAGGCTGCGCGCGGCGCTGCCCACGTCGACCGAGCGCGGCGCGGCCGCTTCGACCAGCGTCATGCCCAGCTTGGGCAGGAGCTCCTTCATCTGCTTGACCACGACCACCGAGTTGGCTTCACCGGGGTTGTAGACCATGCCCACGCGCTTGGCGTTGGGCACGACCTGCTTGACCAGGTCCATCTGCTTGTCCAGCGCCAGCAGGTCGGACACGCCGGTCACGTTGTTCTTTGATGCTTCCCAGTTGGGCACCAGCTTGGCGGCGACGGGGTCGGTCACGGCCGAGAACACCACGGGGACGGACTTGGTAGAGGCGATCACGGCCTGTGCCGAGGGCGTGGCGATGGCGACGATGGCATCGGGCTTGTCCCCCACGAACTTGCGCGCGATCTGCGCGGCCGTGCCGGTGTTGCCTTGGGCGCTCTGGTACTGCCACTTCAGGTTCTTGCCCGACTCGAAGCCCGCATCCTTGAGAGCGGCCTGCACGCCATCGCGCACGGCGTCCAGCGCGGGGTGTTCGACGATGGCTGTCACGGCGACCGATTTCTGCTGGGCATGGGCGGGTGCTACCACCGCCATCACAGCCAGGGCCAGTGCGCCCAGGGGTGCCCAAGACATTTGCTTCATTGCTATCTCCAACCTTGCTATCGTTGTTTCCTGTTTGTCGTAAAGAAGGCCGGCGCAGGAGGGTCGCCGGGCCTCGTGGGGAAGTCTACTGCAGCGCAGCATTGCCCTGGTCTTGGGGGGCTCTGTGCTGTTGTAAGCACTCGGCGTTATCTGCTGCGGTCATTTCTGCATAAAAAAGGGCCTGCAACGCAGGCCCCTATTGCGCAAAGCGCTATGGTTTTTTACATGCCCGAGTAGTTCGGTCCACCGCCGCCTTCGGGTGTGACCCACACGATGTTCTGCGTCGGGTCCTTGATGTCGCAGGTCTTGCAGTGCACGCAGTTCTGCGCGTTGATCTGCAGGCGC
>JAANMW010000523.1_pt1 | contig 44934 bp, 42 predicted proteins | sample 7279671 | NCBI WGS metagenome assembly JAANMW01 (sample SAMN14094541, study PRJNA606508) | bioreactor metagenome | isolation source: A lab-scale SPAN reactor treating ammonium-rich wastewater day 247 | place: Ireland: Galway | collected 2017-09-19 | reverse complement strand
CCAATAAATTGATCAATCCGATGATGATTAGCCATTGAAATTCGGAACAACTGGGTTTATTATAGCGGGAAATGCCCTGACCTACATGAGAGGTACAAGTAGAATAAATACCAGGAAAGGAAGGCAAGAATGAGAAAGAAATTATTTGATCGTATAACAGTCAAGCCGGAAGTTTGTATGGGACAAGCTACTATACGGGGAATGCGAATTACCGTTGCCTTCGTACTTAAATTACTTGCTTCAGGTATGAGTCATGGAGAAATATTGAAGGCATACCCGGAACTTGAAGAGAAAGACATCCTTCAAGCGATAGAATATGCAGCATGGCTTGCCGGAGAATACTATTATCCCCTTCAAGTCACTCATGAGTAGAGGCTATGAGATTAAAGTTTATAGCAGACGTACACATTTCACCACTTACTGTTAAAGAATTACAAAAAGCAGGGTATACGGTTACCCGTGTTACAGACAATCTTCCTTCTACGTCTTCCGACAGTGAGATTATTCAATTAGCAAGCAAAGAGCAGGCTGTAATTATTACTCAAGATTTAGATTTTTCCGCAATTATTGTTCAAAGCGGACTTAACAGCCCAAGTGTTGTTTCCTTGCGAGTTGCCGATGCCAAACCGGATATAATTACGAGAATTCTTTTGAATGTGCTACCTTCCGTAGAAATTTTTATTGCTAAAGGGGCTATTGTATCAATAGACGAATACGGGTATCGTGTAAAAAAAATTCCTGTAGAAGATCAATGACTACGTATTTTTCATATCAGGGGGGCAGGCAACTACATAGATACGTTTACACAGATTGTTTAAAAAAGCAAAATTGAAAACTAAGGAAAGGATCTAATATTATGCTTAGGCGAAGATAAAAAATAATTGAAGGGCTTTCTGCCATATACATTGTATTTTAGGTATACTGGTTATCTGAATTTAGGTTTTTCGTTGTCACCTTTTTCACAAAACGTGCGATTAATTCGTTAGTATGATAGCAGAAAACCTTCTCGAACAGTTCTTAAGCACGTCTAACTTCCTTACCGCATACCGCCGCATTGCCTCAAAAAAGGCCGCCGGTGGGCTTGACGGTATTACCGTAGAGGAGTTTGGTCACCGTCTTGATCAACATATCACCAAACTGCAGAAGGATATACGAGAACGCCGTTATATTCCTCAACCTGCCGCAGTAACATATATTCCAAAATTTAATGAGGAAAATGAGTGGAGAGAGTTGGGACTTCCCTCCGTAGCCGATAAGGTAGTTCAGGCCGCTATGCTGGAGGTGGTAGAACCTCTTGCCGAGAAGATGTTTTTCGATTGCAGCTATGCCTATCGGCCCGGCAAGGGTCACTATAAGGCTATAAAGCGCGTTGAACATAGCCTGAACAATAGAAAAAAGACGTGGATAGTGCAGAGGGATATTGATAATTTCTTCGATACCGTAGACCATAACCGCCTCATGGAACAGTTTTCTGCCCTGGTGCAGGGAGAACCCATAATGGTCGAGCTGGTGGCCTTGTGGTGCAGGATGGGTCTAATGGAAAAAAATGGACACTGGCGGAACGTGCAGGCAGGTATACGTCAGGGCGGTGTTATCTCTCCGCTCCTGGCAAACCTCTATCTCCATCCCCTGGACGTGTTTGCCACAAAATTGGGAGTTGATTGGATACGTTATGCCGATGACTATGTGATATTGGGTGAGAGCCAGGAAGAGGTTGTTTCATCTGATGTCCAGATTGCGGAATTTTTAAAGGATTCCCTCGGTTTGATGCTGAATCGTGATGAATCTTCTCCAAAACACATTGATGAAGGCTTCACCTTTCTGGGAGTCCGTTTTTGCGGAAAAGAGAGGACGATTGATACAAAAAAGATAAAAAAGATGAAAAAGAAGATACGATGGCTTCTGGCACAAAAAATGGTAAAAACTCCGGAAGAGGTTATATCGAAATTGACAGACCAGGTAGAGAGTTGGCAACGGTATTATAGCTTTCTTAACCCCACCCGGCAGTTTTCTGAGATTGATTGTCTCATAGAAAAAGAGTTCCTGACTCTGACTACTTCGAAGATTCAGACGGGAAAGTGGGATCGTATTCCTCCCCAGGGGCTTTCCTTTCCGTCTTTGATTGCGGATGGGAAAAGAGACGGTTTTAAAAAATGGGAAGGCCTCTGGGCACAAGCCATAAAAACGGTGGAGACAGATGATGTCAACCATGATACTGCCAGGATAAATCACTCTGTTGAGAAAAAGATCGCAAGAAAAAGACAAAAGTGCAGGAAGGAATCTGGTGAAAGCGGGAATCTGATTGTTACAACGCCCGGACATTTTGTCGGGAAAAGAGGGGAACGGATTGTGGTTATGAGCAAACAGAGGATTGTAAGCGAACTACCGGTGGTACGGCTGTCAGGACTGACTTTAAGCGGAAGGGGTATTTCCATCTCCGGTGATGTGATAGAACTCTGCATGAAGAAGGACGTCTACATCCATTTCGTAGATAACCTGGGCAAGATTATTGCAGTAGTTGGTCCGCCGGGTGGAAGTTCCGGTGAGGTTTCTTTGTTACAGATAACTGAAAGAGATAAAGAAAAAGGTCTCACCCTTGCAAAGATGTTTATTCTTGGAAAGGTCAAAAACCAGTTTGCGCTCCTGAAATATTATTTCAAATACCCGTTGAACCGTGAAAACGGCTTTGGAAAGATTTTTGTAGAAAGGCGACAATTTCTGAGCGATGGTATTGAGAAGATTAAAAACGCCACAGTTCTTTCTGATCCGGAAACATTCCGGCAGCAGATGATGGGATGGGAAGGGGCATTCGGGGCTGCATATTGGGAGATCGTGGGACATCTGTTTCGTAATGGGGTACAGTTCTCCGGACGGGTAAGGCACGGCGCTACTGACCTGGTAAATTCGGCTTTAAACTACGGTTATGGCGTCCTTTATGGAGATTGTTTAAATGCAGTTATCAGGACAGGACTTAATCCTATGGCGGGTTTTCTTCACAGCTATCAGACGGGAAAACCAACCCTTATTTATGACCTTATTGAAGAGTTCCGTCCGTTTGCCGTTGATAGGGGGATATTCACGATGCTGAACAGGGGAGAAAGGCTGGAGCAAGGGGATGACGGCATGCTTGCCACGGAAACCAGGAAAAAGATTTCAAAATCGGTCATAAGCCGCCTTTCAAACGAGGTCTGGTTTCACGGCCGCAGGCTTACTCTTCGGGAGGTTATTCAGGAACAGGCTTACAATATTAAAAGACATCTCTCTGATAAAGCCCAATACCATCCTTTTCTGGGACGTTGGTAGTTTGTCGTTTGTAATAGAGGCCATCCCAAAACAGTAATTTAGTAACTATAATTATTTGAGATATAAGTATTTATAAGTATAGAAATCTTCATACTCCGCAAGCTGGTTCCTGGGGTGGCGCTGACAAGCTTTGTTTGTCAGTGCTTTGTAATCCATAATCTATGTGTAAATAAGCACGAACAAAAGATTCCCGTTCAAGACGTACGGGGACATGGTTTGTCCGTGCCACCCGGTCTGGAGTTATCTAAAAACCTCACTGTTAGTATCAAGAATCATTTGAAGAGAGAAAGAGGTTTCCGTACAAAAATAGGTTTTGGGATAGCTTCTGGTATATCATTCTGTAGAGCAAGCGAGACCGATTGATAAAACTTTCGAGGTCGAAATTATGGGTGATACCTAACGAGGCTGAGATAAGACCGCACAAGGTTCGGTATTACCTTGAAAAAAGGGATTCTGTGTTTGACGAGAAAATGGCACAGGTATTATGTGTGTACAAGGAGGTTGAACTCATCAATGAAAAGAGGGCGCATGACAAAGACTTTGTCATAGACAGAATCACCATAAGTTATGGCGAAAAATATTGAATGAAAACCATTCCTTCTTTTTCCGCAGCATGGTTTAGTTTTGCATCATTACTTGAAAAATACACCTCTGATCTGATTTTGTGCTTTAAATTGATGGCTGATGCCAGACGAACGGCATCAAAACCCCTGAGAAGATACTTTTGGGCAATATCACCGGCAAGCCGTATTAAACCATCTGTTACCTCAAGTATAAAACAACTTTCCCAGTCTCTGGTAAAATCTTCTGCAATTTTTTGCAGTATCTTCTTAGAAATCCCATCGTCTTTCTGTTTCCTTGCAAAGGCAGCCCTTGCTTCGGCATAAGCTACTTTTGAAGTGGAAACAACTGTTGCAGTGCGGACCATATCCTTCGTTCTTTTAGAGCCAATTTCCTCAACGTACAATTTCACCAGGTCGCTGGTATCAAGATAAAGGATCACCTTCTCTCCTCAATGACAATCTCAGAAACGGTCTTCCCTTTGATTTTAACAGGATATTCACTTCCCACGGGTTTACCGCCTTTCCACACAGCAAAACCTTCTTTAACAAGAGAAAGGAGTTGGGGGTCTTCGTTTGCTCTTTCCACAGAAACAATGGTGGCTATTACCTTTTCCCTTTCGGTAATTACTATCTTTTCGCCTTTCTTTATTTCGCGGAGATAATGGCTTAATCTGTTTTTTAACTCTTTGATACCGACAGTAATCATAGCTACGTTTTAATAGCAAGTAGCTACCTTTGTCAATAGTTTTAAAAAGATGAGACATACGCGATTGGCCTTTTGCCAATCTTTACAGTGCATAATTTTATGCGATAATTAAGAAAGTTGAAATCTTTGATAACCGATAAAAGCAGAGGAGGCCATAAAATTATGCAAAAACAAAAAAGAAAACCTCTCGAATTTCAGACCAATCTTTACCATGTGCAAGCTTAAATCAGCAAGGAAAAAGATGAGCCGTTACTTCCACAAAGTCCTGTCCAGGCTTCTGTACTGTATTGCCTCTGATATATGGTCTATCTTTATGATTTGACTTTCATCAATATCCGCAATAGTGCGCGCTACTTTGAGTACCTTGCTATGTCCACGCGCAGAAATTCCTAAATCCGTCATTGCCTGGTGTAGTAGTGTTTCTGCGGGTTTATCAAGGATACAATACTTTTTGACTTGTTTAGAGGACATACGGGCATTCACCATAATTCCCTGTTCTTGGCCATGATTGGCGAGCAGGTCTTTAAAGCGTTCTTTTTGCATTATACGGGCTGCCAGTACTTTTTTCCTCATATCATCTGAAGACTGTGCCTCTCTGTCTGCAACAAGCTCACCGTAGCGCACAGCCGGAACCTCCAGTTGTATATCAATTCTATCTAACAGAGGCCCGGAAACTTTTGACATGTAGTTTTGAATTTGGTGAGGCGTACAGCGGCAAGGGCGTTGTTTATCTGTATAGAATCCACAGGGACATGGATTGCAAGAAGCTACGAGGACTGAGCTTGCCGGGTAAGTAACCGAGCTCATAGCCCGTGAAATTGTTATACTGCCTGTCTCCAGAGGCTGCCGAAGCACTTCCAGTGTCTTTCGGTCGAATTCCGGAAGCTCATCTAAAAAAAGTACCCCGTGATGTGAAAGACTGATCTCTCCTGGCCTTGGAAATGAACCACCTCCAACTAGCCCGGCAGTGCTAATGGTATGATGCGGGGCACGAAAAGGTCTTGTTGCAATCAACGATTGTCCAGGATTAAGAAGGCCTGCTATGCTATAAATCCTGGTTGTATCTAAAGCTTCTTCCAGGGTAAGAGATGGCATGATAGTAGGTATCCGTTGTGCAAGCATTGTCTTGCCTGACCCTGGCGGCCCTACCATAATGAGATTATGATTTCCGGCTACCGCAACTGTCAGCGCCCGCTTAGCATGTTCCTGGCCTTTTACATCGGCATAATCCACATCATAGCTGCCGGATTCCTTAAATATCTCTTCTACCGTAACCTTGTGAGGAATGGCTGGGATAGATCCGGTGAGTATTCCTACAGTATCTGCAAGGGTTTTAACAGGGATAGCATCAATCCCGGCAACAATAGCCGCCTCAGATACATTCTCGGAAGGAGCCAGCAATTTCTTTATACCCAGTTCTTTGCATTTAAGCGCCATCGATAGGCATCCCTTAACAGGGCGTAACCTGCCATCTAACGATAGTTCGCCTACAATAGCATATTCCCGGATATCTTGTATTCCGATTTGGCCAGTTGCTATAAGGATTCCAATCGCTATGGGCAATTCAAAAGCAGGCCCCTCTTTCTTGCGGTCCGCAGGCGCCAGGTTTATGGTCATTGGCTTGTGGGGAAATCGGTAACCGCTGGTATTGATTGCTGCCTTTACTCTGTCGCGACTCTCCTTAACCGCAGTGTCAGGTAACCCAACGATGGCGACATAAGGCATATCGCCTGTGGCGATATAAATCTCAATATCTAATAAATATGCGTCAATTCCGAAAACGGCAACACTTTTAACTTTTGCCAGCATAATAGTTGTGATAACTTTACTCTGTAATTCTAACTAATACATTAAGTTTATCTGCAACTTTTTAAGAATATACATGGGATCTTTTTCCCTGCTCTTCGATAATTTCGGATATTATATACCTTTGCTTCTCAGTTTTCTAGGGTTTTACCATTGCCTGGATATTTTTTTATGTTAAAATTATCAGGTAATATGTTGTATATCCGGAACGGCATATGTCTATGTGTGTTATACTAATGTGTGGAGAGAGCTACATACACCACATCAAATCCAAAATTGTATATCAAAAATGAAAATTCTTTTGATAGATCCTCCCTTTTATAGATTTTTTAATTACTATAATCGTTATTTCCCTTTAGGGCTAAGTTATCTATCCTCAACACTAAAAAAGGCCGGACATCAGGTAACCCTGTATGATGCTGACTGTAATACAAGCCCAAAGGGTATAGATTATACGAGATTGCCTGATAAATATCATACCTATGTAAAGGAGTTGAAGAATCCGGAAAATCCGATTATCAAAGAAATTTCCCGTGTCTTTGAGAAATTCCAGCCTGATGCCGTTGGGGTAACCGTTATGACTCCTAAAGCAGCATCTGCATTCCTTGTTGCTTCTTTAGCAAAAAGATATAATAAAAATTGTCACGTTATTTTTGGCGGCCCTCATGCAACGTTAAAGGCAGATGAAATTCTTAAAAACACGCGAGATGTTGATTTTGTTATACATGGAGAGGGTGAAGCATCGATGCTTGAATTGGTAAACATATTAAGCACGGCAGACACCGGCTCCCATGCCGGCAATGGTAAAACAGATATTTCCCCTGCCCTCAGTAACATATACGGACTTTCTTACCGGGATGGTAATAAAAATATCCATAATGCTACAGGAAGGCTTATTGATAATTTAGATTGTCTTCCATTTCCGGACCGGGAATCACTTTTAGGATTGCATACCTATACTTCAGAAGACATGGGCTTATTCATGGGAAGCCGGGGTTGCCCGTATAATTGTTCCTATTGTGCAACACAGATATGGACAAAAAAAGTGAGGTACCGCTCTTTAACAAATATTTTAGAAGAAATCAAGTATGTATACCAGCGCTATGGAACCCGTCAATTTACCTTTAAGGACGATTCTTTTACCATTCACAGAAAGAGGGTTTTGGAATTTTGTGATTGGCTGTTGGATGCAGGGATAAAGATCAATTGGGATTGCAATACACGGGTAGATTTAGTGGATTCAGAGCTCCTGAAAGCTATGAAAAAGGCCGGCTGTAATAGCATAAAGGTTGGAATTGAATCGGGCAGTGAAAGAATATTAAAGTTAATAGATAAAGGTATTACCCTGGAACGGATAAAAGAATCATCAAGACTCTTCCGTGAAGCAGGTATTCATTGGACAGCTTATTTTATGATGGGTATACCTACGGAGACGAAAGAAGATACTAAGCATACTCTTGATTTACTCTATGAGATAAAGCCTGGTTTTGCCTCGATCGGCGTCTATGAGCCTTTCCCCGGTACAAGACTTTTTGATATCGGTGTTGAATCCGGACTTTTAAATAAAGAAATGTCATATGAGGATTTCTTTACCCGCATACCGAGCGGCTATTATCTGAAGGATGTAAATCGAAGGATTGATACTATGAGTCACGAGGATTTTGCAGTATTGGAAAACGAGCTAAAGAATGCCTTTCACCATTATAATAAAGGCTTTATACGCATCTTTGAAAGGGTAAAGGCCAGAAGCTATCTTTATGTAAATAATCCCGGGATTTTCTTCAATGATATCGAAAAATTCTTTGGTTGGATTTAGCATGATTGCTTATCTCTTTGCAGGTTCAAATTTATCATGTGAACCTCCTGTTGAGAGCGCTAATGCAACAGTAATTTCCTCTGGATAAAGAAATCCATTTCTCTTATGCCAATTAAGATTTTTAACTATCCATTCTCAAAACGCCAGATAATCCTTAGTGCAGGGGATGTGATTATTGTAAATGGCGCTATCTTTTTATCAGCGATACTTCGTTTAGGTCTAAGTACCGGATGGGACTATATAAGAGATAATCTCGTGTCGTTTCTATTGACCGGGTTAATCTTTGTTTTCACGTTCTTTCTTACCGAACTTTATGATATGCGGAAAGACTTTAAGTCTGTAAGTAATATCATAACTATCATTTCTGCATCCACCAGTGCATTTATTATTACAACGTTTCTGTTTTATATGAGTTGGTCACTGAGAATAGGACGTGGCGTATTCATAATATTAGGTGTGCTTATTACGCTTTTTATCATAGGTTGGAGGATTTTGTATAGCTATTTACTCGATCATCCGATTTTTCACCGAAATACATTAATTATTGGCGCCGGCTGGGCAGGGAAGTCGATTTTGGACGAGATAAAAAAGTCAAAAAAAACAGGGTTAAAAGTTATTGGCTTTATTGATGACGATAAGCTGAAGAGGGATACACGTATTGGTGGAATTCCCGTGATTGGTAATAGATATGCCTTACCCACTATTATTCATACCTATGCTATTAATCTCATTATTGTCGCTATTACCCATGAGAAGCATGCCGATTTGATTAAGGCATTGATTCGCTGTTCATGGAGTGGGATTGATATTATTGATATGCCAGCCATTTATGAGCAACTTACCGGTAAAATCCCCTTTCATCACATTAATGATACATGGATGTTACATATCCTTATCGGCAAACCGAAATTATACGGCAAATTAGTTAAACCCGTTTTTGAAGTATTCATTGCGTTCATGCTTTTCATCCTGTTAACACCTGGTATGCTCATTATAGCGATACTCATTAAAGCTACCTCGCAGGGCAGTATTTTTTACACCCAGGAACGTATGGGAAAAGACAAGAGAAGGTTTACCATGGTAAAATTTCGCACCATGTTAGAGGATGCAGAATTAAATACGGGCGCAGTTTATACTACAGATAATGATCCCCGTATTACAGGGGTTGGAAAATTCCTCAGAAAGTGGAGGTTGGATGAGATTCCTCAACTGTTAAATATTATGAATGGGAATATGGGTTTAACCGGACCTCGTCCGGAAAGACAAGTCTTCATAAAAGAGTTTGAGGAAAAAATACCTTTTTATAACCAGCGACTTACTGTAAGACCAGGCTTAACAGGCTGGGCGCAAATAAAATACCCTTATGCATCATCAATTGAGCAAACCGAAGAAAAATTACAATACGACCTCTATTACATAAAAAATATGTCGTTCCTTCTGGATTTTGTAATATTGCTCAAGACTATAAATGTAGTATTATTCGGAAAGGGAAAATGAAACAGGGATTTTTCCGCGAATAATTATAACATTCTCCTCAATAATGTACGCCTTTCATATTCAGATGCCTTTTGTTTGTTAATGAGCTCTTTTATTTTATGGGGATTTTTAATTCCTCTCAATATACGGCTAATACACTCAGTATTTATGGTGAGACTGCCAATTTTAAAACGCTTTTGCACAGACCCTTGTTTGATCATAATATTATTAATATCACAATAGCTTATTTCTTTAAATTTTATTGAGAAAGGGCCTTGTCTGACCAAAAGTCCCCGATGTGTAATTAAATATCTCGTAGTGCAAACTGAAATAATAATATAAGCAGCAAGAGAACTGCTAACAGATAATATGCTTATTCCTGTGATAGTGTTTACACCAAATCTTCGAAATGATAAGAAAATTGAAAATGCAAGAAAAATAGATGCGAGCCAGTATTGGAGAATACTAGGCCTTAAGGATTGAATAATTTCAGTTTTTGTGTTTTTTTTGCGAATATGTTTTTTATTCACGATTTTTGCGGTTAACAGAACCCCTATGTTTAACATTCCTGCTTTAATAGATTCTACTTTTAATTATAAGAAAGAGAATTTTATATGTCAAGGTAAAGGTATATAAAAATAAATCATTTAAGATTGTACTCAAGGGGACATATTGGTTTTATACAATGAAAGATCCAGCTTCCGAAATAAGCAAAACATAAAAGTGTCGCCCAGAAAGACTTTAAAAATTCCGTATACCGGGTATTTTTTGTATAAAATTCAAGCCCTTTTACCGATAAGGTAATTAACGCTGGATTTAACAGGAGATCATTCGTGCCCGGAGGACTGTTATAGCCAATGAAATTAATAAGTAAGCCAATTACGATGCTGATAAATAAAGAAAGATAAATATTTTCTTTAACAATCATGATACAAAAAATAATCAGTAGATGTGATCCTATAGATTCTATTGCGATATAGAAACTTCGGTAGAATTCAAAAGAGGTAATAAAATAGGGGATAAGAAAAGCAAACAGGATGGTATCAATGTTTCCGTTTTTGTTGTATATGAGCAAGCATAAGCAAGTTGGAGCAATGAGTTTAAGCACATCGTTATCACTCAAATAACCAATATCGCCAAAGAAAATACATGCAACGCCGATGAGGGTGCCCAGATATAAAAAAAATTCTGCCCCATAACTAAACTTGAGCATCCATTTAACTAAAGCAAAAACAATTATAGACTTAAATACGGTGAGGCATTCTTTAAGCCAAAATATCTCTTCGTATATATAAATCAGTCCTTCTATACTATCAAGTATAAGTTCCATACTATTAAATCCAAATCTTTATGAGATCATAGATAAGATTCGCATAAACCATTCCATAATTATAAGGTGAAATTGTTCCACTTTAAATAAAATAATTAATGAGAATAATCATTTTTAGTTAATCTGTATTTATCGGTGATCAAGGTGTGATTGAGTTACGTTGTACGTTTGGGCTGCTGTTTCGGTAGTGTGATTATGAATCTGCTTCCAACACCTGGAGTACTTTCGACTTTAATAAGTCCATGGTGGAGATTAACAATATGTTTAACTATAGGAAGACCTAATCCTGTTCCTCCCATTTCGCGGGACCGAGCCGGATCAACCCGGTAGAATCTCTCAAATATGCGCGGGATATGTTCTTTGGGAATACCGATACCTGTATCTGATACTTCAAACAGTACAGATGAATTGACCGGTTCAATCTTCAGACCTATCCGACCACCTTTTGGTGTATATTTGATAGCATTATCAAGCAAGTTGGTTAACAATTGGCGCAAGATATATTCATTTGTTTCAATCATGGGTATACGATGAGGTATATTGAGTTCAAAAGTTTGATCTCTTTGTATGCAGTGTTCCTTGTAATGTGAAAACAGACCTTCTATACAAGGATGTATGTCTAAACTCCGAAGTTCTATTTTTAAATCATGGGAATCTAATTTGGATAACTCCAGAATATCTTTAATCAGGTTATCGAGCCTCTGGGTATGTTTCATGATAATCGTGAGAAATTCTCGTAAATGTTCCTGATCTATTACCGTATTATCGAGTAATGTTTCCACATATCCCTTGATGGAAGCGAGAGGTGTTCTTAATTCATGAGATACATTGGCGACAAATTCTTTCCGTGTGTTTTCGAGTTTCCTCAATTCTGTAATATCATGGAACACAAGAAGAACTCCCCGGGTATTTTTATCAATCTGGATAAGGGAAAGGTGAGCTTGTAACAATTTCTTTTCAGGTGAAAGAAGCTCAATTTCTGATATCCTGGCCGTTTGAGTCTGAATGGTTTCCCTCACCAGATTACATAATTTCTCATTTCGTATCTTTTCCCATAGATAATCTATATGCAAGGTAATCTTTGGTATTCCAAATAAGACTTTAGCTGCATGGTTGATAAGAATAATTCGTTCCTGTAAGTCTGTTGTGATTATCGCATCGTTCATATTAACCATAATAGCGTCCAATTTATTTTTATCATCCAGAATAGTTTGCATTTGGGATTGGAGTTCAACGCCCATAGTATTGATGGCATTTGCCAGATCGCCCATTTCATCTGAAGAAACAATTTCTACTTTTCGGGCAAAATTGCCCTGTGCAAAATTTTGTGCTATTTGGGTAATGTTTAGGAGAGGGGATGTATTTATTCTAATAACGATAAAGCCCATAGCTAATGTTATTGCAAATGTGAGGAGTAAATAAAGTATAACGGTTTTTGTAGCAGCAGTTAGGCTTGCTGTATCGGCTATAAAAGAGGCTGATGTAATCAGAAAGAACTTCCTGTCTTCGGACACTTTTATCGGTGTAACAGCATAGATTAATCCAGAGCGACTATCGTGATATATGGTATCTGTCTTGTTTTTTAATACATTACCAATACGGTCTTTATGGCCAGATTTCATAGATTCCATAATTTCCGATTGGCTGATGATCTCTCCTGTATAAGTTGTGATAACGATGTTAAGGTTTAAACGCCGGCTCAATGTTTTACAAACGCGGGTAATCTCTTCTGTATCATTCTTTGATAATAATGCTTTGATAGAGTGATGAATGAATGTTGCATCAGATTCCAGGTTTTTTGTGAATAGATTTACCTGATATTTCTTAATAACCCTGCTTACAAAATATCCTGTAAAGATCAGGCATAGACACAAAAGTATAATATAGCTTGTAAAAATCTTCCAAAACAATGTATTTCTCATCATTCTTAGTACTCTTTAAATTTATAACCAATTCCCCGTATGGTAACGATGAAATTTGCAAAAGACTTTAGTTTTTTTCTCAAAGAAGCGATATGTACGTCTATTGTCCGGTCAATAACGGTTATCTCGGATCCGGATACCACATCGAGTAATTGCTCTCGGGTAAATACACGCCCTGGCTTATTGGCAAGCTGGTGAAGAAGCTTGAATTCTGTGAGGGTCAATGGAATAGATTCTCCTTGTATGGATACCTCATGTTTGTATACATCAATTGCAAGATCGCCTATCTCAATATAATCTCGTGTTACCAGAGAAGTTTTTATTCGCCTGAGCACTGCTTGTATGCGTGCTATGAGTTCTTTTGGACTGAAGGGTTTTGTTATATAATCATCTGCGCCCAATCTTAAACCAACTGTTATATCGGATTCTTCACCCTTTGCCGTTAACATAACAATCGCAATGGTAGCCAGCTCCGGGGTTGTTTTTAATTTTTTACATACCTCAAGACCATCAATTCCTGGTAACATAAGGTCTAATACGATAAGTTCCGGTCTTTCTCTTCGGGCCATGAAGAGTGCGTCTTCTCCATTCGAGGCGGATAGTACTTTATATCCGTCTTTTTCAAGGTGATAGCGTATGAGTTTCACAAGGTCTTGCTCATCATCAACAATAAGGATTTTTTCTTTTGGCATATTATTTACTTAGCTCTGATCTAATAAGATCTGTTTCTTTATATGGTGCAATTACAAATAGTATATCATGCTTTTTTAGGATGGTATCTTCTTTTGGGATAATAATATAATTTTCCCGCATTATTGAAGTTATCAATGAATCGGGAGGTAAGTTTAATTCTCGTAGTCTCGTACCATCGATACTTGATATTTCCGGAATTTGTATCTCAAAGACATCGATATCGCTTTTTTGCGTAGTAATTAACTCAATAGAATGTCTTGATTTGGGAAGAGAAGGAATGGATAACTTTAGCCTCTCCGCTACCCAACCAATGGTAGTACCCTGCAATAAACACGATAAAAACACTGCGAAAAATACAATATTAAAGATAAAGTGATTATCATCAAGACCATAGACGGCTGGATATGTAGCCAACACGATGGGAACAGCCCCCTTTATTCCTCCCCACATGATGAACAAATTTTCCTTATTGGCTATTTTTTGGGTAAGTACCGCATCATCAAAATAAATGAAGTTAAGTGCGTCACTACCGATTAGCATTCCAATTCCTAAGAAAAGCAGTAATACTGGAATGCCCAGTTTTGATGTTATCTTGGTAGCGTATGTTGCGATAATCAGTAATAATGCGATGAGAAGAAACACGACAACTCCTAACTAATGAAATGCAGCACAATCAAAAATAAACCGTGCCGACCGAGAACTACAATCAAGTCAAACATATAATATATGCTTAATAGGGACAGCGACTATAGTACCCGCTGTATGAAACCGAACATACCACATTCAACCCCGAAGAGGTGAAATGATTCTAGATAAAGCATTACCGTATAGTTATTAATTTTCCGATGTTTTCCCGACATCGAAGAATTTTTCTCGTTCTATTTTCGCATTATCTGCTTTCTATCGTCTCTTTCAAACATTCTTCAAAGAGAGATAATGCAATATCTGCATCATTTTTCGAGAGGATTAAGGGTGGGCAGAAGCGGATTGCGCTGCGGCCGCAGGTCAGTAATAAAAGTCCTTTTAAGAATGCCTTCTGGACGATACGATCCCGTTCTTCGATAGCATATTCTTTGGTCTCCTTATCTTTTACAATTTCAATTGCCAGCATTAATCCCAAGCCCCTTACGTCGCCGATTATAGGATATGTGCGCTCCAATCTCTTTAATTCATTTATGATGTAGGCGCCTTGTCTGGCAGCATTATCTATCAATCCTTCTTCGAGAAGCTTGATAGTAGTAAGCGCGGCCTGGCAGCTAACGGGATTACCTCCGAACGTACTTGCATGACTGCCCGGTATCCAATCCATTATTTTTTCTGATGCAACGGTGGCAGATAAGGGAAGCCCTGAAGCTATACCCTTAGCAAGGGTAATGATGTCGGGAATTATGTCAAAATGCTCAGAGGCAAACATTTTACCTGTTCTGCCCATACCTGATTGTACTTCATCAGCAACATAGAGGATATCATAATCGCGTGTTAGTTGATACAATGCCGTATGAAATTCTTTTGGAGGCACAATATATCCGCCTTCTCCCTGGATAATTTCAACAAAGATTGCTGCCACATCATCCGGAGATACCTTTGTTTTGAATAACTCCTCTCGTATCCATGTTACGCATGCCATATGACAATTATTGGGGGTTAAACCATAGTGACATCTATAGCAATATGCATATGGGATATGAATAACCTCTGAAATAAGAGGTAAAAAATGCCTGCGTTGGTTTAATTTACTAGCCGTTAGCGAAAGCGCCCCCATGGTTCTTCCATGAAAAGCGTTGTAAAAGGCGATGACAATGTTGCGCCTGGTATGGTATCGCGCTAATTTAAAAGCAGCTTCTACCGATTCTGCGCCAGAATTCCCAAAAAAGACTTTTTTGGTATGAGACCCTGGGCAGATCACAGATAGCTTTTCAGCCAGGAGGATTTGCAGAGGGTTATAAAAATCCGCCCCGGACATGTGAAGAAGGGTGCCTGCCTGGCCGGTAATTGATGATATGACTTCATCATGATTATGTCCGGTGTTGCAAACGGCAACTCCTGCCGTAAAATCAAGGAAGATATTATTATCAACATCCTCTACAAGCATGCCTTTTGCGCTTTTTACTACGAGTGGATAGCCCTTTGTCGAAGATGGTGAAATAAACTGTGTTTCCTTTTCCAGATATTGAATTGCGTTAGGGCCGGGAAGTTTCGTATGAATACGAGGATAATTTTTTAGTGACATGTAATCTCCTATACCGTATCAAGTGTGCGTTAGTAACTTTTAGAACAATAATATTTATATACTAAGTCTGCAAAGGTTTCTAATCCATATGAGCCTTTTCCCAGGTCTGCAAGACACTTTCTGAATTCACGTAGATTTTTAAAATTTTCTGATATATAATGGGCGACAAATGTTTCAGCAGATATAAAATTCAATTCCGGACCTTTATCATCGGGGCTTTGATAGATTTTATACGCCACGATATCGGTAATTATTTTTACGTGAACATCTTTCCCTTTTGAAATTAAATCTTTGACTATTTCAAAAGTTAGTTGTTGCTTATCCTGATAGTAAGTATATATCTTATCAGCAAATTGGTTTATGGATTGTGGTTCTTTATCAAACCGGGATAATTGTTTTTCAAATGCATTTACCTCGGTAAAGTTTTTTGATATGTAGTGAGTTACTGCATCAATAGCGGCTAAAAAATTTGACTCAGGCCCCATATTTTCCGGACTTTCATATATCTTATATGCTACAATATTAATAAGAGTTTTGAGTGAGGTATCATCTTTGCTCTGAAGCTTGCTTTTTATAAAATTTTTATCGATCGGCATAGTGTTTCTCCATTGTTTCGAAACAAGAACTTTATACTTAACCTTGACAAACAGGTGTTCTCTGCATATATTTACTACTAGTGAGCAACAACTATACTCAATCCTGATGATAAAATAAATATATTTTATTTAAAAGATCAAAAAATGGAAACAGAAGCAAAAAACAGATTTCTCACCTCAATTACCTTGCCTGATTACGAATTTATCATTAATCTTCCGGAATTTAAAAAAGAAGGCGAAGAATTTACCGTATGGTTTCTTGAGGGTATTCTTGAAGACAATCCAAATTATATTGATTGCCTTATATATTTAGGCAACGTGTATACGGCAAACGGGATGTATGAAAAAGGCCTTTTGATAGATAAGAAATTATGTCGCCTTAGACCGGACGATCCTTTGGTCTATTATAACCTCGCCTGTAGCTATGCGTTGCTGAAAGATTCTGATGCTGCTTTCGATGCATTAGAAAATGCGATTACGCTTGGCTATAATGATATTTATCATCTTGAACAAGATGAGGATTTGATTCTTTTGAGAGGGGATATTCGATACAAAAAACTGATTGAAAAAATTAAAAAGCGTTAACATCGTTTATTTGAAATAAGGCTAATTGTATAGGTAGCTTGTATCCCTTCCAAAGTAAGGTGTGGGATTACCTCTGAAATAAAAGGGATTTCCTGTGCTAACATATTTGCATTTCCACCGGTTGCAAGTATCCTTGGCTTGCATTTCAACTCATCATAAAGCATATTTATGAGCTTATTTACCATACCAACAGTGCCCCAGTAAATACCAGAATTTATTGCTTCTTCCGTTCTTTTGCCGAGAATATGTTTTGGCTTATGGACGGATATTTCAGGTAAAAGCGCCGTATAATTGTGTAGCGCTTTTGAAGATATATCCATGCCCGGCGCAATAATTCCTCCTATAAATGCCCCGGTATTATTTATTACATCAATCGTTATTGCAGTACCTGCATCGATGATGATTGTCCAGTCTTTTGTCCGTTTAAAAGCTGCAACTGCATTCACTAATCGGTCGATACCGACTCTTTCCGGATACTCGGTGAGCACCGGGATAGGAATGGGAATGTCTTTCCCAATACGCCGGGGTTTTATAAGGAGGTATTTTTTAATATATTCAATAACAAAAGCTTCTGTTTTCGGATTAACAGAGGAAAGGATAGCAGCTTTTGATCTGGATATGATGGCCGAATTCAAAACTTCTGTAAAATTTACCTGAAATGCATGGGAAGAGCTGATTCCTAATGAATAGGAAGAATGCAGGATATCTTCTTCAAATATCCCGATGTGAATATTTGTATTGCCGATGTCAACGGCTAGTAACATGGCGATTTACTCATGCACCAGATTGGATCTCATGGAGGGCGCTTGCCATCAAATGGATAAGTGTGCGTATATTTTTACCGGTAGCCGTAGAAACGGGACAAACAGATTTGGATATTTTTTCTTCGAGCATTTTAATGTGTTCATTACAACTCTCCGGATCTAAGAGATCTATTTTATTTGCAACGATAATTTCCTTCTTTTCTGCAAGCTGAGGATTGAATTGTTTCAATTCATTCCGCACAATATGGTATGCGTCCGAGGGATCTATTTTTGCGCAGGGTGAAATATCCAAAAGATGCACGAGCAATTTTGTTCTCTCAATATGGCGTAAGAACTTATCTCCAAGCCCTGTTCCTCCATGTGCCCCTTCAATAAGCCCTGGAATATCAGCTACAACAAATCTTTTGTAATCTTCTGATTCAACAATACCCAATTGAGGCTGGAGTGTGGTAAAAGGATATTCAGCAATTTTAGGTCGTGCAGCAGATATTCGGGAAAGCAATGTTGACTTTCCTGCGTTCGGCATCCCGATGAAGCCAACATCTGCGAGTAGCTTTAATTCCAGGATCAACCATCGTTCTTCACCCGGTTTCCCCTTTTCTGCATTCCGTGGAGCCTGATTTGTAGAAGTTGCAAATTGCTTGTTTCCTCTTCCTCCTCTCCCTCCCCTTGCAATGACAATGCTTTCGCCAACAGTGCTCATATCTTTTAAGATACGTCCACTTTCTTTATCTTTAACTATGGTACCCTGCGGTAAATCGATAAGGAGATCTTTGCCATCCTTGCCTTTTCTCGTAGATCCTTTTCCGTGCACCCCACTTTCTGCAATATGTTTTATCCGGGAAGTAAGGTCAAGTAATGTGTCTATTTTATTACTGACACGAAGTATAACGTCTCCGCCCTTACCACCATCTCCCCCATCCGGGCCTCCGTGAGGGACGTATTTTTCTCTCCGGAAGCTTACACAGCCGTTTCCTCCATCCCCTCCTTTTACGAATATAACAGCTTCATCAATGAACATAGTTCTAAAAGATTATAAGGATGTGCAGGATAATAATAACCGGCATTGATAAAATCACGTTATAAAAAATTTCTTTTAAAATAGGTGCAGGGAACGAAGTATGGGTGTCTGTTAACACCTTGCATCGTCTGCAATTCGTTCCTTGCAACATGTTTTAAATTCCCTGATTATTATGGCTGTTCCGTTTTTGGTTCATGTGTTACTTATCTAAGAGTTATATACACTTACACGGTGTCTTGTTTCGAATTTTACCACGCCGTCTATCAGAGAAAAAAGGGTATCGTCTTTTCCGATACCAACGTTCATCCCCGGCCTGAATTTTGTTCCACATTGACGGATTATTATAGAGCCGGCTGTTACGAATTGTCCGCCGTATCTCTTCACACCCCGCATTTGGGGATTACTATCTCTTCCATTCTTAGAAGAACCTTGTCCCTTTTTATGTGCCATGTTATAAATCTCCGATTAAAAATATACAGGAAACTAATAAAAAATAGATGTTTAACCCAGAAGGATCTCTTTAATTTTTATCTGGGTATATTTTTCACGATGTCCTTTTCTGGTCATCGATTCTTTCCTTCTGCGAAATTTTATTGTCATAGACTTTGCAGTTTTTTTCATACCCTCAATTTCTGCAATAACTTTTGCATTTTTATTATCTGCGGCTCTAAAAGCTGCATTACCTCCCTCATCGGAATAAACCAATATATCATGAAACTCCACAGTTTCTCCAATCTGTGCGTTGGCCTTTAAATCAATAAGATGGCGTTCACCAGCCCTGACCTTGTATTGTTTACCCCTGTCTTTTATTATTGCATACATGTAATACTATCTCCTTTCTTTATATTTAGTTTTCATATATTCAGACATAAGAATATTTTGGTATAAAGTAAAAAATGTTATAAAGAAATTATACGATAACAGGCTCGTCCTTATGGTTCAAGTAACGAATATTCACCTTGCCGTATTCATGATCCGCTGTACTGAGGATGTATATTTTCTTATTATAAGATTCTTCAATTTCTATCATTTGTTTTCGTTTTTGATTTTGCAGGTAGTTAGCAACCTCAGGGTTTGCAATGATTTCAATTTTAGCGATCTGGGGTGAATGGATTGCAAACTTAAGATCCCGCATGGCATTTAAACAAAGACTTTCCACCGTCTTGCTATACCCCGTTCCCCGGCAAAATTTGCATTCTTCAAAAAGAACGTCCCGAAGACTGTGCCGAATCCTTTGCCGGGTAAGTTCGATGGTGCAGAATTTCGACATTTTTAACATTTTCGTTCGTGCTTTATCTCTTTTTAAAGCATCGGCAAGGGCTTTTTCAATGGCATGGATATGCCCTTCTTCCTGCATATCAATAAAGTCAATTACAATAACACCTCCAATGTCTCTTAATCGGATCTGCCGGGTAACTTCTTTTGCAGCCTTTAAATTCGTTTTAAAGGCGGTTTCCTCCGGGTCACTTTCATCTTTAAACCTACCACTATTAACATCAATTGCAACAAGCGCCTCAGTCTGTTCAATTACAATGGAACCTCCGCGCGGTAAAGGAATCTTTTTGCAGTTTATATCCTCAATTTCCTTCTCGATATTATATTTGTGAAATAATGGTTTATCTTCTCTATAGAGGGTTAAAAGCTTTTCATATTTCGGCATAATTATCCGAAGAAAATCTCGTGTTCTTTCGTACACGGCCTCTGAGTCTACAAGAATTTCCCGTATATCGGTTGAAAAGATGTCTCTGATAGCACGAATAACGAGATCGCTTTCCTGGTAAATCGTTGCGGGTGCGCTGGCATTTTTTGACCGCTTCTCAATATTTTTCCACAGTTTTAAGAGATAATGGAAGTCTTTATGGATTTCTTTTTTTGTCTGCTGCTCTCCCGCTGTTCGTATGATGAAGCCGATATTTTGAGGTGGATTTAAACCGGCAAGTATTTTCTTTAAACGTTGCCGCTCCTCTTCACTTAAAATTTTCTTCGATACCCCATGGCGTGGCACGCCTGGCATTAAAACCAAAAACCTTCCCGGCAAACTAATATAGGTTGTTAAGCTTGGACCTTTTGCACCCATGCCCTCTTTTGTTACCTGAACCAGGACTTCTTGTCCCAGATGGAGAATATCGCGTATTTTCTGTGATTCCCGATGAGACTTCTGGGCAGTATCTCCTTCAGATGAGTGGTTCCCATTACCGTTAGGAGGCAGAACATCTGATATATGTAAAAAACCATTTTTTTTGAACCCAATATCAACAAAAGCTGCCTCAATGCTGGATTCAATATTGACAATTTTTCCCTTATAGATATTTCCCGCAATCTGTTCGCGGGAACTTCGTTCAATGTACAGCTCCTCCAAAACATTATTTTCTAAAATGGCCATACGGCATTCTTCTGGCTCAATTGCATTAATAAGCATCCTTTTATCCATGATTTTTCCCTTAGTCAGGCAGAAGAAGATAAGTTGACTTTCATTCTGATAATTTCAAAGAACTCTTTTTCTCTATCTCCGCATAAGGCGTGAAGTACCTCTTCAGGTTTCGCTGTACCCTCAGGTGTTGGTTTTATAGTCAAAATCAGACCATTGGGTTTTTCTTTAATCTCTTCTATAGATGGTCGAATATTAAAAAGTTTTTGATGTCCGTCTTTTGATCGGTTTACAATGATAGATGACTGTTGCAGAAGTTCATTAATCTTTACTGTCTCTAAGAAATCTGTATTCTTAAAGACCACCTCATAGGTTATATTGCGAACAAGGTCTTTTTTGGAATTTGATATATCCTCTACAGAGAGAATAGAAATTTCTTTTGGCAGTTGCAGACCTAAGCTCTTAACTAACACCTCAGAGGGTACTGATTTTTGCAGGTCGAGTTCCAAAATCTCGTCTCTACCAATTATTCCAACACTTAAAGCCAAAGGGATGGAAAGTTTCGGGTGAGGGTTAAAACCTTTGGACATTACGATAGGCAGGTTAGCCCTTCTAATAGCCCTTTCAAAAACCCTCATCAAATCATGATGAGAGATAAAGCGAATATCTCCTGATTTACTAAATCGAATCCGTACTTTTACGATATGCTTAGTTAACCTCTAAAACTTCAAATATAATAAATTTAAATACTTAAGACAAATTCTAATAATGATATTTCTCTGTGTCAAGGACATTTTTAGCTATCAAAAGGCCTCTGGCAATATTTCAATAGCGATGTTCCTGAGATAATTCATTGTTTTTTCCGGGTCATCAAAACGGCAAGCTGTTTCCGCTACTTCTTTTGCTTTTTCCAGGGTAACAGACCGGATAATCTTTTTTATTTCAGGTATAATAGTGGCTGGCGCTACACTAAACTCTGTAATTCCTAATCCAATAAGGGGTATGGCATATTCGACTTCACTTCCCATTTCTCCGCAAATTCCTACAGGGATATTATTTTCTTCTGCTGCTTTTATTGCAAGTTTCAAAAGCCTTAAGATGGCAGGATGTACAGGACAATATAAATAAGCCACCCGTTCATTATTTCTGTCTACAGCCAAAGAATACTGGATAAGATCGTTAGTTCCGATGCTAAAGAAGTCACATTCTTTCGCCAGGGTATCTGCAATCATAACAGATGAAGGGACTTCAATCATAATTCCCATCTCGATGTTTTTATTGAACGGGATTTCCTCTTTATCTAATTCTTTCATGACCTCCCAAACCATTTGTTTCGCACGCCTCAATTCCTGAAGGGAAGATATTAAAGGAAATAAAATTTTTACATCTCCCATGGCCGAAGCTCGTAAAATTGCTCTTAATTGTATTCTAAATATGGATGGGTTTTCAAAACAATAACGTATAGAACGACATCCCAAAAAAGGGTTTCCTTCTTTTCTATCATCAGAAAGAGCAAATTTATCTGCTCCTAAATCAAGTGTTCTAATAATAATAGGTTTCTCCTTTAATTCCCGGACAACAGAGGTATAGGCTTCTAAATGTTCTTCTTCTGTTGGAGGTGTAGGCGAACCTAAATAAAGGAATTCTGTTCTATAAAGTCCAATTCCCTCAGCGCCGTATTTTGTATTTATATGGGTTTCTTTTGGAAACTCAATATTCCCATAAATGGAAATATGTTTTCCGTCCCGGGTTGTAGATGGTTGATCTTTCAGTTCGGTTGCTAATTTTTCCTCAAAGACATGGATGCTCTTAACCTTGCTTTGATAGGTTAAGAGTGTTTCTTCGTCAGGCCTGACAATAACAATACCTCTGTTGCCATCTACAATTACGGTATCTCCGCCAAAGATATCTGTAGTAATGGTGCCTAATCCGACTACAGCCGGTATGCCCAAAGCGCGGGCAACTATGGCAGTATGGGACGTCCTTCCGCCTACATCAGTGGCAAATCCTCTTACTTTCTCAGTATCAAGTGAAGCAGTTTGAGAAGGTGAAATATCATGTGCTATTAATACCACCTCCTGGGCAAGATTCTTCAGCTCTTCTCTTTTTTCACCCAACAAATTTCTGAGAAGCCTTCGTTCAACATCGAAAATATCACTTACTCTTTCTGCCAGATAAGAATCATTAACGTCCTGAAATTTTCTGATGTAAACACGTAAGGCCAGGGATACAGCAAATTCCGGTGTGAAATTTGTCTTCTTTATTTTATCGATAATTTCATTTTTTAAACGTACGTCTTGTAAGACCATTCGGTGTGTGCCAAAGATAGATCCAATTTCGGAACCTAAATTCTCAGAGACTCTCGATTCTAAATCCTGAATTTCCTTTTTGGAATCTTCTATGGCCTTCTCAAGTCTGTAGATTTCTCCATCTACCTCTTCTTTTCGTATAATATGGCGGGGGATGCGGTATCCTTCACTCTCAAACATAAAGGCCTCACGGATGACCACCCCTGGTGAAACCGCAATTCCCTTCCTGATCTCCATGAATTCTTCTTCAAATTTACTCTTTACCAGGCCTTCCAGTGCGTCCAGCGCCTCTGCTGCATCAACTCCTTTCGCACTCATTACTATCTCTGTATCATTTTCAGCACCAAGAGTTAAGAGCTCAATGACGCTTTTACCATCAACCTCTTTATTTTTTGTTTTTATACGAATCTCTGATGTATATTTATTGGCAATTTCAGCAAATTTAGTAGCAGGCCGGGCATGCATGCCATTGGAATTGGAGATTTTTACTTTTCTTTCTAATAATTTACAATTGATACTATGAATATCCATAATACATTACTCATTACCTTTTTGAGGTTAAAGGGTGAAAAGCTTATTTTGCATTGCAATCTTCTTGAGTTCAGTGAGTGGAATAGTTGCGGGTTTATTTTGAATGAAATCAGATCAAACTTGAATACCATCAACCTCTTTTAATATTTCAATAATACCGGTTTTACCATTCGCTTCACGCATAAAGCGGCGGAAATCATTATCTCTTATAACTGTAGATATTTTCTCTAATGCGGCAAGATGCGATCCGGCAGAATCGTTGGGAGAAAGTAACAAGAAGAAAAGGTAGACAGGTTCCCCGTCCAGGGCATTGAAGTCAACACCACTTGATGACCGTGCTATTGTTCCCACGATCTTTTTTGTACAATCATGTTTCGTATGAGGAACAGCTACGCCTTTTCCTATGCCAGTACTTCCCAATTCTTCCCTTTTCATAAGGGATTTAATAACATTCTCAACATCTTTACTATTAATTTTCTGCGCGTCTTTAAGAGAAAATACCATTTCCCGGATTACCGCTTCTTTTTCAGTAGCTTTAAGCTCTGTAATAATAGCGTCTTCTACAATAAAATCAGTTAGTTTCATATAAAAAGATACCTCCAATAGAATTGTTCATGCTCCTGCCCCACTTTCAAGACCTTCTGTTTCAGTGGTTGAGGGTTTTTTTCTACGGACAATCTTTGTTTGAATTTTTCCTTTATGCTTTTTCAGTTGGGCCTCAATTTTATCTACCACAAGGTCAATTGAACGATACATATCGGGATTTGATGCCACCGCAACCATTGCAGGGCCTCTTGAGACCGAAACAATCATTTCAGCTCTATGACTATTGTCACCATCAATATCCAGGGTAACTTGTATCTGTAAAATCCATTCAAAAAATTTTTTTATTTTTTGGGCCTTTTGCAAGGCATAATTTTTAATAGCCTCTGTTATCTCTAAATGCCTTGCAACAATTGTGATGTTTTCCAAAGCTGAGATCCTTTCTTAAAAGGTAAGGATTTATAAATCTTCAAAAAATATCATTCTACTCATTGCAAAATTATCCGTCAAGGAAATTAAAATCCTGTATTTCATGTTATAGCCTTACCGTTGCTAAGATAAGCAGGTGAATAGATTGGACTCCGGCTTCTTTTAACTTCCTGGAACACTCTGTTGCAGTTATACCGGTGGTTAATACATCATCTACCAGTAATATTTTTTTCCCTTTTAATAATTCAGGATACTTGATAAAAAATGCATTATAAACGTTTGCCTGCCGTTGATTTTTTGATAGTTGTGTCTGTGATAAAGTATTTTTTATACGGCAGAGGTTATTTGCAGATATGGGCTTAAAGAAATGTCTTTGAATTCCCCGCGATAAAAGTTCGGATTGATTGAAACCACGGTGTCGTTTCTTTAACCAGTAAAGAGGTACTGGTATTATAATATCTATATTCGGGACAATTTCTTTCAGCCTTTGATCTGCTAGTATGATATCATTAAGGATTTCGGATAAAAATTTCTGCCTGGAATATTTAAATTTATGTATCAATGTCTTAATAACGCCATCATAATAAGTAACCGATGTGATAGTCTCAAAATGAAGATATCTCCCTTTGCATACTGCACATCCTTCTTTCATATTCGATATATTATAAGGTCCTAAAGTAATACCGCATCGGATACAATAGGTATCATCACGATAAGGAATTTGTTTTTTGCAAGTACTACAAATATTGAATTCAAATGAATTATTCAGATTGCGGTTACAATGGAGGCATAATCGGGGATAAAAAAGATCTAAGAATGCATGTAAGTAAGTGCTTAGCATAATCTTACATTCTCATCATATCAAAAAACAATAATCCTGCGGATCCAAAAATAATAATAGGCAGCCATGCCGCTAATATCGGATGAAGCATTCCTGTGTTACCAAGGTTGGAACAGATAAACAGCAGTGCATAGAAAATACCGCAAATAAGAACACATAAACCTACTCGTAAAAACAAATTCCTGCTTAACCGTTCAAATCCAACTACCAGTGGTATACCGAGTAAAAGAAGTACAAAGTGAGTAAGGGTGTAAGCAATCCTGGAATGAAATAATACACTATTTCTCGGATTATCTGGCTCATTTTTACAGAGATTTTTTAATTGCTCAAAATTTAATAAACTAGGATCTAACTTAATCTTCCCCAGTTCTCCGGGAGTTATCGTTGATTCAAATTCTAAACCATCGATTTTTTGTACCGGCGCAATCCATTTACCCTGTTCATCATAAACATGTTTTACCACCTTGGTAAGTAACCATGTATTGTCTCCCAGCCATGTTCCCTCCTCGGCGTTGATAGTAAATTTCTTTTTTCTGTTTTCATAGCGTGCAAGGATAAATACGGACTCCATATGTTGTGTTTTATTATTGTATTTCCATATACGTATTAACGTATTGTTCTTATTATCTTCCAGGAGGAGATTGCGTTGGATATTACTGCTGAATGAAGCTTGTTGTAACTCCTCCAGCCTTTCAGCAAACCGTGGAATAATCCATTCCTGGTCACCAAAAGAGGCAAAGGACAGAAATACAGTAACAACAAAGATAGGAAGTAATATCCTGTACAGCGAGATGCCGGCAACCTGCATAGCCAGTATTTCCCGATTTTTTACCATCCGTACAAGGACAATGCTAACGGCTATCAGGGTGATGGCAGGAAAAAATTGAAAAATAATTACGGGAAAGAGATAGATATAATAACGTATTCCTGTCATAAATGCTTCTCCTCCCATATCCAAAAAATCTCCTAATTTTTGAAGGATGTCAATGATGACATAGATCCCTGAAATAATGATGAGGCATAAGAAAAATGTTGGAATAAAAGCTCTTAATATATAGTTGTCTAATCTTGAGAACATATAAATATTTCTCTGGTAATTTATGAAATCTGGAGTTCTTTATATAATTGGAGAATAGTCTTTTTAAAGAGGGGATGAACAATATCCGGCTCAATCTCAGCCAGTGGTTCCAGAACAAATGACCGTGTATGCATCAAAGGGTGAGGTATTTTCAAATAATCTTTATCTATGATCTCATCACCGCAAAGCAAGATGTCTATATCAATGGTTCTGGGTCCCCATTTTATCGTTCTGATCCTGCCCATGAGGGTTTCTATATGCTGGAATTGTTTGAGTAACTGGGAAGAGGATACTACCGTTTTCATACTGAGAGCCGCATTTAAAAACATTGGCTGGGGAGGACCTCCCACCGGTATTGTTTCGTAAAACCGGGAAAGCTTTACGGACTGTATTCCTGCAAGAGAAATAATGCGATCGTAAGCATGCAACAAATTGCTTGCCCGATTTCCAACATTTGAACCCAAACTAACGCAAACACGTACCATGAATAACCTTTTCTGATTGAGAAATAAACAGGTTCTATAATTTTAAACTACAAATTTTAAATTACAAATCTTAAATAAATTCATGGTAGAGGAAATTTTCATTCTGCAGCGCAGAAATTTTTAGACCGCGCACAGCTTCCGCAATCGGGGCAATTATCTGTACGACAATCCAGGGTGAATTCCCTGTTTGATGATTTCCGGTTTTCTTCTATAAGGAAGGGTTTTACAACGCCACAATTGATGTGATCCCAGGGAAATACCTCGTCTTCGTTTCTTTGTCGGTGTGCGTAAAAGCTCCAGTCTATTCCGGCTTTATGAAATGCATCCAGCCATTTTTGAAATTTGAAATGTTCTTCCCATGCATCAAACTTACATCCGTCCTGCCACGCCATAAAAATAACCTCGCCTAATCTTCTGTCCCCGCGTGCAAATATTCCTTCCAGAATACTCCGTTCTGCATTATGGAATTTAATACGAATACACTTTCTCTGAATTCTCTTGAATAATGTATTTCTAATTTCTTTTATCCTTTCCAGGGTAATCATCGGTTGCCACTGGAAAGGGGTGTGTGCCTTTGGCACAAAGGGCGCAATGCTGATATTGACTTGCCCAAAAGAGCCACAGACGCCTTTCCTTAAATCAGAGATATTATAGGCTAACCGTGCGATAGCATCGATATCATCATCTGTTTCTGTTGGGAGTCCAATCATAAAGTAGAGTTTAACAAGATTCCAACCCTGTTTAAAGGCTTCTTCAATACCTCTGTAGAGATCTTCATCGGTAATGTTTTTGTTAATGATCTTTCGCAGATTCTGGGTTGCTGCCTCCGGCGCCAGGGTAAGTCCTGACTTGCGAACGGTATTTAGCATGGACGGCAAAAGGACAAGCTGTTCGTTTACCCGTAAGGACGGGAAAGAGATATTTACCTGTTTCCGGGTAAAGATACAATTCATCTGTTCCATCAATGGCTTTAAGAACGGGTAGTCGCTAATAGAAAGAGATGCCAGGGAAATCTCGTTATGTCCTGTATTTGCATAGCTAAGTTCTGATAACTTCAGGACATTTTCCACCGTACGAGGACGGGTAGGGCGCTTACTCATACCAGCCTGACAAAACCGGCACCCCTGTGTACAGCCACGCATGACCTCAATGGTAATGCGATCGTGAATGGTTTTTACATAGGGTACAATAGGTTTTGTCGGATAATAGGTCTTATTTAAATCCCTGACGGAAGCAGAGCGTATCGTTGATGGCAGACCGGATAATTTTGGACGTATCTCTCGCAGGGTATTATCCAAATGGTATGAGACAGTATAGAGAGAAGGAGTATAGGCATTTCTCAGGGTTTGTGCCAGAGAAATAATCCTCTCTTTCCGGGAGAGTCCTCGCTGCTTCATATCCTTATAGAGCTCAATAAGCTGCGGCAAGCTTTCTTCTCCGTCTCCTACAAGGAAGATATCGATAAAGTCTGCCATAGGTTCGGGAGAAATAGCGGCCGGGCCACCTGCAATGACAAGAGGATCTGTCTCATTTCGTTCCGATGCTATGATAGGAATTCCTGAGAGATCAAGCATGTTTAAAACATTTGTGTACGATAATTCATATTGGAGTGAGAAACCTACCATATCGAACTCTTTCAAAGGTGTGTAGGTTTCGAGAGAGAATAGGGGAATCTGGTGCTTCCTCATAAGCAATTCCATATCTTCCAAAGGGGCAAAGACCCTCTCACAAACAGTGTCCTTTCGGTCGTTGAGGAGCCCGTAAAGGATTTGAATGCCTAAATGAGACATACCGATACTATAGGTATCAGGAAACGCCAGCACAATTTTTACTTCGCTATCAGCATGGTCTTTCGTAATGGAATTCCATTCTCCTCCAATATACTGCCCGGGCATTTCCACGCATGGCAATATATTCTCTGTTACGAAATGTTTTAATGTATTCATATGTAGTTTATATTAATAGGAAATCAGATATTAAGCAAGTATGTTTCATTTTAAAATGACAATTGGAACGCCACTTGGAATGGTGTACTGGATATCGATTGGGGACGATATATTGGATTTCGGGCGGACTCTTAGTATCTCATTTCATAAAAGCGCCGGGATGCAAGGTCGATCTTTGAGCGCATTTTGACATTGAAAATAATGGAAAGGGCAACAAAGGATGTAAGCATAGATGACCCTCCATAGCTAATGAAAGGTAGTGTTACTCCTACGATAGGAGCTACTCCTAAAGTCATACCGACATTCACTACTATTTGGGTTGCAAACATTGTGACAAGACCAACTACGACAAGTCTTCCATAGGGATCTCGTGTATTCCTGGCAATACCGATACCACACGCAACGAAGGCGATGTAAAGAAGTAAGACAAGACAAGCCCGTAAGAATCCCCATTCCTCGGCAATAACGGCAAAGATAAAATCGGTATGGCGCTCGGGTAGAAATTTCATCTGGTTTTGGGTGCCATTTCCCCATCCTGTTCCGAATAGACCTCCTGAACCAATGGCGATAAGAGATTGGAGTCTATGATAACCGGCTCCCCAATCAGTAGTTTTTTCAGGCCAAAGAAAGCCGATAATTCTCAATTTTTGATACGATTTAAGCATAAACATCCAGAATAGTGGTGAAATAGCTAATCCTGTGCCGATTAATATGAGTAAGTAAGAAAGCCGGATACCGGCAGCGTATAAAATAGAGAATAAGATAGGAACCAGAATTAACGCTGTACCCAGGTCTGGCTGTTTCATAATAAGCGCCATGGGTATAAATGCCAGCAGGAGAGAAATTCCTATATCAAAGAATCCCAGTCCGTACTTCTTATACCTGAGAAATTTTGCGAGGGTAAGAACCAGGGTGATTTTCATAAATTCAGAGGGTTGGACAGAGAAAGAGCCAATAGAGAACCAACGCTGTGAGCCTTTTACAGAGCCTCCAATACTTAGTAGTAAAATCAAAAGAAAAAGAACTGATGCGTAGATAATATATGCATAATGTTCAAATGAAAGGTAATCAAAATAAAGAAGGGTAAAGAAAAGGGTGAATCCCATTACAACCCAGATGATTTGTTTGAATAAAAATCTTTCGGACGATGCACTCCAAACGAAAAATACCCCTATCGTTAAAATGGTGCACAGTATAAGGAATATCAGCCAATCAAAATTTCTTAGATTTACCTTGCTTGACATAGATTCGTTCTAAAAAAGATTTTTCCTCTCATCCCTGTCTTGATGTAGGGCGAGGCTTTAGCCTTGCCTCCCCGCCTGAATACATGCACGCGGATAGCGTATGCATTAAGCGAAAAGTATCGTTCCCTACGAAAGGGGATTTCCCCTTGGAAAAATCGGGTTGCCCCTTTGCAAGACTGAAGCCTTGCCCTACATCGACTCTGTTGCTGCCAAAGGCAGCTTCATGAAAAATATTCAAGGATATACCTTTTTCTAGGATGCCTGGTTTATTTCCGGAAATAAATAAGATAAAAGTTCTCTGGCAATAGGACATGCAATGTCTGCGCCGTGTTTTGGTGTATGCTCCACGAGGATTACGAAGCAATATCGGGGATTATCATAAGGAGCATAGCCGGCAAACCAGGCGTGGTTGTCATTTTGACGCCTCGTTTCCGCTGTACCTGTTTTACCGGCAACCCTGTATACATCCAATCCTCTGTCTTTTCCCGTTCCATAAACGATTACGTTCTGAAGAGAGGTGCGTATAATTTCGAGGATAGCAGGTTGTATGGATATTTTTTGTTTATTTTCAGAGGTAAAGGTTCTGATAACTTCTTCCTGACTATTCGTTATTTTTAATAACACATGAGGCTGGACTAATGTGCCACCATTTGCTATAGCAGCATAAACACGAACCATTTGAAGTGGTGTCGTGAGCAGATTTCCCTGTCCAATAGCAATATTCATGGTTGATGGTGCGGTGATTCTCTTAGGCAAATTTCCATCTTTTTCATAAGGAAGGTCGATGCCTGTTTTTTCACCAATCCCGAATTCTTTTGCAAGCGCGTATAAAGATTCTCCACCGAGAATCTTTGCAGTTTCAAAAAAGAAAACATTGCAGGAATAAGCAATGGCATCCCTTATAGTAACCAAACCATGCCCGGTACCCGACCAGCATTTTAAAATGATATTTTTGTACTTGGTATAACCATGACATTCAAAAACGGTATCGTCATTGATATGGTTTGCACTTAAGGTAGCAATTGCGGTAATAATTTTAAAAATAGATCCGGGAGGTAATGTGCCTTGTATAGCTCTATTGAGAAAGGGTTTGGAAGGCTGTTTGATAAGTTCACCAAAATTTTCGTTAAGGATATTGGGATTAAAACGCGGGTTATTAGCCATAGCCAGTATCTCACCTGTCCAGGGATCCATGACGATAATTGTCCCCATATTTGCGCCGAGTGATTTTTCTGCGTAAGCCTGAATTTGACTGTCAATGGTCAGATAAAGATTATTTCCGGCAACTGAGGGTCTTTCGAGTATTATCTTTTCAATCTGATTGTTTTTACAGGTAATTTCTTCAAATCTTTTACCACGCATTCCGCGTAATTCATTTTCATAGTGTGCCTCAACGCCCGTTCTTCCTATCATATCGTTTTCGGCATAACCCTCATACAACAATGTGGAAGTTTCTGCGCCAGTACTGCTCGATGCCAGAAGAAAATTATTCCAGTTATTACTATATTCTTTCCATTCATCTTTGTTCAGTTTACCCATATATCCTAAAATATGTGAGGCTGATTCTTGTTCTGGATAAACCCTTTTGGGTTTCGGAGTGATACGTATGCCGGGAAAGTGATCTTGTTTAACCTCTATCTGGATAACCTTCTCCCATGCAACATCAGAAACAACCGTATGATACTCGGTTTCCTCCTTAATTCTTATTTCTCTGCCCGACCTTTGCTCAACATTTTGCTTAAGTCTTTCCACCCTCTCAACGACCTGTTTTACGTTGCTCAATAGCTTAGTCTGTGGAATTTCTAATAATCCGGATAATCTCTTTAACCATACATCCTGATTTTCGTGGCACTCTATACACGATTTTTTTGTCTGGTTGTGTATCTTTAAATCGGTAATACGGGAGATTGTTTTATTACTATGGGTACTGTAGCAATAGAGTAGGTATTTATATTGTACCGAGACATCAAAGATGTGCTGGTCCATAGCCAATACCCTTCCGTTTCTGTCAAAAATGGAACCTCGTGTAGTTTCAAGGAGGGACGTATCTATGCGGCGACTGTTGGAGATGCCTTTATATTTATCACCTTCGATAATTTGAAGTTGAAAAAGGCGGACGGTAATGCCAATAAAAAGCAGGGCGAAAATAATTAATATAATTTTAAACCGGTAGGGATACATTGGTCACCTATCCCCAACTGAAAAAAGCCTTTGATTTGGTTGGAACTTGCCCAGTATCCAGAATAAGACAGGAATAATGACGGCCGTATATAATGAACAGATAAAGATTATCCATAGTGTCGGTAAAAGATTTAGTGAATGAAAAGAGACGGCAACATATGCTGCATAGAATATATTATAAATAACCGAAAAAATAAAGGTAATCAAGACCTGGGTAATTAAATGTCCTTTATACAGTATTCCCCTGATTGACCAGATAAGCAAACCTATAGCAACAAAAAATACGGAGTTTATTCCAAGACTACCTTCTGAAAGCAAATCTTTTGATAAGCCTGTGAACCAATTGGTAATGGTATTTCGTTTTATATCTGTGAGAAAAGAATAAAATACTACCAATGAAAAATACAGATCAGGTACTGCAGACCCGATAGTAATCCATTGTATCATAGTCGATTGAAAGGCAGAAATGCATATCAGAATGCAAAAGAATGTAAACCATCGCATGATTATCTTCTTGAAAATTCTCTTATTATTGTACTAATTTGTAAGGACTAATACACTCTCAATTTTTGAAATATTTACCATTGGCAATACTTTTACCGACCGGAAGAGTGCGCCACCTTTTATTTCATTTTGCATAACAGTGCCAATAGGCAAAGAGGGCGGATAAAGCCCGCCTATATCAGAAGAGACGATATCGTCTCCTTCTTTTAATTTCGCCCATCGTGGTATATATTTTAATTGGCAAAAAGCGGTAGCATTTCCCTCCACAATCACTTGCTCCCGTGTTTGGAGAATTCTTCCCGGTATGCGGGAGGCCGGATCGGTAATTAATTGAACCATACTGCTTCCACTCCCGACCGTAATGATCCTTCCAATCAGGGTATTATTTGATACCACAATATGATTAACTTTTACTCCCTGTTTTGAACCTGCATTGATCGTTATGCTTTTTCTAAAGTTTGATGTATCATATCCGATAATATCCGCTGGTATCACGCTTGTTTTAACATTTTTATCCTCAATTTGGAACTTTGAGAGCATGCTTAATTTATTCTGGAGTTTATAGATAGTATCCTGTTGTTCTATGATCTTATTTGTTAGTTGGGAAATTTGTTCTTCCAATTGTTTTTTTGCCTGCGCATCCCGCCATGGAGAAATGATTTTATCAAAAAAGTTGCTGGCTGAATTACTGCAGAAACAGGTTGCCCATTGGAGAGGCCTTATCGGTGTAACGCAAGTTGCTTTTATCTGATTTGAAAGCTTTAATGGTAAAAATAATAGTAATAAGGATATTGCCAGAAGGGGAATTATGATTACAAGGGGATTTTTTATAAGATTATGAAAATTAGGAGTGGAGATCCTCATCCTGTAAAACAGCTTTATATAAATCCAGATTTTCGAGGAGATATCCCGTTCCTCGTGCAACGGCTGTTAAAGGATCATTGCCTACCTGAACAGGCAGTCCGGTATCTTCAGCTAATAGTCTATCCAATCCCCTGATCAAAGAGCCTCCGCCTACCAGCACCAACCCATTTGTTATGAGATCCGATGCCAATTCAGGTGCGGTTTTTTCCAAGGTTGATTTTACGGCGATTACAATCTTATCAATAGGCTCTTTTAACGCTTCGCGGATTTCTTCTGAGGTGATGGTTGTTGCCCTTGGCAAACCTGCAATAGTATCGCGCCCTCGTATTTCCAAAGTCAGCTCCTCTTCCAGAGGATAAGCAGAACCAATATGTATCTTTATCTGTTCTGCTGTGCGATGCCCAATCTCCAGGTTATATGTTTTCCGTATATATTGAACAATCGATTCGTCAAATTCATCTCCCGCAATTCTGAGACTTTCGTGCGTAAATATATCTCCGAGTGAAATGACAGCCACTTCTGTAGTTCCACCCCCAATATCCACTATCATACTGGCTACAGGCTCGCCAACGGGAAGACCCACACCAATCGCTGCTGCCTTCGGTTCGGAAATAAGATAAACCTCTCTGGCGCCTGCACGCTCCGCTGAATTGACTACTGCCCGCTTTTCTACAGCCGTAATGCCAGAGGGAATGGCAATTAATATCCTTGGCCGAACCCCCCATTTACGCTTATGAACCTTTGTAATGAAGTATTTGAGCATGGCTTCGGTAATATCAAAATCTGCAATAACACCATTTTTTAGCGGACGCACAACCGCAATACTGCTCGGCGCCTTTTCCAACATGGCTTTTGCAACATTTCCTACTGCATTACCATTCAAAAGAACTTTATTTGTCCCTGGTTTTACTGCTACAACAGATGGTTCCGATAACACGATTCCATGTCCGGGAATGCAAACAAGGGTGTTTGCCGTGCCAAGATCGATTCCCATGTCTGTTGAAACGAAACCTAATAAGAAGTCTAAAGGATGCATTATCGGTTATTAGTGAGAAAATAGTATCGGTTTTTACAAAGATTTATTTTTTTACGCCTTTTTACAGGCCGAATATTTCTGAGGATTGTAGTATTTATTTCTTAACAATTTTTCACAAGTATTCTTGTTTTTTATAGTTACCTTCTAGAGGTCAGATTATACGTTTAGTATTTATAAAATGTCAAGGGGAAAGTGTCTTTTTGAAAGGAGAGAGTAAAAGCATGATGCCTGATGCTGTTGTACAAAGGATTGAAAACCAATCACCACAATTCGTATAGATAGTATTCTGTTTTTCTATTAATTTTATAGAATCTGTAAGTGTGCCACTTATTTCTCTATACCTTCCTTTTTGATCTGTTAATTTCGCATAAATAGTACCGTCAGGCGCTACAAAAGAAGATATTCCGGTATTAGCTGCGCGTGCCATGCAAATACGGTTTTCGACTGCCCGAAATACCATAATGGCGAGATGTTGATCAAGTTCTGCACTGTTTCGAAACCAACCGTCATTTGTTATGTTCAGCATAAAATCGGCGCCATCCATTTTGAACTTGCGTATTAAAGAGGGCACCGTATCCTCATAGCAGATAGATGAACCAAAGGTAAAACACCCGTTCTTTCCTGTATCTAAACGAAATAATACCCTCCTTTGGCCATGGGTTAACCCAATCTCGTAAGGTACCATGCCGGCAAGGAACGGGAAATACTCTTTCAATGGAGTAAATTCTCCAAACGGTACAAGATGGATCTTATCATAGCGATCTATGAATTTTCCTTCCTTACTATAGTAATAGGCGCTATTAAAATACCGTTGCTCTTTTCCATCAAGGATTAATGCAATGGCTCCTAAAAGTAAATTGGTATTTAAATCCTGCGCTAGTTGCATAGCAGTAATCTGTGATAACATGTCAATCTTTCTTCCTGTGAGTTTGGGGTCAATATTGAGTAAGCCCGGCGCCATAGTCTCTGGCCATACCAGGAGATCGATCACCTTGCCTTTCATGCTCATTGATAAACCGGAATACTTTTTTAAAATATCAATCTGATCTTCCTCCGTGGGTTCAAATTTTAAATCCTGAGGTATATTTCCTTGCACCATACATACGACAGGGCCCTCCTGTGGTTTATAATTCTTAAGCCAATAAAGACCATAAAATACGGTGGCTGCTAACAATACGAAAGGGAAGATACCGATCAGACCAAAAAAGAGAAATTTCCGGTCTGGAAAAGGGATTATTTCATTGCGCTTAATAAAGCGATAGATTATAAAATCCGCAATACATGCATTCACCGTAATGATGATAAAAGAAACTCCATAGACACCCGCAATATCAGAGATTTGTATGAGCGGTAGATAGGTATATTGGGTATGCCCGATAAAGAACCACGGAAACCCCGAGAGAAAAAATGATCGTATAAATTCCAATGCAGCCCATAAGCAGGGTGCGACAATAACAAGCGGCAATCTCAGCTTAACGATAATGAACCGGGTACAGAGTGTAAAAAGGACAAAATATGCAGAACAGTATAAACTGAGTAAGACCCAGGCAATAATGGTGACATGGCGTAACCATGAAAGCTGAATAAAGAAGAATGCTGCGCCGGTAAACAAGGCGCTAAGATAAACGTATTTTTCCTCAGTTCGGATAAGAATGAACCATGGCACAAAGGCAATCCATGCTAAATAACCCAAATCTGCCGGTGGAAAGGAGAGACATAAGAGAATGATAGTAAGAAAGGAAAGGATAAAGACTTTTAAAAAATTTGTTGTATGCAAGGTTTTGTAATTTCTTTGGGTATCTAGAATCTCTTAATCAAGAAGAATAACATCAACCAATTGCCCGGCAGCGAGTTTTTGCGCATCCTCACGGACGATAAGGAGGCAATTGGCCCTGGTAGTGGCTAACAGGTCGGCCGAGCCATGCCATTCTACCGGTGAAACCTTCCATGTATTATCTCGCGCGCAGAAGAGCGCAGGCCGGTATTCGCGCCGTTTCCTTTTAACGAAGATATCTGTCTCCAACGTTGCCTGTATCGTTATTCTCTGTGGATTTGAGAATCCCATCATTTTCCGGATAGCAGTATAAATAAACAATTCAAAGGTGACGAAAGAAGCAACCGGATTTCCCGGTAACGCAAAGATTAGCGTCTTATCCTTTCTGCCAAAAATAACAGGTTTTCCAGGCCTCAACGCTACCTTCTCAAAATAGATTTGAGTATGTAAATCCTTCATTACCTCTCCCACCAGGTCATACTCTCCCATAGAGACACCTCCGGAAAGGATTAAAATATCTTTCTTTAGGCCTTTTTGTAGCATGCCGGAGATTTCCTCTTTCGTATCTTTAACAATACCAAGTATCTCGACATCTGCCTTTAAACGCCTGGCTTGTGCAGCAAGGGAATAACCGTTGCTGTTTCTGATCTGTGCAACAGAGGGCTTCGATTCAACGTCCACGAGTTCACTGCCGGTAGAAATAATACCTATCGTCGGCGTGGGAAACACTTCAACGTATGATTTTCCTACAGAAGCGAGGATACCAATTTCCTGGGGTCTGATAACCATGCCTTTGTATAGTACTGTCTGCCCTATCTGAATATCTTCACCCTTTTTTGAAATGTTACTCCCTTTATCAATAGATCTGAGAATCTTTACGCGATTATCTGTCTGAATGTCCTCTGTTTCCTCAAACTTAACCACAGCATTAGCCCCTTCCGGTACGGCGGCTCCTGTCATAATCTTGGACGCCTGTCCGTGCGATACCTTTTTTGTGGGCATGTACCCCGCGGCGATGCTCTCAATAACTGTTAATTCAACAGGTGCGTGAGCGGTATCTTCTGCAATAATGGCATAGCCGTCCATTGCTGAGCGGTCAAAAGGCGGCATATCAATGTCTGATTGCACATCCTGGGCAAGACAAAGCCCCATAGTATTCTCAAAGGGCACTGCCCTCGACTGCAACGGTTCTGTTTTATCGGTAACGATCTTTATGGCTGTATCGACTGAGATCATAATTCACTTATGGTAAATGAATAGTAATCATATGTCAAGTATGTTACATAAAATTGATGGTATTCCTTTTGGAAAAAAGACTTGACAGGATGAAATCTAATGGTATAAGGGCAGATATAGTGGTCAACGATTGAAAACCAGACAGTGTGTGGCGGAGATGAAGTTTTGTAAACCTCATACCCTCCGGTATCGTGATCAATATTTACCATGGAAACACTCGCAGGGTCGATGTAAGGCGCGGCTTTAGCCTTGCCAGGCAACCCTAAAGGGTGCTCTACGGAATTGAAAATTTCTCAACGTTAAGCGCAGAGACACACGATGTTGCAATGGTACAGACGCAGGATTTTGGAGATGTAAGATGTTGCGTCTCTACTTTACTTAATCCCGTAGGGATGTCATGATTATAGAGAGATGTAAGCCGGTTTCCGGGGTGGCACTGACAAACTTTGTTTGTCAGTGTTTTGTAATCCATATCCATGTACGTAGGTAAATAAGCACGGACAAACCCGTTTGTCCGTACCACCCGGTCTGGAATCCCAAAACCTCAATCTCGTATCCAGAATCATTTGAAGATAGAGAGAAGTTCCCGTACAGAATAGGTTTTGGAATAGCTTCTAGAATCATTTCATCCCTTCAGGGTTGAATGCGGTATGTTCAGTTTCATACAGAGAGTACTATAACTGAAGTCTTCGGTTTGTTCACTCGGAAGATGATTGAGCTAGCGAGGCAATTTACCTTTTAAGATTGACCATATTGGTAATCGCAAAGGATAGAGTAAACGATAAGGAGTAACATTGTTGAGTTTATTTCGAAAGAAAAGTGTGACCCACTGGTTGAGTGTCTCGTGCCTTCTTTATATTATTTTAAATTTCTCCCTTCCTGGTTGTGCTTCATTACAAATCAGAGATAATATCTTTTCCTCTCCGGAAGAAGAATATACGGTACACATTCCTGAAAAAGGATGGGAACCAGTTAAGACAAGCGATGCAGATATGGTCTTGTGGAATAAGCAATATAACGCTATGATTGCCCTCATTTCCAGCGATAGAAAAAGTAAGGAATTTTCTCTGGAAATGCTGAATAAACAACTTTTTATTGGAATGAAAGACAAGGAAATATTTGTGAAGGAGTCTGTAGTAGTAGGTAATCAAAAGGCAATACATACTATTTTGACATCGAAAATAGATGATTATACCTTAAAAATTGATTCTTACGTTATTGAGACAGATAATAAAATTTATGACCTGATGTACTGGGCTCCCCTTGATTTATTTCATTATGCACAGAGCGATTTTGAAAATATGGTAGAAACCTTTAAATATAACCAACTTTAAAAACGTGAACCTATTACTGGTGTCATTCTTGCGCGGGCAAGAAGCTATGTATTAGTAAATACTATTTCAAATGAATATCCTCTTGTCTATCGATGTTGCTGTTAAGAAATTTATCCTTTCTGTAGGGCAGGTAACTTTACTGACGATTAAGGGATTTACCGGTATCTTTTTACCCCCATTTAACCTGAAGCTCGTGCTCCGGGAGATTGATAATTTTGGAGCCGGTTCGCTCTTGTTGGTTGATCTTATTGCGCTGTTTACAGGGATGGTGATGGCCCTTCAAACAATCTACGGGTTGAGTATGTACGGCGCAGAGATTTATGTTGGCGGTGTAGTTTCTCTTTCCCTTGTCAGAGAGTTGGGGCCTGTTATGGCATCTATTATGGTTGGCGCAAGAGTGGGGTCTGGTATTGCGGCAGAGATCGGCTCCATGCAGGTAACGGAGCAGATCGATGCTATGCGGGCATTAGGGGCAAGTCCTGTTAAAAAACTGGTGACTCCAAAGATAATCGCAGCTATGGTTACCCTTCCTCTCCTCACGGTTACTGCTAATATTGTTGGTATTTTTGGCGGTATGATTATTGCCTTGTTCGAGCTTGATATAGACTATACTTTCTATATCAATTCCGTCTTAAATACCATTACAGTTTCAGATTTATTAAGCGGTGTTGGGAAGACAGTATTTTTTGGAATAATTATCGCTGTAGTTGGTTGTTATTTTGGATTAAAAACTACAGGAGGTACCACGGGTGTGGGACGTTCTACAACAATTACTGTTGTCACTATATCAATCTTGATCTTGATTTCAGACTTTTTTCTGACAAAATTATTTCTGATTCTTTTTTAATTTTATAGTTTGAACACAGATAGCACAGATAAAAAATATCTGTTCATGAAACAGAGTTTCTTGACAATGGCGCTCTTAAACCATATCTTCCTGAAAATTATAGAAGGGTTTGAGAATAAGCGTAAATATTCGCTATGATTACCCCTTTGTGGATTTTAGAAAATAATTCTCTGCGTTTATTGGTGAAAATCTGCGTCCTGATCTCATGCCAAAAGTAATTATTGAATTTAAAGATGTGTATAAATCATTTAATGGAATTTTAGTCCACAACGGCATTAACCTGTCTATAGTAGAAGGTGAAATTATGTCCCTTCTTGGAGGTAGTGGATCAGGGAAAAGTGTGCTTCTGAAGGAGCTTATTGGCCTTGTAATACCCGATAGAGGGGATATTATCGTGTTGGGTAATACGGTAACTCAAATGAATGAAGAGTCACTGATTGAGCTACGGGAGCACGTGGGGATGCTGTTTCAGGGAGCTGCGCTTTTTGATTCGCTTACGGTATTTGAAAATATTGCCTATCCGCTCCGGGAACATCTAAAATTGACGGAGAAGGAGATTCGTGAACGGGTAGCCGAAAAATTGTATCTTGTAGGATTAGGCGGTATTGAAAACAAGATGCCAAATGAATTAAGCGGTGGTATGAGGAAGCGCGTTGGACTGGCCAGGGCAATTGCAACGGATCCCAATATTATTCTGTATGATGAACCCACAACGGGATTAGATCCCATAACTGCTCAACGGATTAATGAACTGATTATTGATTTACAAAAGAAGTTAGGGATAACCTCCGTTGTAGTAACCCACGACCTGCACTGTGTTAAAACCGTTTCTAACCGGATTGCAATGCTTTACGAGGGGAAGATTGTTGCTGTTGGTACCTGGAATGAGCTTATAACATCAGATATTCAGGTAGTAAGAGATTTTATCAGTGGTAATATTTGTGAGTAAAAGGGGCGTGTATGGCAAGAGAACGATTTGCTGAATTACGGGCAGGGCTTTTTACCCTGCTAACGTTAACGGGCTTTATTATTATGGTGTTTATCCTTGGCAGTCAGAAGGGATATTTTAAGTCTCAGATCACGATAAAGGCAAAATTCTCAAATGTGTATGGATTACAAGCCGGCGCCCCGGTAAGGTTTATGGGTGTAGGAATAGGTTATGTGAATGATATTTTCCTGCCCGATGAACTGCCTTGTACAGGAATTGTGGTATCGCTCCGGATCGATACTTCAGTCAAAAAGAATATAACTACAGACTCTACTGCCACTATTAAATGGCTGAGTTATGTAACGGGGGATTCTTATGTAGAGATATCGTCTGGTCCCTGTCACGAACCTGTGGTAAAAGATGGAGATTTTATAAAAAGTACAGAACCGGTAGACTATACCGCAGTTATTGAAAATAGTACGAGTGTCATTGAATCCTTTTCAAATATCTCCAAAAAACTGGAAGAAGGTAATTTTGTAGAATTATTAAATAGTACTTTAGTATCGCTGAATGAGAGTTTGAGGGCTTTTCAGACGGGAAACGGCCTGCTTTATTCACTTATGTATGATCCTAAGGGAAAACAACTCTTGGAGAATTTTGCTGCAACTTCTGAATCTCTTAATGAGAGTGCGAAGGCCCTTCAAAAAGGTGAAGGATTGCTTCATTCTCTTATCTACGACCCCAAAGGAAAACAGGTCATGGAAGATTTAATCTCAACTTCTGAATCTCTTAAAGAAATTATGGCAGGGGTTGAGAAAGGAGAAGGTACTCTTGGTGCTCTGATAGGAGACCCTGCCGTGTACGATAACTTAAAAAATCTCCTGGGCGGTACCAACCGCAGTTTTCTTTTAAGAAGTTTAATTCGGAAAAGCGTTGAGAGAGGTAAAGAAGAGGGTAATTATTCAAAATAATGTTAGACCTATTATAATAAAGAAACACCGTTGGTTGTTGTTCTCTCATTTACGGTCTCTTCTCATAAAAAACAGGAGGTGATGTATGGCAAGGCTAAACAGGTTGTCCGAGAATTAAGATTTTTAAAATTAGCATACGATATATTGTGCTTGTAAATATGATATGAATAATAAATGGTATCCTTAAAATTCTTAATTACATTCTCGGACAACCTGTAAAGCCTTGCCCTACATCGACTCCGTGAGTGTTTTCCTGGTAAATATTGATCACTATGATTTCTCTTCTTTGCTTGCTGCAGTTTCTTGGTACTTATCTGTGTTAATCTATGTCCCATTGCATATCCTTACATCGCCAGAGATTCTCGTTTCCCGCTTTTTGGCGAAGATACGTTTTGTGGAAATGAGAAAGGTTGTATTCCTGTTTTTATTGAGATTTACCAAAAGAAAATTTTCCCTGAATACCTCCTACCGTCATAAATAGTTCTGAGTCGCTTTTTGTCAAAAAGAGGAGGACGCGTTCGTTGGTTTCAAAGACAGGACTATCTTCCATTCCCGGCGAGAAAATAACTTTTATCTCCGCACCGGCAGTGGGTTTTCCCTTAAGTATACATTCAACGAAAATAATAGCCTCCCGGTTGTCTCCCTTTGAATGAATCTCTTTAACCTCTCCGTATATAACGAGATCAGAACGGGCAATAAGTTCTGAGTTATCCATCCTCAACATAATACTATATGCTGGTGTGGAGGAAAAACTCCATAAACATAGAATAAGGAAGAGGAGGAAAATCCCCCTCTTCCTTTTTTCCTTTTTATACTTTGCTAGCCACATTTAATGCTTTCCTTCATTATAAAAATTTGTTCCTATATCCCTGCTGCTGTTCTTTGGATTTACAAATCTCACATTAAATGTAGCAACCTTAGAGGCGTCTCCCGGATTAACCACAATATCCCCAACTACAATTCCATTGAGAGAAACGCGAAGGGTCTCCGGGCCCAGAAGAATATTATCTGAAATAGTCAAAGTGACCTTGACCTGATCAATATCTTTATATGAACTGGAGAGTCTGTGTTGTGCCCGATAAAGATCTCCTATATGCCACCAATAACCGTCAAATTGGGAAACAAAAGGATCGCGTGAAAGTACACCATCTACATCGGCTTTTGACCCACCCGTATCTGTATCTGCGGTAGGTAAATGGCGAGTCGTATAGTTTGCAGTTCCTTTTTGTCTGAGCTGTACCTTTACATCTTTTTCACGAAGTCTGAAACTTCCGGAGCCAGGAGCTGGAATTGAAACAGATTCAATCTGAATAATCACATCTTCTGGCCTGGATCCATAAATCGCATAAATACCTGCAATATCATCATACGAAAGATAAGGTTTTCTTCCCGTGTAAAAAGGATACATAAGGGCATTGGGATCAGAGGAATGTGCCAATCCGAGGGAATGTCCGATTTCATGTGCCGCGACGGTAAGCAAATCAATCCCTGCCCCACCATAGGTTGGAGTTACCCATGTTTCATCTTCATCAAAGTGGACATCGCCAGCAATACATCCCCCATTGACGGGTGGTGGATACCACGCATGTGCCAGCACACCGCCGGGTCCGTCAAAAGGATATCCGTCACCATGGTCTCCTGCTCCCCACCAGATACGGATGTCACCAGCACATGAGTTAGCCCCACCGTCTGCAACTTCTGTTGGTTTAACCTCTGCTACATTTGACCAGAGTCCGAATGCCTGTCCTATAACTCCCCGCTCCGATGCCCAGGAGATATCAGGACTGGTATTTCCAAAGCTGTAGGTAAAGCCAGCGATGGGCCAACTTCCACCGGTAAGAGCATAAGGAGCTAGTCCTGCAGGAAGGTCATCATAGAGACAGGGAGAGTCGCTGGTGCAGGGTGATGCTGATGCAGAGGGGGGAGGCGTTGGTTCTACCCGAAGGATTGTGCTATTGTTATTTGTTACAATAAAATTTTTTCCCTGATATATATAACTAACACCTTCGGTGTCTGCTGCAATGGATAAGCTTCCCATCGTTCCCAGAGAAAACAGAGAAATAAACGATATACATATTTTTACATTTTTCATTGCCTTTTCCTTTATTTAAGGTTGTATTACGCAAGAGAAAAAATCCTTTCATTTCTTTTTCTTCATGAATATCATGCATGTTTCTTTAAAATAGGGAAAATACTTTACTCAGTTTTGACTTAAGCAATTCATTTCAATGTTTTTCAGGTCATTTGTATCACCTCCTGTTCATGAATAAGTGGCCATAAATCTCAGGAACATTTTACGGAGTACCGAGTAACTACAATTTTTAAAACTATTCCTGAAAACAAAAAAGCCTTACTGCAAAGATATTCATGGAAAATATCTTCGGCAGTAAGGCTATCTTATTTCTATCGTGTCAGTTATAAGTGTAAGTGTCTGTTATTTATACTGACACTGTTTACGAACACTATCCACGGTTACAAGACCCTTTACTTTGCGTCCTCCGATCACTCGGAGTTTACCTTTGTCGAATATTTACCGCACTACTATTTTGACCTTAATATGTCAATTTATAAACCAAAAATCAAGGAAATTATTATTCTTTTGAACTACAAAAATTTTCCTGTGATAAATGGTAATCATACGAGATCTTACTTTTAATTAAAAAAAGGAATAGTT